>Ga0194112_10012591_pt1 | contig 10311 bp, 6 predicted proteins | sample TA2MahC400mmetaG_FD_146191 | JGI IMG/M metagenome (GOLD analysis project Ga0194112, IMG submission 146191) | Freshwater microbial communities from Lake Tanganyika, Tanzania - TA2015016 Mahale Deep Cast 400m | ecosystem: Environmental > Aquatic > Freshwater > Lake | place: Tanzania: Lake...
TGAGCAGAACGGGCAGGACGTTGGGCTCCTCCATGAAACCGAACTTCATTACCACCCGGTGGAATCCGTCCTCCAGGTGTTCGACGCTGTAGCGATCCTCGGAGGGAACCAGGGGCTGGCCCAGAATGCGAATGGTCAATAGAATGACGGTCTCCTGGAGCGCCCGGCTCCTTTCCACATGGTGGACGAGAACGGGCGGGAGCGAACTCGCATTGGAGGCCATGAAGACCGCGGTGCCGGGCACGCGGGTCGACAACCGGGCGTCGACACGTTCCTGGGCGGACTCGCGAGTGGGGAAGCGTAGGCGGTAGCGTTGGGCGATCAGCGTGCGGCCGCGATTCCAGAGCAGCATGATGAACAGGATCACGCCGCCGATGAGAACCGGCACATAGCCGCCGTCGGTGAATTTGCCCAGGTTGGCCCAAAGGAAGGGAGTGTCGAACGCCAGGAAGAGCGCCAGCAGCCCCGCCGCCTTGGCTAGGCCCCAGTTCCAGGTCTGGCGGACGACCAGAAAATACATGATGGAGGTAATGGCCATGGTGCCCGTCACGGCGATTCCATACGCGGCAGCCAGCTTCGACGATGCCCCGAAAGCGACCACCAGAGCGATGCAGCCGATGGCGAGGAAATAGTTGATCTGCGGAATGTAGATCTGTCCCTCCATCTCATGCGCCGTATGACGAACCTGCACGCGCGGGAAATATCCTAGCTGCATGGCCTGGCGCGTAAGAGAAAACGCGCCGGAGATCAGCGCCTGCGATGCAATGATGGCGGCAAGGCTGGAAAGGACGACAAGCGCGTAGGTGGCCCAACCGGCCGGCACCATCGAGAAGAAAGGGTTGTCCATCGAGTGTGGATCGCGCAGCGCGTGCGCCCCCTGGCCGAAGTAGGCGAGCAAAAGCGACGGCGCGACAAAGCACAGCCAGACCGCGCGGATCGGCTTGATGCCGAAGTGCCCCATGTCGGCATAGAGCGCCTCGCCGCCGGTGACGGCGAGGACGACGGACGCAAGAATGTGGAGGCCTCCGAACCCGTGATGGGCGAAATAGCCGATCGCGTGATGCGGCGAGAGGGCGCCCAGAATCTCGGAATTGTGGGAGATGTGATAGACCCCGAGTGCGGCGAGGGTGCCGAACCACACGATCATCACCGGTCCGAACAGGTTCCCGACCAAACCCGTGCCGCGGCTCTGAATGGAGAACAGGCCGATCAGAATGATGCAGGATACCGGTACGACGGCGCTGGCCAGACGGGGATCGGCGACGGCCAGGCCTTCCACCGCGCCGAGAACCGAGATGGCGGGGGTGATGATGCCGTCGCCGTAGAGCAGCGCGGCGCCGATCACGGCGAACATAGCGACCGCTGCAATTCGGCCAGGTTTCGCCGTGCGCAGTTCGTCCGGCACCAGGGCGAGCAACGCGAAGATGCCGCCCTCGCCTTTGTTGTCCGCTTTCATGATGAAGGTGAGGTATTTGACCGTCACCACCATAGTGAGCGACCAGAAGATCAGGGAGAGCACTCCGTAGAGATCGGCCTCAGTGGCCTGATGATGCCCTGCGGCATGGAGGCATTCCTTTAGTGTGTATAGCGGGCTGGTCCCGATATCGCCAAAAACGACACCCAACGCGCCGAGCGCGAGGCTGCCAAAACTGGCCTTCTGCTTGTGATCAGACACTATCGTTGAGTATAAAGCGCGCGAAGCTCATTGTACTTTCGAAGGCTCTCCGCTTCGAGCGCCGCGTCCTTCCGGGCAGCCGCCGCGCGCGAGATTTGATAGGGAATTCGGGCATCAGCGGGATCGAGCAAGGCCGCCTTTTGCAACGCTTCGATCGCTTGCGCGGTCTGTCCGGCCCGCAGTAGAACTCTGGCCAGCGTCGTATAGGCGGACGGCTCGTTGGCTTGCGCGCCGAGCCGTGCGTGTTCCAGGGCCTTACCGGTTTCGTTCGCCTCGAGCGCCAAACGGGCGAGACCCAGGTGGGCGAGCCAGTTGTTCGCTTTCCGGTAAAGCGCCTCCGCTTTCGCCGATTGGCCGTCTAGCTCATGGCACCAGCCCAAGTGATAGAGAGACGGAACGTGGGCCGGATCCAACCGCAGAGCCTCCTGAAAGTGGCGGGCGGCGGCGTCCTGTTGTTGCAGATCGTCGAGCGCATGGCGGCCCAGCGCATAGTGTGGTTGCGGGTCGCGCGGGTTGCGTCGCGCCGCTTCTTCGGCATACCGTTGAAACAAGATTTTCTGACCGGCGGCGTAATAGGCTAACGCGAGTTGCAGCGGAAGTGCGGCATCGGCGGGATCGGTGCGCTCCATCCCGCGCAGGCGGCGAATCGTCTCGTACGGCTGCTGGGCGCGCAGCAATCCGGCTATGATGAGGAAGCTCAGAATGCCTAGCCGGATTTGCATCTTGGTTGTTGCGAGTCTTTGCGCCCTGGGGCAGCCGCAAGCGGCGACACCCGAGGAGTTCGACGACTATCTTATCGTTGAGGCAGCCGGGGCCGCGGCAGAGACGGTGGCGGTCTGTGTGCGATTTCAGCGGCAGTGGCCGCGGTCGGCGATGCTGCCGGCGGTGCTGGAGCGGCGATTCCTGGCACTGCAGCAACTTGGCCGGCCCGCCGAAGCGGTGGTAGTAGCGCGAGAGGCGCTGCGCCTGGCGCCGGACAACCTGACGGTGCGCGCGGCGTTGGCGGTACAGCTTGCGAGCGAAGTCCCCGGGGAGGCGCTTGCCGAGGCAGCCAAAGTTGCCGAAGGTTTGGAGTCGCTGCGCATGGCGCGATCCGTTCCGCTCGCTCGAGTCCGGGAGACGCGCGCCCGGCTGGGGGCCCAGGCGCACACAGCGGCTGGCGTGGCCCACTATCAAATGGGCGACACCGCGGGTGCGCTGCGGGAGTTGGAAGCAGCCGAGGCGCTGCTGCCTGAACCCGCGCTGCTGCTCCGTCTGGGCCGGCTGTATGCGGCGGCCGGACGGAGACACGAAGCCCGGGCGCGCTTCGAGAAAGTGGCGGGATCGGGCTTTGAACCGCTGGCGGAGATGGCGCGGAGCGAACTCCGCGCGCTCCTAAAATGAATACTTCAACGCCATCTGGATGCTTCGCGGCGGGTCAGTGCCGGTGATGCGGCCGAAGTTGGCGGGTGCGTTGATGCTCGCCGCCGGGCCGCCCCAATTCACGCGGTTGAATGCGTTGAACATTTCCATGCGGAATTGCAGTTGGTGGTTTTCGACGATCCGGAAGTTTTTCTGAATGCTGAAGTCTTCCGACACTGTGCCGAACGCCCGCAGACCGTTGTAGCTGGGTGCGGCGTTGCCGAATGTGAAGGCCGCCGGCTGGGCCCAGGCGTTGATGTCCAGCATGCGCTGCATCGCCGGGTTGCCGGGGTCGTAGTTGCCCCGGTTGACGGAGGTATAGAAGTTCGTATTGACGATGTTCGGCCGGTTACCGCCGTTCGCCAGCGGAATCACGCCGCCGCCCCCGACGAAGACCGGTGTGCCGGTGCGGAAGTTGTGGATGCCGTTCAATTGCCAGCCGCCGGCGGCCAGATCGAGCGCCGTGTGCATGCCACTGCCAAAGCGTTTGCCTTTACCGAACGGGAGTTCGTAAGTCCAGCTTGCGATGGCCACGTGGCGGCGGTCAAACGCGGCCAACCTCCGTTCCAAACCGCGGTTCCGGGTGTCGAGCGGGGCACCGCCGGCAGCGTCGATCTCGCGATTCGTATAGCCGGAACCGTGGACCAGCGTCTTCGACAGCGTATAGGACAGCAGGAACGAAAAGCCATTCGTGTAGCGGCGCTGCAGGCGGGTCTGTAGGGAATGGTAGTTGCTGAAGCCCGTCGGCTGGGCGAGGTTGTTGACGCCCGTGTACTGCGGAAACGGCCGAAGGGCCTGCGAGACCGAGCCGCGGAAACCGGGGAATGGAACGCGAATCCCCGCCGCCTGAGCGGCCGCCGAGCTGACGTCGGCATTGAGTGTGTTGCCAAGGCTCAAGAACCGCGTGTCGACCTGATTGAGGTTCTCCAGGCCCGAGGGCAGCCGCAGGCTGCGCGAGCCAACGTAGCCGATGTCGAGCAGGAAGTTCAGAGGGATTTCACGCTGCAGGTTGAACGTCCAACTATTGGTGTAGCCCGCTTTGTTGGCGCCGGGGTTCATGAAGTCGATGGTCGCGTTGTTCAGCAGCGCAGCGTCTTTGTTCGGCAGAGTGCCGGTGAAGCCAGGAACGCCGCGGTCCAAGTTGAAGGCCGGCTCCCGGCCCGCCGTCGTATTGGGAAAGGCTTGCGGGAAGGTGAAGCCCGCGTTGTAGCGTCCGGGGAACTGACCGATCTGCGTGGCGTTGCCAGGCGAGAAGAAGATGCCGAAGCCGGTGCGGATCACCGTTTTGGGATTGATACTGTACGCAATGCCCACGCGGGGCGAGACCTGTTTGTAGTAGTTCCCGACAATGCGGTCGCCGAAAAACCGGAGCGCACCCGGCAGGCCGCCGGCGCCAGGATTCGGCAGCGCCGGATCGAAGCCCGATTGCCGGCCATCGGCATCGCGCACAGTAGTCGGAACTTCGTGCCGGAAACCTAGCGTGATCGTCAGTTTCTGATTCAAGCGCCACACGTCGTCGACGTAGTAGGAGTAAAACTGGTTCTGCACTGTGCGCACGCCCATGGGGAAGAAGCGCGTGCCGGAGAATACTTCGCCGAGCATGAAGCTCGCCCAGCCGTTGCCGAGCTGGTTGAAACGAGGATCGGTGAGCGAAGAGGTGCTGAGATTGTTGAATACATACGCGCCCGAGAGGCCACCATTTTGTGTCCCGGCGAAATTGACGAACCTCAGCAACCGTCCCTCGCCGCCAAACTTCAATTGGTGCCGGCCCTTGATCCAGCTGACGCTGCCAACCACGACGTGGCTGATGTTTTTCGAAGGGTCATTTGGCTGTTGCGCGGAGTTTCCAATTTCAAGGCCGCCGTAGGTGTTGTTGATGCTGAAGGTGGGGAAGCCGGGGCTATCGGCCGGAATTCCCGGGAGTTGAATCGTCTGGTTTCCCTTTCGCTCGTCAAGCCGCCGCGTCGGGTTCGACAGCGTATAACCGTAGCCTGCGTGAATCAGCACGGTTGGCTTTACCGTGCCGTCGTAGTTGATGCGATAGTTGCTGCCCTTCGTGTTGGCCAGGAACCACGGGCCAAGCGGACCAGCCGCGCGGCCCAGCACCGAATTCACGAATTGATCGTTGAGCGAGCGCCACACGACGAAGCTGGCCCGGTGGTTGGCGGAGATCAAGTGATCGGCTTTTAACGACCAGATATCGTCTTCCACGGGATTTGCGTTGCGCGCCAGAAAATTGTTGAAGTAACCGGGCAGGTCCGCGCCGCCGGGCAGCAGCGGCACCGTGTTGCGCGCCACGCGGCTGAGCCGCGCCGCTGGAATCACATTGCCGGGGAACGGAGTGCGTGTGCCGTTGGCCGTGGTGGTGGCGGGGTCGAAGACCGGGAGGATACTACCGGCCGAGTCCACGTGCCGCGAAAAATCGCCGCGCAAGAATTCGGGCGTTGGCACGCTCACAAGGTTGCCGGGCAGCGGGGGCGAGTTGCGCAGTCCGGTGTAGTTGAAGTTGAAGAAGGTGCGGTCTTTGCCGTTGTAGAGTTTCGGGAGCCACACGGGTCCTCCGAGGTTCCCGCCGTACTCGTTGAAACGAACGATGGGACGCGTGCGGTTGAAGAACGGCCGGGCGTCGAGCTTGTCGTTGCGTAGAAATTCGAACAGGCCGCCATGGAACCGGTTGGTGCCGGACTTGAGCGTATAGTTAATGACGCCAAAGCCGCGGCCGTATTCGGCGGGGAAGAGCGTGTTCTGCACTTTGAACTCTTCGATCGCCTCATAGGGCGGGGAGGTCTGCGCCAGAAATCCAGGGTTCGATGAGAGCTGCGCGGAGATACCATCGATGAGGATCTCCTGGCCAAATTCAGGCGAGCCGTTAATGCTCTTGCCCCACTGCGTGCCGACGACGCCCGGTGTGAGAAAGATGAACGTCTCCGACTGGCGGCGTCCGGATGCGGCGGTGGTGGACGCACCCGAGCCGATTTGAATGGGCAGGTCCAGGAGCGTCTTCCGTTGCAGGACCGTGGAAACCTCCGGCGAGGAGGTTTGCAGTTCGATGGCCGCCGAAGCCACCGTTACCGAGTCCGATGTGGCTCCCACTTCCAAGGTAATCAGCAGTTCCGATTGCGTTGCGGTTAGTATGCTCAGCTGTTGCCGCACGAACTTCTTGAAGCCGGTTTTTTCGACTTCCAGCGAGTACGGGCCGGGCTGCACGCCGCGAAAAACGTAGCCGGCATCGGAGGACTCGGTGACCAGGACCTGGTTGTTCGCCTGGCTCTTGAGACTTAGCTTGGCGCCGGGCACCGTGGCTCCGGATGTATCGACGACGTTTCCTGTGAGCCCGCCTAAGTTTCCTTGCGCGAAGGCCGCCACCGAGGAGAGTGTGATGGTCACGATCATTCTGAACATACTGGCGATAGTATATTCCCAATTGAGCGAGTTGATCAGACCGAGTGCCGGTGGAACCGGCGAAATCGTGGGACTCAATGCCTCTGTGCTGTAACATGCCGGCGAACAGACTCTGCGGCCGCTGGTTCCGGTTCGCATCGCACGCGAGATGCTGACCGCGGCCGAGTCCACCGCGGGAGCGCAGGTCGAATTCAAATCCAGCCGAAACGCCCCGCTTGCGTCAAGTCACAGAATCGTGAAAGGTTGTTATGCTTTCTGGATCTATGAACCGGTACGAGTATTTGCTGCCAGCAGTGGCGATGATGCTAGGTTGGGGCCTGCGCGGATTTATCGGCGGGGGGCCGTTCGGCGCGATGATTCCCGGCGCGATGGTGGCGCTTTGCTTATGCCTGATCTATCGACGCCGCGATGCGGCGATGATCGCGGCCTTCGGTGCGATCGGCATCGGCATCGGCGGCCAGATGACGTATGGTCAAACGGTTGGCTACATCGTTCAGAAAGACACGTTCTGGTGGGGCTTCCTGGGCCTGGCGCTCAAGGGCGGGATCTGGGGATTGGTGGGCGGAGCGGTGATCGGCATGGCGTTCACTCCGGCCACCCGTATTGTGGCGGGCGGCGCCGCCGCCATGGCCATCGCGACGCAGACCGGCTGGAAGTTTTTCAATGAGCCCAAGGTCGTTTACTTTTCCAACCCGCTGGACAAGCCTCGGCCCGAGATCTGGTTCGGTTTTCTGCTGGCGGGCGTCGCCCTGCTCTTGTGGCTCGGCTATCTGAAGCACTTGCAACCCGCGCTGCGTCTGGCGTTGGCCGGATTTGCCGGCGGTTTCACCGGCTTCGGATTCGGGGGCGCGATTCAAGGCGTGGGCCGCATCTTCTTCGCCGATTGGAATCTGCATTGGTGGAAGTATATGGAGTTCACGTTCGGGTTTTGTTTCGGCTGGGCGCTGGCCTGGGCACTGAAACATTCGAAGCTCGACGACACGGAGACGGAGATCGACGCGCCACCCGCGGCCGTCGAAATGATCTCCGCGGCGCTCTGCGCCGGGCTGACGTTCTGGCTGACGTGGAAAGTCTCGACGCGATTCACCTATCTGCTGGTGGGCGGTGTGCTGATGATCGTGTTGACGCGGCTGCGCTGGTTGACCTGGCACGTGGCGTTAACGATTACATTCGCGGCGACCATGCTCGATTCGGCGCGCTACTGGAGCGGCGAGTATAAGCACGGCGCGCCGGAGCCAGCGTATGCGGTAGCGATTCTGCTCTCGATCGCCTTTGCGTGGCTGGTGCGAACCTGGGTTCGCAACGATACGTTTCGCGCGCTGGAGTTGCTCACGTGGGGCTGCGTTGCCGACGCGACGTTCAAGTTCGCCATGGGCACCGGGCTTTGGGACCATGTGGCCATCGGCTTTATCGTGATGGCCGTTTGGCAGAGTTGGATGGCCCGCCGCGTGGCCGCGCAGGCCGGTCCGCAGGAGCGGCGGCCATGAGCCTGCTGCTCGCCGCGGCGTTGACCCTCAGTATCGATAGCGACGGAATGGTGTTAGTGAACGGGAAGCGAACCTTCATCGTGGGCGCCTACTCGATTCCAAAGGTCGCCGAGCCTCTGCGCACCGCGCGGCAGGCCGGTTTCAATCTTGTACACGGCGCGCCGGACGAAGCCGGAAAGCACGGGCTGCTCGCGTGGGTCACTACGGGTACCGAGCCGGCGAAGGTTCGCCAGACAGTGGCCGCAATGAAGGACAAGCCGGCTCTGGCGTTTTGGGAGATCGAAGACGAGCCGGCTTTCGTTTGGAAGAAACCGCGTGAGCTGCGAACGCCGCCGGAGAAAATCGTCGCGACGCGGCGGCTGATTCAATCGCTCGACTCCAGGCATCTGTTCTACCTCAATCACGCCCCGGCAAATCTGGTCTCCACTCTGCAACGCTACAACGAAGGGACCGACGCAGTTGCCACGGACGTTTATCCGGTGATCCCGCGGGGCATCCGGAACCAGTACGCCCTTTGGCCGGACGGGCAGCAGGGCGACCTGCTCAACGAGACGATCAGCCAGGTGGGAACCTATACGGCGAAGATGCGCCGCGTGGCTGGCCCTTCAAAGCCTGTGTTCATGGTGCTGCAGGGCTTCGCCTGGGAGTCGATTCAAAAGCAGATCGACCCGAAGATGTTAGCGTATCCGTCGGCGGCCCAGTCGCGCTTCATGGCCTATCAGGCTATCGTCCACGGCGCGAATGGCGTTCTCTATTGGGGTCTGCATTTGGGGCCGCCGGGCAATCCTGCCTGGCAGGCGGTGAAGTCGACCGTGGAGGAACTCAAGACCATCGGGCCGGAGTTGGCGGAGCGAGCGGTCCAATCCAATATCGCGATCGAGTATTTCGACACGGGACATTCGCTTGACCGCGGTGTGGAGTTTATCGTGAAGCCATCCGGGGGCGGGCTGCTGTTGATCGCCACCAATGCAGACAAGAACCCTGTGGATGTGGAGTTCCGGGGGCTGCGAAACTGTGAGGCCCGATTCGAGACGCGTACCCTGCACCAGTCCGGCGCGGCGTTCCGGGATTCGTTTGAACCGTTTGAAGCCCGCGTCTATCGCTGCTCGAAATAGGTCAAGCTATCTCCAGCGCCGGATCATGAATGGCTTCTCGGTGTAGTAGTAGAGGGCCGCGCAGAGCGATAGCACGATCGGCACAAGCACCGATGCCTGCAGCAGCAGATCGGCGAGGAAGGGAAGCGCCGGTTGCCACAGCTTCATCGTTTGTTCGCTGAAAATTCCCAACAATCCCGTGTGATAGAGGTAGGTGGTGTAGCACATGCCGCCCGCCAGATATATGGGCCGCGCCCGCACTAGCGGAGCGCCCATGCGCCCCTGGAACAGTGCCGAATACAACAACACAATCAGAAATGGCAAGAGCCATACGTAGCGCCACGACTTCACCGTCCAATAAATAGCGACGAATCCGGAAAGGCAGGCCAGCGCGACCGCATCCCACATTGCCGAGAGAGAGACGCGGCGATTCTCAAACCGGCTGAGGTAGATCTCCACAAACAGAAATCCGGCGGTGAAGTACTGGCCGAAGCCGATGAGCGTGAGCGATGCCCGCGTATCGGTCACCAGCGACACGCGCGAGGCCAATAGCGACCAGCCGAGAATCGCCGTCAGCAAAACACCCCGCCGCAGCCAGGGCCGTTCAACGGCGAAAACGGTTGCCAGTAGCGGCGCGAGGATGTAGAACTGCACCTCGATTTCGAGTGACCAGAACACGCCTTCAATCGCGCTGGGGACTCCGTAGACCAGGTTGTGCGAGTAGAAAAGCGTCGCGACAAAGTGCGGCAGCAACGAAACGAATCCTTTCCCGCTGATCACGCCGGCGGCAAACAAGATGGTGGCCGCCACTATGTAAGGGGGCTCCAAGCGAGTCAGGCGACGCAGGAAGTAGGCGCGCATTTCCGGCTTCGGCCGGCCACGCAGGTAGTGCCGCGCAAAGGGTAGCCCGAGCACAAAACCGCTAATCACGAAAAACAACTGGACGCCCAGGAACGAAGGATACAGAGTGCGAACCAGCGTCGACTCGCTCCGCATGCGGAGCCAATCCGCCGGCACCTGCACCTCGCCGAAACGCGTGGTGTTTTGCAAATACAGCGCCAGGAGGTGGTGCAGGATGACGAGTCCGATCGCGAGCGCTCGAAATCCGTCCACTTCGCGGATGATCTCGCCCGATGTCGTCACGCGCGCCAGCCGCGCCTCGACGCGATCCCAAATCCGCTTCACTCGGCTCCCATGGCCGCGCGCTGAAACGCCAGGCGAACCGGCGAGTCGTCGCTGTTCTTGAAGTTCG
>Ga0194112_10012593_pt1 | contig 10309 bp, 15 predicted proteins | sample TA2MahC400mmetaG_FD_146191 | JGI IMG/M metagenome (GOLD analysis project Ga0194112, IMG submission 146191) | Freshwater microbial communities from Lake Tanganyika, Tanzania - TA2015016 Mahale Deep Cast 400m | ecosystem: Environmental > Aquatic > Freshwater > Lake | place: Tanzania: Lake...
GGAGCCGTCGGGACGGCTGGCCTGACCAGTCGGCCTGGCACGGCCTCGGCCCGTCCGGTGTCTGCTGCTTATTCTCAGGAGGTGACCTGTGAGCCTACAACTCCTCTTTGGCCGACAATACCTCTCCGAGCTCCCCGCGCTCATGGAGTCGGCTACTACTCATCTACGTGTGGCGCAGTACGTCGCCCAGGTGCAGGGCAGAAGCGCCAAAGACAGTTCTCTTGTTCTGGTCAATAAGCTGTGGGCCAAGCGGCGTGACGGCGTGGAGGTGCGGTTACTCCTCAACCGTCACGGCCTGCAACGGCGGGTAGTCGTTCAAAATCAGACTGTGGCGCAGTACCTGGCCGGGGTGGGTGTGCGCGTGTGCTATCCGGTCCCTGACGTTCTGCTGCACGGCAAGCTGGTGGTCATCGATGAGCGGCTGGCTGTGGTCGGCTCCCACAACTGGACGGCGGCGGCGCTGGAAGACAATTGGGAGATCTCAGTCGTGGTGGACGATCCGGCAATTGTCCTGCTCTTGGCGCAGCACTTTGACGTTTTGTGGAGCGCGGCGCAGCGATTCCCGGTAAAGGAGGAAACATGACTTGGGAGTATTTGCGCACGCCTGAGCTCGCCGGTCGGCTTCTGCTCATCGCCGGCTGGTTGGGGACACGGGTTGCCGGGGCCACGATCCTGGACCTCAACTGCGGGTGGGCACCGCTCTTGCCGCTCCTGCCCGATACGTGGCAGCGGTACGTGGGGAACGACATCTGCCAGCAGTTCATTGCAGAAGCGCGACGACAATCGGTCAGGGCAGAGCTCTACGTTTGCGCTGATGATGACCTGCCAACGCTGGACCGGCTGGACATCCTCGTCTGCCTGGGGTACGCTTGCGGCGTGAGTGCGGCTGAGTCGGAGTCGCTGGAGCGGAGCATCAAGCGGTTGGTCGCGCGCTATCGTCCATCGGCTGTTGTGCTGGAAGCCTGGGCGCAGGTGGCCGCTTCTTCGCGCCTGCTTGACCTGGTGCAGACGCTGCAGCTTGGTGGCTACGTCGTGGCCGGCGCGTGGTCGCTTTTAACCTGGCCTGCGGTGACTACACCCCAATCGCTGCGGGTAATCTTTTTCTTGGAGGTGAACTCATGACCGCGCCGCAACTGTCCCTGCCCCACATCTATCAGCATTACCGTGACCTGGTGGCCGAATGGCTGCCCAAAGATGGGCCAGTCTTGAAGACCGACTTGTACAATGAGGAGATGGGCGACATCCGCCATCTGGATGGGGTGGGGCTTACTCCGGAGCGGACAACCTACGTAGAGTACAAGCCGGAGTTGTGTGCCACGATGCAGCGAGAACATCCCGACTGGCAGATCCGCTGTGGCGATATCCGGGACCTGCCTTGTGAGGATGGGTCGTTCGTGGCTGTGGTGGACCTGTCCACCCTGGATCACGTTAAGCCGGCTGAGGCTGGCCGCGTGCTGGAGGGCTACCGGGCGGTGCTGCGTCCTGGGGGCTTGCTGATTCTGGTTGTCTGGTGTACTGACCAGCACAAGCGCAACGGCAAAGGCTGGTCGCCGGACTCGCAGTACTGGCACTCGGCGCCGGCGCTGCGGGCGGAGCTTGTGGCCTGGGAGTTGCTCCTGTTCCGTGAGTTCCACCGTGAGGCGGAAAACTGCTTGGTGGAAGTCGTGGCTCGTAAGCGGTGAGGTTGGTGTTGTCCACCAGGTCAGCTCAAAGGATCCCTGTCCCCAAGCACCAAAGAAGCCGGGGCCCGGCTGGCCGACCGGTTGCGCTGTAGGGATGCCGGTGAGGGCTGAGGGAGCGAAGCCCGCAACCGGCGTGGGTGAATCATCGGTCTGCATGAGGGCTGAGGAAGCCGCAAAGCGACTGGCCGACCGGTTGCGCTTCAGGGATGCCGTGCAGAGGGCGAGGGAGCGAGCCCGGCGCACGGCGTGGTCGTCGTCTACGTGCATGAGGGCTGAGGAAGCCGTAAGGCTGGCCGACCGGTTGTGCTGTCGTCCTGTTGGGGACGTGGCCAGCTCCCACGTGGCCGGCGGCCGTCACCAAAAAAGGAGGTGTGGCGTGGGGATTTCGTTGGTAGTCCCGACCTGGAACGGGGAGGCGCATTTGCGCCAACTGTTTGCCTGCCTGGGTGCTGTGGCCTGGGAGAAGGACGATCAGATCATCGTTGTGGATGGCGGCAGCGCAGACGGCAGTGTGGCGTATATGCGCCAGGTGGCAGCGGCTACGGGGGCGCTTCTGCGCCCGGTCTGCCTGAAAGAGAATCGTGGCTTTGCCGGGAACGTGAACGCCGGGTTGAAGAAGGTGCGGCGGGGCAATGACGTCGTGGTGCTCAACAACGACGTGGCGTTCTCCGATCCGGACCTCTTCAAGCGCCTGCAGGCGGAAGCCTGGCGGCATGAGAAAGTCGGTGTCTTGTCGCCACTGGTGCTGTCGGTTGATGGGACGATTCAGGCGCACGGCGCCGGCCACCTGCCACATTCGTACATGGGCAAGACGTGGTGCGGTGGGGAGGAACCACGCAATCAGTATCCGGGCCTGCGCCTGGCGGAGGTTGTGCCGTTCGTCTGCGCTTTCATCAAGGCGCCGTGTCTGGCTCAGGTGGGGCGTCTGGATGAAGAGTTCTTCGCTTATTTTGAAGACAGCGACTTCTGCTTGCGGGCGGCGCAACTCGGCTGGCGCACAGCGTCCACCTCGACGCTCTCCGTAGTACACCACGGTCCAGAGACAACGGCCCGCAAGGTGGCGGCGCCGGGAGAGCTCTACAAAAAGAGTCTGGCGATCTTCCGGCAGAAGTGGGGATTCTATCTGGATGCTCGTTTTTCGCAGTCGGTTGTCTGGGTGGGTGAGTGGGCACCCACGACCGGCTACGGCTACTGGTCACGACATGCGGCTCGTGCGCTGCTCGATGCCGGTGTCCTTCTTTACTATCAGCCGGCCCGCATGTCCACGGACATGGACGCTGCCGCGCCGGACCTGGCTTTGCGTGACTGCCAGCCACACCACGGTACGCCGGCAATGCCGCAAATTCTCATCGAGCACGCCGATCGGTTTTGTCGGGCCAGCGGTCGTGTACGCTTTGGCTGGACGATGAGCGACGTCACGCCGTGGCCCTCGTCCTGGCTGGACGGCCTGCCGTGGGTAGACGAGGTGTGGGTGCCCACAGAAGTTGACCGGCTGCGGATTCGCTCGTCCGGGTGGGGCGGGTCAGTAGAGGTCGTGCCTCTCGGCGTGGACCCGGGCCGCTTCCATCCCCAGGCCACGCCGTGGGCGGGGCGGCCAAGCGTCGGTTTCTTGTTTGTGAGTTGTTTTCAGTGGTCGCTCAGGAAAAACCCCGACCTCCTGTTTGCCGCCTTCCGTGACGAGTTCAGTCACGGTGAGGACGTGGGCTTGTACATCAAGGCCGTGCCGGGGAAGGCCGACGAGATTCTGTCGTATGAAACCCGTTGGTGGCTGCGCACGCCTGGGCCGCAAATTTGGCTACAGGTGCAGGAGATTGCCGACTCCGACCTGCCAGGCTTGTACACCTCGGCGGATTGTTTCGTCCTGCCCTCGTCTGGTGAAGGCTGGTGCTTGCCGGCGATGGAGGCCCTGGCCTGCGGGCTGCCGGTGATCACCACCGACTTTGGGGCGCCGGGGGAGTGGGGCCGCGAGGCGGATGGTCGGCTGTTGCCGGGTGTGCATCTGCTCTCCTGCGAGGTGGCGCCGGTGCGTGGCGATATGCCCGTTTACCGTGGCTGCAATTGGGCTGTGCCGGACTACGATAACTTGCGGCTGCTGATGCGGCAAGCCTACGAGGAACGGCGCTGGTGGCGCGAGGAAGCGGCGCTCGGCTCGGCGGTGGTGCGTGAGCGTTTCGCCTGGTCGGTGTCGGCGGCGGTGATGCGCGCTCGGCTGGCGGCGCGCTGCGGCGCGTGACGTGCGCCGCGCTGCGGCTGCGCCGTCTCTGCGCTGCGCCGTGGCGCCGCCTCTGCGCTGCGCCGTGGCGGCGCTGGCCGTGGCGTCGCCGTCGCCGTGGCGCTGCGCACTTGGCGGTACAAATTCGCAACATAGTTTCCAGGCGGGTCCCGGGCTGTTTTGTGGTTGGTGATGCTTGGTGCCGCTCGATGTGGCGATCTCCCTGCACTTTGTCCCCAAAATGAAAACACACCCTCGCTCATGGAGGGTGTGTTTTTTGTTGGCTACTGTCGTGAGGCGACTCAGGCTTAGGTCAGGAAGCCGTTGCCCAGGGCCTGAATCTGCGCATCGGTGAGACTTTGCGCGTCTGCCGGGCAGAGCGCAATCCCTAGGTCGTATCCAGCCCGGCCAGCCAGGAACAGCACTTCGCCTTTGGTGATGGGGGCGATTGAGGCGTAGCTGACGTCTTGGTCGGCGATGCCCAGGGAGCTAGCGACCGATGTCCATTGCCCGGAGTTGGCGGCGGTGTCCCAGGCGGTCAGGCTAGCGATGATGTCGGCGAAGGCGGTGCCGTGGATGGTCTTGACGAGGCGGGCGTTCCAGATCTCGCCGGCTGGTGTGAGAGCTGCCACCTGGATCTGGAAGGTTCCACCGGTCACGATCTTGGAAAGCACCTTGCCCGCTGCGGTCTGGTACAGGCGGACGTCACCCTGTCCTTCGGACTTTGGGTTAGACGGCTTGAGCCAGCGTCGGACAACGTTTTGATCAGAGTGGGGCAGGGGGAAGAAGACCATAGCGTTGCCGATCTTGTTGCGAGCCTCTACGGACAGGAGCGGAAGAATCACTTTAGCCATTCTGTGTCACCTCCTTTCGTTGCTAGTTGCCCCGATGAATCGGGGGGCACGGCCCCGCGCACGGGGGGCACGGTTAAAACCGGCCTGAACCGGCCCAAGGTTATCATAACATACCTGAGCGTGTGCTGTCAACAAAACATTCCACTCATTAGTTGACCTGGGAGTGGGAGCCAACGGTAGAGTAGCCTACGGTCCAGGGGATGAACTCTGGGCCGGGGACGATGCGGCTCACCCCGCCAACTTCGGAGTACCCGACTGTCCAGTCTCCCCAGACAATTTTCGCTTCGATGGGGTTGGCCCCCCCCACCTCGGAAAGCCCCACGGTCCAAGGACGGTAGATCTCTGGGGAGAGGATATAGTCCAGGCCACCAACAGCGGTGCTGCCCACGGTCCAAGGGCCAGCCGATGCGGCGCCGGACAAATGGTAAGCCATGAACCAGGAGAAGCCGTTGGGGTAGCGTTCTGGCTTATTTTCTTCCCACCAGTCTTTCTGCTCTTTGGAGAGGGCCTTCCACTTCTGCACCAGGTCTTTGAGCACGTTGTTCCACAGTTGGAGTAGCCCAGAGTAGCGATTTGGGATGGGCCGACGTGGGCGCATCCGGCAGCGCGTGGAACCCGGGCGGCTCTCTACTGGTCGATCGAGAGTGTTGAAGAGCGGATGGCCTTGGTTTTGGTTAGTGGCAGTAGCCATTTTAGCCCCCTGTCTCGTCTCGGTTGCGCATAAGCTTGCGGATAACCTTCGCCGGCTGTGTTCCCAGGCCAATAAAAATGTAGGTGCCGTCAAAGGTGAGGGCTCGAGCGACATTTTGACCGGAAGCGCCTGTCCATTTAGAGACAGTAGTCATAGTAGCAGGGTCTATTTTGAATGCATCGGTTGGTTCACGTTGCAAGGCGGCATAGATGTAGGTGCCATCCAAAGTGAGGCAGGGGACGTCTTCTTCGCCACTGCCGTATGACCATGTGCTTATGGTTGTCATGGTAGAGGCGTTGATTTTGATGACCTTGGTGTTTGGCATCCAGACTTGAGCGTAGATGTAGGTGCCGTCAGAGACTACACTGCAAGCGAAGCTTTGAGTGGCGTCGCCATCCCATACGCCGAAAGTAACCATTGTTGAAGCGGTGATCTTAATCACCTTGGCCGGATCTACCATTAGGGCGAGATAGAGGTATATACCGTCGTGAGTGAGAATTCTACCGCTGTCCTGGCCGCTGGCGCCCGTCCAGGTAGCGACGGTGGTCATGGTAGAAGGGTCAATTTTAATCACCTTGGCCGGGCTAAGGTTGAGGCTGACGTAGAGATAGGTGCCGTCATGGGTAATACTTTGGGCCGAATTCTGGCCGCTGGCGCCCGTCCAGGTAGCGACGGTGGTCATGGTAGAAGGGTCAATTTTAATCACCTTGGCCGGGCTAAGGTTGAGGCTGACGTAGAGATAGGTGCCGTCATGGGCAAGAGCAGTAGGACTGTCCTGGCCGCTGGTGCCCGTCCAGGTAGCGACGGTGGTCATGGTAGAAGGGTCAATTTTAATCACCTTGGCTGGGCTAAGGCTGAGGCTGACGTAGAGATAGGTGCCATCATAGGCAAGAGCAGAAGCGAAGTTCTGGCCGCTGGTGCCCGTCCAGGTAGCAGCAAGAAACTTAGCCATCATATCGGGCCGAGTGGCAAGAAGACGGAGAACGGCGGGAGCATTGCGGAGCTTGCTGTCAGGGATTGAAAGATTGGCGTGGTCAATGGTGCCAGCTACTTCTTTATTTGTAAGGTCTGTGTGTGCAGAGACGCCAATCTGTGTCCAATTACCGGCAGAGAAGCAAGCGTAGATGTGGGAGGTGTCGGTCTCGATGTATACATCGCCTACTGCCGGTGAGCCTGGTTTGCTGGCCGCCGTGCCACTCTTGAGGTTGACGACTGCGGCTGCGTCACCTGTGCCTGTGCCGGCACCACCTGTGGCAACGTGGCCGTGTTCTTGGATGCCGGCGAGGATAGCGTCGATCCACTCGCCGAACTGCGCCTGCGTGGGTTTGTCTCCGGTCTCAAAGTAGGATTTCAGAGCAGAGGCCACAGCAGAAGTAAATTTGCCCATGGTGCTCCTTTCATAGTCCCGAAATGTAGTCGCCTGATCCGACCGTCCAGGAACCAATGAGAATGGGGTCGCCGGAGGTGATGAAGTCTGGCCCCTCGACAAAGCTGAGGCCGATCGTCCATTCGACGCCTGTGAGGGGGTGGGTTAAGAGATAGTGACGAGCGAAAAGGGACCAACCGGTCAGCCGGTGGGCCCGTCCCTCAGCGTTCCAGGCGGTTTTCTCCTCGGCGCTGAGGGCGTGCCAGGCGGCCATGCCGTTGGCGAAGATTTGCCGCCAACTCTGCTGTAGGCCGGTGCGGGGGTTGGTGGGGAAGTAGTAGACCATGATTTCCTGGCCGACGTCGCGACAGTGACCCTTGCGGCGGTACCGGTAGATCCAGTCCCCGCAGCGGTTGCGAATCTCTAATCCCTGGACCAGCATAGCTGCCCCCTCTCCTTTTATGCTATCACAAAACCGCCCCTGTGTCAACTTGACAAAGGAGTGAAATCGTGGTAGAGTGTAGGCGGGAGGTGGTGCACTCTTGGACACTCCGTTCATCCAATGGCTGGTGGGCCAGACCGGCCTGGTGGGGATTGCCGGCTTGGCCCTGTGGCTGTACGCCCGCCTGTCGAAAGAGGCCCTCGAGCGAGAGGCGACGTGGCGGGGTGAGTTGGCGCAAATTCGCCAAGAGCGCAGCGAGGAGCGTAAGCTGATGCTGGAAGTCATCAGGGAAAACACGGAGGTTATGGGGCAAGTAGCGGAGGTGATGCGTCGTGTCGAAGCAAGACTGGTCTAGAACAGACGATCCCTGGCTGCCCTACCTGCTGCGCCTGGAACGCCTGGCCTGGCGGTTGTGGCTGATGACCGTGGCTTTCTGCACCCTTTGCTTCTTCGTCCTCCTGGGCGTGCTCTACTCTTGGTGGTGGTGGGTGTTCTATCCTCTCCTGGCCCGGAGGTGATAACGTTGGTTACTATCTCCCTGCCGATGGTCATCTTGGCGGTTGCTTTCGTTTTAGTCCTGGCGCTGGCGGCCTTCCTCGCCGGCCAGGTGTACTATAAGGCTCGGCTGACTCGTCCGCATCCACCTCGGCTCATCGATCGCCGGGGTACGCAGTGGATCGGGGGCAGCATAGACTACGTAGAAAGGGGGTGGTAATATGGCAATCGAGAGCTTCGCCGTGGAAGGGGCTGAGGTCCTCAAGATTGAGGCCGACTTGAACAAGTGGTTGCGCACGCATCCGTCGCACGCCGTGCATGACTTCATCGTCAACGCTGCGGGCATGAAGCAAGTGGTGATCGTCTACGCTTCGCCAACTGACTCCGTGTCGCTGCAGGCCGCGCGTGAGTTCAAGTGCTTCATCGAGGGCGACGCCCAGTCGCTGTGTGACAGGATGAACACGGTGTTCGCCAAGGATCCGGCGTTGGCCGTGATTCAGGCCCGTGGCTGCATGGAAGGCGGCGTTTGCGTGAGCGTGGTGTACGCCACACGCATCGGGCCGGTGCCTGTCTACGGCTAGTCTGCCCTACTCTGGTGCGGAGGTGGACTGGTGAAACGTGTGTTGCTGTTCCTGGTGGTGCTCGTCCTTCTCTTGGTGGTCTTGACCGGCTTGGTGACGGCCGCCGGCGAGCTGGGATCCGGTACTGTCCCCAACGTCCCGGCTGAACAGGTGGCGGTGGTCATCGGCATGATCGTGGCGCTGGTGCAAGTAATCAAACGCCTCCTGGGGACTGCCTGGGAGAAGGGCGCGGTGAAAGTGGCGATCTACTGTCTGGTGTGGATGCTGGCTTTTGTGGGGGCCTGCACGCTGCTATTCTTGAATGGGCTCTCCCCATGGGCCGATCTGGGCCTCACCTTTGGCCTGGCGACGGCTATCGCCACGGGCGCCATCGCTGGCTATGACGGCGTAAAGCTGGTAGTTCACGACTGGCTCCGGGTCGTCTGAGTCTCACAACTCGATACCCTATTTTTCTGTTGGGCCGGCCTCCTGGCAATGGGGGGCCGGCTCTTGTTTCCTCTACCCCCTGTTGACCCCGATACATCCGAAACCCGAATGTAATGTATCGGGGTGTTGACAAGTTACAGGGGGTGTGGTAGAATGTAGACAAGTTACAGTGAAGGGGGGTGAACATGGCGAGTGGTGTTGTGCGTGCCGATGCGCAAGTGCTGCGTCTGGCCAAGGTGCGGGCCGCTGAGGTGGGCGTGACCTTGCGGGCGGTGGTAGACCATGGCCTGCGTGCTTTCCTGGAGGAGTCAAACGACAAGGCCGCTTGGCCGCAAATGCGCAAGCGGATTGTCGAATCCACAAAGGAGGAAGATCCCCATGTCTCTGCAATCTCTGGTTGACGCTTACCTGCGGGATGCCGATGAGTCCCGCAACCGGCTGGTCGAGGCCTGCGACCTGCTGGTCATCGCTCGTCGGACGGAGGCCGCAGCGAAGAAGAGGCTTTCCGACTTGCGGCTCGATCTCTCCCTGGCTGAGGCGGAGTTCTCCCTCGAGGTGCGGACTGACCCGGAGTTCAAGACCGTTGACCCGGCCACCGGGCGCCCGAACAAGGACTATGCGGAGGCTATCATTGCTGCTTCGATGCAGGCCGACCCGGAGATCTCCAGTCTGCGGGCAAAGGTGCGTGAGGCGGAAACGGCGGCCAGCATGGCGTCTCTGGATGTCCTGGCGGCGTTGGATATGTTCGCCATGCGCCGGGCAGATGCTAGCGTGCTACAGGCACAGATGAACCTGCTGGCGGCTGCCGGTCCATGGGCTGCTGGAGGTGGGCGCTGATGGAACCAAGACGCAATCTAGCGCGCCTGGCCGGCGCCCCCTCGTCCCAGGTGGAGGCCCTGCGAGCTCTTCCAGGATTTGAGGAGTTGGCGGCGGAAGACCTGATCGTCCCTCTCATTCACCTGGTGCAGCCAACGAGCCAGCTTCCTGGCTCTCCCCCTGCCGGTCAATACTTCCACTCCACGTCTGGCGTGAGCGTGCCCACGTTCCGGGCTGTGTTCCTCACCTACCACAGAACCCGGGTCCTCTTTGATCCCGACGATCTGCAGGCGCCCACCATCTGCCGGTCGTCCGATGCCATCCGTCCGGTGTCGCCCCTGACCGGTCTGACCCTGGCGTTGTGGGCAGAGAAACTTCTCGGTGCACCGCTCTCCGGCTCTTTGGCTGACGTGAACGACTGTCCTGGGTGCCCCTTTGGTGACCTGCGCTGGCTGGACGATGAGGCGCCCCCCTGCAACCTCACTTATAACCTGCTTGGTCTGGATGTGGATAACTTCGACGCCCCCTTCATCCTGCCTCTGCGCAAGACGGCTGTTGGCCCGGTGCGGCGGCTTTTGTCCACGATCGCTATGCGCCGGCAACCGCTCTTCCGCTTCCTGGTGCAGGTAGGAGTAGAAGAACAAGCAGACAAACGGGGTAAGTGGTACGTGCCCACGTTCGTCGTCCTGGCTGCGGTGGGCGACCAGGACCTGACAAAATACCGTTCCCTTCATGCCGAAATGC
>Ga0194112_10012596_pt1 | contig 10306 bp, 10 predicted proteins | sample TA2MahC400mmetaG_FD_146191 | JGI IMG/M metagenome (GOLD analysis project Ga0194112, IMG submission 146191) | Freshwater microbial communities from Lake Tanganyika, Tanzania - TA2015016 Mahale Deep Cast 400m | ecosystem: Environmental > Aquatic > Freshwater > Lake | place: Tanzania: Lake...
CATCCAGGCCGTCAGCCCGCCGGAGAACATCGTGGCGATGTACGAAACCGCCTACGAGCACGGATGGAACTGAACGAGCAGCAAATCAGCAAATCAGCAAAGCTTGACGTTTGACGTTTGACGTTTGACGTTTCACTCTCCCACGAAAGGACTACCATGGCTAAGCTTGCTTTCATCGGCGCCGGCAGCTTGGGGTTCACACGCGGGCTCGTCCGCGATGTGTTGACCTTCCCGCTGCTCAAAGATTCGACGATCGCCCTGATGGATATTGACCCGGAGCGGCTTGACTTCGCATATCGGGCTGTCAGCCGTATCGTCGAGATGGGCAACTACCCGGCCAAAGTGGTGGCCACGCTCAACCGGCAGGAGGCGCTCGAGGGCGCTGACGCGGTGATGGTCACGATCCTGGCCGGCAGCACGGAGGTCTGGCAGCACGACATCCTGATCCCGAAGGAATTCGGGGTAGACACCAACATCGGCGACACGCGCAGCGTTTCGGGCATCTTTCGCGGCCTGCGCACCATCCCCGTGATGCTCGACATCGCTCGCGATATGGAGCGCCTATGCCCCGACGCGACCATGCTCAACTACACCAACCCGATGGCGATGCTGTGCCGGGCCATGCAGCGCGAGACCAAGATCAAGCTGACCGGCCTGTGCCACAGCGTCCAGGGTACGGCCATGATGCTCGCGCATTGGATCGGCGCGCCCTACGAGGAGATCACCTACACCTGCGCCGGCATCAACCACATGGCCTGGTATCTGAAGTATGAGTGGAACGGGAAGGACGCGTATCCGCTCATCCGCAAGGCGATCACCGAAAACCCCGACATCTACAATCATGAGCAGGTCCGCAACGAGATGTTCCTGGCGTTCGACTACTACATCACCGAATCATCGGGCCACAACTCGGAGTACAACTGGTGGTTCCGCAAGCGGCCAGACCTGATCGAGAAGTACTGCACCCACGGCACAGGCTGGAATCCGGGTGAGTACGCGTATGTGCTGAAGCACTACCGGGCGCGGGAAGCCAATTGGCGCGAAGATGCGAAGCAGTGGTTTGCCAAGGAGACGCCGATCTCGTTGGTGCGCGGGCACGAATATGCGGCGCACATCATCAATGCGCTCAAGGGCGGTGAGCCGTTCCAGTTCAACGGCAACATCCCGAACACCGGCCTGGTGACCAATCTGCCGCAAGGCGCGTGCGTCGAGGTGCCGGTGTGGGCCTCGAAGAAAGGGTTGGAGGGGGTGCACGTCGGCGCGTTGCCGCCGCAGTGCGCGGTCCTGACCAACCTCAGCGCACAGATCGAGGAGATGACGGTCGAGGCCGCCATCAGCGGCGACCCGCGGCTGGTCTACTACGCCGTGGCGAACGACCCGCTTTCGGCTGCGGTGCTCTCGCTGGCCGAAATCCGCCAGATGGTGGATAGGATGCTAGAGCAGAACCGGCCATATCTGCCGCAGTTCAAGAGCTTCAAGTCATAGACTGCTGAGAAGGGGGGATCTTGGGGTCGGGCGATGAAGCCGCCCGGCCCCAATCGCGTTCGCGCCCTGTCTGGCGGCTCATAGTATATCAGGAGGAGAATATGGAGAAGAGCGCCTATCGCGGCTGGCCGAACTGCTATCGGCTGGCCAATGGCATCGCGGATCTGATCGTGACCGGCGATGTGGGGCCGCGCATCATCCGGTTCGGCTTCGTCGGCGATGTCAATGAGCTCAAGGAGTACGAAGCGCTGCTGGGGCTGACCGGTGGGGACGAGTGGCGCATCTACGGCGGCCATCGCTTGTGGCATGCGCCGGAGGTCAGCCCGCGCACCTATCAACCGGACAACGAGCCGGTGCGCGTGGCCGAGCACGCCGGCTTCGTGCGTGTGACGCAGCCGACCGAGGCCGCCACCGGCATCCAGAAGGAGATAGACATCTACCTGGCGGCCGACCGGCCGCACGTGCGGCTGGTGCACCGGCTGCGCAACACGGGTCTCTGGGCTGTCGAGCTGGCTCCCTGGGCGCTGACCGTCATGGCGCAGGGCGGCCAGGTCATCATCCCACTGCCCCCGCGCGGCAGCCATCCCGAGGCGCTGCTGCCAGCCAACTCTCTGACTCTCTGGGCGTACACTGACATGTCTGATCCGCGCTGGACATGGGGACGCAAATACATCATGCTGCGCCAGGATCCGGCCGCGACACAGCCCCAGAAGGCCGGGGTGATGGTTCCGGACGGTTGGGCCGCCTATGCCAACCGCGGGCATTTGTTCGTCAAGAAGTTCGCCTACGTCGCAGGCGCGACTTATCCCGATTGGGGTTGCTCGGTCGAAACCTTCACCAATGCTGACATGCTGGAGGTGGAAAGCCTCGGCCCACTCATCTCCCTGCAGCCCGGCGCCGCCGTCGAGCACGTCGAGGAGTGGCGGCTCTATCGCGACGTCCCTCTGCCGCAGACCGATGCGGACGTGGATCGCGACGTGGCCCCGCGCGTTGGAGACTAACCATATCCAACATCCAACATCCAACATCCAAATCATCATGCCCAACTCACTCAAATCCGAATTCCTTCTCGACCCCGATGTGATCTTCCTGAACCACGGTTCTTTTGGCGCCTGCCCTCGCCCGGTGTTCGAGGCCTATCAGCAGTGGCAGCGCGAACTGGAGCGGCAGCCGGTGGCTTTCTTCGGCCGGCGGAGCGCCGCGCTGTTGGCCGAGGCTCGTGCGAAGCTGGCAGCGTACCTGAACGTCGAGGCCGATAACGTCGTATACTTCCCCAATCCCACGACCGCGATGAATGTAGCGGCCCGCAGCCTGGCGTTGCCCAGGCCAGGCCAGTCGCCGCTGCTCGCTCCGGGAGACGAAATTCTCACGACCGACCAGGAGTACCCGGCCATGGATCGCACGTGGGAGTTCATCGCGCACATCACCGCCGCGCGCTACGTGCATCAGCCGATCCCCCTGCCGCTGACGTCCGAGGCCGACTTCGTGGATGCGTTCTGGGCCGGGGTGAACGAGCGCACCAGGGTCATCTTTCTCAGTCACATCACCTGCAGTACGTCGCTGATCTTCCCTGTGCAAGAGGTCTGCCGCCGCGCGCGGGAGGCAGGCATCATCACGATCGTGGATGGCGCGCACGCGGTCAGCCAAATCCCGCTGGACCTGACCGCGATCGGCGCAGACATCTACGCGGGCGCATGCCACAAATGGCTCTGCGCGCCGAAGGGCGCGGCGTTTCTATATGCCCGGCCCGCGGCGCAGGAGTGGCTGGAGCCGCTGGTCGTCAGTCGCGGCTGGGGCCACCAACCGCCCGCGGGCGTGTCATCGCTGGTCGCATTTCACGAAGGCCAGGGCACGCGCGATCTGTCCGCGTTCCTCTCGGCGCCCGCGGCCATCGCCTTTCAGGCTGAGCATGATTGGGATAGCCAACGCCGGCGCTGTCACGCGCTGGCGAGTGAGACGCGACGCCGCCTCAACGCCTTCACGGGGCTGGATTCCCTCTGCCCCGATTCGGAACAGTGGTTCAGCCAGATGGTCAGCATCCGCATCCCCGGCGGCGCTCCCGGCCAGGAGGGCGCGCCGGCTCTCGTCGAGCTGCACAATCGTCTGTACGAGGACTATCACATCGAGATGCCGGTGATGAACTGGCGGGGCCAGGGTTTGATACGCGTCTCGTTGCAGGCGTATAATGATGAATCGGACGTGGACACGCTGATCGAGGCGTTGGAGCGTTGGTTGCCGCAGGCGGCGCAGCCAGCGCGCTGACGGCAGGCATCCTGCTTTCTGGAGGACTCGATTGATGTCGGAGACAGCGGAATCATCGGAGCGGGTCATGGTGATCGCTGCGCACCCGGATGACCCGGAGTTCGGGTGCGCGGGCACGATGCTGAAGTGGGCGCAGGCGGGGAGAGAGATCGCGTATGTGCTGCTGACCAGCGGCGACAAAGGCAGCCGCAATCCAGATGTGCGGCCGGGGCGTTTGGCCGCGCAACGAGAAGGGGAACAGCGGGCGGCTGCAACCGCGTTGGGGGTCAAGCAGGTGATCTTCTTGCGCCACCCCGACGGCATTCTGGAGAATACGATGGAGCTGCGTCGCGAACTGGCGATGATCATTCGCCAGCATCGGCCGCACATCGTGGTGGCCATTGACCCCTGGCGCCACTATCAGATGCACCCCGATCATCGCGCGGCAGGCCAGGCCGCGCTGGATGCCATCTACGCGGCGCGCGAGTGGTACATCTTTCCTGAGCAGTTGGTCGAGGGGATCGAGCCGTGGCGGGTGAAGCAGGTCTATCTGTTCTGGACCGACAATCCCGACTATTGGGAGGACATCGGGTGCTGCCTGGAGCAGCGCATCGCGGCGCTGGCGCGCCACACCAGCCAGGTGGGGGAAGACACGACGAAGCTCGCCGAGCGGATACGCGAACGCGCCCGTGAAGCGGGTCAGAAGCCCGGCTATGCGGCCGCAGAGGGTTTCAAGCGGTTCGAGTTTTGAGACAAATCGAACCAGATTGGGGAGACTACGGCGTTTCGATGCGCGGGAGAAAAACGGGTGCGGCCGATCGTGGGGGCAGGCGCAGCTTGAGGGCCGGGTCGCCGAAGAGGATCATGGTGTCCACCAGGTCGCTTGGGCCGCCGGCGGCCAGGTAGGTCAGCCTGGCCGCGTCCACGGCCGGGCCGATCCGGCCGATGCGGTCCTCGAAGATCGCCTTGAACACCGCACGGTTCAGCTTCTCCAGCACCGGCATGATGTGAAAACCGGCCGGTGAGAAGTCGGCGACTGCGCCGCGGCCGGCCGCGTTGACCAGCGTCTCGCCCAGGCTTTGCAGGTTCAGGTCAATGTTGACGAAGTAGCCGCTGACGCACGAATACGCGAAGGTGACGGGCCAGGTATCGTTGGCGACCAGGTTGGGTACATCGGTGTTGCGGAACATGCTCACGCCGGTGGCCGGCGACCGAACTGAACCCCAGCGCACCCGCGACGCGTGACCGAACCACTGGATCATGAGCGCGTCCGCGTTGAACGCGGCCATGATCGCGTCGTGCATTGCGTCCACCGTCTCGTGGGTCGCGGCCGGGCATTCGGCCCGCCGGCCGAAATAGATCGTCTGATCCTCATAGGCCGCCGGTAGCCAGCGCGTGCGGATGCCATCGCTGGTTGCATGGAAGTCGCCGGCCGGGTCGAGGCAGTTGTCGGCCGCGAAGACCACGCGGCGCTGCCACTCGCCGGCGGGCGCGGTCGTCTCGTAGGCGATCGTCTTGCTGACTGCCGCGGTCACATCGGCCGGCGTCTGCGCGGAGACGCGGCCCACGTGCATCTCCGGCACGTAATCGTCGGGGCCATCCACGCTGACGTAGCGGTTGTCGGCCGGCGTCTCCCTTTGCACCGCATCCACATTGACCAGGTAGGGCGGGATCAGGTTGAGCAGCGTGGTTCCGCTGACGCCTGTGAAGTCGTAGTGCCCATCGCCGACCAACAGCACGTAGCGGGGCCGCGGGCCGTCCGCGTTCCAGTTGCGATAGGCATAGGCCAGGGAGCCCCGTATCGCCTCCGGGTCGCGCAGGCCGTGGGAGAACTCGTCATAAATATCCTGTACGTCTACCTTCGCCACGCGCAGCCCTTCGGCCGCGCGGTGGTCGAGCAGAGGCTGGATCGCCTCCCACAGCGAGCGATGAACGATCGCGATGTAGTCGGCCGCGTTGTCGGGCGTGCGCCATGCTGAAGGCGCATCCGGTTCGATGGCAACCGGCGCGAGCAAGGCGGCGTCTGCGGCCAGGTAGTAGGCGGGATCGGTGGGGGCCGAATCCCAGAAGTGGAGGGTGTAGGCGGGCGACGACCCGCTGGCATCGGTTCTCGGGGACGTCGTCGGTGCGTCATTGCGAGGCCCGTTGTTGGGGCCGAAGCAATCTTTTGCAATGGGTGAGATTGCTTCGTCGCATCCTTCGACTACGCCCGCCAAACAGCAGCGGGCTCCGCTCAGGATGCTCCTCGCAATGACGTTGGCCTCGGCCGCGGTCAACTGCACCGGATGGCGGCCATCTGTCACGTCGTAGACCTTCACGGTATCGGTCGTGAAGCCGCTGACGGCCAGCTCCTTCGGGCCTGGCGCGGCCGCCTCGATGTAGATGCGGTCGTTCTCTGCGACGGCCTGCGCCGCATAGCTCACCTCGACCCAATCGGGCGAAATCCAGTAGTAGGTCAGGCCGGGCAAGAGCGAGAGGGCCGCCTCCAGGTGAAGGCGATCCGGCGCGGCGTCCAGCCAGGCCGCGGGCAGGGTTGCGGTCACAGTATACGCGGCCCGGCCATCCCACTGATACACGCCGATCAGGTGGTTGTTCAGGCGCAGCGCCACGGCTTGGTCGGGGTTGGCCGGCTGCGGCAGGCCGCCGAAAAACACGCCCCTCAACGCCAGTTCGCCCAGGCGCAGCGGATGAGCCAGGGTGAGCGTGTAGGACACGGTGACCGTGGCCGCGGTCGTGGTGGGATAGAGGGGCCGATCGAACCAGTGGTCTTCGTTGGCGGGACGATCGTAGAGGGGCCGGTAGTCGCGATCGTATTCCAGGCGCAGCGTGCGGGTGATCGTCGTAACGACCGGCCCGGTCCCGGTGGGCGTCGCGGCCCGCGTTGCCATGCGCGGCCCGCCATCGCCGCCCCAGGTGAACCGGTAGACGTTGTTTCTCTCGTATCGGCCCCGATACGGCTCCGCGTAGAAGAGCACCAGGTCGCCGGGATCGAACCGGCCGTCCGCCTCGCCCCTCACCTGGATGGCAAGCGGCTTGCCCAGGGAGGACATGGCGAAGCTGGCAGGCGCCGTCGTCGTGACTGGCACGCCCGCCCCCACCAGGTCGGCCCAGGTGAGGCGATAGAGACCATGCTCGCGGGTGCGGATGCGGAGCGCGTGGCTCTCAACGCCTGGGTGGGCGTCTGGGGCGACAGGGGCGGTCGCCCCCAGCAGGAAGGCGCCTGCAAGCAGCCACAGCGCCAGCGCGCTGGACCAGGCACGGGCAAGTCTCGAAGACATGAGAAGTTCCTGGTATGACCTTCACCGCGGCGATTGTTTCCCCGGCCGATGCCTTCAGGTCTGCGGACTCGAGGCATCGCAGGGAGCGCCTGGCTCGCCGCGATAGACCAACTCCCAGCCGTGGTAGACCAGGACTACCGGCACGATCGTGGCGCGGCCGGCGACCTTGCGTAGCCGCGCATCCGCCGCATAGCGGGCCAACTGAGCTTCTGCATCCTGCACCGCGGCCGCCAGCTTTGCCTCGGTCAATTCCCCGCGCGGCAGGTACTTCAGCTCCAACAGATAGCCGTACTGCATGTCGGGGAACCGCGCCAGGAACGGCTCCAGATAAACGTCCACGAACCCTTTGCCCAGTTCCCGCTCGGTGTGGGTGAGGGGATCTGTTTGATCTTCTCCGTCATCAGCGGTCGCCTCCTCGTGAGCACGATTCTACCATCGCGGGCGATGAGTGTCAATCAAGAAACAAGACCCTCCCGCCGGCTTGCTTCGCGCGCGAGAGGGTCCCTCCAACCTCCAACCTCATTTCAACTTGTAAACTTCCCTACGGTGTTTGACGAAATGCACCACAATGCTCTGGGCCGCTCTGTCGAACGTGTAGAGTACCCGATAGTCCCCGATGACGAGCTTGAACATGCCGCCCCATTGTCCTGTCAACGCCTCTAGTTTCACGGTGTCGAAGTTTTCCGCCAGCCAACGTATCTTCTTGAGCACGCGTTGCGCCAGCGCCGCGTCCAGACGGGCAAGGTCGGCTTCACCGTCCCCCGTAAAGCCAACGCTGTACATCTTACCAGGTCAACCCGAGTCGAGCCGCGACCTCTTCGGCAGGGATGATCTTGCCGCCAGCATTGACAGCAGCAAGCGACTGTTGAATCCTGGCTTTCATGTCGCGCCGTAATTCGAGACCTTCATCGGGATCTCCCAGCAGCTCCGCCAGAGTCTGTAGGACGACCTTCCGCATGAGGTCAGTGAATTGATCCACCGTCAAATCGGCAACCGTCGCATACGTCATGCATTCAACCTCCAACTTCCAACCTCCAGCCCTACTGCGCCACCGCCGGTAGCCAGAGCCAATACGGCGTGCTGACCTGCACCGCATCCAATACCGTCTCGCCGCCGTCCATGCCCACGGCCGCCAGGCGATAGCTGTACGCGGTCCCGCGGGCCGCGGCCGCATCGTCGTAGCGATAGCTGGCGCCGAACGGCGAGCCGGGCGCCAGGCTGGGGATCATGGCCGCGTTGAGTCGCGTCCAGTCGTCCCCGGCCGCCGCGCGGTAGAGGTTGAAGCCGAGCGTGTCCGCCTCGCTGGCGGTCTCCCAGCGCACCGTCACGCGGCCCGGCGCGGGGACTGCATCCAGGGCAGCCAGCGTTGCAGCCAGGTCCGTATCGAAGGCGGTGAACTCGCTCAACGCTGTCAGGCCGCTGCCAGTGAACGCGTGAGTGGCTACGACCACCGCGCCCAGCGTTTGCCAGGGCGGGGCTGAGCCGTAGCGTTTGCCGCTCATGCTCGCCTCGGTCCCCACGACGTCCGCCGCCAGGTAGGTGAAGGTGGCGTCGTAGTTCGGGCCGCTCGCGGTCGTGCTGCCGATCCAGTTGCGGGTGATGTAGTTGCTGACTCCGGTCGGCTTGTGGGTGGGTGCAGCGTCCGTCACCCGGAAGCAGAAGTCGCCCAGCCCTGAGCCGCCGTTGACGGTCAGGTCTACCGGCGAGTATTCGGCCGTGCCGGTGTTGTCGCCGATGGGAAAGGTGAAGCTGCCCGCCGCGCCGAAGGTCTTGCACAGCTTGCCGGTGCTGTCGGTGACGACCATGTTGGATGCCGACGGCGTGCCGCTTACAGAAGCGGAGGAGCCGAGGGTCAGGTCGTAGCTACTCAGTTTGAGCAACGCCGTGGCAAGCGTCAGTGTCCCATTTACGGTGGTATTTAGACCAAGCGTTTTTGCTGCCGCGCCACTCAACTTGAGGTTGGTGTACGTGGATGGATTGGCCCCTCCATTGGCTGCAACCGCCATGGTCTGAGCCGATGTACGCGCATACTCGACGGTTCCATTGAAATTGATAGTTGAAGCAGCGATATTAGGTGAGGCACCCGTCAAGATTAGCTCACCATCAATCGTCAACGTGCCGGCCGTCGTGGAACCCGTTCGCTGGAAGACAAGAGTGCTGGAGCTAGATGCAGCGGATTTGACCGTCGCGCCAGACGCGATCGTTATGTTGCCACCAGCAGAGCCCGTGTCCGCTGACAGGACATTGGCCCCCGCATCCACTATGCCAGAAGTGAAAGTCAAAGAGCCGGCCTTGAAGTTGGTACCCAACGTGCCTGTTTGTCCGCCAGTCAATGCGAACTCCGCTGTCCACCCTTTGGGGTTGGCCGACCATTCACCCGAATTGGTTACGTTTCGTGACGTCCCCACAAACTGGAGTTTGCCGCCGCCTGATGTATCAATCCAAGTTGAACTTGTCGGCAGACTGGTCGTTGAGGTACCGGGTGCAGCGCCAGAGAACGCTCTCAGTTTGCCGTTGATGCTTAATGTATATGCTCCCGTGACCAGCCGCTGTGCGCTCGTGCTGTTCAGATTCAGATCATATACTGATTGATCCTGCGTCAACGTGATCGTATGGCCAGTTTCAATGTAGACATTATCACTGCTTCCTGGAACGGCGGTGCAGCTCCAGGCATCGGGATCATTCCAGTTCCCAGACCTCAAGGAGTAACACTCCGCTGCCATTGTCCTCGGTGCGGGCAGCGCGACGAAGAAGCTCACGACGAGCGCACAGCACAACAGGATAGACATCCATTTGCGATTCATGTTTCCCTCCTCGGTTCAGAACCGGCGACGGCTCGCGCTCAACACGTGCCGCCGGCCGACGCGCTCAGCGGCCCCAAGAAACCGGGAAAAGGACTGCGGGGATCGGTGCCGGGGGGCGGGGGCGGCCCGTCCTGCGCATGCGCTATCAACGCGCGTTCAAACACGATGGCCGGCGCTTCCCATGCTTTGCGGAGCGGCGCCGGCAGAACCGCTTCCGTCTGCGATGATCGAGTTTCCATTCTGCGCCTCCTGGGGGTGGATGTGTTGATTCCGATGCGGTTGTGCTCAGGCTGAAGATCGGTCGCGGCGACGCATCTGAAACACGGGGTTGGGGATCGGCTCGTGGGGGCGTTGTTGCGCAAAGCGCGCCTGTGCGTGCCGGCAGGCCAACGTGTGCCCGCCGTAGAGGTCGCCGTGCTCCTTCCAGGCCAGCCCCGCGCAACGCCCCTCGCAATACGCGCTCAGAGGACAGGCCGGGCAGTCGGTCAGATTGCCGAA
>Ga0194112_10012598_pt1 | contig 10304 bp, 12 predicted proteins | sample TA2MahC400mmetaG_FD_146191 | JGI IMG/M metagenome (GOLD analysis project Ga0194112, IMG submission 146191) | Freshwater microbial communities from Lake Tanganyika, Tanzania - TA2015016 Mahale Deep Cast 400m | ecosystem: Environmental > Aquatic > Freshwater > Lake | place: Tanzania: Lake...
AACTAGATAAAGAAAATGCAAACTTTTATCTACTTTAAAGTTGCAAATTGCATAGTTAGTAAAAGTCATTCCAATAATAGAAACTGCAATGACAGAAACTAATACTGGAACTATATTATCAAGTGTTGGAAATTTAAATATTTTCATCTCTCTCCGAGATTAACCTTTTGTCCAAGATTCAGCTTCTGCTTTTCTTCTACGAGCAAGACCTGCTTCTACATTAGAACCAGGATTTCTATAGAGATAAAGCGCATGTGGCACCAAGTCCCATTCTTTATTCTTCAAGCGTTTAGTAATAGTATTAAAGTTAGCGCCACCGTAGAAACCAGCACCGAGATTATAAGCAAAGCTGAGAAGAGCTCCTCTTTTTCCATCTGACATTTCTCTCCAATGTGGGATTTTACGAAGCGATGGAAGAAACTGGTTCTTACACTGACTAATCAGTAGATCATCTGCTTCTTGTTGAGTAATCGTATCACCTAGTTTGAATGCTGACCCATCCTTCTTACGAGTGGAACCCCAACCGATAGTGATTGGGAGATTACCTGTGAGAGGGTCAGGATATGCTTTAAGATGGCATCCCTCAAACTCTTTAATAAGTTTGATGCCCATCATAGGTAAATCATCTTCACCTGACACAGGAGCTGCAGCAGCAGGAGCTGGTGCAGCACTACCCTTTTTTCCACGATAAATTTCAGCCCAGTCAACATTATCCTCAAGATATTGTGCGGGTAGATTATCTTCTAACCACTGCACTGCTTTGACATGGTTAGGATTTCTTTCATCATAAAATTTAAAGAAATTATGCAGATCAATTTTTGCCATTTTTGTCTCCAAAGTATTTTTGATAAAGTTCGTTTGCTTCTACATGCTTTCCCTTATTTCTAAGGTCTTGAATGACCTTAAGAATTTTCCTTTTAAAATTAATCGAAGATTCTGCCCCATCCATCGTTGCCTCCTGGACACCAGCGGTGCTTAAGAACTGCTTTAGTGTAAACTGTCTTTTTACCGTTTGTTACAGGACCAGTATAGTTGTCATTGAGAGAACCATATGGATCATTAATAAAGTATCCCTTACCATCTGGAGTCTTGCCAATTACAACACACATGTGCCCACCAGTAGGTGCAGAAAGAGAACCCCTGTGCAGGATACCAATAACAACAGGTTTCCCAGCATCGAGACTTTTATCAATATCAGCAAAAGAAAGATTGTAACTAAAGTGTGACTTAATTCCATAACCTGCCAGAACTTTTGTCTGTACCGCATGGTCAGTCGTGTCGCCAATCGCAAATACTTTCTTAACATATTCATCGTCACCTTTGATACTACCTGGCTTGAGGAAAGCAAGGCACATCGCACATGATGAACTATTACAAGTTCTTTGTGCATCTCTGTAGTTGTCTACTTGATTAAAGTATGGGACTGCAAGAACTTCTGGTGTTGGTGGCTTTGTTCTAAAGATACCAACCCAGTCGGACTCTGCATCATCTAAAAATTGAGCAGGAAGGTTATCCTCTAACCACTGAACTGCTGCTACATGATTTGAGTTTTTTTCATCATAAAATTTAAAAAAGTTATGAAGATCTAGAGTCATTTTTCTCTCCAAATAAACTAATGAAATACTCTGCATCAACTACTGCCAGTGGTTTTTTCCCATTTTTTTTAATAACGACAAGAGGTTCATAGTCACCAGAGTTGGCAATTGCCTGTTCATAGGCATCCCATATATTTAGTTTCTCAACGTTTTTACATTCAATGCTGTGAGGGAACTTTAAACGAGCAGCACGTGCCATGATCAAGTCTTCTCCGCCAGCACCCATGCTACGAGATTCTATATCTTCTGGATGTACCTCAAGCATTTCAATGAGTTTATCTCGTACCCATTTCTGCAGATTCCTTCCTTTTGCTTTTGCACTCTGAGGTTTCATTATTTCAATCAAGCTTAAAAATATTTAGATAAGCTTTATTTCCTTTGAACCCTGGCAGAGTTATTATACAGATATTTGATAGTCAAGTCAAGTCAGATTCATCTCAAGGACCAGCACCACGCCAGCACCTGCCAGGCGGGTCTAGAAGCAGGGGCAAGACTCTCATCTTACTCAACCCCATAAAAAAGAGGGCCTTAGCCCTCAGAGTCAAGAGAACCAAGGGTCAGGGATACCCCCATTCTTTTCATCTTTTGTTCTATCGCCCACAGGGCCCATGCCGACGAGAGGCTGTTGGGTCCGTTGTTCTCTAGCAGTCTCTCCCTCAATTTCATGAGTTCTTCCCACTCTTTTCTTTTCACAACTGGAATCCTGCAAATGAATCTTTTTTAAGATCCTGTTTAATGCCGCCGATAACATAGCTTTCGATCTCCGTTTCTTGAGGTGCGTTCTGCATCATCTTGGAGTTGAGCCAGTGTTCAGTCCAAGGTAATGGATTATTAGACATAGGTGTGTCAAAGATTGGTTTGAAACCAATTGCTTTCATTCTACGATTAGCAATATATTCAACATAACTACCAAGAAGTTTTGAATTTAAACCAATCATAGATCCATCTCTGAACAGATACTCTGCCCATGCTTTTTCTTCTTCTACTGCAAACTTGTACATTGCATATACATTTTCTTCTTCTTCCTTCATGATTTCTAGTATCATGGGGTCATCACCATTTGTCCAATTTTTAAGAATATTTTGCGTGATAACTAAATGTTGAGATTCATCACGAGCAATCAAGGAAATAATTTTTGAGGATCCTTCCATGAGTTTGAGTTCACCAAATGCAAACGTACATGCAAAACTAACGTAGAAGCGAATACCTTCTAAGATATTTACATTTACAATTGCACGATAGAGTTTACGCTTAAGTTCCTTAAGTTCAATATTTGCAGTAGTATGATTCCCAAGTTCCCATAGTTTTCCTCCGCTCCATTGTTGGGCACAGTCAATCAACTCATCATATGCTACAGTTACAGTTTTAGCACGTTGTAAAATATTATAATCATCTAAAATAGTATCAAAAACCTCAGTAGGATCTGCGTATACATTCTTAATAATATACGTATATGAACGACTATGGATCATTTCCATAGTTTCCCAAATAGTCATACATGCTTCTAGTTCTGGCAAAGAACAATAAGGAATAAATGCCATACCAGGCCCGCGACCCTGAACCGAATCAAGCATAATCTGATACTTTAAATTACTTGTAAAGATATGCTTTTGTTCTGGTCGAAGTTGTTGATAGTCGGCCCGATCTTTTTGAAGAGATATCTCTTCGGGTCTCCAGAAGTATCCTAATTGTTGTTGAGTAAGTTTATCAAAAATAGGATATTTATAGGTATCATATCTTTGAACTCCTAGAGGAGCACCAAAAAACATAGGTTGTTTTTTTACATCTGTTTTAGTTGAATTAAAAACAGTCATACCCCTTACAGGGGTTTTAGCCGATTGAATGAACTCCATTGTTTCTCCTTAGATTTTGCAACTTTCACAATCATCATCTGATGATTCTAACTCAGAGATGAGATTTTCTAATTTTTGTTTTTGTATTTCCAATTCATCTCCATCTTTCTTTGCATCATATGTGTTTTGATAATAAGATGTTTTCCACCCGTACTTATATGTGTTAAGTAAGTCTTGTGCCATTACCGACACAGGAACTTCATTATCGGCATAATTCTCTGGATTATACGACCAGTTTCCAGAAATCGCTTGATCAAAGAACTTTTGCATAATAGCAACAATATGAATATAACCATCATTGTTAGGCATATCCCACAGAAGCGTATAATTATTTTTAAGTGTAGTATACTGTGGAACAATTTGCTTAAGAGGTCCCTTCTTTGATTTCTTAACGGACAAGTAATCACGAGGTGGTTCGATTCCATTGGTTGCGTTTGACACAACGGAACTGCTCTCCGAAGGCATCTGTGCGGACAGCGTGCTGTGTCGCAGTCCATATGTTTGAATTTCGGAGCGTAAAGTTTCCCAATCATGGAAATATACAGGGGCTACAAGAACATCAACTTCTTTTTTGTATGTATCAATTGGTAAAATACCATCAGAATACTTTGTACGATCAAAGTATCCACACTTACCCTTTTCTTTGGCAAGTTGATTCGAAGACTTCAGTAGATAATACTGGAATGATTCTGTAAGTTTATGAACTTCAGTTCTTGCAGCAATATCGTCATACTTGTGTCCAAGTTTAGCAAGATAATGTGCAAGTCCAATATATCCAATACCAAGTGAACGTCTATTCTTTGTAGATAGTTCTGCAGCAAATACAGGATATTTCTGATAGTCAATCAATTCTTCTAGTCCACGAACAGAAAGATCACAGAGTTCTTCTAAATCATCTAGACTCTTGAGTTTGCCTACATTTATTGCAGACAAAATACATAAAGCAATCTCACTAGTTTTATCATCAATATGTTGAAGTGGTTCTGTTGGCAATGTAATTTCTTGACAAAGATTGCTCATACTTACTTTATCTTTAAAAGATGAGTGTGTATTACAATGATCAATATTCATGATATAGATACGACCAGTTTCTGCTCTCTCCTTTAGAAGGTCAAGAATCAATTCTTGGGCATTGATTGTTTTGCGGGGGATAGAATTGTCTGACTCATATTGGCAGTATAAATCATCAAAGCCACTGGTCCCAAAATTCTCATACAAGTTAGGAACATCATGAGGCGAAAAAAGTGAGATGGTTTGATTTTGAATAAACCTTTCATAAAACAACTTACTGATTTGAATCGAATAATCAAGTTTACGAACACGATTATCTTCGGTCCCCTTGTTATTCTTAAGAACTAAAATGTCCTCTATCTCTTGGTGCCAGATGGGGAAGTGGACGGTGGCGGATCCACCGCGTATGCCATTTTGAGTACAGCATCGGACAGTCGCTTCAAACTTTTTGAGGAACGGTACAACACCCGTGTGCTGAACCTCGCCACCTCGTATTTTGCTGTTGATGCCCCTGATGCGACCTGCGTTGATACCGATGCCCGCCCTTTGTGCAACATATCTGCCAATAGCCATATCGCTACTAAAGATACTATCGAGGGTGTCATCAACATCAACAAGAACACAGCTAGCGAATTGTCTAAGTGGCGTTCGCACTCCTGCCATGATGGGCGTGGGAATGTTGATTTTGTGTTTTGAGATTGCGTCATAGTACCTCTTTACATAAGAGAGACGAGTTTCTTTTGGATAATCTTGAAACAGAGTTGCAGCAATCAAAATGTACATGTATTGAGGAGTTTCATACTTCTCATTATTACTACGATCCTGTACCAGATACTTGTCATTAACCTGTCTAAGACCTGCGTAGGTGAACAAATAATCTCTATCGTGAACAACAAAAGAATTAATTTTATTCCATTCATCATCGTTATATTGATAACAAAGATGAGGATCATAGATTCCCAGTGAAGCACCACGAACTACATGATTTTTTACTGGAGGAAATTCTACTTTCCATTCAGGCCCAAAGACATGTTTATATAGACCAAAAAGAAGCAAACGAGCAGCAACAAACTGATAGTTTGGGTTATCAAGAGAAATAAGATCACTAGCTGATCTGACCAAAATTTCTTGAATTTCGTCGGTGGTAATGCCATCATAAAATTGTAGTCCAGATTGAATTTCTACTTGTGATGGAGAAACGCCACTAAGTCCTCCACATGCACACTCAACCATTGAGTGAATTTTGTCAAGATTTAAATGTTCAAAAGATCCATTACGTTTTTTAACTTTTGTTCCGTTGCTCATATTTTTTTCCAATCAATTAATTTAACTTTAGCCTCTAGTCCACTATAGACATTTGATTCTACTATATGTTGAACATTTAGTCCAGAAAGAACCATATCATTTATGTCTTTTTCCTTTACCTCCTTTGGCCAGATGACAATATTTTCTCCAGAAGAAATAGCTTTTTCATATCTGTTAACAATTTGTTTGTTTCTTGGTTCGTTATCAAATACTAGTACTCGGTTTGGAAATATATCTGAATTCAATTGAACGTCTGCACCACACATCGCCATACTATTAGACAGAAAAAGAGAGTCAAATGGACCCTCTGTAACGTAAATAGTATTCGCTGTGTTTATACGATCAAGTCCAAATAATTTAGGATGGTCATCATCCAGGAGTACTGTGATATACCTAAGCTTTGTATTTTTGTCAAGAGACCTACCTTGATATCCGAATAGTTTTCCATCTAATGTTTTGAGTGGTAATACAATTCTAGGTTCCTTAACGGTTGAATCAACTTTGGCCCAGGATGCAAAATCTTCAACGAAGTATATTTGTGAGAAATATTTCTCTGGTATTTGCCGTGATTGAAGATATGTCCTGGCCGGGTGTATAGTATTTAGGTCTGCGATACTTTTAAGATCAAAATCTTTTTTTTGAAACTTTGGTTTTTTAAATTCAAATTTTGGTTCTTTAACTACAGTTCCCCTTCCAGTTGTACCTTCTTTAAATCTTTCCATAACATATTGATCATATACATTTATATCAATGTCTTTAAGAAAGTTTGCAAGAGTTCTTCCAACACCACAGTTATGACATTTAAAAATCATATCTGATTTCTTAAGAAAGAAAAACCCTCTTGCACGATTCTTATTCTTTGCAGAATCGCCGCAGTAGGGACATCTAAAATTATAGAGATAATCTTTTTTCTTTGTAAATTTTTGTAGTCTGGGCGAAATAATATTAATGTACTTCAAGTCAACGTAGGACATTACAAAAAATTACTTGGGTCTTTCTATTCTAACAGGTGTTGGGTTGGGTGTCAATATGTCAACAAAAAAACTTTGTTGGGAAACGATAAATGTAGCAAAAATAATTCCTCCAGCAATTAACCATCTAAATTTAATTACATCTTCTAATTTTTTTTCTACTTCCTCAATTTTTTTTTCGACAATCAAATAATTTTCTTTATTTTCTTCTTTCATATCATTGATCATACTAACAATGATATCATCGGACTTAGAATTATGTTCTAATTTTTCTTCATGTACTGCTAACATCTTAGAAATATTTTGACTCGTCTTCCCCATTATTTGTATTGCTTCATCAATTCTTCTCATCATAATCTCATAAGAAGTAAGTCTTTCTTCTAATACAGCAATTTTTGTTTCAGCTTTTGAAAATCCACTAAACATGTTACTGTGCCCTCGATTGTGCAAATGCTTTTATTTTTTCATAATTAGCTGAAGATCCATTAATATTACGGATCATCTTAACTCTATTACTTGCATTTAGTTCTCTATAAAGAGAAACAATTTTTGCTGCTTCCTGTGGATTGACTTGTGTTTTTCCACCATTATCAAAAATTACATTACCACTAGATCCAGCATTAGCAATTTTTTTTAATTGATCAATAACTTTACCGCCACTTTCTTGAAGATCTTCTTCGTGCATCGCACATTTTTTACATTTTTTCTCTTCTCTTTTTTGTCTATTAGATAAAAGTTTTTTTACAAAAGATCTAACATCTTTTTTGCGACCATCAATTCTTTTTTTAACTATTGGTTGGTCGGGTGGAAGACCAGCAATTGATTCACCAGCAACACTATTTGTTGGGGAGATACCACCTACCCCCCCAACAGACATTTCCCACATTGAGTATAATTCTTTTTTATCCATTAGATTTTATTTAATTCTTCTAAACAATAAGTATCAAGTTGTATTTGTAGTAAAAATACATCTGGATCAATTCTATTCAAATACACTAGAAAAGATTTTAATGCTGACCAATACTGTGGTTCAAGTTTATAAAATAACAAAGGAATGCCAGCATCATCAAATAAATTAAAAATAATGATAATATGATTTAGTAACAAATGTGTTTTGAGAAGTCCAGTTGAAAGATATTTTTTGAGTAATCTTTTGATATATTTAAATCTTTTTAGATCTTCAAAAAATTCATCTTTAGTGGAACAATGGGGGTTCTCATAATTTTTTATAGCAAATAATAAAAAATTATCTTCATTCAATTCATTAAATTTCATAATATATTAATTTATCATGTGCCGAATGTGAGAGTAACTTCGTTAGAGATTACTTCAGTAGCACCAGCGGTTGAGTTGAGTTTGACACGATACTCATTACCAGTAGCTGCGGCAGTCTGTCCAGCGAGAACAAGTGAAGCACTTGTAGCACCAGAGACATTCGAGAATCTACCACCAGACGTTGCTCTCTTCTGCCACTGGAAGGTAACAGACCCAACAGTAGCTGTAGCAGCAACAGTAAATGTAGCACCGCCAGAAGAAGTTGTCTGGTTAGTTGGTTGTGTAGTAATAGTAATTGTAGATGTTACATCTGCTGCGATAGTGTCATCAGCCTGAGTTTCATTAGCGTTGGTATCAGCGTTACAGAGAGTAACTAGTTTTTCTACCTTGTGACGTGTTTGTCCTTCGCAATCAGTATATGTAAAATATGACCACCATCCAGGACCGTCAATTCCTCGCTTTTTGTTTACAGCTAATTGTGCTTCTGTTTCATCAACAAAAACAATTTGTTTAGCTTGTGATGATGCTGCAATGCCACGGCCCGCCTTGGTAACGTTGGCATTACTATCTGTTCTTCCGTATAGAGACATGTTATCTTACCTATAATTTTCTATTGGTATTTATGAAATTAGTTTCCAGGAGTTAGATCTTTGCCACCTTTTGCCTTCAATTGTCCTTGGACTTGAAGAAGGATGAGTGAAAGAATACCGTTTGATTTGACTTTTGGATTTGCTCCAAGTGCTTCAGAAACTGCAAACAAAACTGTTGCAATTAAAGCTTGATTAGCAAGACACCATGCTACAAGTGCTGACATAATACCCTCCTTTTAGTTTTTAGATATGTCTTCTTCTATTTATTTTATTACGCAGTTCAAGGTGTTTTACGCTTTGACGCAGTTATCAACTGTTTTACCACCTTTCTTTTTAGTCCCCGCTAACTTGTAACCTTTCCAACAAGACTTACCATCAAGTCCCTTTGCTTTTTCAATGATGATCACTTCACCATCTTCCATGACTACTTCATAAGTAGTACCCACTAATTCATCTGGCATCAGATCATCAGATTCAGTTTCTTCTTTATATCCTTTTGCTTTTGGTACTCCTTTTGAAGGAACACAATTAGGAACTTCACGACCACCTTTCTTCTTCATACCAACTTGAGTATATCCTTTCCAGCATGGATCATCCTTCTCTTCTACATATTCAACTTCTTCTGCTTGATTCTTGTTTTTTGCAATCATTTTGAAGTCGGTAAGTGACTTACCTTTTTTCTTCGGTCTGTCTACAGCGTTGACAATTTGATTACTAAAGTCTGGACCTTGTGTTGAAAGATCAACTTCATGAAGATTTCCTTCAATATGCATATCAGCGGATTGTTTCTTAGCAGTTGCTTTCTGTTGAACGGCAACCTTTTGCTTATTTAAGGCTAATTGTTTGTTTTGAATTTGCTGTTGTTGTGGTGACTGTTGTGATTGTGCAGGTTGAGTTGTTGGAGCAGGCTTTTTCTTTGCAACCATTTGAGGTTGCATTGGGACCTGTTCTTGCATCCCTTTAATTTTAGGATTAATCATTACTCCATCTTTTTTTTTACCAACAAGTTTAAGTTGATTCTCTGCTTCATTTATGAAATAATCAAAATCCTCATCAGAAATATTCTCAAAGATTTCTAGAACTTCATCTTCATTGAATGCAATTTCATTCTCAATAAAGTAATCTTTGAGCATATGGAACTGTTCTAGCATTTCCATATCAGTTTCAAATGCTTCTTTAGAAATCTCTCCCATAGCCTTTTGCTTACGGAGTTTCTTAGGGTTCTTAGTTACTCCACCAGGACCTTGTGAAGGATAATCATGACCTCTTGGTGAACCATATGCTGCTCCTGCTCTTGCTTCTTCTCTGTCTGAATCGGTCATACCTTTTCTTGGAGAATCATAAGCGTCCTTTCTATTAGCAGGATTGGTTCTCCTTTGCATTGCTTTGAGAAAAGGTTTTCTCTTTGCAGTCATTTTAGTTTTTGATGCAGCAGCATATGCTTTTGGTGTGGCACCATATGAACCTTCTGCTTCATAGATGTCAAACATCTCATCCCAAGTATATTCAGAAAGATCGTATCCTTCATCTACAAGTTGATTTACCCAGTTCTCAAACTCTTCTCTACCAAGTTGCTTTTTCTCATTAGGAGTTAGAGCAGCAGAACCTCTCTGTGCTCCTCTTGCTGCTTGTTTTGCTTTTACCTTAGGATCATTTGATTGGTGTCCATAACCATGAAGTCCAGGGTTTGATGAAGTAGTATTA
>Ga0194112_10012601_pt1 | contig 10303 bp, 11 predicted proteins | sample TA2MahC400mmetaG_FD_146191 | JGI IMG/M metagenome (GOLD analysis project Ga0194112, IMG submission 146191) | Freshwater microbial communities from Lake Tanganyika, Tanzania - TA2015016 Mahale Deep Cast 400m | ecosystem: Environmental > Aquatic > Freshwater > Lake | place: Tanzania: Lake...
TGATGCGTGAAACGTGATACGCAATTTCACGTTTCACATTTTACGTTTCACGTTTCATCTTACTGTCTTAGCCGTATCTCACACTAAACGTTTAAGATTTCCGATTCCCGTCATTGCGTAGGATAGATTCCACCTTTTCAGTGCCAAGTTGTTCTAACAGTACACGCAGTAAGGTTTCCTTCTGTTCAACAGGAATCGCTTGTGCCATCTGAGGCCATTGTATGGTAAGCATAGATAAATTATCTATGCCAATCTCAGCCAGAACTAAGTAACCGAAATCAGAAGGAGTCAGCCTATGGCATATTTCCCATGTCCTTATCTGGGGAGCAATATTGAACTTACCGAAGAACGGGAGCATCATATTGCCAATCATCATCCAGACCTGCTGCCAGAACATCGGCAATGTATAGCCGACACTTTAGCTGACCCTGACCAGGTACGTCGAAGTTACCGTTTCGGCAATGCACGGATGTTCAGTCGTTGGTTTGAATCGTTACGTGGCGGCAAACATGTAGTTGTCGTTGTGGTCAGTGCTCCTGCTCCTTCGGAGCGTCATTGGATTATTACAGCTTATATCGCCAGAAAACTGGCAAAGAAAGGAGAGATTGAATGGGAACGAATCTGACATTTCAATATGACCGTGAATCGGATATTTTGTATATAAATACCTGTCCTCCGTATCCAGAACAGGAGAGCGAAGAACTTGATGATGAAATCATCGCGCGATTCAACCCTGAGACCGGTGAAATCGAAAATATCGAAGTCTTGTTTTTTTCAACACGGTTACTACGCAAAGAACTTTTTCAATTGCCGATTTCCGCTCGTTTGCATCTTTACGAAAATATAAAAGCTGCCGAAGGTTAGCTGGGGCAGGCGATGGCTCTGGTCAACGTTGCGCCGGGCTCGTGCACTGGTCGGGTTTTGCCTAACCTGTAATAATATAACCGAACAGCAGGATAATTTCTACCACGAGTGGGGACTCGAGTTTTACCCAACGGCTTTGGATCCAATCCTGTAAAGGACGGTGCCACGTGGTCATCAAGGCTGACCTTTGTTACCGAATCTGTTTAAAAAAAGGAGGAAAAAATATGCGATTTAGCACACACGCAATAATGCCAATAGTTTATTTGATTACAGTATCAGCTTTTACCGCTAATGCCGGCCCGCCGAAAAATATCAGAGAGCCGGTTGTCAGTGGGACGTTTTATCCCGGTTCAGCGGATGAACTGAAGAAAGTTGTAGACGGATTTTTGGGGGCTGCTAAACTAAAAGAAGTCAGTGGACGGATCCTCGCTGTGATGGCACCTCACGCCGGTTACCCCTACTCAGGGCAGGTTGCCGCTGAAGCATTCGCGCAGTTAAAAGGAAAACCGATTAACACCTATGTCATCGTGAGTCCAAGTCATCGCATCGCATTTGATGGCATCTCCGTCTACCCTGAAGGCTACTTCAAAACGCCGCTTGGATTGGTTGAGATTGATGCAAAATTGGCGAATGAAATTATCAAAATGGATGAGATGATAAGATTTTACAGTCCGGCGCACGCGCAAGAACATGGCATAGAAGTCGAACTGCCATTTATCCAGCGGATAAACGAGAAGGCGAAAATTGTCCCTATAGTTGTTGGCAGTCAATCGTCAAAAGCGATTCAGGTATTGGAGGGCATTTTCACCCGCGTCTTGAGCCGCGAAAACATAGTGTTAGTTATGAGCGCTGACCTTTCACATTACCATCCGTATGAACAAGCAGTAAAGCTCGACACAACTGGATTAGCAGCAGTAGAAAAACTAAATGCCGAAGAATTTGCGAAAAAGGTGAATTCTGACGAGACCGAAGTGGATAATCCCGCAGGGATTATGGCGATGTTGATGACAGCAGGGTCATTGGGCGGACATGCCGCTCTCTTAAAATACGCAAATTCCGGCGATGTGACCGGCGACAAATCCGCCGTCGTCGGTTATGGGGCTGTCATGGTTACGCTTCCGCCCAAAGAAGAGATTAAACTTGATGATGCTTCAAGAAAAGAATTATTGAAGATGGCTCGTTTATCTATTGAGGAATACCTGAGCTCAGGCAATATCTCAAAGTCGAAACCGAAAAATGCAGAATTACTCAAAAACAGCGGCGCATTCGTTACCCTTGACAAAGCCGGTAATCTGCGCGGCTGCATAGGATATACCCAGGCTATCATGCCCCTTTACGAAACAGTTACACGCGCCGCAATAGCGGCGGCCACACAGGATACCCGGTTCAAACCCGTGTCCAAAGAAGAGTTGAAACAGCTCGAAATTTCCATTTCAGTATTATCGCCGCTGAGACAAATTAAGGATGTCAGCGAAATCGAAGTCGGAAAACACGGGCTTGTCATCCGAAAAGGTGGATATTCGGGGCTCCTACTGCCTCAAGTGGCTACTGAAGAGGGTTGGGACAGAATGACATTTATTCAGCATACTTGCCGCAAAGCCGGTTTGCCGCTTGACGCCTGGAAGGAGAATGCGGACATATACGTTTTTTCAGCCGATGTTTTTTCTGAAGAGCACAAGTAACCAAACTTTTCTTTTAGAAAGAAAAGTCCCCCTTATTAAAGGGGGTTAGGGGGTTGTATCAAAAGAAATAATTGGAATAAAAAGTAACCATATTATATTTTAGACGTCCGAAGTCTTCGTGACTTCGGATGTCTGGACAATAATTGAAAGTAGTATCGTAGTAGTAAAAACACTTGTAATGAACAAATCATTTCTTGTATAACATGTTTTTGACTAACATAATATGAAAAATTTCCTTGTTGTCACTTTAATTTTATTACTCATCATCGCCGTTATCATCTTCTTCGTCTTCTATAAAAGTAGACGACTGGAACCAATCACGGCGACAGGATTACCATCGTGGTGTGAGATATACTTTAGCCAGGTCTACAATGGCGACCCAGAAGTTGCTAAAAAGAATCCCAGAAATATCGACAAAATGCTGGTCCAAAAACTCAATGTTGCCCAACGGACAATTGATGCTGCCTTGCATGAGTTGGATTCCAAAGTTATCGCAGAGGCTTTAGTAGATGCAGAAAAGAGGGGCGTAAAAGTGCGCGTGGTTACGGAAACAGACTATATGGATGAAGATTCTATTGAACAGATACAAGGTGAGGGAATCCAGGTGGTCAACGATATGGGACGCGGTGGGTTGATGCACAATAAATTTATTGTCATCGATGGGCGTTATTCCTGGACAGGTTCTTTCAATACCACAGACAATGACGCTTATAAGAATAATAACAACGCGATTTTTATCGATTCATTCGCCATTGCTCAGAACTTTGAAACCGAATTCGAGGAGATGTTCACTCAGAAAAAATTCGGCAGTGGTTCGCCAAAGGATATTTCCAATCCCATCGTCAAAATGCCCGATGGGACTGAAATTAAAACTCTTTTTTCCCCAGAAAACGATGTTGATGATGCTATCATTGCCGAACTAAACAAAGCACGCCAATCTATATTCTTCATGGCGTTTTCGTTCACTCACCAGGATATTGGACAGGCGATGATTGATAAATACAGAGCAGGAGTTGATGTCCGAGGAATTTTTGAAAAACGCGGTTCTGATACCTCCTACTCTCAATATCCCCCAATGAAAGCCATGGGCATACCGGTCAAACAGGATACTAACAAATGGGTCCTCCACCACAAAGTCATTATAATTGATGGCGAAACGGTTATCACAGGCTCCTTTAACTTCTCAAAGAATGCAACCAAAACCAATGAAGAAAATATTTTAATTATTTCCGGAAATCGCGCCATAGTTCAGACTTACCTTGATGAATTTGCCCGCGTGTATGGCGAAAGCATATCTGTTCTGCCAAGGAGATACATAGAAACCGAGTTTTGGGAAAGTACTCGGATTCGAGTAGATTCAGGTGTAATACGTGAAACGTGATGCGTGAAAGATGGCTTTCTGAATCAATATACTCTTTCAGGCACGGCGGAAAGCGCGATTACATCTTGATTCTTCCCCAAGAGATAGCAAGCTTCCCCATCGACTCTACCGTCATAACATTTTTCATCGCTTGCTGAATTTCCTCATCCGAAAGAGCAATTTTGAAGATTGCAACTTCATCAATGACACCGGTAAACTCCCTTGGATTTGCTCCATTCGCTCCCCCGGGCTCAAAGTCTGTGCCCACCATAAGAGGAACATTGTTGTCAAGTAAACTTTCGGTTGCGCTTGCTTTTGATTCCGCTTTCCTTTCTCCATTGACATACAGTCTCAAAAACTCTTTGGCTTTGAAAGTCATTGCCACCTGTTGCCATTCTGCTTCTTTCAAACTTCCAGCGGGCGTATGCGCGTCTGTCGTACTCACTCCGACTTGAAATTGCCCGTTGGAGGAACATTCCGACGACAACGCCAAATTATCGGTATGATGCATCCGCAGGTTGTAACTCCTTTGATTTCCTGTGCCAACATACTTTGAAATGACGCCTGCAGTGTTATGAAACTTGTCGAAGTAAATCCAGGCCATGATGGTAATCTCTTTTGCTGGATTGAGACTCGGATGGTCAGGAACCTCGACATAATTTTTGTTTTCAGCCCCATCAAAGTGAAGCGCGGAGTCGTTCTTCCCGTTGCCCCATTTTGGCTGCCCTTTGAATGCGCCATTGTTATTATTGCCAGAAGCATCATTCGCAATCTCACCTTTTCCCTCATCAAAAGGAAAATACAACACTAAAGATTCTTTCTGTACTGCCATTGAAAGGCTTGCGCCAAAAGCTATAAAATTGAACAGTAAGAACCATAAAATCATCTTTTTCACTTGAAACATCCTCTCTTAGTTGATTTTTTCCTCCCATCCTTCCTTTCCTTCCCTTCCATTCTTTCCCGGCGTTCTAAACTCTTTCACCAATCACCTTCCCACCTTTTATCGTCAAAACGGGCATCAAACGCTGATTAGCTATTACCGTATTTCTCTCCGCGTCGCGCAATTCAAATTCACCTTCGGCTAACTCAAAAACAGCAACATCGCCGGTCGTGCCTATTTTAAAAGTACCCAACTCTTCTCGACCTATAACCTTTGCCGGCGCTGCCGTGGCTTTTTCTATGACGTCCTCTAAAGGCATACCGAGATAGAGGAATTTCGAAAGTGTGGTCGGCATGTCGAAAACTGGTCCGTTGATGCTACCCCCGTGAAGGTCACTGGAGATGACATCGGGCGGGAAATCTGAATCCAGAGCGACGCGTGCAGTTTTGAAGCTAAAACTGCCTGCGCCGTGTCCGATGTCAAAGATAATGCCTTCGCGTCGCGCGGCGCGAACCTCATGTAGCAATTTCCCGTTTTCATCCAGCACGCCAGTCTGCCGGCCATGGAAACAATGGGTTATAATATCGCCACTGCGCAACAATTTGAGCGCTTCGGGCAAGGGGCCTGGCATACTGCCGATATGTACCATAACGAAAGTATTCGACATCTCCGCGGCTTTGACTGCGCGATGCAATGGTTCAAATCCATTTCCGCCGACAATAGATTGCCCCTGTCGGACTTTCACGCCTATAGCTACATCCCTATTTCCCATAACAGCTTGAGCGGTCGTCTCGGGATTGGCGTAGTCGATGTTTAACATTTCGCCAATGCCGGAATATATCAAACCCAAGGTCGAAATATGAACCAAACAAAGCACGCGCGTTACAGCCGGCTCAATAATATATTTTCTAAAACCCGGAAGAGTAACCCAGCCAGCGCTGCCGGCATCCACCAGAGTAGTAACTCCAGTGCGCGGACATATATCATCAACTGCTATGCCGAGATTAGTGCAGTCGGTAAAAACGTGGGCATGAATGTCAATTAAGCCCGGCGTCACCAATTTGCCGGTCACATTAATGACTTGCGCAGATTGCTCCGCGGGAATGTCCGCTTCGATCGCCGCAATCTTACCTTTCGCAAAAGCAATATCGAACTTGCCAGAGAGTCCCTGACTTTTATCGATAATTTTTCCACCTTTGAGAACTAAATCATATTGCATTGCAGTTTCTCCTAAAAGTAGTTGACTAATTGGGCTGAGGCCCTGGAGAAATTAATGGAAAGCTCATCGGGTAAGAATTTGCATCCTCATCTGATGTGCCTGCTTCCTGTTCTTTGTAGAACGGATAACCATCCCCATCCCCGTCGAATTCCATCTGCTCAACTTTTTCCCGCGCCTGACGACAAAATTCTTTATCCTCTCCAAGTTTTATGTATATCTTATACCATTCATAAGCTTCAGTAAACTCATGAATTGTTTCGAAACAAACGGCTTGTCTGTAAATCGCCTCGTCGCGCCTTTCAGATTCTGGGTCTTTTTTAAATAGGTTATCATACGCTTCGATTGCCTTTTCATAATCTCCGCTTTCTTGATATATTTTCCCGATTTGAAAAAGCGAATCTGCAACAACGAATCTTTCCATCGGCAATTCTACCACAAGCTCCTTATAGGCTTCAATAGCGTAGGGATAGTTTTTCAATGACAGCCATCCTCTGGCAATATTGATGTAAGCTTGAGCGACTTGTCCTTCCGCTGTAGGAAAATGAGTAGGTCTTGTTGGTGGTGGGCCAAGTACCTTTCCTATTTGTTTGGCTACACATCCAAACAGGGTAAGTATCATTAAAAGCATAAATGAAATGATGAAAAATTTTGATTTCATTGTACAATCCTCCTTCTCATATAAAAAATATCATTTTCATCCTATCGCGTCAACAATTATTTTGAACTGATTTTGAATTGTTGGGTCTGACTTAACTGAGAGTGTTGCATAATGTAGATACCACGGACTAAATGGACAGACGCGGACAAGTTCATTCGTCCGATTCCGCCTGCGCCCGATGAAATATTGATTAAACAGGAACTTAATTATGAAGTTAATTCTTTATCTTATAGCCGCTGATTTTCAGATTACGCTGATTGGAGTGTTCTTTATCAGCGCTTTCTGTAAATCAGCGGCTATTATTTATGCAATAGAAAAGTTAAGGAATCAGTTTCATAATCACTTAAGGTGATGAAAATTTTCAGAGCAAAGATATTTTTTAGTTGACAAATCCGGATTTATATGCTATAATTATAGTACGACAAATATAGTAAAAATAGAAAGGTGAATTATAATGTCTATAAGAAAACAACAAACCCTGACCGATTTGGAAGCGGATGTTATGCAAGTGGTGTGGCAACGAGGACAGGCAACGGTACGCGATGTATATGAAAAGTTACGTTCCACCCGTAATTTAGCTTACACCACTATTATGACAGTGATGTCTACGTTGGCAAAAAAGGGCGTAGTCGAATATTCTCAGCAAGGGCGCGCGTATGTTTACCGTCCGAAAATCAGCAAAAACGAAGCGGCGCAACGTAGTGTAGCTAAAGTTTTGCAGAAGTTTTTCGATGGTTCTCCGCGCGCATTAGTAGCGCATCTTATTGATGCGAATGCAATTTCACCTGATGAACTTTCATCATTACAACAATTGCTGAATAGCAAGCAAAAGGAGAATTAAGAATGAGTTTCCCGATGTTCGCAGACAAATTGTCAATTGTTGGGCAATGGATGAGCGGCAAATTGTCGCTTGTCAGTTTAGAGGTAACAGCTTATGCGCTGATAGTTTGGATAATTCTTCGGGTTGTTCGCTTTCGTTCTGCGAAAGTACGAGAAATATTCTGGCTGATAGTGTTATTCAAGATGGTATTTTCGCTTTTTATCGCATTGCCAATTTCATTTTCTATCTCAAGTCAGCGTCTAACTTCAAAACAAATTTTGAAATCTTCTGCTCGTCCCGCTGAACAGGCTATTCGACAACCTCAAATCGGAAGCGCATCGGCAACTTCATCAACACAAGCATATAGACCGTCGAGATGGTTCGCAGGCTCAAGAGTTTTTTCGGTTGATGAGATGGCATTGTGGCGTCAGATTAACTGGCAACAAGGAATTGCCCTACTGTGGTTATCAGGATGTGGGCTGATGTTGGGAAGATTAGCATTGGGCTTGCGGACGCTTGGCAAGCTGCGTAAGAATACATATCCTGCCCCAGAATACATGCAACGCATGCTTTGTTCATGCAAAGAACAACTGAAGATCCACTCAGTTATGAAGTTACAATTGGCAGATAATATCGCGGCTCCGATGTTGTGTGGATTTCTGCGTCCTGTTATTATGCTGCCAGGTTGGTGTATTAAGCGATTTTCTCAACCGGAATTGCGGTTGATGTTAATACATGAATTAGCTCATTGGAAATATCGGGATACCTGGATATTATTCGCCAAACGGCTCATCGAAGCGATATTTTTCTTTCACCCTGTAGTCTGGTACGCAGGCAAACAGGCAGTCAAAGAAGCAGAAGTCGCATGCGATGAGCTTGTGGTCGCTTTATCCAGGGAATCCACAACTTATACGAATTGTCTGATGCAATTCCTCCAACAAGCCGCAGGAATGAAACAGCGCGCTCTCGGAGGGTTGGCTGCTGGCGGGAATGTATCAGCAAATCGCATTCGCAAACTTTTAAAGGAGGGTTCAAAAATGATTTCCACAAAGATTAAACCCCAGACTATTATAGCGTTGGTATTGGTAGCTTTGTTAGGGCTGCCATCATGGTTTGTCGTTAGAGGCGGTAGCGCCGAAACTGCCTCCAGCACCGAAGCTGTCTCCATCGTGGCAACTGACAAGCCCCTGGGAGAATATGAATACGGCGCGGTCGTCTGGGGACAGGGCAAAGACATAAAAGGAGAGGTTCATATCTCCGATATTAGCTACAGCAGCGGCAATTTCTGGTTTCATGGTCTTCCCGCGTACTTAGAAAAGTGGATGAACGCGAGAAGTCAAGTGCAGGTTAATTTCATCGCTCAAGGCGGCAAAAGTGTTTATCTGTCATGGCCTCCAGAGGATTGGCCTCAAGAGCGTATCCAGGAGATGTCGAAATACGTAGACCCAGAAGGTTTATTCAAACAACCGATGCTCCTGATGAGCCGCCTGCTCAACGATATGAAAGTTGACCTTAGTCAAGCCGAAATTGAAAACCTGCGGAAATATCTCATCGAAAAGGGTGGTTTCCTTTTCATAGATGATGATATGGGTGAAACCGGCGCGTTTTATCAGTCTATACGTGCGATGCTAAGACATGCATTTCCAGAATTTCCGATTATGCCAATACCGAATGACCACGAAATCTACCGTTGTTTTTACGAAATGATAGACCGCCCGCCGGTTGGTTCTATATCGTGGCTGCAGAGGAAGTCAAAGAAGGATTATTTAGAGGGCATATTCATTGAAGGCAGATTGGCGGCGCTCATAAGCGACAGAGACTACTGGAATTCACTGATTGGAAGAGGGCCCTATTCGCCTGGCGTCTTGCGATTTTGCACAAATATGGTGATATATGCTATCACACATGGCGGAATTTCAGATTATTCAAAGTATAAGCCATAGCTTAGAGCCGCTGATTTTCAGACATCGCTGATTATACTAAGCCCAAAATCAGCGCGGTCTGTTAATCGGCTATAAAAGGCTGTGTGGGAATTCTTTACTTCGTAAAGAAGTTTTCTAAGTCAACCAGTCCTCATTAACAGGCTGATGAAACTGAACCAGAGCAAAGGTTAACACAATCTCGGTTTCATCAGCCTGTTTGCTTTTAGAAATTCTTCACAGAAGCAAATAAATAATTATCAGTAAATCTCTCATACCTTTTCGCTTGTGGCTAACGGATAAAAATTGCAGATTGACAATTGACGGATGAAGTTCCTTCTTGCCCTTTTGCCCTCTTGCCTCCTGGTCTTCCTCATCCGTTAGCAAAAAATGATAAATATTGATAGTTACTTAATAAATAATTATTGACTTTTTCGTATATTTATGTTACACTATAAAACGTTTTCAGAAAAAGAATTAGGAGCCGAGTTTTTAGAACAAACTTGGTTCAAGCAAATACTCTCTGATTGTTTTCTGACTGTTTATAGAAAGGCTATTTCCGTCAGGAGAACAAAGGGGGTGAAACCAGGATGGCTGAAGGTGCCATCTGTAAAAGAATGGGGTCAAATTTGTAAACGAAAGGAGGTATAACTTGTGCAATATCCCAGAATAATAGGAATAGTTGCAATTCTCTTTGTGTTCGCGTTTTTAGCCGGTTGCGCCAAACCTCCGCAGCAAGATATGGATACTGCAAAGGCGGCGCTGGAGGCAGCAAAGAGTGCAGAAGCGGAAACCTATGCATCAGGCGATTACATCGCTGCCAAGGATGCATTGGATTCTGCTGTAGCTGAAGTCGAACGACAAAATGCTAAATTTGCGTGGTTCCGAAAATATAAGGACG
>Ga0194112_10012606_pt1 | contig 10299 bp, 5 predicted proteins | sample TA2MahC400mmetaG_FD_146191 | JGI IMG/M metagenome (GOLD analysis project Ga0194112, IMG submission 146191) | Freshwater microbial communities from Lake Tanganyika, Tanzania - TA2015016 Mahale Deep Cast 400m | ecosystem: Environmental > Aquatic > Freshwater > Lake | place: Tanzania: Lake...
GCCGGCCTGGATGGTCACGCGAGGGTCGTCGGAACTTAGCCTGCCGCGTTCGAGCGCAAAGCGGATGTCGCCGGGCGCCAGCACGTGCTTGCCATCGTGCAGTTCCACCTTTGCCGTGGACGGGCGAGTGATTCCCGGCACCACGGGCGGCCCCTCGACGCCAAGCTCCTTGAGCAGCTTGTCGGCAGCGCCCATGTCCTCGGCGGCCCCGTCTTGCAGTCCAGCGGTTGCCGCTCCGTCCAGCAGGCCATCCTTGTAGTCCAGGATCGGCGAGCTATCTACTCTCATGCTCAACGGCCATGTGGCCACCACCCAGCCGCCGTAGGGCGACCGCCGAATCTCGTGGGCGCTTTCCAGCGAGACGAGCTTGCCGTCCCTCTGCGCTACTAGGCCGATCGTGATCTCGCCGCATTGCGCCGCGCCTGCCAACAGCGCCGCCACCCCGAGCGCGACGATCATAAGCTGCTTCGGCTTCATTTGTGTCCCCCGTTTGTGCTCGCCTACGGCTTCTCGATGGTGAAGTCGCAACGGCCCTCGGGCAGCTCGACGGCGAGGATACCGTTGGGCGAGTTGCGCTTCCCGCGCTTGCCGTTCAGGGTCAGCACAAGGTCGCTGGTCCACTCGCGGCCGAGGAGCAGGTAGATTTCGCGCTGCGGGCCTTCGGCCGTCCCGGTGAAGCCCGTGGCGGTCTGCGTGAGGGAGACAGGGCCTTTGCCGAAGACGCCGATGTCGCGACAGCGGAGCTCCGCGCCGTTCACCAGGGACACGCTGACGCGTCCGTCGCGCACGCGGGCCACGCCGCACTGGCCTGTGAAGCGGAATTCGTTGGTTTGCACGGAGGCCGCGCCAGTGGCGGCAACCACATAGTCCACGGCGCGCTTCTCCGGGGAAGTCAGACGGAAGGCATGGGCGGAATCGAGCGGCTCGATGGTCGGCTGCGCCATCTCCTTGTCGCGGGGGTAGATGATGAGAGCCCAGTTCTTTCCTGCCGGCTGGCGCGCGGCAATGGCCCAGGCGTGCTCGCCGCCTTCGCCCTTCGGGATGGGCGTGACCGTGATTTCGGGCGCCGTAGGCGCTAGGAAGATCAAGTCGGTGGCCACGCCGTGGTTCGGCGACTCGATGGGCGGCAGGAGCAGCCAGTTGGCCTTCCCGCCTGCGCCGACCTGCGGCTTGCCGCAGAAGACGGGGAGGTTGAGCTGGCTGGCCGCGGGGCCGTGGGCGATGTCCTGGAGCACGAAGTAGTCGGGCACGTCGAGCGTCGGCGATTTCACGAGGAGCAGTTGCCGCCGGCCGCCGCCGCGGGTCATCCCCGGCTCGGGCGGGCCGGGCAGGAACGGCCCGACCGGGATGTCGGCAGCTACGAAGTCGGCCAGCGGGCTGGCCCAGAACTCGGCGACCTCGCCGCGGCGATGGGTCTTGCCGTCCGCGAAGGTGATGATCGGATGCCACTCCTCCCGGTAGTAATCCCTGCCGTGCAGCGCGTCGAGGATGATGGGGACGCCGCGCCCGAAGAGGTGGATGCCGCCTTCATCCGGGTGGTGGTGCGAGTAGATGCGGCTGGCCTTGATGGCGAGGAAGGTCTCCTTGTCGGACGGGAAGTGGTTGCGGAGGACGGCGCCGAAGCCGCGCAGGCGGCGGCTCGCCAGCACGGGCATGCGCGGGGCCACGGTGGGGTCGGCGATGAGCACGTGCGGGATGGCGCCCATGTGGGTGGCCGGCTTCGCGCCGCAGGCTTCGCGCCATCCCCAGGCTGATTCGGCGGCGAGCTGAGGCTGGGCATCCCGGAGAATCCCTGTCGGGCCGCCGTGTTCCAGGCACACGTTGTCGCTGAAGCCGTGGTCGCCGAACGGCGGGATGCGGCGCAGGCGCTCCTCCGGCTTGATCGGCGCGGGAGCGGCATAGGCGGCCAGCTTGGGCTGCGGCGGTGTGAGGATGTCGAGCCAGAAGCGGCAGGCGGCCTGGTAGCGCGGGTGTTTGGCGGCATCGAAGATGCCGTTGTGCTTGAGCGCCCCGAGCAGCACGGTGAGCTGCCGCCAGGTCCAAAGGTAGTAGTTGGCGATGTTCTCCTCGCCCGCTCCGTCAGGGCTGATGTAGTAGGCGAACTCCTTGTCCAGCTCGCCCAGGGCATATTGGAGCCACTGCTTGGAGTTGGGGTGGTCTGGAAGGACGATGGCCATGAGGCCGACGGCCAGATACAGGTCGCTGCCGAAGTTGGCGAGGTAGCTGGTGCGCCCCTGGTTCCAGGCGTACTGCCAGTAATCGCCGTCGGTGACGACCGAGGTGAGGAAGGCCATCTCGCGGCGCGTCCTGGCCACCTGTGCTGGGTCCAGCGTGCGGGCATTGAAGTCGAGCGCCTCGGCGACGCCCCGCATCGGCCGCACGATGGAGATGCTTTGCACGAAGCCGCTGTATCCCACGCGGAACAGCAAGTCCACCATGTTGCCGCCGGTGTGGGCGCTGACGCCACCCACGGTCTTGGCGCCCCCCTCGCCGGTCAGGATTGCCTTCACCTGCGGCAGGTGGGGCTTGAAGGGTTCGTGCGCCTCGATGCGCTTAAGCAACGCCTCGGCCTGGGCGGGCGAAAAGAACAGGCGGGGCTGCCCGGGCAGCTTCTGCTCCCAGTCCAGATGCCAGCCCTTCACCTTGTCGAGCGGCAGGTCGCAGACCTTGGTGCGAATGTGAGCCAGGTAGGGATAGCGTGTCTCGTGGTTGCCGGGATACTGCTTCTTCGTCCATTCCCGTTTGTCGCCCACGGCCAGGAGCCAGTGGCGCACGGCGCGCGCCACGGGGATGCGATAGTAGGCGTGCTCGCCTGGCTCATCCACGAAGTGAATCTCCGCGTTCACACCCGGCGTGAGATGCCGCGGGTTGATTGAGGAGTCGGGATACTCCCAGTGGGCCGCGTCGCGCCCCACGATGGCGACGAGGTCGTTCTTCCTCTCATCGGTCGAGTAGGTGCCGAGCCACGCCGCGTCCACGGAGGGGAAGACAGGGCGGACCGCCGTCCACACCTTCACCTCGTCGTGCTTCATCGGGTCCTGGGCGAAGCCGTAGCAGAAGGTCTCGGGGGTGTAACAGATGTCAGGGTCGAAGCCCTCCTTCATCAGGATGCGGAGCTGGTCGGCCACGGCCCAGCGCATGTAGGACTTGCCGTGGGTCATGTGCCCGCTGGGGTCGCTCCAGGGGCAGGGCAGCTCGGCGATGCGCAGGCGGAAGTTGTTCCGCTCCGTCACGTAGGCGTAGGGGTGGTCCACCACCATCTTCAGCTCGAGTTCGTAGAAGCGGCCGGCATCGAAGTCGAAGCGGACGCGATAGAGCTTCCACAGCGGCCCCGCCTCGGCCAGTTCGCTCTTCCAGCCGAGCAGCTTGGCGTCGGTCACGAAGCGGCTGGTGGCGCGCCAGACGCCGTCCGGCCCCTTGAAGCCGCGGAACGGGCCGGGCACGGAGGCGGCCTCGGCCGGCGGCTCGAAGCGCTTTTCGCCCGCCAGGCGCACGCTGAACAGGCCGTTTGTTACCTCGAACGTCTCGGCCTTCATATCCGTTTCCTTCAGCGCCGCGGCGGGCTGGGCCGCGCTGGCGAAGGCGCCAGGGTCCCAAAGCACAGCATACCTTCCTGTCCCATTGGCTGGCAACTCATCCACGAAGAACGCGAGGACCACCGACTTGACGAACTGCCGCTTCTCATCATGGAAGGCGACCCCCGAGAGCTGAAAGGGCACTTCCTTCCCGCGGTCCGCGTCGTAGAGCCGAATCGAATCCAGCGTGGCCTGCTTCTCTGGAAAGTCCAGGCCATAAGTCACCAGCTCATCGGCCCACTTGTGGTTTAGCACATCCGCGAGGCGTATTTCGCGCGAGAACTGCCGCGGCTTGCCATCTGCAAGCTTCGGCGCCTCCGCGCCCGCGGCCAGCGCCAGGCCCAAACAAGCGATCGCCACGATCGTCCGGGCGCAGTTCATCTTCTTCTCCTTCTATATGGAGCGAATACGCGCTGGTCACTCAAGGGCCTCTCGCGCAGACCCCCGCGCCAAGAATTGAACTGCGCGAGTCTCGAAAGTGGAGAATCTGCACTTGCACCCCTACCGGACCTGACCCCTGAGCCAAAGGCTAAACAAACCTGTCCCACCCACTTGGCGCTCGGTGTGCTTGCTCTTCAGTTACAGATTTCTTCCTCCAGTTTTCGGATCGCAGCCTGCTCAACTGTGTTCGCTTCTTCCTTTTTCTCGAAAGCCTCCACAACGGGCGTTCCGATGCGCGCCTGCATTGCCAGGGGCGCATCAGGAACCCAGATGGCGGCAGTGTCAGCCTCCGTAATCTCGTCCACAACTGCACCGTGAACCTTGGCCCTTAGTTGGACCTGTCCGTACGTGCTCATAAGGAACGCCGCAATGTATCCTGGGTTAGCGCGGCCTTCGTGCGCAATGATGCGCTCAATATGCTGAGATGCGGCCCAGCCATCCAAGGCCCTCGGGACGACAAGCGCCCGGCCGATTGTTCCAGAGCACGTAAGCAGCACCCACCCTTGCTCGACAATCCAACGCGAAAGGTCGGCATGCGCTCGCCGTGAAAGATGCTTCAAATCATAGGGCTTCATCATGGGGACATGGGAGCCTTGCAGGAATGGCACGCCGTGTTTTGCTGAAACGTAGACTCGCCTGAACCGGGGTGGGACGTAACATCTCGCAAGGGATCCTAACTGCACAACGGGGAACCTGCCTTTGTGCATTGCTTCGACACATGCTTTGGCCTCTGGGTTGTGAAATGAGGCGTCGAGTCTTTCTGACAGGTCCCACGCTCTTATGGAGAACGCGTTGCACCTGTACGTTTGGTTTTCATCTTCAAGGCGTGTGATATTAGGTACCGAAGATGCGTCGAAGCCTGGAAGCCCGAGACCCTGGTGCAGGTGCTTTTGCGCTTCGTCCAGAAGGTTGTTGGCTTCGTCACGCAAGGCATAGGCCCTGAGGATCTCCTCATGCATGGCTAGCTGGCTGGGCGCGGAAAGCAGGGGCACCGGCAGATTGGCAAAATGCTGTGGTTCCAGGTGGGTAACGGTCATGCCGTACTGTTCCTTGGCCATGAGCGCCTGCCCTATCCAGGAAGACATGTAAACGTAAAGGTACCCGCCCGGCAAGGCCGGCACAATCCGCATTAAATCATGAGTGAGGAAAAACCGCTCGAGACGCTTGGTTACGAGCGCACACCTGCCGACTACCCCCGAGCACGTGATGAGAAGCCACCCAGGCTTGGCGAAATAACGATGTCGGTCCCGGGGAGCCTGATCCATAGCTATGAAGCGATCCCTTTCCGGGCGGAACGAGATTGCGTCTGAAGCGCCCAAGTAAGGATAGCCCCTGCTTGGATCGCTAGTATAGATCCGCTTGAAACGAGGCATATTGAAGATTTCACTGCTTGCGCGGCTGTCCCCGAGCGTGATAATCTGAACGTCACTTTCCGCTAGCGTGCGCCGCGCGCTTACGGCCTCGTCAGCGTGGAATGAGGCGTCTAGCCGGCAATCGCCTTGAACCACCCACTTCAAACTGGCTGAGAAACCCTGGACTTTGAGCTGGGCCTCAGGCTCTAGTCGTTCCAATGGGGTTACGGTGGCTGTCATCGCGCTTTTGGCTCCTTCGTCGCCTCTGGGTTCAGCCAATGTGCAAATAGTGCTGACACTTGGCTGACTTCGTCATCTCGCACCCGCCGCGCCTCCCGTTTACCCTCATACTCGACTGCGCCGTCCGGGGTTCGAGTCATGACCGGAATCACTGTTTCGCGCCAGATTTCGTCGCCTTCCGGTGTCCGCAGCCACAGGTCTTTACCTCGGCGGTCGTAGCCAGCGGTCTTGCATAGGGCCATGAATAAGTCATAATCCGCCATGACCCCGCTTGCTTGCTCTACGCGGAATTGTTCGCTGGTCTTGCTCTCAAGTACCAGCACACTGGTCTGAGTTCCGGTCCCCCCGAACGCAAGGAATGTTTCGACAGGCAGATCGATGCTGGCAATAATCCGGAATCTTTTGAGCATCCACCGGCGGACGAACAGCAACCCCGGGTTGCTGAGAATGGAGTCCGGTAGTACAATTGCCATGCGACCACCAGGCTTCAGAAACTGGTGGCACCTTTCGATGAACAGTTGCTCTGGTGGCATGGATCCGCGCGGGCCCCTCGCCTCAAATCGAGACAGCTCAAACTGATCAAGAATGTGAGGGTCATCCACAACGAGGCCTGGGCCCGCTCCGAAGGGTGGGTTGGTAAAAACTATATCGAAGGAACCCATCGAGACCTTTTGCTTCAGCTCCTCACGCCACTCAGCGGGTGGCAACAGGGAGTTGCCTTGAAAGACGTTGCAGCTCCCATCTCCGTGCATGACGAGGTTCATCTGCGCAGCGCGCACCAGCTCTGGGTTGATATCGATGCCGAAGAGATTGCGGTCACAAAGTTCCCTGAGACGGGCCGCAGCTTCGTCTATTGCCTTGTCCGCGCGCTTCCACTTCTTTCTTTCAAGCTGCAATATGTGATCGTGCCAAAGCTTCATGTTGGTCCTCAGGAAGCCCCCAGTGCCGCATGCAGGGTCCAGCACCCTGACCGTAAGCCACCTGTCCACGGGATAAGTCGCGAATACCACGCGAACTGCCATTTGACACACGTTCGGTGGCGTCAAGAATTCGCCTCGATCGCCTCGTAGATTCGCACCTACAATCTCCTGGTACGCCTCCCCCTTGACGTCGGTTGCGGTCTGAAGAAGAGAGTACCGGCGCATTTCCCGGACGATATACGCCAGAACCCTGTCATCCAATTGAAGCCGCTCGTGCCGCGTGAAGATATATGAATACCGTTCTTTCACTGCCTCGAATAGTTCCGCGACCCGCTGCCGCAGCTTACGCTGCCCTAGAGTGGATGAACGTTCGTCCTCAGTCACATCAAATAGCATTTCACCGGCCGTATGCTGCTCATCGTGCACTTTGCAGAAGATGAGCTTGAGGAGCTCGTGGAAGGCTCGCTCCTTGGACATGCCTTGGTTCGCGTAAATGTAGTTATGGCATCTCTTGAAAACATCACGAAGGCCCTCCGCAGAAATAAGTTGCTGGAAGGTTATTCGGGGCGCTTGCGTTTTTCCATACGGCGGAATGTCGGCTACTTCAACGGCTGTTCGTTCTCCGGCGTCGGTAACGATCTTGTAGGCCCGCAACTCCGAGCCGACCCACAAACCCCACTTGGCGTTCAAACACGCCGCTAGGTAGGATTCCAGCTGCCCGACGCCATTGTCCCTATCAGTGGGTTTGATCTCCTCACGCTTCGTCTCCGCGATCAGAAAGATCTTCTCTTGGGTATGCTGCTCCCCGTGGGTGAAGACGGCGATATCCACTGGCTTAGTGGGGCGGCCGACATGGATCCTAAACTCCAGTTCCATGTCCTCTTTAGCGTACCCGTATTCCTCGACCAAGCTTCGAGCCACCCTTTGCCGCACATGCTCTTCCGGCGTTTCCCTCCGGAGTCCACCAGTGATGAAGCACCGGATTTTCCCGGCGGGAATGTACGAGACTTCCAGACTATTGGGCATGATTTTGTCCTCAGTGGGACTGTCCCGGGTTCCGATGAAACTCCCGGCGCCCAAGGCATTAGGCATTCTATGCCACGTCCTTTCTGTTGTCAAGCGTTTCTTCCAGGCCATCTCGCCGATGCGGCGTCGCTTGACGTTGCGGCATCCTTTGCGCGTGAACGAGAAGATGAGCTATGTGGAAGGCAGGAAGGCAGGAATTCGCGGCCAGCGCAGCGCGGGGTGGTCATTGTCCTTTCCTGGGTTCCTGCATTCCTTATAGTCGGTTCTTCTCTGGCCTTTCTACGAACCGGGGGCCGCGGGCGGCAACGAGCGGCCACGTGGGGCTTCCGAGGTGGCGCGCATGAAGCTGCCGACTTGAACCCCTTGAACCACTTACAGCCGGTTGCGGTGCGGCCGGGAGCGGCCACAACCCGCGGTGGAGGGGTCGCAAATAGGAAAAGGTTAATGCCTGACCCCGGGGCGCCCAAAAGGCGGGGAGCATGGGGAGCATGGGGTAGCAAGCACATGTTGTGCCTGCGCCGGCCATCGTACACAAGGGCTTGGGGCGCAGGAGGGCGGCTCAGAACCAGGCAGGCGGGGAGCATGGGACGCATGGCGGCAACGCGGCTCATCGGGCCACCTCCACGAGTTCCAAGTCGTCGAACCAGGCCGTGCCCGTGCCCTCGACGCAGAGCTTGATGAGGAGGAACGGGTCGTGCGGCGAAGGGGTGAAGTCAACCTCAAGGCGGGTCCAGTTGTGGCCGCCGGTGAGCTTTTCGGTCTTCCGCGTGGCCTTGACGTCCTCCCAACTGAAGAAGACGTCGTCCACTTGGAGCCAGGCGGCGCCGTCCTCAAGGCCGTTGGTCTTCACCCAGGCGGCGAGGCGGTAGCGCTTGCTCGTTTCGCCGTAGACGGCCGGGCCGCCGCCTATGGGCGAGGCGCTCTTCACCTTGCCAGGCCCCAGGCCGCGCAGTGCGATGGACTTCGTGCCCGAATGCGCTTCGCCCTCCGTGGCAGCGATGCCCGGCTGCCAGATGGGGCCGTTGTAGACCTTGCCGCGTGGCACGGAGGTCTCGAAGTCGTTCAGCTTGCCCTGGAGGAAGCCGGCCATGCCCGACTCGCCCTCGGACGGGCTGGTGTAGACGGCCATCGCCTCAAGCTCCCGCGCGACGGGGGCGGGAAGGGAGAGGAGGCGGTACTTCGCCCGCATGTGATACAGCCCGTCGGCCTCCTTAGCCTGGGGCGCTTTCATCGCGATATGCTGGTCGTACCACTGGCTGCACGTGGCGAGGAAGAGGGGGCCGCTGGTCTCGAGCATCTCCACGAACGGGTTCATGTCCTCCTCGGTCACAAAGCCGACGAAGCCGCCGGCCTCAACGTTGTCCACGGGGACGTGGACTGGATTGTGATGGACGAAGGTGATGCGGCCGTCGGCGAGCCGCCCGCGAACCGTTTTCTGCCAGCGCTTGTGGTCGTCGCGCGAATCCGAGACGCCGCCGGCCAGGAGGTTGTTGAACTCGATCTGCCTCGGCTCGGGCATGGCGAGGTGGCTGGAGCAGTGGAGCACGTAGCCGAGGCGGTCGTCCCAGGCCAGGCGGAATTCGGTGCCCCCGCTGTAGCCGCCCTTGTGGGTCTGCTCGGACTTGAACTCCAGCGAACCGCCCTTGTCCTTGGTGAAGGTGAGCTTGAACGACTCGACGGGCGGCACGGGCGAGTGGTAGCCGCACATCTCCAGCGGGAGCCGCGCCCCGAGCAGGTTCGCCCAGTGATAGATGGGGGGAATCTCGTACTTCGCCCCCTTGGCGACTTCGGGCGAGAACCGGAACAGCTCGACGTGGTTGATCCAGGTCGTGATCAGGCCGATCCGCTCGTCGCCGTCGCAGATGTACCACCACTGCTTCCCCTTGGCCTCCTCGCGGGCCTGGACTGGCTCGAAGGACTCCAGCCGGAACGCCGGCGTGTGTTTCATCCTCGGCATCGCCGCGAATGCCCTCGAGTTGTCCAGAATCATCTGAATCTCCCCGGCAGAGCCGCTCGACGGCCAGATGGCCAACGCAATCAGCCCGCCGATCACAAGTGCCCAGGTGGTGACGCTTGACACTGCCGTGGTCTCCTTGCCGAAGCTGGGGGCCATCTTACGCCTCTCCATTATACCAATGGCAGCAATCGCGGAAAGGTTACCCCGGACGGCAGGGAGATTCCTTCGTTTCTCTGGGTTGAGGAGAGGCTGGTCGGGACTATTCGCCTCATGCACCACCTAACATGATGCCGTCGCCTCGGCGGGCAGCGCAGCAAGCTTGCGGTCACCGGAGCGGGCGGATGCCAGGAAGGACCGTTGCTTGATCCCGGTTGTCGAGAGGAGTACCCTGCCGAACGGCGCGATCAAGGCGCTGGGCAATGCGGGGGATGCCCGACAGGTGCTGATACTCAGCTGGAAAGGATGGAGCGTGTCCAAATCACGGGCATCGTGGATGCGTGAGGGGGCGTTTGGGGTGATGGTCCACTGGGTCGCGCCAGGGCCTCCGCCGCAACATGGGGAGCACATCAAGGACCTCAACGCCGCAGCCGACAGGTTCGATATCGTCCGGTTTCTGAAGGACTTCCGTCGGACCAAGGCAGATTGGCTCATCTTCACGATTGGACAACGCACGGGGTTCGCCAGCCCGAACAAGGTTATGGACCATCTTGCCGGTCCGGGGCATTGCACCCGACGTGACCTGGTGCTGGAGATCGCCAGAGAAGTGAAGAAGAGCGGATCCCGGTTCA
>Ga0194112_10012612_pt1 | contig 10292 bp, 9 predicted proteins | sample TA2MahC400mmetaG_FD_146191 | JGI IMG/M metagenome (GOLD analysis project Ga0194112, IMG submission 146191) | Freshwater microbial communities from Lake Tanganyika, Tanzania - TA2015016 Mahale Deep Cast 400m | ecosystem: Environmental > Aquatic > Freshwater > Lake | place: Tanzania: Lake...
CGCCCCGGCCCGATGGTCATCATCTCGGCCTCCGGGATGTGCGAGGCAGGCCGCATCCTCCACCACCTCCGCAACAACATCGGCGACCCGAACAACGTGGTGCTCTTCGTGGGCTTCCAGGCCGAGAGCACGCTGGGCCGCTACCTGATCGAGGGGCACGCCACCGTGCGCATCTTCGGCGAGGAGCACCGCGTGCGCGCCCGCGTGGCCAAGATAAACGCCTTGAGCGCCCACGCGGACCGCGAGGAGCTGCTGGCCTACTTCAGGGCCATGCGGTCCACCCCTCAGCGCGCCTTCGTCGTCCACGGCGAGCTGCCCAACTCCGAGGCCCTTGCCGCCGCGATGCGTGAGATCGGCATCCCGAACGTCCTGATCCCGCAGCCGGGGCAAACGGTCGCGGTGTGACCGGAACCCTGGCCCGAGTCTCGGGTCCTTTTTGGCCACTCTCTCGCCCTCGTCGTCGTCGTCGAGCCGATTGGCGCTCTCCCTCATCAGAGGATTCGACGACGAGGACGACGACGACAACGACGACGATTGGGAAGAGCAGGGGGATGTTCCTTGAGGAAGAAGCGCTATCACCCGCCAGGCGTCCCGCCAGGAACCCTCACCCCGCTCGAGGACGCCGTCGTCCCAAAGGGCATGCACGTCATCCACTACACTGAGAACGCGGTGGAGGAGGTGGACGTTGCGCGGGCTGAGGACGTGGCTCCCTTCAGGCAGAAGCCAGGCGTCACATGGGTGAACGTGGACGGGCTTGGGGACGTGGAGTTGATCGCCGGCCTGGGCGAGGTCTTCGAGCTTCATCCCCTCGCCCTCGAAGACGTGCTGAACCTCCCCCAGCGCCCGAAGGTGGACGTCTACGACAACCACCTCTACGTCGTCCTCGGCATCCTCCACTACGAGAAGGAGCTGATGAGCGAGCAGGCGAGCATGTTCGTGGGCCGCAACTTCGTGGTGACGTTTCAGGAGGACGTCGGGGACTGCCTCGACCCCATCCGCGAGCGGCTGCGGAAGGGCACGGGCAACCTGCGCCGCCTTGGCGCCGACTACCTGATGCACGCCATCCTCGACGCCATCCTCGACCACTATTTCCCCTACCTCGAGCGCCTGGGCGAGCGGGTGGAGGACCTCGAGGACCGCGTGGTGGGGAGTCCCGAGCGGGGCGCCATCGCGGAGATACACGACCTCAAGCGGCAACTGGTCTACCTCCGCCGCTGCGCCTGGCCGCTGCGGGACGCCGTGGACGCCCTCCTTCGCGGCGACAGCCCCTTCGTCAAGCCCCCCACCCGCCTCTACCTCCGCGACTGCTACGACCACGTCGTCCACATCCTCGACGTGATCCAGACTTACCGCGAAATCGCCTCAAGCCTTGTGGACGTCTACCTCTCCAGCATCAGCAACCGCCTGAACCAGGTGATGAAGGTCCTCACGGTCATCGCCACGATCTTCATGCCCCTCACCTTTCTCGCGGGCGTCTACGGCATGAACTTCCGCCACCTCCCGGAGGTCGAGTGGCATTGGGGCTACCTCGCCTTCTGGCTCGTCATCGTCGGCATCACCCTCTTCATGCTCTGGCTCTTCCGCCGCAAGGGCTGGCTCGGCAAAGGAGATGGCCCGTGAGCGGAGAGTATGGCCCCCAGTCCTAGCGAACCACTCCGGAGCCCCGATAGGGGCGTGCTATAACAGCCCAGGGCGAAGCCCTGGGGGACGGATGCGGTTTGTGGGCCAGCCCTGAAGGGGCGCACTATGCGGGCCCCGCCGCGCATCCTCCAGGCGACGGATTGTACGCCCCTACAGGGCTGAATTGGCTCGCCCAACTCTCCCAGGGCTTCGCCCTGGGCTGTTATAGTACGCTCCATTCGGAGCTTCCGAACCGAGGAGAATCACCAGGATTGGGGGCCATACTAGTGAACGGATCCAGGATGGCTGCCTCGCTGTCAGGTGTGGTATAATCCCGGGCGAAAGGAGCGCCGCTGATGAAGCTCTACTCGTTTCAGATTGTCATCGAGAAGGAGCCTGAAGACGAAGGCTACTTCGCCTATAGCCCGCAGCTCCACGGCTGCTTCAGCAGTGGCAAGACGATCGAGGAGACGAAGGCAAACATCCGGCAGGCCGTCCAACAGCACATCGAGTTCCTCCGCGCCCGCAGCCAAGGGGGTTACGATGAACCTTGAGTGCCTTGCGGTGCTTTTCATGCTCGCAGTCGTCGCTTCGGACGCGCTCGGCGGCGCGGCCGCCTCGCCGGAGGCGGTGAGCCAGGAGCTCGACCGCGCCCCCGCGACGGGCGAGAAGCCCTTCGCCCCGGCCGATGGTAGCGTGGCCGCCCTCAACCCGCCGGCCTTCGTGTGGGTCCCCCTCAAGAAGCGGCCCGCCAGCTATGTCCTGGGTCTCTCGCGTTCCCCTGAGTTCGCCGGCCCGTCAACCCTGGGCTTCGATGCCCCGATCAGCGTCCACACCCCAACGGAGCCGCTCGCTCCGGGCGCGTGGCACTGGCGGGTGGGCGTGCGGCTGTCCGATGGGACGATGGCCTGGGGCAAGACCCGACGCTTCTCCGTGGCAGAGAAAGCCGCCGAATGGCCCTTTCCCAGAATGGATGCTCTTGTTGCGAGAATCCCGAAGTCGCATCCCCGCCTCTTCTTCCCTGGGGCGGAGCTGGCGAAGGCGCGGCAGTTGCGCGAGGGGCCGATGAAGGACGAGTTCGCGCGCCTCCTCCGCGACGCCGAAAAATGCCTAGGCGAGCCGCTCGTGCCCGAGCCCGACTTCCTCCGCAAGACCGGCACCGAACGCGGCAACGAATACGCCGGCATCTTCCGCGCCACGAGGCCGCCGATGGACAAGATGGAGACCTGCGGGCTGGCCTACGCGCTCAGCGGCGAACGCAAGTTCGGCGAAGAGGCCAAGCGCCGACTCCTCCACTTCTTCGCCTGGGACCCCAACGGCTCGACCAGCCTCACGCACAACGACGAGCCGGCCATGTGGGTGATGCAGCGCGGCACGCGAGCCTACGACTGGGCCTACGGCCTCTTCACTCCCGAAGAGCGGGCGAAGATTGAGCCTGTGATGAAGGTCCGCTGCGAGCAGTTCGTCAAGCGCCTCACGGGCATGCCCTTCGAGAGCCGCCCCTACTCCAGCCACCCCGCCCGCGACGTGGGCTTCCTCGGCGAGGCCGCCCTCTGCTTCATCCACGAGTGGCCCGAGGCCCGCGGCTGGCTCGAATACGTCCTGAAAATCTACTGGTCGGTGTTCCCTGCCTGGGCGGGCGATGACGGCGGCTGGCAGGAGGGGCCGGGCTACTGGAGCGCCTACATGAGCTTCGCGCTCCACTTCGCCACCCCGCTCCTGAAGGCCACGGGCGAGAACATCACGCGAAAGCCCTTCTTCCACAACACCCCTTACTACAAGCTCTACACCAACCCGCCGGCGGCCCGAATGTCCCCCTTCGGCGACGGCCAGCACGGCCCCGCCGGCGCCGGCCCGCTCATGTACGCCTTCTCGACCCTGCTCCGCGACCCCTACATCCGCTGGTACGCCGAAGCCCAGAAGTCCGGGCCTGGCAGCGGCGCGATGGGCTTCGCGCTCTTCGACCCCAGCATAGAGGCCAAGCCGCCCGCTGACCTGCCGCAGGCCCGCTGCTTCCCCGGCGCCGGCCTCGTCGCCATGCACACGTCCCTCGCCGACCCGAAGAACGACGCCTGGCTCGCCATGCGCTCAAGTCCCTTCGGCTCGATCAGCCACGGCCACGCCGACCAGAATGCCTTCTGCATTGAGGCATTCGGCGAAGCGCTCGCCATCCCAAGCGGCTACTACCCCTGGTACGGCTCGCCCCACCACGAGAGCTGGACCCGCGAGACCAAGGCCAAGAACTGCATCACCATTGACGGCGGCATCGGCCAGACAAAGCGCTCCTGGGACGCCAATGGCAAGATCGCCCGCTTCGTGACGAACGACAAGTTTGACTACGCCCTCGGCGACGCCACGCCGGCCTACGGCGGTCGCCTCACCAAGTGCCTCCGCCACGTCATCCACCTCCGCCCATCTTCCCCTCTCCCTCGGGGAGAGGGTAGGGTGAGGGCCGCAGGCGACGGCGCATTCGTCATCGTAGACGAACTCGAGGCCCCCAAGCCCGTCACCTTCGAGTGGTGGCTCCACGCCCTGGAGGAGATGAAGGTAGACGAAGCGAAGCGCGAGGTCCTCATCCGCCGGGGCGACGCACGCCTCCTCGTCAACTGGCTTCAGCCCCAGGACCTCGCCTTCGCGCAGACCGACCAGTTCACCCCGCCCCCCGAGGACAAGAAGCCCAACCAGTGGCACCTCACGGCCTCGACGAAGGGAAAGGCACCGGCGGCGACCTTCTTCACCGTCCTTCGTCCCCACCGTGCATCCGAGGAGGGCGAACTGCCCCCTGTGGCTTGGGTCGAGAAGGATGGCGCCCGAGGCGTTGTCCTGAGCGTTGGGGGCGCAGAGCGCCGCGTCGCCCTCGCCGCCGATGTCATTCGCGTAGACGGGGCACTCGTCGCCGAGGCCGCGAAGTAGCGGGCGGCATCAGCCGTTCGGCCCGTGCGGAGCGACGCGGCAGACTTCCTCGATGGACGTCTTGCCCCTGGCGGCCCGCTCCATCGCGTTGATGAGCATGGGCTTCATGCCGGCGGCGAGCGCGGTCTTGCTGATGACGGCAGGTTCAGCTACAGATTGCCTTCAGCGTCATCCCTTGCTTGGGTTTTCGACCATCCGTAGCCGGTCGCGAGCTCTTCGCCGGTCTCGTCATCGTAGATCGTGCATTTGTACGCAATCGTGCCGGTGGACGGCCCCGGCAATAGCGCATCCAGAACGCTGACCATGCCGGCCACATCGGTATCCGTCTCTTCGTACTCGTAGCGATACCCCATTGCCTCTCTCCTCTTCGTGTTGACCAAAGTGAACCTGCGCCATGTCAGGGTGCCAGATTGCACCAGTCGTCAGCGGCTAGGGCCAAACGGCGAGGAGGGCGTCGCCTGAACCCGGCCCTCACTTATCGCCGCCACCCTTCCGCTTCGGGCAACGCATGGCCAGCGCGTCAAGCTGCTCCAACAACTGCTGGAAACGCTCCTCTTCTACTAACTCCACGCGGGAGTCGCAGAACAACACGGTTCGAAGTCTGCGCACGAAGGCGATGCGGTCCCACGCGATCATGGCGTCCGGCGGCAAGTCATCGCGGAACACGCGGTCAGGGTACTTGTCGAAGCAGCTCACGTAGCTGCACTTGAGACCGTTGGGCAACTTGGGAGGGTTCTCGTCCAACGGGGAGACGAATACCGCCCTGTCCGGGACGATTCTCTTATCGAAAAGCTCGCCAAGGCCGGCCGGGTAGAAGCGGTTGCCCCCGACGCTATTCAGGTACTCCGCTACGCCCCTGGAGAGCTGGTTGAGGTTGTTCCTGTTCTCGAGGAGCTGATACTGTTGGCGTGCCGCCACAAGTTCAGGTATGGACACCTTCCAACCCGAGCCTTCCTTCACAAACCTAAACCTCTCCAGTGTTGTCTCCTCCCCGCGGTTTCTCACTTCCATGGTTGCCATTTCGCCGTCTATCCTTGGCTCGCCGAAGATCGGATCCCGGAACGTCTGCTTGACTCGACCCATGATTGCACTCCATTGTTCCTCCGACACCTGCTTCTGCGGGTCGGCTAGGCAGGCGCGCGTGTACTTGTCTAAGCAGGTCAGGAATGCGCGCTTATCGTCCGACCTTGCGGCGCGCAACATACCTTCAAACGCCGCCTTGGGCGTCGGGTAGGCAGAGCCCCAACCGCCGGTAAAGAAGGCGAGCAGCCCAACGAGAGCGCAGGTCGCTGCAACCCCCACCCCAATCGCTACGCTAATCCAAATGCGCCGGGGTGTTCGGAGCGGGACGCCGCGGGTCCGGCCTTGGGGCAATGCCGGAGCCGGTACAACCGGGCCAACCGGCGGCGGCGGAGCCGGTGGTGGGACGGGCACTCTGGGTGTGGGTCTTGCCCCGCTGGTGGCCCCTGCCACGCTCACGGTGCCGCATTGCGAGCATCGCACTCTTCGGCCAACGAGATTGTCGGCGACTTCGTAGGAACCCCCGCACCCTGGACAGGTGTGTGTCATCGCGCGTGTCTCCCGAGCTATGCCGGCTAAGGGATCAAGCCATCCACGCCCGAAGTCAGAAGGATACGGCTATGCAGACGCACACTGCTCCCTTGCTGTCGAACCCGGCTGTCAGCCCCAAGTCAGCGCACTTGCCAGCCCTCCAGCCACCCGCAGCCAGCAAGCGTACCGCGCGCGAATAAGTATAGTATACCCCCCCCTTGTCAAGCGCGATTTGCAGAAAAGCTGGCGTGAGCGGGCGCTGGTTCAAGGCGTGGCGAAATCGGCGCGGAAGCGCTTGAGAACGTCGTCGAGGGGTAGGGTGTGCATACTTGCACACCATCCTCGTTCTCGTTCCGCGTGCAGGTATGCACGCCCTACCATTCAATCCAGACGGAAGTCGGCGCGGAAGCGCTTCAGAACGGCGTCGAGCCCGCCCTTGAGGAAGTAGAGCCGCTGGCGGGTGGTGGCCTTGCCGCCGGCGGGCACATCCACCGTCGAGTCGGTGTGGAGGCAGGTGAAGAGGGTATTGGTGCAGATGGAGAACTGCTTTTCGGCGCCGGCGCGGGCGCTGGCGATGACGAATTGGCCGTCGCGCGAGACGATGGCGAGGACGGCCCAGCGGAGCTCTCCGCCCAGCTCGCTCATCGGGCCGCCGGTGATCCAGCGGACGCACTGGCCGCCGCGCGTGAGGGTGCGCATCGGCACCCACTTGCCGTCGGAGGACAGCGCATAGGTTCGCCGCTGCTCGAGGTCGTAGAACATCGGATGGCTCTGGAGGTTGAAGCAGGAACTCGTGCGGAAGGTGGCCGGCTTGTCGGTGAGGTTCGTTGCGGTGAAGAGCTGCTCGGCGTAGTCGTCGCCGGCGGCGAAGTCGGCGTTGAGGCGGAACTCCTTGAACCGCATCTCGTAGGCGGGCTTCTCCTTGGCCCAGGCCATGTCGGGGGCGTCGCGCCAGGTGAGCGCGCCCTGGCCGTTCCAGACGATGGTCTCGGGGGCGGAGAGGGCGAGGCCCTCGTGGCCGAGGGCAGGCACGCTGATGCCGAGGTGCCGCGCTGCGCCGCCCGCGGGGTGCAACACGACCGGGCCGGAGCGGGCAGCGAGAAGCCGCTCGCGTATTGCTGCGGCCGATGGTGGGTTCTCAGGCGCGGCGGCCTGAACCGCGGGCGGGGCCTTGTCGCCGTCGAGGGCGCAGCGGAAGCCGGTGAAGCTGCTCCGCCAGCCCTCGTGGGCCCACCAACCCGAGGCGGTGCGGAAGTTCACGGGGTCCTCGTGGAACCAGCTCGCGCCCTTCATCAGCTGAAACTGGACGCCGTGGTGTGGCCGCACGTCGGTGACCCATTCGAGTGCCTGGCCCGCGAAGTCCTCGACGCCGGAAGCGGCGCGGCAGCATTCGCCCGAGCCGACGGGGCGGGTGGCGGGCAGCTCCCATAGGACCCGCCCCAGGCGCGGGAGCTTGATGGGGCCGGGCCATTCGTCGCCCCAGGCGAAGGGGCTGCCGCCGACGGCCGCCTCCCACTCCTCGGCAGTGGGGAGCCGCTTCCCCGCCCACTTCGCATAGGCGAGGGCGTCCTTGCCGCTCACGCCCACGACGGGGTGGTTGGCGTATTCTGCCGGGAATGCCTTGCCCCACCAGCCGGGCTGCGGGTGCTTTGCGGCGCGCGCGAAGGCCAGGTATTGGGCGTTGGTGACGGGATAGCGGTCGAGCCAGAAGGCGGCGAGCTTCACGCGGCGTGCCGGCAGGTCGTCGTTGAGCCAGGCGGCGTGGCAGTCGAACTGCGCGGCCAGCTTGGTACGCTGCTCAGGCGTGGTGCCGACCGTGACTTCTGAAGCTGGGATATGGATCATGCCAGCTTGCTCCTTCGTGGCGGCCCCGACAGAGAGCGATGAATCCAGGACTGCCAGCCACAGGGTCATGTTCATGGAGAATGCCTCGCGTGGTGGGGTTCTAGATGACTCGCCACGATTCTCGGGCAATTGCCTCATTGTAGGCGGGGCGTCTCTGCCCCGCGTGGGTTCGATTCGCGGGACAGAGACGTCCCGCCTACAGCCCCTGACCGTCGTTCGCAGCGGTCGCCGGAGAATCGTGGCGAGGTATTTAGGCCTTGCTGCCGTCATAGAGCTTGGGGTCGGGCGGGGCCTGGACGGAGACGCAGACGAGGCCGTTCGGGCCGGCCACGGTGCCGTGGAACTCGCCCTCCGAGACCAGGATGGCGTCGCCCGGCCCGATGGGGAACTCCTTGTCGTCCAGGCGGACCACCCCGCCGCCCTCGAGGACGAAGATGAGGTCCTCGGAGCGCTCGTGGACGTGTTGGGTGAAGGCTACGCCCGCGGGAAACCGCGCGTAGTTGAAGGTCAGGTGCTTCGCGCCGTTGTGCGGGCCGTAGACGTTGCGGGTGTCGCCCTTGCCCATGTTGAAGGGAAGGCCCTCGGTGAACTTCCGGATCTGCATGGAGTTTTCCCCTTTCCAGACGGGGGATGAATGGATGATTGGATGCGTGGATGGATGTCCGAGAGACTGGGCATTCCATTCATCCATTCATCCATTCATGCTCTCCCAGAACCAGCCATCCAACCACCCACCCGACCATCCCCTTTGGTGGCGACGGAATGCCATGATTGGGAGTCGCGGCTCGCTTGTCAAGTTGGCTTGCATTGAGCGCGGCGTTGCGCTATCTTAAATGGTGCCTTGGCGCGCGGGGGAACCCCGAGCCGAACAGGTGCCCCCTCCCCACCATGAAGGCTCACCCCCGCGCGCCGGGCACTAAGCCGCATCCCCTGGCAACCCCGAGAAAAGGCCGTGCTCCTGAGAATCGTGGCGCTCGCGGCCTGTGCCGCGGCAGCGGAGTCCCAACAGTGGGTGGTCCACGGCGACCGCGGGCGCGAGGAGACGGCGCGCGTCGTGGGCGACTTGTTGCCGCGCATCCAGCAGGACCTCGAGCGGCGCCTGGGCCTCGCCCTGCGGGGGCAAGCCGCCGCCGTGCTCTGCGGCTCCGCCGAGGCATTCCGCCGCGCCACGCCGGGCATGGACCATCGCCACACCCTCGGCGTGGCCTTCCCGGCCGACAAGGTGATCTACCTCAACTGCGAGCAGATTGACAAGCAACCGTTCGAGAACGTGGCCATCACCCTGCGCCACGAGGCCAGCCACACCATCGTCGGCGAAGTCGTCCGCCGCGGATACCGCCGCGTGCCCCTCTGGTTCGACGAGGGCGTGGCGGTCTGGACCTCGGGGAAGATCCCGTTCTACGACACAAGCGACTACGACCGCGCGGTTGCGGCTGGGACGCTGTTCCCCCTGGCGGAGCTTGCGGACCGCTTCCCCCTCGACCCCAGGGACCGCGGCATCGCCTACGAGCAGAGCGAGAGCGCGGTGCGTTTCCTCGCGAAGTCGCGCGGCGAGAGCGTGGTGCCGGCCATCCTGGCGGCCGCGGGGCGCGGAGTTGAGTTCGAGGCGGCCTTTCGGGAGGCCGTGGGCCTCGACCTCGCGGCCTTCGAGCGCCAGTGGCTCGCCTCCATCCGCCCGGGCCTCCCCTGGCTGAGCTGGCTCCTCAACGCCGTCTCGCTCTTCAGCATCATGAGCGTCCTGGCGGTCGTCTCTTTCTGGGTCTATCTGCGCCGCCGGCGGCGGAAGTATGAGGAGTGGGAGATGGAGGAACGTCTCGAAGCAAGCGGGGAGAGCCAATGCCTGTGAAAGTGGTGAGAAGCGGCGGATGGCAGCGTGTGAGGCACCTCTGGGGCAAGGTGCGGCGCCTCGGGCTGGGCTTCTTCCGGCCAGGCTACATGGCCCGCAACCTCAAGAGGCGGCGCGGAGAGTGCCGCCGCTGCGGCGTCTGCTGCCATCTAAGCGTCCGGTGCCCCCTGTTCCGCGACCTGGGCGGGCTCACCGAGTGCCGCATCCACGGCTTCCGGCCCCGGAACTGCCGCATCTTCCCCGTGGACGAGCGCGATATTGCGGAGCGCGACACCCTGGCGCCCGACGTCCCCTGCGGCTACCGGTTCGATGGCAGCCCGCAGGACGGGCAGGAGGGAAAGGGAAAGGGAAAGGGAAAGGGAAAGGGAAAGGGAAAGGGAAAGGGAAAGGCAAAGCGAAAGGGAAAGGGAAAGGGAGAGGGAGAGGGAGAGTGAAAGAGTGCCTTTCGGCCTTTCCCCTTCCCTTTCACTTTCCCTTTCACTTTCCCTCTACTTCCCTCCATTCATCCACCCATCCA
>Ga0194112_10012614_pt1 | contig 10292 bp, 8 predicted proteins | sample TA2MahC400mmetaG_FD_146191 | JGI IMG/M metagenome (GOLD analysis project Ga0194112, IMG submission 146191) | Freshwater microbial communities from Lake Tanganyika, Tanzania - TA2015016 Mahale Deep Cast 400m | ecosystem: Environmental > Aquatic > Freshwater > Lake | place: Tanzania: Lake...
ATAAAGACGCCGTTATGCCGGTCGCCGGTGAGTCCCCAGTTTGTATCGACCGGGGTGGACCAGGTCGCCCCTTCGTCCTGGCTAAACATCATCAGGCTGCGTCCTTTGTGGGAGTTCTCGCGGAGTAGGCAGGCGAGTTCCTTGCCGTCGTGGGAGCGGAAGACGTAAGGTTCGCAGGGGTTCTTGCCGACGACTTCGGCGACGATGCGCGGTTCGGACCACGTGAAGCCGCCGTCGGCGGTGATCGTCTGGAGCGTGACCAGCGGGGCGCGGTCGGCGCCGCCCGGGCCGCGGTGATAAAGGCCGAGCGTGCGCCCGTCCTTGAGTCGGACGACGCTGCTGAAGGTCATCACGCAGGGGAAGCCGAGGGGAGGCATTTCCTTCCAAGTCTTGCCCTCGTCCTCGCTCATGATGCTCGGCATGCCGGCGCCGCCGCGCTTGCCGAGTGAGGCGGAGAAGACCCAGAGGCGGGCTTTGCCGGCCGGGTCGATGATGCGATAGATACTCGGGCAGTTCTGGTGGGTCGCGAAGCCTTTGGGCAGCTGGCCGTCGAGGCGCGTCCAGGTCAGTCCGGCGTCGTCGCTGCGAGCCATCGGGCCGGCGGCGCCGCCATGGTTGATGCACCACACGGCGAAGATCGTGCGGTGGTCGGGCATCAGCAGGGTCGTCGGATGGCCTTGGTAAAGCGTGGCGGTGCCGGCGCCGACGACCACCTGACGTTCTTTCTGTCCCGAGAGGTCGACGCCGGGCAGGTCGGGTTTCTCGGCGGCCATGGCCAAGGAAGCAACGCAGAGCAGGGCGGGTAGCAGGGGGCGCATACGAGTAGGCTACCGTTTCGTTACGCCGAACCAAGGCGAATGGAGCGCGCGGAAGCGCGGTTATCGCGGCCCTCGGGTTGCGGTCGGGGGCCGAGGTGATTGGGTGTCGTTATGGATGGTATCTTGTCATTTTCGCCTAGTCGTGAAGCGGCGCTCCGACGTCTGGCGGAGTTCCTGCCCGATGCCAGGCGTTATGCGGCAGACCGGAATTTCGTCCGCCCGGGACATCCGAACATCTCGCGTCTATCCCCTTGGGTGCAGAAACGTCTGTTGCTGGAGGCAGAAATCGTCGCCGCGGCCAGGGATCGCTGGTCTTTCGAGTCCGTGGAGAAGTTCGTGCAGGAAGTCTACTGGCGGACTTATTGGAAGGGCTGGCTGGAGCATCGTCCGGAGGCCTGGTCGCGTTGGGTCGATGCGGTGCCTCGCCTGCGTGATTCGCTGAGCGCCGAGCGAAGGTCGACCCTGGAGGCCGCCCTCGCCGGCCGCACGGGCATCGCGGGCTTCGATGACTGGGCCAGGGAACTCGTGACCACCGGCTACCTGCATAACCACGCACGCATGTGGTTCGCCTCGATCTGGATCTTCACGCTGAAACTCCCGTGGGAACTGGGCGCCGCGTTCTTTTACGAGCACCTGCTCGATGGGGATGTCGCCAGCAATACGCTCTCATGGCGCTGGGTCGCCGGATTGCAGACCCCGGGGAAGACGTATGTCGCCCGAGCCGATAACATTGCCCATTACACCGACGGTCGGCATGTGCCGCAGACCAGCCAATTGGCCGGCGCCGCTTTCGCGATCACGGAGCCGGCTCTGCCGAAGGTCGTGCCATGGGCCGAAGACTCGCTTGCGACCCGGTCGGCGGAGGGCAGGGCGGGGCTGTGGTTGCATCCGGAGGACCTTGCGGTCGAACGCGGGGAGCTCGCGGGAGAGCGTTTTGCCGTGATCAACGCCTCATGGCCTAAGCTTATGGCCAAGAAGGCCGGCTGGTCGGAGGCCGTCACCACCTGGACTCAGGCGGCCTTGCGCGATGGCGCCTCCCGGGCAGCAGCGCATTTCGGAGCGGAGGTTTCCTCCGAGTCATCGGATGACCTCGCCGCGTCGCTGGTCGACTGGGCGCGCGCCCATCAACTCAGCCGAATCGTCGCCTTTCGTCCGTTTGTCGGTCCTTGGCTCGTCGAGGCCCAGGCCGTCGAGTCGGCCCTCGCCCAAGCCGGCATCGCCCTCACCTGGGGTCGTCGGGCGTGGGACATTCGTCTCTTCCCTCACGCCTCCCGCGGTTATTTCCCCTTCTGGGAAAAGGTACGGTCGGCTGGATGAAAGTAGGTGGGCCCACCGGGATTTGAACCCAGAACCGAGGAATGCAGAAGGAGATTCAGGGTAGGCTGGAGACGGCAAAAGATTTGCCGGATACCATCAGGAAAGAGAAGATGCGGGAGGGTATTTGATCTGTTTCTTGCTGGGCTGCAGACCCCATTGGCTTGCTTACAGAGGCTTGGTTTGGTATCCATTCCGTCTTGCCAGAGTCCGGGCCGGCTTGTAGTCGCCCACTATGCGAGCCCTGAGACTCCTGCTGATCTGCGGCGCCTTGCTGACCGCCTTGGGCGCTCCGCTATCGGCGAAAGCGCCTGATTTCGCAGAGACAAAGAAGAAGGCCGAAGCCGGGAACGCCTCAGCCCAATTCAACCTCGGGCTCATGTACGCCAAAGGCGAAGGCGTGCCGAAGGACGACGCGGAGGCGCTGAGGTGGTACCGCAAGGCCGCGGACCAGGGGAACGCCCTAGCCCAATCCAACCTCGGGGTCATGTACGCCAACGGCAGAGGCGTGCCGAAGGACGACGCGGAGGCGCTGAGGTGGTACCGCAAGGCCGCGGACCAGGGGAACGCCCCAGCCCAATCCAACCTCGGGGTCATGTACGCCAACGGCAGAGGCGTGCCGAAGGACGACGCGGAGGCGCTGAGGTGGTACCGCAAGGCCGCGGACCAGGGGAACGCCCCAGCCCAATCCAACCTCGGGGTCATGTACGCCAACGGCAGAGGCGTGCCGAAGGACGACGCGGAGGCATACGCGTGGTACAATCTTGCTGCTATTTCGGATGATGATGCCCGAAAGAGAAGGGATGAATTAGAAAAGACCCTGACACCGGAACAGAAGGCACGAGCGCAGCAGCGTTCGACTGAGCTGCACAATGAGATCGAGGCGCGGAAGAAGGCCGCCGGGAAGTAGTCGGCTTTAATTTGGCGACGATTCCTGAAGGCCCATTAGACCCCTCCGGCTTGCCTTCAGAGGCGGGGGAGGGGTTGGCAGGGGCTTCCTATGTCAACCCCTACAATTCGCAAAGTGGCCTCGTGTTTTAGGGCCGTGGTGTCGGACCTCGCTCGAGAACCGGGGTGCCTAAAAGATTCCTTTCGTCAATAGGCGCAGAGGCAGGGGCCCAACAAAGGCCTTAATCCCGCAAGAAGGGTGCCGAAAGGTGCTCGGAATCCTTAGCAAACTCGCAGATCGGACGAAAAGCAGACTTAGGCCCCTGTTATCAAGGGCTTTCTAATCCGTAAGTCTTTTGCTATCAGCAGGGAAAGTAGGTGGGCCCACCGGGATTCGAACCCAGAACCGAGGAATTATGAGTTCCGTGCTCTGACCGTTGAGCTATAGGCCCGTAAGGCTGAGATAGGCGCAAAACTTCCCGGAGGGAAGACTGAACCCTTACTTGGCGACGACGTCGATGAGCTGGCTGCGGACCGGGGTGATGGTCGCGCGATGCCGCTCCACGGCGGCCTGCAAGCGGGCGACGACGTCCGGATGGTCGGCGGAGATCTCGTGCGCCTCCGAAGGGTCGACGGCGAGGTTGTACAGCAGGGGACGGTCATGCTTCACGGGCTTGGGGTCGCCGTAGGAGCCCTGGGTGATGAAGTGCGCCTTCCAGTCGCCGAGGCGGGCGGCGAAGAGGGTCTCGCCGCGATAATAGCAGAAGACGTCGCGCTCGATGCCGCGTCCTTCGAAGAGGACAGGGGAGGCGTCCTTGCCGTCATAGGGTCGGTCCTTGGGCAGCTCCGCGCCTGCCAGCTTGGCCACGGTGGGCAGGAGGTCCATCGTGGTCAGGACCGCGTCGGACACGGCGGGGCGGATCCTGCCGGGCCACCAAGCGATGCCCGGGACGCGCATGCCGCCTTCCCAGGTGCTGCCCTTGCCGTCGCGCAGCAGGCCAGCGCTGCCGCCCGTCTCGGCGCCCATCCAGGTCCAGGGGCCGTTGTCGCTCGTGAAGAAGACCAGCGTGTTGTCGGCCACGCCGGTGTCGTTCAGCGCCTTCAGCACCTCGCCCACGCTCCAGTCGAGTTCCGCGAGGACGTCGCCGTAGATGCCGCGGGGGCTCCGGCCTTTGAATCGGTCCGACGCGAAGAGCGGCGTGTGCGGGAAGGTGTGCGGCATGTAGAGGAAGAACGGCCGGTCCTTCGATTCGCCGATGAACTTCGCCGCCTCTTCCGCGTAGCGACGCGTCAGCTGGGTCTGGTCCGTGCGGGGCACGAGCAGCTCACGGCCGCGATAGAGCGCGGCGTCCCACCACTCTGGATCCTGCTCCACCTGCGCGTTGGCCTTCTTCGGCTTCGGCTTGGGGGATGGGTTCATGTCGTTCGAGTGCATCAGGCCGAAGTGGAAATCGAAGCCGTGGTTCAGCGGGTGGTGCTCCGGTCGATCGTTGGCCCAGACTCCCAGGTGCCACTTGCCGATGATGCCCGTCCGGTAGCCGACCGACTTGAGCGACTCGGCCATGGTGAGTTCACCTTGGGGCAGACCGCCCGTCGAGACGGCCCGCAGCACCCGGAACTGATTGTGCGCCATCCCGGAACGCACCGGGTAGCGCCCGGTCATGAGGGCGGCGCGGGACGGCGTGCAGACCTCGGCGGCGGAATAGAACTGCGTGAACCGGATGCCCTCCGACGCCATGCGGTCGAGGTGCGGCGTCCGGATGGTCGGGTGGCCGTAGCACCCCAGATCTCCGTAGCCCAGGTCGTCGGCGAAGATGATGACGACATTGGGCTGTCGGGCCGCGGCGGAGAGTCCGACGGCGAGCAGGGCGATGAATGAGGTCAGGAGGCGGGTCATGCGGATATCTAACTTCGCCAGCGTGACGTTGCAAGAGGACGCTGACAGGGCAGGGTGGTGACGTGACCCCTTCGCAACTCCGCCTGTATCGGTCCACCGTCTTTCTCGGTCGAAAGCCGAAGGTTGGCTGGCCGGCGGAGTTCGCCGTCATCACCGCATGGGAGCCGACCGGTGAGAAATGGTCGCCGGTCAGGAATCGTGCGGCCGACCGTAAACTCAGTCGTGCGCTGATCTCGGAGGGCCACCGCCCCTGGCGCATCACCGGGGCCTCCCCGGACTTCGTCCATCGCGAGCCCGGCTGGCTCGTCCCCATCGGGCGGAAGGACGCCATCAGGATCGGCCGGGATTTCCTGCAGATCGCCGTGTTCCATGTCAGGAGGGGTCGGGTGACCGTCCTGCCGTGCTTCCGGGGCCGTCCGGCGCCCTTTGGCAGACCCTGGGGCGAGGCGTGGGTGGGGCGGCCGGTTTAGGGTTGGAAAAGCCCGTCTGAAGGGGATTCTGGGAGCACCCCGCTTCCCATGAGATTCCTCACCCTCATCGCCGCCCTCGTCCTGGGCGCATCCGTCCGTGCCGCCGACGCGCCCGGACTCGTCAACGGCCACCCGGCCGACATCAAGACCCTGGCCATCGGTGATACCGCGCCGGAGTTCGAGCTGATCGGCACCGACGGCAAGATGCACAAGCTCGATGAATACAAGGGCGGCGAGGCCCTCGTCGTCCTCTTCACCTCCAACCACTGCCCGACCTCCCACAGCATCGAGCGCCGCCTCCAGCGCTTCTGGGAGGCCTACCAGCAGAAGGGCGTCAAGCTCGTCGCCATCAACCCCAACCACCCGGACGGCCTCTCCAAGGACGAGCTCGGCTACGGCGAGTTCGGCGACTCCTACGAGGAGATGAAGCCCTACGCCCTGAAGAACAAGTGGACCTTCGACTACCTGTATGACGGCGACAAGCAGCTCACCGCCCGCGCCTACGGCTGCCTTGCGACCCCTCACGTCTTCATCTTCGACAAGAATCTCAAGCTCCGCTACCAGGGCCGCTTCGACGACTCCCGCTTCTACGACGACAGCACCGTCAAGTCACCTGATGCCCAGAACGCCGTCGACGCCATCCTGGCCGGCAAGCCCGTGCCCGTCGAGCTGACCCGCCCTATGGGCTGCTCCACCAAGTGGCGCGAGAAGAAGCCCCTGCACGACGCCAAGCACGCCGAGTGGGCCGCCATCCCCGTCAAGGCCGAGACCATCGACGCCAAGGGCCTCGCCGCCCTGCGCAAGAACCCCACCAACAAGTACCGCATGGTCAACGTCTGGGCCACCTGGTGCGGCCCGTGCGTCAAGGAGTTCCCCGACATCGTCGAGCTCACCCGGAAGTTCGGCATGCGCGACTTCGAGCTGATCACCCTCAGCATGGACGACCCCAAGGACCTCCCGAAGGTCGAGGCCTTCCTGGGCAAGAACTCCGCCGGCACCGCGCCCAAGATCCAGAACGGCCTGAAGAACGAGGGCCGCACCACCAACCATTACGTCTTCACCGGCAGCGCCGATGAACTCGCCGCCTCCCTCGACAAGGACATGCCGGGTCCCATCCCGCACACCGTCGTCATCGCTCCCGGAGGCGAGATCGTCTACCGCCACACCGGCATCATCGACCGCGAGCAGGCCGCGTCCGCCATCCTCGACCGGATGAACCGCTTCTACTCGCCGGGCACCGCCACCGCGGCCGCTCCCAAGAAGGCCGCGAAGAAGAAGTGACCGGCCTCTGCGCCTGAACAAAAGGCCCCGGCGTCATGCCGGGGCCTTTTTCGTGGGTCACTTGCGGGGGCCGACCTTCATCCGGCCGCCCTTCAGATCGAGCCACGTGCTCCTTCCGGGCATCCAGGAGGGCCCGAAGATCGCGTCGAACCCGAAGACCCCGACGCTCATCTTCATGACCGCGGGCGCGAGTCCGAAGATGTCCTCGACCTTTTCCTCGCCGAGGGTAAAGGGCAGCTTCCATGCGTCCGTGGGCTCGAGGTCGCCCATGATGGGGTGGAAGTCCTTGAACGTCGCGGTCCGGAAACTTTCGACGCCGAACTTCGCGTCCATCACGTAGCCATACTGGGCTCCCGTGTCGAAGATGGCCTTCGCGCCGTGGCCGTTGAGCCTGATGTTGACGACGGGCATGCCCATGGTGCTCGTGTCGATTTCGAACGAGCCTTCGGCAGGCGTCGCCACCCCGAGTTCCATCCGGCCAGCGATTAGGTCGAAGCGCATCGCCTCTTCCGACAGCAGGTCCAGTCCAACCAGAGCGTCGACCTGGGCGCCGATGTTCGCGGACAGGGTGTCGAAGTCGAAGCCCAGGTAGCCGCCCTTGCGGACCTCATGGGATGAACCGCCCCAGCTCAGCCTGCCGGTGCGGCTGGCCGTGAAGGGAGCCCCCGTGTCGATGAGCGTCCGCCCCTCGGCGGTGTCGGCGAACAGGTGCTTGCGGAGGATGTAGAGAGGAAGAGAGGAGGCCATAGATGTGAACTTCACGCTGTAAGCATACAGGCTACTGTCAACTCTGTTCTTCCCATCAACAAAAAGCCCCGGTTTCCCGGGGCTTTTGACCTTCATTTGAGGGTTTTCAGGCCCTCTTGACCTTGACCCACTGGCGTGTGCGGGCGGACTCCAGGACCGCGTCGCAGACGTACTGGGTGCCCAGGGCGTGACGGAAGTCCGGGTAGGCCTTGGGGGCCTTGGGATTGTCCAGACTCTTGAGGAACTCGGCCAGCTCGTGCGTGAACGAGTGTTCGTAGCCCAGGCAGAGACCGGGGACCCACCAGTTGCCGGCGTACGGATGGTCGCCGTCCGAGGTGTGGATGCTGGCCCAGCCTCGGCGGTCACCGGGGACGCCGTGGTCGAAGTAGTTCAGACGGTTGAGGTCGTGGAGGTCCCACTGCAGTGACTTCTTCTCACCGTTGATCTCGAACGTGTAGAGCGCCTTGTGTCCGCGCGCGTAGCGCGTGGACTCGAACTGGGCGAGCGAGCCGTTCTCGAAGCGGCAGAGGAAGATGGCGGCGTCATCGATTGTGACGGCCTGCTTCTTGCCCGTGGCGGTATGGACGCGCTCCTTGATGAACGTCTCGGTGACCGCGGAGACCTCGGTGATGTCACCGTTGATCCAGCGGGCCGTGTCGATGCAGTGCGCGAGCAGGTCGCCGGTCACGCCGGAACCGGCGGCGGCCGCGTCGAGACGCCAGAGGCCAGCGCCGCCCTGGGGCAGCTCGGCGGAGATCGTCCAGTCCTGCAGGAAGTTGGCGCGGTAGTGGAACACCCGACCGAGTTCGCCGGCGGCCACGATGTTCTTGGCCAGCGTGACGGCGGGGAGGAAGCGGTAGTTGTACCAGACCAGGTTGGGGAGACCGGACTTCTCGACCGCGGCGACCATCTTCTCGCCCTGCTCGCCGTTGAGGGCGAGAGGCTTCTCACAGAGGATCATCTTGCCGTGCTTGATGCACGCCAGGGCGATCTCGGCGTGCGAGTCATTGGGCGTGCAGATGTCGACGGCGTCGATGTCGGGGCGGGCGACCAGCTTGCGCCAGTCGGTCTCGTGGGAGGCGTAGCCCCACTTCTCGGCGAAGGCCTTCACCTTGGCCTCGTCGCGGCCGCAGACGGCCTGCCGGACGATGTGGTGACCCGTGGTGGCGGAGTCCTTGGGGAAGAAGTGGCCGACCTGGGAGTAGGCGTTGGAATGGGTGCGGCCCATGAAGCCGTAGCCGATGAGGCCGATGCGGACGGGTTTGGACATGTTGGTGCGGGGATGGTTCGGGGGGATGAGGGATGCGGCTCAGAGCGCCCTCTTCACCTTCACCATCGCGGAGAGGATGGTGTTCCAGGTCTTCGGGTTCTCGAGCGTCGCGTTGGGGAACATGCAGCCGTCCCAGCAGAGGTGCTTCATGCCGCGATCGGCGGCGCCTTCGAGCCAGACCTTGGAGCAGGCGGCGATGTCGAGCTTGCCGTTGGGATCGTCGGCCTGGCAGTGACGTCCGGTCTTCTCGTGGGAGCCGGTGCCGTGCACCGTGCCGTCGTTCTGGGCCACGTGGAAGTCGATCGTCCAGGGGCGGAGCTTGCCGACCATTTCGCGGTAGGCGGGCCAGAACTGCTCCTGCGTGTAGCCTTCCTTCAGCAGGGCGGCTTCGGGCTCATTGTAGCCCATCAGGTAGAGGTAGGTGTGGGCGAGGTCGGCCTGGAAGCCGAACGTCTTGGGCATCCCGACACCTTCGAGCGTGTCGAGGATGGCCTTCCAGGAGTGCATGCCGGCCCAGCAGATCTCGCCTTCGGCGGCGAGACGCTCGCCGTGGTCGGCGGCGATCTTCGCGGCCTTCTTGAACGTGTCGACGATGCGGGCCGTGTTGGCCTTGGGGTTCTCGCGCCACTTCTGCACGCCGAACTCGGCGGAATCCACGCGGATGATGCCGTACTTGCGCACGCCGTGCTTGTTGAGGAGCTTGGCGATGCGGCAGGCCTTCTCGATGGCCAGGAGGAACTTCTGCTGCTGCTCGTCGGTGCCCATGGCGGAGTCGCCGACCGTGCCGCCCCAGACGGGGGCCACGAGCGAGCCCACGTTGAGGCCCTTGGACGCGATGAGGTCCGCCATCTTCTTCAGACCGTCCTCGGAGATGTCCGGGTCGGTGTGGGGATGGAACAGGAAGAGGTCGACGCCGTCGAACTTCTGGCCGTCGACGGAGGCGTTGACCGTGAGCTCGAGCATGCGTTCGAGGGCGATCGGGGGGTGGTCGGTGTTGGGCTCCTTGCCGACGAGGCCGGGCCACATCGCGTTGTGCAGTTTCATGGTGTGGGGTGCTGGGGTTGAGAGGGGGAGGGCGGGCTCACTTCTTGCGCGCCTTCTTGTGGGCTCCGACCGCGGGGGCGTCGGGGTTCACTTCGGGGCCGAAGTAGCGGAGGCAGACGAGCGGCTCGGTGGTCGAGGTGTTGCGGAACGTCACGCCGGCCTTGGCGCCGTCCTCGGTGCAGAAGTACTCGTCCTCGGTGAGCTCGTTGAAGCGGATCAGCTTGGGGCTGTTGAGCACCTCGCCGTTGATCGTGCCGGAGCCCTGGACGCAGATCAGTCCGTAGGCGCCCTTGTCCTTGATGGTGCACTCGGAGCCGGGCTCGAGGGTGAGCTCCTTGGCGGTGAAGTACTGGAACTTGTCGATCTTGCCGTAGACGATCCACTTGTCGACCCAGCCCTTGCCCTTGGCGGCCGCGACGGGTTCGAGGTAGTGGTTGTCCTTGAAGTTCGGGTCGACGTTCTTCTCCCAGTGCAGCTGGTCGACGATGAAGTCCACGTCCTTGTGCTTGGACTTGGGCATGTCCTTCACCAGCAGCGACCACGGCACCTCGCGTCCTTCGACG
>Ga0194112_10012636_pt1 | contig 10280 bp, 9 predicted proteins | sample TA2MahC400mmetaG_FD_146191 | JGI IMG/M metagenome (GOLD analysis project Ga0194112, IMG submission 146191) | Freshwater microbial communities from Lake Tanganyika, Tanzania - TA2015016 Mahale Deep Cast 400m | ecosystem: Environmental > Aquatic > Freshwater > Lake | place: Tanzania: Lake...
AAAAGGGCGGCGCCGCCCATGGCCCCAAAGTGGAAGCCGACTTGACTCTGCGGATGTTGTTGATCCGTGGAACTCCCAGCCAGGTTAGTCAGATCCGCTCCTTGCTGGAAAAGATGGGCGAAATCGACGCCCCGATTGAGTCCGCGACCGGCGAAGCGAAGAAAGTCCGCATGATCCCATTGACCGGCAGTGCAGCTCGCACCGCGTTGGAGCAACTCGAATTGTTATGGCCGACCGTGCGTGAAAATCGCATCCGCGTCCACGTACATGGTTCCACCGGCTCCATCCGTGAAGTGGCGCCGTCCCGCACCGACAAGCAGCCTGAGGAAATGCCGCGCAAGAAAAACGTCGAGCCGCCATCGGCGGGTAAGACTCCGAGCAACTCGGCTAACGGTACCAGGGTCGCTGCGCGGCGAGACCCGACCGAATTGCACCTGGTGAATTTCGCGGAGAAGGACTCGAATCGTAGTTCGAACGGCGGCAAGAAAGCCGCGAAACCAGTGTCCGCCGACGAAAATTCCTCTCCCGAAAATCCGGACGTGGTGGTGACTATCGGCCCGACAGGAATCGTGATCGCATCGGAGGATACGGCGGCCTTGGACCAGTTTGAGCAGCTGTTGCGACTGGTCGTCGACCGCAGTGCCCTGTCGCAACGGGAGTACCATGTCTTTTATCTGAAGTTTGCCAAGGCCGATACCGCCGCGGCGCTGATTACGGAAATTCTCAACGGTGGGGGCGGGGATTCCGGAGGAAGCGGCGGCGGTGGTGGTGGAAGCCTGCTCGGCGACCTGGCTTCCAATATGCTCGGCGATATGGGAGGCGGCTTGCTGGGCGGACTGTTCGGTGGTGGCGGAGGAGGAGGGACCGATTCGACCAAAGCCACTGGGAAGATCAGCATTATCCCGGATGTGCGATTGAATGTCCTGGTGGTCCAGGCCAATACCGTCGATCTGGACCTGATCGAACAGTTGATCAAGGTGGTCGATCAGGAAAGTGGCCCCGAAGATGTTCAGACCAGTGGCAAGCCGCGCTTTATCCAAGTCTACAACGTCGGCGCGGACGAGATCGCCACCGTCGTGCGTCAGGTTTATTCCACGCGTTTGATCGCCGATGTTGGAGCCGGTGGCGGACAGAATCGGCAGCCATCTCCCGACGAGTTTATTCGAGCACTGCGCGGAGGCGGGCGGCGCGATTCGCGTTCCGATGCGAAAGGCGAACAATCAAAAATGGCCATGGGAGTCGACCTGCGCAGCAATACGATCATTGTTTCAGCACCGCAACCATTGTACGAGGAAGTCAAAGAACTGGTCGAGGAGCTTGATATTGCCGCACTGACCAACCGTACCGATACCATGCGGGTGGTCACGATCAAGTCGGCGAATCCGTCCGCGGTGCAACGCGCGCTGAGTGCGATTGCTGGCCCGGCCGTCAAGTCGAATGTCAATGCGACTACAACGACCCAACCGACCAGTACGGCGGGTGGGGGCGGCCAGCCGCAGGGAATCGGGATCCCCGGAATGAACTTCGGCGGATTTGGCCAAGGCGGATTTGGTGGTGGCCGCGGTGGATTTGGTGGAGGCTTCCCGGGAGGCGGTGGCTTTGGTGGGAGTGGCCGAGGCGGCTTCGGGCAGGGCGGGGGCGGATTCGGTCCCGGCGGTTTTGGCGGTGGTGGAGGCGGTTTCGGCGGTGGTGGACGGGGCGGCGGAGGCCGTCAATAGATCCGACGCCTTGCGTCCGGCTCGTGCCGGATTTCTGTCGTGCCCGATAATACTTGATGGCCCGTGTCCGGTCGGTTCAGACCGAAGGTTCTAGCTCCTCCGAGCTGGCGTTCGAAAGTCGCGCAGCGCGTCGCGATCAAGTTCAATTCCCAGGCCTGGCCCCGTCGGGACATTCAAACATCCGTCGCCATCCAACTGGAATGGCCGCTGCAGCAATCGATCGATGTACGGCGCTGGGGTGAGATACTCGACATACCGCGCGACGGGGATCGCCGCCGCCAGGTGCAGGTCGGCAGCCAAACCGATCGCCGTGTTCCAGCCATGACTGACGAACTGGATGTTATGGTCGTACGCCATCCAGGCAATCCGCCGGGCTTCGGTAATGCCACCGCATTTAGTGCAGTCGGGCTGCACAATGTCAAAGGCGCCGCGTTCGATCCACGGCAGGAACGACTGCCGCCGCGTCAACACTTCGCCGCCGGCAATTGGAACCGGTGCATGCTCGCGAAGACGCACAAAACCTTCGATGTCGTCCGGGGGTAGCGCCTCTTCAAACCAGCCGACTCGATACTCCGCAAGCATTTGCGCGGTTCGCAAAGCCCACTTGTAGCCATGGGGCCAGAACTGCTCGCTACCACCAGCGTCGACCAGAATGTCGACGTCGGGTCCGACCGCCTCGCGCGCCGTCCGCACCAGCAACTCATCGAAGGCCGAATTGCGCCTGCCAAACGGCCGCCATCCAAGCTTGATCGCCCGGAAGCCACGGCGGGCCAGGTTTCGAACTCGTTCGGCAAGCACGTCCGGTTCGTCAAACAGGATCGACGCATACGGCTTGATTTTGTGACGATAGTCGCCGCCGAGCAGCCTGGATAACGGTTGACCACATACCTTGCCGAACAGGTCCCAGAGCGCGATATCGATTCCGGAAATCAAGTGTTCGAGCGTTCCGCCGCGTCCCTGCCAGAAGGTGCTCTGGCGGAGTTTCTCGCTCACGCGTTCCGGCTCCAGCGCCGACTCGTCCCACCAGTAGGGGCGAAGTGTCTCGATGGCGGCATTCACCAGCGCGGACGACGTGTACACGCTGCCGATCCCGGTCAGGCCCGAGTCGGTGACAACTTCGACCAGAGTATGCAGGTCGTCTTCTGGCTGGTGCCCCGCCGGCCAACCGCCATCGACCGTGCCGCCTAACAGGGGATGCGCGACAATATCCTTGATCTTCATGGCGACGGAATCCTTGGTGAGGAACGATGGGATTATTTGATCCCAGGAAGCGGAGAACGATCTTTGGCCAGAGGGCGACGGCGGAGTTCGATTTCGCCCTGGCAACATTCGCACGGTTTGAGTTCGAACATGACGATCGCGCAGACGTCGCACCAGTAGTCAATTTCGAATCGCCCGCCCTTGGTTAGTTCCACGACATTGATGATCTGCACGACCGGAGTGCCCGGCAGTCGACGGACGAGCAACTCCAATTCCATTTTCCGCAATCGATCGTCGGCGCGAAACGCATGGCCACGGCGGTCTTCCAGAAGCGGTATCAGTTCGCCCCGCTCGGTTTCCAGCGCCAGAACCCGCTGCCTTGCATCGGGCACCGATCGCGCCCCGCGCGACTCGAGTACCTCGGCCAGAAAGACAACGCGCCCCCGCAACCACTGCGCGGCATCCTGTTCGGCCCCTGCTTCCTTCCCGACGCCATCTTTCGCGGTTTTGACCTCCGCCATGTCGTCCTTGGGCGGATCGTCGGCCGGCAATCGACTGGGAACGAAAATGGCCACCATCAGCAACAGGAGCCGCCGACTTCGGCGAAGGTCGTCATGCTCGACGGCGAGCACAGGCAATTGCGAGTGGAAAGCTTCCACCATCACTCTACTCCGCTGCGTGTCCGACAACCACGATTTCCAATAGTTGAGGTTCCAAACGCGATTCGACCTTGCGTGTTCCGACCAGACCCAGCACCCACCAGTCCTGCTCCTCGGCATGGCGGATCTGCAACTTCGGACTGTTCGTCGGAGCCTGGAGGGAAAGTAATGCCGGGTGGGATGAGCCAGCGGCTTCCGCGCTTTTCTTGGTCATTGCTTTATATTCGGGGATGGCCAGTTCACCGTCCTGACTGGCGGCCGTCAACAGCAGGAAATCGCGTGTGAGCGACGTACCGACGTGGGCGCCGTCCACGGGCTGATGGGCGTAACGCAGCGTGTAAAGACCTTCGGCAATGTCCTGGTTGCGAAAGTCGGTCGCTTTGCGTGGAAACTTCAGGACGCCCAGCATCTGCCCCGGCTGAAACGGATAGAGCAGGCCGGAAGCGGGCTTGTCGGTCGGAGCTTCCCACTCCTTGAACATCCAGATATCGCAGATGACGCGGGATGTGCCGCGAATCACGCGGACGCCTTCACCGAGACGCGCTGCAATCGCCGGCGCTAATCCCGCAGGCGGCGGCTCCTTCAAGACCTCGACGCGGTGCTCGACCGCCGCCGCCGGACGGGCCGCGGCCAACAACAGTGCGAAAACAACAATCAACAGTTTCGGTCGCTGTCCCATGATAAACTCTCCAATCAGGTTCCGATCGTTGTTCGATTCTACCGCTAACCAGATGGCGACTCCAGGTCCCGGCTGACGGGACTCCTTATTCGGCTTGCGAACCGCGGCGATCGGCGGACAATGCAGGTGCCGGCGATCCTCTACGGACGATTCCGGCACGGTACTACCCAGAGCTCACCCCAAACACCTGATGGTGCGTCATGCCCGATCTTCGACTCCATTTTCCCCGAAACACAATCGCCGCCACTGCCTGGATCGCACCGAATGCGACCGTGCTGGGAGATGTGACAATCGCCGATCAGGCCAGCATCTGGTTCCAGGCGGTGATTCGCGGCGATGTTGAGTCGATTCGAATTGGCGGCGGAACGAATATTCAGGATCTGTGCGTGCTGCACGCCGACGAGGGCTTTCCCTGCGTGATCGGTGCGCGGGTCACCGTGGGACATTCCGCAATTGTGCACGGCGCGATCGTGGAGGACGAAGTGATGATCGGGATGCGGGCCGTGGTCATGAACGGCGCCCGAATCGGCAGCGGCAGTATTGTAGGTGTCGGAGCGGTCGTGACGGAAGGAACGATCGTGCCGCCCGGATCGGTCGTATTGGGAGCACCCGCAAAAGTGAAGCGTCCAGTCGCCGCGCGGGATTGGGATCGCATTCGACACGCGGCCGAGCACTATATTCAGGCGGCGGAAGCGTATCGCCTGCATTTCACGGCTCGACCGCCCGCCGACCACGAAACGGCCCCCGATCACTGATCTCCAACCCGTCCTTGCAAACGGCAAAATCGTGCGTGTCCACCACTTCTTCAAGCTGGCAAGAGAGGCAGGCCGATCCCAGTTTACAGCCGGCAGGCAAGGAAGGATCGTACGCCGAAATGGAAAGATTCTGGTTCATCAAAGATATCCCGCTGTTCGAACGGCTCAGCGAACGTGAGATCCGACCGATCGAATATCGCAGCCGCGCTCGTTCGTTCGCGCGAGGATCGAGCATTCCCTTGGCCGAGGATGCGCTGGTCTACCTCGTCACGGAAGGCAAAATCAGGATCAAAGTGGCATACGTCGGAAATCAAACGCCGCTTTCCGTGGTGCTGGAACCGGGGGACTTTTTTGGCGTCGTTCCCGGCTGCGGGCCCTTACTGCAAAACGACTCCCTGGAAGCGGTCGCCAATCTGCACCTGGTCGCGATCCCCAATGACGTCTTCCACGGGTTCATCGAGCGCCATTCCGATATCTTCATTTCCGTAACAAAGCTGGCCGGATTCGCCACGCGCCGCATCATCAGCTGGCTACCCAATCTGGTTTATCGCACGATTCAGCAGCGGATCGCCCGCCTGTTTCTGAGTCTGGTGGACACCACCGAATTCCGGCCAGCACACACCATCAGCCTGCCTGTGCCGTTGTCGATCCGCAACCTGGTCCGATTGACGGCTGGCGAGCACAATCTGGTAACCATGGCTCTCGAAAAATTGGAGAACGACGATCTGCTCAGGGAACGCGGCAGCACTTATGAGTTGCTTGACCCGCGCAGGCTCGCGCACATGCATCTGAAGAGTCCTTTGTCGGCTTCGCACTACCGGTTTCGGCGCAAGGTGCTTCGATGAGGCGAATTGACGAGCTCTGGAGCGGCTGCCCGGAAGGTGAGATCAGTCGGATGGTCGGAGTCATTCGGCATTCCCGGCAAAGGCAACTGCTGGCGAACCTGCTGATCATTACCGCGATCATCGTTGCCGCAGCGACGCTCCGCGCTGTCGCCGCGCTGCTTTTTTGATCCGTCGGGCCAGCCACTCCATCAAACTCTGGCAAGCGTCCCCGGCAAGCGTCCCTGGGCCCGCGCACCTATCGCCTCTGCTGTCGCGTCAATTACGCGTCGCATCCCGGCGTTGGAAGTCGCCACGGATCGGCGATCTGCAGTGCCGCGCAATAGTCGTTCGGGTCGTTAACGTTGACCAGTGCCAGCCGTCGTGGATCCACTTCCAGAAAAACGGACGTGGGCACGCGCCGTGTTACCACGCGACTGAAAATATCGCGAGGCCTCCGCAGGCCGTTCGCGATCATTTGCTCGATCGGATCGTGGACGCGCGTGCGGTACAATCCCAGCAACGGATATTCCCACTGTTCGTCGGCGACCACTGCCACTTCCGCGTCGCCCAGCCATTCGCGCAGCACCGGGATGTACTCAGGCATCACGAACGGCGCGTCGCAGCCGCAGACGAATGCGGCGTCTCGACGCGGACCGACGGCTGCCAGGCCGACGCGCAGTGCTTCAAGCGGCCCCCATCCGAGGCGTTGATCGTCGACCCTTTCGACATCCTCCGGCAAGCTGGGCAGGGCCTGGCCGGGTGCGCCAACAACGACCACCGGTGAGACGGCGCCGCGCAGCCGTCTCACAATTCTGCGCAGCAGCAGCTCGCCGCCAAAGTCCAGCCAGGCTTTCGGCTGTCCCATCCGCCGGCTTTGCCCTCCACAGATTACGACTCCACCCACTTCGACCATGTTTCTTTACCGCAACTGCTTTCGTTTCCCCGTACCAGACTTTACAATTTGGCCGCCCGACGCGTAACCCTGGTTCGTTTGTTTCACGCCTTTCGCAGGGAGAACCACATGACAGTTTATTCATCGATCAAGGCTCCCGTTCGAGCGTTGCTTGTATTGGCATTAACTGGTGGTCTTGCTCGAGCCGACGAGTGGCCCCAGTTCCGTGGTCCAAACTGCAGCGGCATTTCGAGCACCAAGGCAACGTTGCCGGTAAAGTTCTCCGCAACGGAGAACGTGCGCTGGTCGGCGGGCGTCGGCGAAGGAGTGGGTGGAGCCGTCGTCGCGGCCGGTCGAGTCTTTGTCAGCGGCATGACCGGTGCGGAGACGTTCAGTCTGTTCGCCTTTGACGCGCGTACGGGAAAAAAACTCTGGCAACGCGATTGGTCCACCGGATCGTTGGGGGAAGTCCATGAGACCAACAGCCAGGCCAGCGCGACGCCAGCCGCCGACGCGGAACGCGTCTATTGCTATTTCAGTACGCTCGGCTTGATGACCGTCGACGCCGTGACCGGAAAAGATCTCTGGCATCAGCCCCTGCCGACGCCCTTTTTTGTCTTCAAGTGGGGCCCCGGCATGTCTCCTGTCCTCTACCGGGATCTGTTGATCTTCTGCCAGGATGATGACATCAACCCGGCGATCTATGCCTTCGACAAAGCCACGGGCAAGCCACGTTGGAAAGACGACCGTAATGACATGGCCGTCAACTACTCGCATCCCATCATCTGCTCCGCCAACGGGCGCGACGATATCGTCGTCGGCGGGACGGGAATGCTCGTCGGTTACGACCCCGAGACAGGCAAGCGACGGTGGTTCGCAAGGGTCCTGCTCCGCAACATCAAGACTACGCCGGTCAGCCGCGACGGAATAATCTATGCGTCGTTGCAAAGCGGCGGCATCGCTAATCAATGGCTGGCGTCCGTCGATCGGGCCGAGACCGGCAACAACGATGGGAAACTCGACAAAGCCGAGATCCAGCGTTTCGTCGGCAAAGCGCCGGTTCCCGAGGCTTTTTTCAAGCGCACCTTCGATCGCGGTGACCAGAACAAAGATGGCTTCCTCGAAGGCCGGGAACTCGATCTGGCGTTCTTGCACCCGGATAACTTCGCCGGCGCGGATCATACTTCACTGGGCGAAAAAGCGGCCGAGGAGTTTGTGCTGGCCGTACGAGGCGGTGGAGAAGGCGATGTCACGGAATCCCACCTTCTTTGGAAGCACCGTACCAAGCATACCGACCATATCGTCTCACCGTTCATTTCCGAGGATCGTATGCTGTTGATTAAGGAAGGCGGGATCAGCACGGTCTTTGATACCCGCGACGGAAAGGTGATGCGGGGACCCAAACGGGTCGGGAAAGGTGGCAACTATTTCGCCTCGCCAATCTCCGGTGACGGTAAGATCTACCTCGCCAGCGAAAACGGCTTCGTGACGGTGCTCAAAGATAGCGCCGCCTACGAAGAACTTTCCCGAAACGACTTGGGAGAACCGATCATCGGCACGCCCGCGATTTCCGGCGATAGCCTCCTGGTACGTACCCGCAATCAGCTCTTTTGCCTGGCTGGCGAATAATTGGGAATCCGATCGGCAATCAGGAAAATATGTTGACCAGAATCGGTAATCCGGTTTAGGATGACTCGCCTCATCGGCCATGCTTTCGGACTTTGATTTTGTACGGGGGATCGATGTTGATCCATTCCGTTATTCCAAAGTGTTTGGCGATGCGTGCAAAGCGATCGATTCCGCGTAGGCTTCTTTGCGAACGGCTGGAATCCCGCCAGGTGCTTTCCGGACTGCCTGAGGCGGATTTCGAACTGCACGATACGCCGCTGGACGATCCGCACTTCCAACCGGTCATCGTTGCCGGCGCCCCCAACGGTACTCCTTCGGACTCACCGGCGAATCGAGTCGACCCCAACTCTGCGAGTTCCGCAATTCGAGGACCTGTCCCGAAATCAGGGTCGCGCTGATGCCGCGGACGGGAACAGCAACGTCTGGGAAGAGCGGCACTTTGTGTCGGAAACCGTTGCGAATGATGCGATCGATTGGTCGATCGTAGACGCGATCGGCCCTTCATCGGACTATCGATCACTGACCGGTCGATCGATGCTGGAAGGCGCAAAAACACGGCGTGCTGATTCGCTGGATCTTGAGCTCGCGCTGCGCGACCAGTTCTTCGCCGAATGGGGGGCGATTGTTTAGTCGGACAGCGCCTCGGAGTTTCACCGCGCCGCCGCGCCAAGCCGCGAAGAAGTGGCCCGTTCCCCGAAGGGGATGTTCTGCAGCGTAGCCCAGGGTTGCCGGTACTCCGGCTACCCTGGGGACAGCGGGCACCGACCCGAGTTCCTCGGTCGAGCGCACCGGCCCATCGGCACCAATCGACGTCGCCGAGACCGAAACTGAAACGACGACGAATTGTGGCGGGCTGGACCCAATTCGTTTGCCAATGGCGAGGCACTCCGAGCCGGCAAAGAAAAACCAAGACAAAGAAAAACCAAGACACCCAAACGTTTTTCTTTGACGAGGATCCAACGCCAGCAAACGAGGTTGCGAGACACGTTTTCGCGAATTATGCAAACGACATGGCCTGGAGAATGATGAACGGAGAACTCGCCGCAAAGTGGCGGTGTACAATTAACCTGCGGAGCGCAATTCCGCGGGCTTCCGAGCGACACCGAAAGCCACTCAAAGGCAACGCGGGTCGCTGGAACGCGGATCGTCGACGATCCGACCGCTGTGGAAGATCCCACGCATGGCGTTTTCGCGCCAATGCCTGGGCGCATCAAAGTACTTATCGCTGACATCGAATTCCGTAATCATGCAGCCCGGCTGGTGGAGCCTGAGCTTCCCGACGATGGCGCCGTCCGGACGTACGGCGAAGCTGGGCCAGCAGGACGGGCGCGTCGAGCTATTGTTGGCACTGATCCAGAAATGGTTTTCCGCGGCCCGGCAGCTCATCGTAGCCGGTACGATCGTCTTCCAGATGTTGTAGGACGGGTCGCGCACCACCGACTTGCGCGCATTGTGAAACGAATGGAACAGGACCTGAACGTTCTGGCGTTTGAGTTCGCGAAAAAGTTCCGGAAAACGATAGTCGAAACAGATCAGGATGCCGCAACGGATACCGCGGAGCGAAAACACCGAGTTGCGGTTGCCCGGCGAGTAGTAGCGCAGGTCGAAAGTGGCGTCGGGATCGATCTGGCCGGTGCAGAACCGCTTGTCGTAACGTTCCACAAGTTCACCGCGCGCATTGATCACATAAACGGAATTGTGAGGTTTATTCTTACCCGAGAGCGGGTGCGTCGACCCAAGCAAGACCCACAGACGAAGTTCTCGGGCAAGCGCCTGGATGTCGCGGGTCGCCAGTTTGAGTTCGTTCCAGTCGATGCAGGCGGAATCCGGGATATCGACGCCGGCGTAGCCGGACAACGCCGACTCCGAAAAATGCGCAACCTCCGCTCCGCCGCTCGCAGCCTCCCGCATCAAGCGAACGATT
>Ga0194112_10012640_pt1 | contig 10277 bp, 12 predicted proteins | sample TA2MahC400mmetaG_FD_146191 | JGI IMG/M metagenome (GOLD analysis project Ga0194112, IMG submission 146191) | Freshwater microbial communities from Lake Tanganyika, Tanzania - TA2015016 Mahale Deep Cast 400m | ecosystem: Environmental > Aquatic > Freshwater > Lake | place: Tanzania: Lake...
GTGTTGAGCGTTTCCGTGGTCACGCCGACGTCCACATGCTCCGCCATCATATCCAGCACTTCGGCGCAGAGCTTTCCAGCCTTGCGCATGCCTTCGAAATCGGCAGGTTTGTGGAGGGTGATGGGGCGGGAATCCAGTTCCGCCAGTTCGTCCAAATCGTCGTCGCTGCTGGAGAGGTTCATGTCTCGCCTTGTCGTTTAAGCCCAGAAAATGGGCAGTTTCCGGTGTATTCTGATTTCGTCCGGTGCAACATAGCAGCAATAGGCCATGGCTTCAACTCCCTTTGTCAGAGCGCGTTTCACCGCATCGGCATAAGCGGGGTCGATGTCTGCGGCGAGGGAGAAGCCATCGCAGTCGTCCCGCTGCACCACGAACAACACCACCGCGCGGATGCCTTGCGCCGCGAGTATACCCAGCTCCTCCATGTGCTTCGCGCCGCGCGCCGTCACCGCATCGGGGAATTCCGCCCGTGTGCCACGCTTCATATGGGCATTCTTCACCTCCACATAACAGGGCGGTTTTCCTGCCGATTCCAGCAGGATATCGATGCGGGAATTGGTGCCATATTTCACTTCCGTGCGCAGCGTTTCATAGCCCGCCAGTTCAGGGATTGCGCCATTGCGGATGGCTTCCACCGCCAGTTTATTGGCGAAGGAGGTGTTGATGCCCATCAGTGTCCCCTGTGCTTCCACCAATTCCCATGTGTAAGCGAGTTTGCGTGCGGGATTATCGGAGCGGCTCATCCATACGCCGTTTCCTTCATCCAGCACGCCATGCATGCTGCCCGTGTTGACGGAATGGGCGGTGACCATTTCGCCGCTTTCCAGCGTCGCATCCATGAGGAAGCGTTTGTACCGTTTGATGAGTTTGCCGCGCGTTAGGGGAGGGAGAATCATGATAAATGCTATTGCGTCTGGGTGGGATTTTCCGTCACTATAGGGCAAAACGCCTCACCACGGAAAGCATTATGAGCAGCAAGACCCCCACCGCAGCCGTTCTCATCATCGGCAATGAAATCCTCTCCGGACGCACCAAAGACGCGAATCTGCCGTATCTTGGCGAGCAGCTCGCAGGGCTGGGTATCCGCGTTGTCGAAGCGCGGGTCGTGTCGGATGTGGAGGAGGAGATCGTGAATGCAGTGAACGCCCTGCGCGCGAAGGTGGATTATGTCTTCACAACGGGCGGCATCGGCCCCACGCATGACGACATCACCGCCGCTTCCATCGCCGTCGCTTTCGGCACGGAACTGCACCTGCACCCCAAAGCCCATGCCGATTTCCAGCGGCATTATGGAGATGATTTGAATGAAGCGCGCCTGCGCATGGCACATGTGCCCAAAGGCGCAGTGCTGGTGGAGAATCCGGTCAGCGTCGCGCCCGGTTTCCGCATTGAGAATGTCTATGTCTTCGCTGGCATCCCGCGAGTCATGCAATCCATGTTCGACAGCATGAAACACGAATTGAACGGTGGGCCAGCCATCCGCACGCGCAGCATCACCGGATTCATGCTTGAGGGGGAAATCGCCGCCGCGCTTTCCGCCATTCAGGATAAATGGCCGCAGGTGGACATCGGCAGCTATCCGCTGATGAAGGAAAGCCGTTTCGGCACGAGCCTTGTCCTCCGCTCGAACGACCACACCGCGCTGGATTCCGCTTATGCGGATGTGCGCGAAATGGTGCTCGGCAAGGGCATCGAAGTCATCTCAGAAGACTGATTTAAGCCTTAGAACTTGAAGTTCAAGCCCAGCTCGACGCTGTGGATGGTCGTGTCGATGATGGTGCGACCGCCGAAACCATCGTCGAAATCGGGCTGGTCCGGCTTGAGGAAGCGATAACCCACGCGCCATTCGGTGAGGGAATCGGGGCCATCCGAGAAGGAGAAGCCCGCCATGGCCTGCCATGCGTTCACGGTGTCCTTGTTGTCACCCGGTGCGAGGGCGACAGGGTCTTGTTCCAGCGTGACTTCCGCCTTGCCGAAGCCGCCACCGATGTAAGGCGTCAGGCGTGTGCCGAGGGGTATGTGGTAATAGGCATTGAGCATATAGGTGGTCACGTCATAATCACGGTCGCCGCTGGAAAGCACGATGGCAGGTGGGATGAGCGCAGGGCGTTCGTTATTCACATGCTGCCAGTAGCGGCCATATTCCGCTTCGAAGCGCAGGCCGCCAAGGGGCTGGATGAAAGCGCGCGGCATCATGATGCCCACGGAGCCACCCGCGCCGAAGCCGAAATCGAAATCCATGTCGGGAAGCGGGGTCGTGCCCACATCCGTGCCTTCCATGCCGTTCACATTGCCGCGCACGCCGACATACCATTTGGGGAAATAGTCGTTGTAATCATTACGCGCATACGCTTCGGCGGAGATTCCCGCGAAGGTGGCGGTGGCGAGCAGGGCGGAGAGAAGGCGACGGACGACGGACATGGATCATTCCTTATATTTTATGTCACAAAGAAAGTGGGGTGCTTTTCAGCACCCCACTTTGCTTAAACTAGCTGTAGGCGATTAGAACAGGAAGCGTGCGCCCAGTTCTACGCTGTGGTTCTCGACTTCGATTTTGCCGACGGAAGCTGCGACCGTGTCGGTGAAGCGAGCGTCATCGAAGGTGGTCTGATAACGGTAGCCGAGGCTCCAAGCGGTGTTGGGGAGCGAGGTGGGCTCATAGGCGACACCTGCGAGCAGCTGCCAGCCGAGAACGGTGTCGTCACCGGAGATGACTGCGCTGTCGAAGTCGATGTTGGAGTAACCAAGACCTGCACCGACGTATGGCGTCCAAGCGGAGTCGTTGTTGAAGTCGTAGAAGACGTTACCATAATAGTTGAGGGACGTGATGTCGCCGCCCGCTGCGCCTTCGTTATCGTTGGAACGATAGGTGAATTCCAGTTCCCAACGGCTGTTGTTAAAGAAAGGAACGTGGGTGGGGGGCAGGTAGCCGATGGATGCACCCGCGATGTAGCCGGTGTCGCTGCTGACTTCGGAGGTGCCGAGGGTCGTGGTGCGCAGATCGCCGTCAGCGCGATGGTTCATGCCGCCGTGAACGCCGACATACCAGTTGGGCCAGCGAACCTGATCCGCAGCCTGAGCGGCGGAAGCGATGGCGGAGGTGGCGAGAACGGCCAGGGCAAGGGAAAGTTTCTTATTCACGAGAGATCCTCTTAGTGTAGGTTTCACAATCCAAAAGACCTGCCTCACGCTGCCAAAAACTATATGGAAAGGCGTTGCGCCCGCAGGAAAATTCGTCTATTGAGTTCATACACGTTTTGTGTCGAAGCACAACCCAGAAAAAAACATCCCACTCTTTTTCTTGATTGTTTTTCCCCCGTGGTGCGAAAAGCACACACAGGCTCGCAAGGCGCTGAATGCTCGCGTGGCGGAATTGGTAGACGCCGCAGACTTAAAATCTGTTGTCCTTTCGGGCGTGCCGGTTCGAGTCCGGCCGCGAGCACCATCTTTTGAAAAGCATCCCTTTTATTGTTCGCACAAATTTCCCAGCAGAAACTGCGGGTTGGATAACGGCGGTTTTCCTAGAGTTCCGGTTCTAGTTCCGTGCAGGTATTTATGCTGCTCGCTCCAGTTCCTGACGCGGTCCGAAGAATTCGAAATGTACTTGCGATGCGGGGATGCCCCATTTGATCAGGTCATGGTAGATGGATACCATGAAAGGCTGTGGTCCGCAGAAATAATAATCCGCATCTCGTGCTGGCAATAATCCTTCGATATACTCCGCCGTGACAAAGCCGGTGCTCGCATTGCCTGTACGCTCTCCGGCATCACTGTAGCGGTTATAAACTTTGAGATTGCTATGTTCGCCTGCAAGCGCCTCTACCGTTTTAAGGAATGCCTGTACCTTCTCGTTCAAGACCGCATGGACGAAGATGATTTCACGTTTAGGAAATGCGTCCAGCGCCGCAAGCAAAATGCTCATGATTGGTGTAATGCCCACGCCAGCGGCAAGCAATACCAATGGGCGCTCATGTTTCTCGGTGACATCGAGGAAGAACTCCCCGCATGGCGGCGCGATTTCAATCGTATCGCCCGATTCGATTTTATCGTGCAGCATGTTAGAAACATAACCAGCTGGCGTGTTTGCTTCTGGCGGTAGCTCACGTTTTACGCTGATGCGGAAATGCGGCTGCCCCGGTTTGTCGGACAGGCTGTAATTACGCATGGTGGTCTGCCCATCCGGGGTTTTGACCCGAATGGTGATATATTGTCCCGGCTTGAATGTAGGCAGTGGCGCACCATCGGCTGCGACCAGATAGAACGAAGTAATGTTATTGCTTTCTTTTTCCTTACGGCTTACGCGGAATGATTTGAATCCTTCCCAACCACCTGGTTTTTTGGCGTTTTCATCATAAATTTGCTTCTCACGGCCAATTAGAATATCGGCAAGGAAGCCATAAGCCGCAGCCCATGCGTTGATAATCTCATCCGTTGCCGCTTCTCCTAATACTTCACGAATAGAGGCCAGTAGGTTTTCGCCTACAATGGGATAATGCTCTGGTTTAATCATAAGCGATGCGTGCTTTTGGGCAATCAACTCCACTGCGCCACCCAACACTTCCAAATTGTCGATGTTAGCGGCATAGGCTGTAATCGCACCAGCCAACGCACGCTGCTGTTTGCCCGCAGTCTGGTGCGCCGGGTTGAAGAACGGCGCAACTTCTGGATTATGCGAGAACATCCGCTTGTAAAAATGCTTGGTTAGCGTTTCACCATGCTCTGCCAGCACAGGGGCGGTGGATTTGACAATCCCAATGGTTTTTTCGTCTAACATGGCATCTCCTCTATAATATGTGGATTAAATATATATTATGTTTATAATCACTTCTCAGATATTTACAAGGTGATTATGCAACTTACCCAATTTACCGATTACGGCTTGCGAAGCCTGATGTATCTGGCCTCCCAGCCGGACAGATTATGCAGCGTGCGTGAAATAGCCGAGCATTATGCCATCTCCAGAAACCATCTGGTGAAAGTAGTGCATCGCCTTGCCCAACTTGGTTATATCACCAGCAGCAAAGGTAAAGGCGGCGGTATTCGACTGGCGTGTAAACTTCAAGAACTGCGCTTGGGCGATCTCGTTCTGGCACTGGAGCCGAATATGCATCTGGTGGAATGCTTCAATCGTGAAACCAACACATGTACTGTTGTTAGTGCCTGTAAGCTCAAGCATTTTCTAGCGGATGCAAGTAAGGCTTTTATTGAGTCACTGAATCGGCATACGCTGGCGGATGCAGTGGTGGATAATAAATTATTGCAAAAGCGAGCACCCTAGCGGTTTCCACCGAAAGGTTTTTCCCTCCAGCGGCGGCGACTTGAATAGCACTGCCCAGTCTTGTCGAACCCCTTTTAATTACTCAATGCGGTTCGAGTTTAGTCCGCGGGGGAGCACCATACCTCTAGCCAGCTTTAGCTGGCTAGAGGTATGGTGGTGGCGGCCTGTTGACTCGAACGCATCCATACCAAATCCCGTTGGCGGGATTTGGGAGTCCGGCCGCGAGCACTGCAAATTAATAAGAGCGCAAGATGCAAAAAAAGACTTCTCTACTCCCTCTTTTGATAATTTTTTTGATTACATTGGTTGTTTTCTTTTTGGTCTCAGAAAAGGAAATACCTTTGCCATCACAGAGTCTCGAGTTTGATAGGATAAAGTGGATAACTGCGAATCCTCAGGAATGTGAACGCAAAGAAATGTTGGATTTGGCAAAAACGATTATGGTGCCGGGGCTCAAAGAAAAACAAATCAGAGACTTCTTTGGTCCCCCCACTTGTTCGAAAGGCGCTGTCTTGGAGTATGCCATTGGTGCGTGCGCTCCTAAACACCCTTCTGAGCATACGATGTTAAGAGTAACTTTTGATGATGAGCGGGTCGTTAATAATAAGATAATAATTTATAAGGCTACAACGCCATCGCCTTCTGCTGATTTTCCGACTTTTAAAAGGTATGTTGCTGAGAATGATCCAGAATATAAGGCGCGGGAGTGGCTGCAGAACGATCAATGGATCACAGGTGCCCATGGAGAAAAGTATGGGATTAATCTGGATAGAGAACTAGTGATCGCATCACCTAAAGGTGAGTTTACATTTGTTGCCAACTTCAGAAATGGTATTGGTGGAATAAACTTAGCTTCAGTACCATCCTGCGAGTAAATTCTGTGATAATAAATTGAGAAGTAGAATGGACGATTTAGAAGTTAAAGACTCGAACGGCGCGTTGCTGAAAGACGGTGATTCTGTCACCCTCATCAAAGACCTGAAAGTAAAAGGTTCTTCGGTAACGCTGAAGCGCGGCACGCTCATCAAGAACATCCGCCTGACCTTCAAAGAAGACGAAATCGAGTGCAATGCCGATAAAATCAAGGGCATCGTGTTGCGCACGGAATTCCTGAAGAAAGCCTAAAAGTTACCCTTCAGCTTCTGTGGCTGCGGTTAAAGGTCTTTGGTGAAATGGAAACCGCGGATGATATAGCCTTCGCGGAAGTAGAAGCGGTGCGAATCGCTGTTATGAGCGTAGGAATCGAGCACCGCGAAGGATAGGCCGCGCGCACGCGCCCAATCCTCAATCCAGTGGATGAGCTTCTTGCCGATGCCTTGGCCGCGTAAGGATTCGTCGGTCACCACATTGTCGATGTCGATATGCGTGCCGCACCAGAAGCGCACCAGCTCCCAGAATCCCGCCACGCCGAGCAGTTTCCCCTCGCCATCGAACGCGCCTGCGCAGCGATAGCCCCGTTCCAGCATCTGCGCCAGCAAAGCGGTAAAGCGTTCCTCGGTCATATCCTTGTTCAACTGCTGGATGAACGTGTAGATGATGGCCATTTCGCCAGCGGGGATTTCACGGATTTCTAGGGTCATTTTTTCCTCATCGAGAACTGATGCGCCCGCTTTTACGCTATTTGATACCGCTTTGTAAATATCTCTTCTTGAAACACCGGAAGAGCAGTACAATAGAATTGTTATAAATTGGGAAGGATGGTTCGCGACCTATGCCCTTGACCCCCGAACACCACACGCTGGCCGAGAAACTGCGCGCATTGGATGCGCGGCAGATTTCTGCGCCCATCGAGTTCGGGGTCGGCAATTATGCCTTCTATCCTTACCGTGGTTTCGCCGACATCGCCGAGCGCGATGATTACCGCAAGTTGTCGCCCACGCAGGTCGCCACGCTCACCAAAATCGCCGATGACATCCTCGCCATGCAGCGCACGGAGCTTTTCGAAGCTTTCGTGAATGATGACGGCATCATCGTGGTCGATAAAGCCCAGCAGCAAATCGAATACAGTATCGACATCGCCTATAACGCCGCGCGCTCACGGGTGGAGGACATCTACCCGCAGGTGACCTATCCGCAGGCGATGCCTGCAAAACGCGCCGATGACCTCTTCGTGCGGAACGACACCGCCCATGAGGTCGCCCACCATATCGATTATTGGCTGAATCTGGAGAGCAAGGTCAAGTCACTGAAATACCTGCATTCCTCCTCCACCTTGCTGAACTGGCTCATCGAGCTGGATAGGGAATTGCATCCGGATGGCGTGGCTGCGCTGGTGCAGCATGTGCGCAAGGAAGAGGGATACGACAAGCAAAGCTTGCTGGAAGAGGGGTATACGGTCGAAAAGGTCGACCAGATGCTCCGCGCGGAGAGTTTCGCCATCGCCTGTGAGTATTATTACGGCTCTGCCCAGCCGCAGGTGCGACACTCCGTGCTGCTGGAAGCCTATATGGAACAGGTGCTGGACCTTGACCTCGCTATACAGACGCTGTTCATTCCCCTAAAAGAGATGGAACGCCGCCGTGGGCTGCTGCGCGCCGCTATCCATCTGGGGATTGATGAGATTCTGGGGGAAGACGAAGACTCCTTCCAACTGCTCAAAAAACGCGTGGCCGAGCAGAAAGGCGCATCCCGCGCGGAGCATGTTCAGGCCATCGAAACTGTGGTCTTGCGTGTGATGGCGCGTTTGCTGGCCGAAGTGCGCGAATCCATCCGTTTACCCGCCATGAAAGACGCGTGAATCAAGCCAACGTCGCGCAGATGGCTTCCGCCGTTTTTCCGGGATTGTCGGATAAGGTGATGGGACGACCGATCACCAGATAATCCGCACCGCGCGACAAGGCCTCCGCCGGAGTCATCACGCGTTTCTGGTCGTCAGCCGCGCTTTCGGGTGGGCGGATGCCCGGCACTATGAGCTTAAAATCCTCCCCGCAATGCTGGCGCAGCAGAGAAATCTCATAGGGTGAACAGACCACGCCATCCAATCGGCAGCTTTGTGCAAGGTCGGCCAATCGCCGCACATGGTCGTGCAGGTCGGAATTGATACCGGTGATATGCAGGTCGGTCTGATCCATGCTGGTCAGCACCGTCACGCCGATGATGAGCGGGCGTTCCTTGCCCGTCTGTTCCGCCACTTCCATCGAGGCATCAATAGCCGCTTGCAGCATCGCCCGCCCGCCGGAGGTATGCACCGTCATCATGAAGGTGTTGATGCCTGCCGTGGCGCGGATGGCGCTGGCTACGGTGTTCGGTATGTCATGGAATTTCAGGTCGAGGAAGATGGGCATGTTCTCGCTGGCGAGTTTGCGCACGCCCGCGCTGCCGTTCGCGGTGAAGAATTCCAGCCCCAGCTTGATCGCGCCGACCTGATTGCGCACCGATGCGGTGAGGGCGCGTGCCTCTTCCACATCCGTGGTGTCCAGCGCGCAGATGATGGGGTTATGCTTGGTCATATTCTCACTATGCGTCAGGTAGCGTTAAAAAACGATAAACAATCGCTTGGATTTGCACTGTATTTTCGTGAAATTCCCTAGAGTTTAGCGGGAAATCACACGTCCAGCGTGTACACCGTCTCACCGCCCACAACGGTACGGATAGCGCGGCCTTTCGCGTTATACTCCCCATAAGGCGAATTTTTCGATTTGCTCACGAAGTCATCGGGGGTGATGGTCCATTCATGGTCGAGGTCGATGAGCGTCAAATCCGCGATGGCGCCCTTGGCGATGCGGCCTGCCTCCACATGGATGATATCGGCGGGTTTATAGGTCATCGTCGCCATCACATCCGCCAGATTCATGAAGCCGCTGTGGTAAAGTGCAGTCAGCGAAAGGGGCAGCATGGTTTCCAGCCCGACGATGCCGAAGGAGGCCTGCGCCATCGGCACGCGCTTGGATTCCTGGTCATGCGGGGCATGGTCGGTGGCGATGGCGTCGATGGTGCCGTCTTTCAACCCTTCCAGAATCGCCAATCTGTCTTTTTCCGCGCGTAATGGCGGGTTCATCTTGGTGAAGGTGCGGTAATTCTCCACGGCCTCATCCGTCAGGGTGAAGTGGTGCGGCGCGGCTTCGCAGGTCACTTTCAGGCCTTTGCGCTTCGCCCAGCGCACCTGATCCACCGCTTCCGCCGTGGAGATGTGCAGCACATGGTATTGCCCGCCCGTCAGCTCCGCCAGCAGCACGTCACGCGCCACGATGATGGCTTCCGATGCATTGGGGATGCCCGCCAAACCGAGTTTCGTTGCCACCGCGCCTTCGTTCATACAACCGCCGTTGGACAGGTTCAGGTCTTCCGCGTGCTGCGCCATGGGCACGCCCAATTCGCGGCAATAGGCCATGGCCTGACGCTGAAGGAGCGCATTCATCACAGGTTTTCCGTCATCGGTGAAACCCACCGCACCCGCTTCTTTCAGCAGCGCCATTTCCGTCAAGGCCTCGCCTTTCTGGCCGACGCTCACCGCGCCGTAAGCATGGATATGCACATATCCCGTCTCTTTCGCGCGTTTATTGAGGAATTCCAGCACGGCGACATTGTCGATGACGGGGGTGGTGTTCGGCATGCAGACCACGCGGGTCACGCCACCAGCCGCAGCGGATTTGCTGCCCGTTTCGATGGTCTCTTTATATTCCTGCCCCGGTTCGCGGAAATGCACCTGAATATCGAGCAATCCGGGGGAGAGCAGGTGGCCTTTGCAATCCACTGTTTCGATGCCTTCCGGTACGCCGTTTTTGAACAGTTCCTTGCCGAAATCCGCGATGCGGTCGCCTTCGGTCAGCAGCGCGCCGACTTCATCCAACCCGCTCGCCGCGTCGAACAGCCGCGCGTTAATATACGCCACTTTGCGGTCGGCTTTTGTGTTCCAGCTGGGGCGGGTAAAGGTCTGGCGGGTCATGGATGCACCTGTATAGCGCGGGGTGAGGAGGGCGCGCCAAACCTACCCCCGAAAGCGGGTGGTTTCAAGAGCAAAGCTTCAAAAGTGGTCAGCGGGTGCGTGGCTGTGCGGGGG
>Ga0194112_10012641_pt1 | contig 10277 bp, 7 predicted proteins | sample TA2MahC400mmetaG_FD_146191 | JGI IMG/M metagenome (GOLD analysis project Ga0194112, IMG submission 146191) | Freshwater microbial communities from Lake Tanganyika, Tanzania - TA2015016 Mahale Deep Cast 400m | ecosystem: Environmental > Aquatic > Freshwater > Lake | place: Tanzania: Lake...
TCATCGCCGCCGTGGAACTCTCCTCCCGCTACATCACCGGCCGGTTCCTGCCGGACAAGGCGATCGATGTCGTCGACGAGGCGGCGAGCCGCGAGCGTCTCCGCCGGACGACGAAGCCCCCGGACGTGACCGAGATCGAGTCGGAAGTCCAGCGCCTCGATCGCGAGAAGGAGAGCGCGGTCCGGGGGCAGGACTTCGAACGCGCCGCCGACATCCGGGATCGGACGGAGCGCCTTCGGGACAAGCGCGACGAGATCATCCGCCGCTGGAAGAACGCCGAGCAGGAGCTCGACGCCGTCGTCGACGAGGTGGCGATCGCCGAGACCGTCGCCGTGATGACGGGCATCCCGGTGGCGAACATCCGGGAGGACGAGGCGGCGCGGATCCTCCGCATGGAGGAATGCATCCACGAGATGGTCGTCAGCCAGGACCATGCCGTGCGCGCCGTGGCCCAGGCGATCCGGCGCGCCCGAGCGGGCCTGAAGGATCCGAACCGTCCCCTCGGCTCCTTCGTCTTCGTCGGCCCGACGGGGGTCGGCAAGTCCCTCCTGGCGAAGGCCATCGCGAAGTTCCTCTTCGGCAGCGAGGACGCCCTCCTCCAGATCGACATGTCCGAGTACATGGAGCGGCACAACGTGTCGCGCCTGATCGGATCTCCCCCGGGATACGTGGGGTACGACGAGGGCGGACAGCTCACGGAGAAGATCCGGCGGAAGCCGTACGCCGTCGTCCTCCTCGACGAGATCGAGAAGGCCCATGCGGACTTCACGAACGTCCTGCTCCAGATCCTCGAGGAGGGGCATCTGACCGACAGCTTCGGCCGGAAGGTCGACTTCCGGAACACGATCCTCATCATGACCTCGAACCTCGGCGCCCGGAGCTTCACGGACGCGGGCGGTCTCGGCTTCCGTCCCTCCGCGGGCGCGAACATCGAGGAGCGGCGCGCCGAGGTCATGGCCCAGATCCAGGACCATTTCCGCCCGGAGTTCCTCAACCGGATCGACGACATCATCATCTTCGACTTCCTGAATCCCGATGACCTCCGCCGGATCTTCGCCATCGAGATCCGGAAGGTCGCCGAGCGCCTCGTCCGGCGGCGGATCGCCGTCGAGGTCGACCCGGCGGCCGAGTCCCACCTGATCGAGGTCGGCTACAGCGATCGCTTCGGCGCCCGCGGGATCCGCCGCATCATCGAGGAGAGGATCGAGAATCCCCTCTCGGAGCTGATCCTCACCGGCAAGATCCGCTCCCGCGATCGCGTCGAGGTCCGCCTCGAGGACGGGGACATCCACTTCCAGGTCGCCGAGCGCGCGAGCGCCTCGACATAGGTCGCGCTCGGGCGAAGCCCGAGCTTCGCCTTGCCTGCGCCGCGCCCGCCCACTACGATATGTCCGCCATGGCTTCGAAGCCCTGTCCCCATTGCGGCGAGCCCGTCGCCGAAGATGCCGATTCCTGCTGGCATTGCGGGCGGGACCCGTCGACGAGCTGGGATCCCGATTCCGTCGACCCGTCTCTCCAGATCGACGAGGACGAGGATCTGGAGGAGGACTACGGAGAGGATGAAGAGGATGAATGGGAGGAAGACCGGCCGGAGTCCGGATCCGCGCCGCGCTCGAACGTCTTCGGGCTCCTCATCCTCCTCTGCGCCTACCTCTTCGTCGTCGTCGTGACGCCCGCCGGCGCCCGCGCCGCGGTCGCCGGCGGCGCGCTCCTCCCCGCGGCCGTCATCGCGGCGGTCATCCTGCGCCGGGGCCGGCGATGAGCACGGCCAAGCCCGAGGCGGCCGATCCGATCATCCGGGACCAGGAGTTCGAGGCCTTCCGCCGCGACAAGTGGAAGGACCCCTTCTACAACGAGGAGCGCCTCGGCGTCCGGCGCCGCCTCGCCGCCATCGCCGACCTGGCGAAGGATGCCCTGGCGGCGGACGGGATCCGCGTCGAGGCGCGCGCGAGCCTCCACCACCCGTACACCTTCAACCGGTTCTGCGTCGATTCCCAGTTCGCCTACCTCTCCCGCTCGAAGGCGGAGCGAAAGCCCCTGAAGACGATCCTGGGCGTCGATCTCGGGAAGGACATCGACACCGACTACATCCACCTCATCCTCTACGTCGAGATACGGTTCGAGGGGCTCGATGTCGGCCTCAAGCTCCACAAGGATGCCTGGTGGGACGGCCAGAACCTGAAGCACAAGGTCGGGGCGGACGAGCATTGCGCCGCCTTCGCCGGGATCCTGAACGCGCTGCCGGCAGGATTCGCCCTCTCGATCCACGACTGGCGCCGCCGCTACGAGCCTGGATCGATCCACAAGAGCGACGTGAACCGCATCTTCGGCTACTACACGCCGGGCGAGCACTGGCTCCACATCCGCCGCGAGATCCCGCGAGGCGATCCCGGGATCGGGACGAGGGAGATGACGGACGCGATCGTCTCGGACCTGCGGGCCTGCGGGCCCGCCTATCGCTTCGCCCTCTGGACGCCGGAGAACAACTTCATCTTCCGGCGGGTGTGAGCGGACGCGGATCCGGGACGCGGCGCGGATCCTGACTCCGCGCGGGTCACTCCATCCAGCTCAACACGACCTTCCCCGATTGCCCCGATCGCATCACCTCGAAGGCATCGCGGAACTCGGTGTAGCGGAAGCGGTGGGTGATGACGGGGGAGATGTCGAGCCCGCTCTGGATCATCGAGGTCATCAGGTACCAGGTCTCGTACATCTCGCGGCCGTAGATCCCCTTGATCGTGATCCCGTTGAAGATGATCTTGTGCCAGTCGATGGCGAGATCGCTCTCGGGGATCCCGAGGAGGGCGATCTTCGCGCCGTGGCAGAGGCTGTCGATCATGTCGCGGAAGGCGGCGCCGCTCCCCGACATCTCGAGGCCGACATCGAAGCCCTCCTGCATCCCGAGCTGCTTCTGGACGTCGCGGAGGTTCCCCTCCCGGACGTCGAGCGCGACGGTGGCCCCGAGCTTCCTCGCGAGGGCGAGGCGGTAGGGATTCACGTCGGTGACGACGACGTAGCGCGCCCCCGAGTGCCGGACGATCGCCGCCGCCATGATCCCGATCGGACCCGCGCCCGTGATCAGCACGTCCTCGCCGAGGACCCGGAACGAGAGCGCCGTGTGCGTCGCGTTCCCGAAGGGGTCGAAGATGCTCAGGATATCCATCGGGATCTTCGGATCCGCGTGCCAGACGTTCGTCACAGGGATCGAGAGGTACTCGGCGAAGCAGCCCGGCCGGTTGACGCCGACGCCGCTCGTCCGGAAGCAGAGGTGCCGGCGGCCGGCGAGGCAGTTCCGGCACCGCCCGCAGACGATGTGCCCTTCGCCCGAGACGACGTCGCCGGCCTTGAGGTCGTTGACGTTGCTCCCGAAGGCCTCCACGGTCCCGACGAACTCGTGGCCGATGACCATGGGCACGGGGATCGTCTTCTGGGCCCAGGCGTCCCAGTTCCAGATGTGGACATCGGTCCCGCAGATCGCCGTCTTGTGGATCTTGATCAGGACATCGTTGATCCCGTACTGCGGGACGGGCACCTCCTCGAGCCAGAGCCCGGGGGCCGCGTCTCTCTTGACCAGGGCCTTCATCATCTTCTGCATCGCGTCGCCTCACCTCCCTGACCGGCGCCGAAGCGCGCGAGTGTACGCCCCCGGCGCGCGGAAGGCAAACCCCGGGGTTGCCCGGTCCCTCTGCCCGCGATATCCTGGATCCTGCGCCGGATACGGATCCCCGCCGGTGGATCCTGGAGACGACCGATGGCCGAACTCGGGACGAGACGCCTGACGTACGACGACTACTGCCGGCTCCCCGATGATGGCAATTGGTACGAGCTCCTCGACGGGGAGCTATGCATGTGGGCTGCACCCTCACCGAGGCATGGGGTCGCGGTGGCCAATCTCTGTGGCATCTTCTGGAACTACGCACGCGCGACGGGTCGGGGGCGGGTCTTCGGCTCTCCTGTCGACGTGGTCCTCTCCCCCTACAACGTCCTCCACCCCGACGTCTTCTTCGTGACGGCGGAGCGGACCTCGATCATCGATGAGAGGAAGATCGGCGGCCCGCCCGACATCGCAGTGGAGATCTTGTCGGACTCGACGCGGCATCGCGACCGAGTGGAGAAGAAGGACCTCTACGCCCGCTTCGGCGTCCGCGAGTACTGGATCGTCGATCCTGTCGCCCGCCGGGTCGAGATGTTCGTGCTGGAAGGCGGCGAGCTTCGCGAGCGGGGCCGGGCGGGCCCGGGCGAGACATTCGCATCCGCGATCCTCCCCGACCTCACGATCTCCGTCGACGAGATCTTCGCGTAGCCAGGCTGTACGCGGGATGAAAGGGTCCCGCGTAGGCACTCGTCGAGTTTCAGATCGAGACCCGCTTGTTGTAGACGTACCACTCCAGGACGAGGACCGCGAACGCGATAGCCGCGAGCCAGCGCCAGATCTCGCGCGTCTCCCGCTCGACGCCGGAGCGGACCTCCACCGACCTCTTCCCGAGGGCGATCCGCGCCGCGGGCGCGATCCGCGTCTCGTCCACATCCGCCAGGTTGACGGGGAACGGCATCTCGGCGCCGCCTGCGGGACGCGCGCGGTAGACGCCGGCGCGCTCGGTCGAGGCGAAGACGACCTCGCCCGCGCCGCGGACCTCGTGCTCGACGCCCGTGGGATCGACGATGATCGCCGTCTCGGCCGGAAAGCGGATGCTCTCCCCGGTCCGGAGCGAGAGCCCCGCGCTCCCGGATGGATCGCCGCCGAGGAAGCGCAGGGCGTTGAGAAAGAAGATCGGGAAGGAGTAGGTGAGCGGCCAGTTCGTGTCCTCGATGCGGAATCCCACGATCGCGCCGCGCGCGCCGCGGATCGCGAAGGTCCCGGCGATCGAGCCCGCTCCGGCGTCGATGATCGAGCGATAGCCCGGCGCCGGGGGGAGGATGAGGCTCTTCTCGATCCGCAGGTCCCCGAAGGCCGCGAAGCGCGTGACCGGCCCCTCGCGATCCCAGTCGACGACGACCGGCGACTCGACGGACGACGGCCGATCGAGCCCGGTCCAGATCGACGGCGTGCACCCGAGATAGATCGTCGCACCGTCGGTCGGGGGGCCTTCGGGCGCGGAGCCGTCGAAGATGACGACATCCGGCGGCGGCTCGGGGATCGCGCCGCCCGGCGGGACGACGACCGCCTCCACGAAGCGCGTGGCCCCGAGGAGCGTCTCGAGCCACGGGTTCCCCGCGCCGGCGATCGCCACGCGGACCGGCGCGGGCTCCCGCAGGAGGATCCAGGCCCGGTCATCGTCCTCGAGCGCGCCGCCGGCATCGAGGCGGACCTCCATGAGGCCCGCCTCGCTCTCGGGTTGGAGGAAGAGGACTCCGCCCGCTTCCCCGGCGCCGATCTCAACCTTCCTCGAGTCCAGGAGCCTCTCGCCCTGCCGGAGGGTCGCGAGCCCCTCCCAGGGCGCGGATCCCGCGTTGCGGATCTCGGCGTAGATCTCGGTCCCGCCGCCGCCGGTGGGATCGCGCCGCGCCTCGATCGAGACGATGCCCGCGTTCGCAGTCGCCTCTCCTACGGAGAGGACCTCGATATCCAGGGTCCGCGTCTCGAACGGAAGCGTATCGAGATCCGCGTACGCGCCGTCGCCGATGACGGTGATCCGCGTCCCCTCGCGCGCGCCCGCGAGGGAGCGCGCGAGCTCGAGGGCCGACGCGAGATCGGTCGGAAGAGAGGTCGGACGGATGGCGCGCACCGCGCGGGCGAGCTCCGAGCGGTCCGCGGTCAGGCTCGCGAGGACCTCGGGCTTCGAGGCGAAGGCGACGACCGCCGCCAGATCGCCGTCGGACAGGACGCGGATCCGATCGAGCGTGATCTCGCGCGCACGTTCGAGGCGCGTCCCGTTCCCCTCGCGTGCGTTCATGCTCGCCGAGCGATCGATGAGGAGGATGGTGGCGCGGGCCGGCCTGCGCTCCGCGATGAACGATGGCCTCGCGACCGCGAGGACGATCGCCGCGAGGATCAGGAGCTGAAGGAAGAGGAGGAGGTTCCGGCGGAGGCGCTGGAAGGGCGCATTCGCGAGGAGGTCCTCGAGGGACTTCCGCCAGAGGAGGGTCGAAGAGATCCGCACCTCCTCGCGACGGAGCTTCAGGAAGTACAGGAGGACCACGATGGGCAGGAGCCCGAGGAGGGCGAGGGCTCCGGGAGCGAGGAGGCTCATCGGTCCCCCTTCATGCGAGCACCCCCAGCCGCCGGAGCGACTCGAGGATCAACCGATCGAAGGGGACGCGCGTCGAGGCGAAGACCTCGGTGATCCCGCGCGCGAGCGCGAAGCGGCGGACCGATTCCCGGAACCCGGCGAGGGTCCGCCGGTAGCGGGCGAGGAGCGGCGCCGAGATCGTCACGTCCACCTCGCCGGTCGCCTCGGCATCGATCAGGCGCAAGTCGCCTGCGAGACGCGGATCGATCTCCTGAGGGCTCAGGATGTGAAAGAGGAAGACCTCCCGCCGGCCCGCCAGGAGCGCGCGAAGCGCCCCTTCGAATCCGCCCGGATCGAGGAGATCCGAGATCAGAATCGCGAGCCCGCGCCCAGGCCGCGCGTACGCGTACGCACGCGCCCCCGCGGCGAGATCGGTCCCGCCGTCGGGCTCGATCCGCTCGAGCGCATCGAGCATCCGCCAGAGGCACGCGCGCCCGCGCGATGGCCGCACGAGCTCGCGCGCATCCTCGCCCAGGCTCGCGATCGCGACGCAGTCGCCTCCGAGGAGCGCGACGTATCCGAGCGCCGCGGCCAGCCGCCGCGCATAGTCGAACTTGTCGGGATCGCCGAAGCGCATCGAGGCGCTCCGGTCGATGAGGATGTGGACGCGAAGGTCCTCCTCCTCGAGGAAGAGCTTGATGAAGAGCCGGTCGAGGCGCGCATAGATGTTCCAGTCGATCGCGCGCGGATCATCCCCGAGCGCGTAGTCCCTGTAATCGGAGAACTCCGACCCGAGTCCGCGGCGCCGCGACCGCCTCTCGCCCCGGACGCCGCCCGCCGCTCGGCGCCGGACGACGAGGCGGAGGCGCTCGAGCTTCGCCAGGAACTCCTCGTCGAGGATCGCCATCAGCCCTCCGCGTGCGCGGGCACGCCCTCCAGACAGTCGCGGACGAGGTCGTCCATCGCGATCCCCTCCGCCTCCCCCTCGAAGCTTGGGATGATCCGGTGGCGGAGCGCGGGGAGCGCGGCGCGTCGCACGTCGTCGAAGCTCGCGTTCAGGCGGCCATCGAGGAGCGCTCGCACCTTCGCGCCGAGGATCAGGGCCTGCGCCCCGCGCGGGCTCGCGCCGTACCGGACGAACTTTCGTACCCGCTCCGGCGCGCCGTCGCCCCGCGGATGCGTCGCAAGCGTCAGGCGCACCGCATAGTCCGAGACCGGCGGCGCGACCGCGACCTCCCGGACGATCCGCTTGTGCCGCTCGATCGCCTCGCCGTCCATCACACGCTCCGGCTCTTCCGCCGATGCGCCCGTGGTTCGATCGATGATCGCCGCCAGCTCCTCGCGGCTCGGGTACGCGACGAGGACCTTGAGGAGGAAGCGGTCGAGCTGCGCCTCGGGAAGCGGGTACGTCCCCTCCATCTCGATCGGATTCTCCGTCGCGAGCACGATGAACGGCTCCTTCAGGGTATGCCGCACGCCGCCGACCGTCACGCCCCGCTCCTGCATCGCCTCCAGGAGCGCCGACTGGGTCTTCGGCGTCGCCCGATTGATCTCATCGGCCAGGATGATCTGCCCGAAGATCGGGCCCGTCTGGAAGCGGAACTCCCGGCGCCCCGGCTCGGTCTCGACGACCAGGTTCGTCCCGATGATGTCCGCCGGCATCAGGTCCGGCGTGAACTGGATCCGCGAGAACGCGAGGTCGAGGGCGCGTGCGAGCGCGCGGACGAGCATCGTCTTTCCGAGCCCGGGCACGCCCTCCAGGAGGACGTGCCCCCCCGCGAAGAGGGCGACGAGCACATCCTCGACGACCTCCGCCTGGCCGACGATGATCTTGCCGACCTCCCCGCGGACCCGCCGGAACCCATCGCGGAATCCCTCCGCGCGCGCCTCGATCTCCGTCATGACTCGCCCTCCTCGCGCCGGATGGCGCGCCGCTTCGCACGCAGGAGCCGCTGCGTGTAGCCCGGCTCCTTCTCGCCCGATCCCTTCTCCTCCGGCGCGGCTTTCGACTCGCCCGCTCCGATCGATCCGACCGGTTCGCCCGCATCCACCGGCGGCGCGGCCTCGACCGGCGCTTCCGGCAGCGCGGGCTCCGCCCCGCGCATCGCACGCGCGCGCACCGTCGCCTTGGTCCGGAGCAGGGCCTGGAGCCTCGGATCCGCGACACGCTCGCGGCGCGCTCGCCCCGCGAGCGCCGCAGCGCGCGCGACGACCCATGCCCACAGCCGCGCCCAATCGATCGCCACCCGCCGGACAAACACATCCGCGAGCATCAACCACGCCGCCCATATGAGGAGCGACGGCCACACCGGTCGCGACTCGACCGGAGTCGGGAGATCGCGGCGGTACGGATCCGCGCCGCCCGCCAGGACCGACTCAGGATCCGCGACGCGCCCGTTCGCAGCGCGCGCGATCTCCTCCAGCAGGAGATCGTTCGTCCCGAGGTCCCGGTATTCCCGCGAGTATGGGACGGAGACCCCGGTCACGAAGCTCCCCGCCTCTCCGCCCGGATCCTTCCACGCGATGTTGACGAGGGTCGTCCCCGGCGCGGACGCCGGGACCTCGGCGGCGTAGCGTCCGGGCCCGATCTGCCGGAAGGAGATTTCCTCCCCGCGGCCTCGTGAATCCAGGCTCCTCCCGCTCAGGCGGAGGTAGTTGACGAAGCGTCCCTCCTCATCGACGGCGTCGACGATGACGCGCGTGACGGGTCCTTCGCTCTCCCGGCTCACGCGGAACCCCTGCGCTTCGGATCCGCGCGACGCCCACCGGACCGCCTGCGCCCAGAGCTTCCGGTACTCCGGCCATCCGAGCCACTCCTGCGCCCAGCGCGCCGTCGCATCCGATGTGAACGCGACCGCCTTGCCGAGCGAGCACCGCCACGCCGCGAGGATCGGATCGTCCTGGTGCGAGCGGAGGATGACATCCGCCAGATCCTTCGGCGTCGTCGCGACGTAGCCGAGGAGGCGCGGGATCGCGCCCGCGTCGATGCCTCGGATGATCGGGCTCGGCTGGACGACGCGCGGGACAAAGGGCTCCTCGACGATGACCGCCCTTCGCACCTCGGTCGCCTCGCGGATGAAGATCTGCGGGAGCTTGCCGACATCGCCGAGCGCCAGCGGCCAGAAGCGCCCTCCCGTCGTCGCCGCGACGAGCTGCATCCGCCGCTGCCCCTCGGCGGCCTCCACGCCCCCGTGGCTGGAGATGAAGACGGTGGATGCCGTGATCCGCCCGTTGACGAGCGCCGAGAGGACGCCCGCGCTCGCCGGCGTGGGATCGCCGTCCGAGATGATGACGATGTGCTTGATCGACGCGGCCGCGGCGGCCAGCCCCTTCCCCGCCATGTCCAGGGTGACATCGAAGTCCGGCATGTCGCCCGCGAACATCCCATCGATGAGCGGGAACATCCCGGCCGGATCCGCGGGCTGGATGGGGAAGAGCCACTCTTCCCCGCGGCCGTAGTGGAGCACGCCGACGAGGTCCCGCGGCGACAGGACTTCGATCGCCGCCTTCGCGATCTTCTTCGCCCAGTCGTTGCCCGCCGGGAACTCACAGGTGTGGAAGATCAGGACGAGCGCTCCGTTCGGGAGGATCTTCTTCCCCCGGAGGTCCATCGTGACCGGCAGGGCCTTCTCGAGCGCAGTCCCGCCGTAGCCGCCCGCGCCGAATGCATCGGGACCGCCGACCGCGACGAGCCCGAGCCCGATGTCCCGGACGAGCCCGTGGATGAACTCCATCCGCTCGGTCCCGAGGTCCGCCGCATGCACATCATCGAGGACGAGCGTGTCGAAACCGATGTAGGACTCCGGATCCAGGGGCAGGGATCCGGGGGAGACCGGCACGATGGCGATCCCTTCATCGCGGAGCGCCGCCGGCAGCCTGTCCGGGCCGGCCCCGCGCTCCCGCCCGCCCGCGCAGTAGAGGACCTTCGGCTGCCCGCGGAGGACGGCGAATCCGTGGGCGAGGTTGTTCGCAGGCAGCGAGTCCTCGCCCGGCTCGATCTGCGCCTCGTACCGGTAGGCGCCCGGTTCCTCGCGCCGGAGCGTCGCCGCGAAGACCGTCCGCCCCGGCCCGTATGTGACCTCCCGGGAATCGACGATCCGGCCGTTC
>Ga0194112_10012644_pt1 | contig 10274 bp, 7 predicted proteins | sample TA2MahC400mmetaG_FD_146191 | JGI IMG/M metagenome (GOLD analysis project Ga0194112, IMG submission 146191) | Freshwater microbial communities from Lake Tanganyika, Tanzania - TA2015016 Mahale Deep Cast 400m | ecosystem: Environmental > Aquatic > Freshwater > Lake | place: Tanzania: Lake...
TGATGCAAGGCGCGGCGACGAGGCGATGCAACGGAGAGCATCGTCGAGGAGCCGCAACACAGCAGACGCCCCGCTGCCGCCGCAACCCGAAGGGACGCCGCGACTTCTGGCCGCAGGCGTTGTCGCACGTCGTCAGTCCTGAGCCGCGCGAAGGATGCTCTCCGTTGCATCGGCGCCACTCGCCGGCGAGTGGCGCCGCCGTGCTCCTCGCCTGCGGCCGGAATCGCTGGCGTCGCAGTCCCGCGTGGGTTTTGAGATAGTTTCTTAGTGGCACTGGGACTGGAGGGTAGCCGATGCGCCTCGTGGGTGTATGCTTGCGCAACCTTGCCAACCGCCCGCTGCGCTGCGGGCTTACGGCGCTGGGCGTCGGCATCGCGGTGGCCAGCTTCATTGCCCTCGTCGGCACGTCGAGGGGCATCGAGAACGCCTGGGTGGACAACCTCGCGGCGCGCGGCACCGACGTGCTCGCGGTGCGCAGGGGGGCGTTCGACCCGTTCAGCGGCTCGGTTGATGCGTCGGTGGCCGGCCGGCTCCGCGAGGCCCAGGGGGTGGAGGCGGTCGCGGGCGAGCTGGTGAACCTGGTCGTGGCCGAGCCCGACCAGTGGGTCATCGCGTCGGGCTGGGAGCCGAGCGAGTTCCTTTGGCAGAGCGTCCCGCTGAGGGCGGGCGCCATGCCTGGCCCGGAGCAGCCGCGGGGCGTGGTCGTGGGCGGGGCCGTGGCCGAAGGGCTGCACAAGTCGCTCGGCGACACGTTGACGCTGGAGGAACGCGACTTCGTCATCACGGGGATCAGCCGGGGCGCGGGCGCGCTGGACCGTGCCGCCCTGATCATGCCGCTGCCAGCGATGCAGGAGATGATGGACCGGCCGGGCAAGGTCACGGGCTTTCACCTCCGGCTGAGCTGCCGGGCCGACGCGGCGCGGGCGGCTCAAGTGAAGGAGAAGCTCGCGGCGGCCTTCCCGAGCCTTCGGTTCGACGACACGCGCGAGGTGGCCGAGCACGACCAGACCTTGCGCTTCCTGCGCGCCGCGGCCTGGAGCGTGTCCGCCATCGCAGTCCTCATCGGCGTCCTGGCCACCCTGAACACCCTGCTCATGTCGGTGGCGGAGCGCACGTATGACCTTGGGGTCCTGTCGGCCCTCGGGTGGCCGGCGGCGCGGATTCTCCTGATGATCGTCCTCGAGGGCGTTCTGCTCGCCGGCGTCGGGAGCGCGCTGGGCGTCCTGCTCGGCCTTGGCGCCCTGAGGGCCATAGCGTGCGTGCCCCTGCTCCATGGCCTCATGGAGCCTGCCGTCGGGGTGCGCCTGGTCCTCGAGACGGCGTGCGCGGCGCTCCTGATCGGCGTGGGCGGCAGCCTGTACCCCGCCTGGCGCGCCCTCCGCCTGAATCCCGTGGACGCCCTGAGGCATGAGTAGCCCAGACGAGCAAAGGGGGACGAACCATGCCCGCGAATCCGCGAGGATGCCGCACCGAGGAGCTTCTCACCCTCCACGGGGAACTGCTCTCACGCTCCATCGGAGCGCACTTCCCAATGGTCTGGGAGCGGGCGAGGGGGTCCGCCGTCTGGGATATCGAGGGGAACCGCTACCTCGACCTGACGAGCGCCGCGTGCACGACCAGCCTGGGGCATTGCCATCCCGCGGTCACTGCGGCGCTCGCGGGGCAACTCGACCCATCATATCCAGCAAGGCCGCCACCAACCGCGTGAAGGACCGCGAATCGCTCCCGCGCCTGGGTTCCTTCCGCGAATACTGGAGGAGCAGGCACTCGTGAGAGGTCCGCCAGCACTCCGGGGTCGGCCCGACCGGCGTTGCCATGGCCGCCAGCCCCCGGAACTGGGGGCCATACTCCCGCAAAGGGTTCGCGGTAGGGGCGCCGGGCAACCGGCGTCCCTACCGCGAACCCAATGAAAAAAATGCGCTTGACAAGCGGGCGGGCGATGGTGTAATATATGAACACTCATTTCAAGGAGTAGGGCCGTTGGGAAGAAGCGGGCCGGCGCACGACGAGCGGACGGTTCACGCGCTGGCGGAGACGTTTCAGGCGCTGAGCGACCCCACGCGGGTGCGGATCATCGCAGCACTGAGCCGTCAGGAGCTGTGCGTGAACGAGCTGGCGGAGCTGTTGGGCCTGACGGGCTCGGCGGTGTCGCACCAGCTTCGCCTCCTCCGCGCGCAGAGACTCGTCCGCTACCGCCGCGATGGGAAGGTGGCCTACTATGCGCTCGACGACGACCACATCGGCAACCTCTTCGCCGAAGGGGTGCGCCACGTGCGGGCGCGCTGACTCTCTCTTTTTGCCTCACGCGCAAACGACTGTTCAGGTGTTCCTATGGTGGATGGCCCGGTTCGGAGCGCGGCCCTCAGGCCGTATCTTCAGCCGGCGCCGTTCCGGCAAGGAGACGGGCTGAGGCCCGCACTACGGACGTGATGCAGAACCGTCCTGAGACTCCGCCGGCTGCTGGGCTGTGCCCGAGCTGCCGCGCCGCGCGCGACGGCACGGGTCAGGCCACCGCCTACCTCGACGCGCTCGCAGGCGAGCTTCAGGATCGGTTGGAGCATCAGCGCGCGGTGCTGCGAACCCTCCTGGGGCAGCACGGCCCAACGGCGCCGGCCGCCGCGCGCTGCCCGCTGGCTGCCGACTGCCATCGGCTCAAGGACCTCCGCGGCCTCCTCCGCGAGACCATTGCTGTCATCGAGGCCACAAGGGGGGCCTTCAAGTGCCAGAGATTGGAGGTGATGCGCAAGAAGCTGACCGACTCGCTAGCCGGCGGCTAGGCCGCCGCGCGGGGCGTCTTACGGTGTGGACTCGGGCCGCACAGTGAAGGCGCAACGCTGGCCCGTGCACGGCTGTCCCATGCGCGGGCGGAGTTGCTTCCCCCAGCCTTTCACTTGCCTGAAAGGAGACTGCGGCATGTCCGCCACGCCTCGCTGCCCGCGCTCGGCGGGCTTCTCTCTCACCGAGCTCCTCGTCGTCATCGCAATCCTCGGTATCCTCACGGCCATCCTCCTCCCTGCCGTCCACCGCGCGCGCCTCCTCGGCGAGCGCACCAAGTGCCTCAACAACCTCGGCCAGATCGGCAAGGCGCTCGTGATGTACACCATGCAGTGGGACGGCGTCTACCCGGCCACCCGCTGGGCGAGCGGCGCCAAGCAACGCTGGCCCTTCGCGCTCCGCGACCTCGTGGGCGGGCGCCTCACTGAGAACGACGCCATCGAGAGCGCTGCATCGAACGGCAACAAGATCATGAACCACGTCTTCGCGTGCCCCTCAGCCCGCGCCTCAAAGAACCAAAGGACCACCCAGCGCTGGCTGTTCTTCCGCGAAGGCTCCTACGGCTACAACTGGGGCACCTTCGGCCCGTTCTATCCCAACACCGACGGCGACAAGATCTCGCCCACCTGGCGCTACCCGGTCTCCCACGCCTGCATCGAGCGCCCCGCGGCGACGATCGTGGTGGCCGACAGTTTCGGGAACGCCGACCTTGCGGACTGCCACGCCTACACCCTCGACGCCCCGCGGCTCCTCCACGGCCACACCCGCTGGGGCACAACCAGCGGCAAGGGCATGACCCCAATGGACAACCGCCACAGCGGCCGCGGAAACGCCGCATTCGCCGACGGCCACGCCGCCGCGCTCACCCTCCGCGACGCCGGCTATGCCCAGGACCAGCCCTGGCTTGTGGACGGCACGGGCGACAACTCGCTCTGGACCGGCACGGGCCAGGACGAATGACGCGGCCCGCGCCGCCCGGGGAGCGCGCGACTTGACGCCCTCGGCTTCGCCGCGTACTCTATGAGCACGCGGGGGAGGCATTGGAGGAGCGGCAGTGGGCGGCACCGCAGTCATTCGGCGGCGTTTTCTCGGAGCCGTGGGCGCAGCGCTCGCCGCGCCGGCCATCGTGCCGGCGCGGGTGCTGGGGGCCGGGGCGCCGAGCGAGCGGATCAATGTGGGGATGATCGGGATGGGGCGGCAGGCGCTGTACGCCAATCTGCGGCCCTTCCTCGGCTCGCCCGATGCCCGCGTGGTCGCCGTGTGCGACGTGGATGCTGCCCGCCTCAAGACGGCGCTCGAAGCCGTCGAGAAGCACTACGCGGGCGAGCCGCCACATTTCGGAGTTGATCAACTCCGAAATCCACGCCCGGGGGCCGCCGAGCGGCAGCGCGTTGGCGACGGCAAGGTCTGCACGGCCCACCGCGACTTCCGCGAGGTGCTCGGGCGGGCGGACGTTGATGCCGTGATGATCTCGACGCCTGACCACTGGCACGTGCCGCAGGCAGTCGCCGCCGTGCGGGCGGGCAAACACGTCTCCTGCGAGAAGCCGACCACCCTCAGCATCGCCGAGGGGCGCCTGCTGTGCGACGAGGTGGCCCGCCACCGCCGCATCTTCCGCACCGACAGCGAGTTCCGCTCGATTGCCGTCTTCCGCCGCGCCTGCGAACTCGTCCTCAACGGCCGCATCGGCAAGCTCCACACCATCCGCACGGGCGTCCCCGGCGGCGACCCCGCCTGCCCGCACCAGCCCACCACCCCCGTGCCCGAGGGGCTCGACTACGCCATGTGGCTCGGCCCCGCGCCGGACGCGCCCTACACCGAGCGCCGCGTCCATCCTGGCGCCGGTTACGGCCGGCCAGGCTGGATGTGCATCCGAGACTACTGCGACGGGAAGATCAGCAACTGGGGCACCCACCTGAACGACATCGCGCAGTGGGGCCACGGGACCGACCGCACCGGCCCGGTGGAAATCGAGGGCCGCGGGGACTACCCACCCGACGGCCTCTGGAACGTGCTGCTCCGCTTCGAGGTGCGGTACAAGTTCGCCGACGGCGTGGAGATGGTCTACAAGTCGGACGCCGCATACGTCCGCTTCGAGGGCACGGACGGCTGGGTGCGGGCCGACTATGGCGGCAAGGGGCTGGAGGCCGAGCCCAAATCGCTGCTTACCGAGGCCATCGGCCCAAGCGAGATTCACCTGCCCACGCGGAGCGACAAGGAGGACTTCCTCTGGGCGATCAAGCACCACCGCGAGACGATGGAGCCGGCCGAGGTGGGCCACCGCACGAACTCGCTGTGCCAGCTCGGCCTCATCTCGATAGACCTCGGCCGCAAGCTGCGTTGGGACCCCGCCCGCGAGTGCTTCCCCGACGATGCGGAGGCGAACCGCCTCCTCTCCCGCCCCCTCCGCCAGCCGTGGGGCCTGTGAGAGGCGTGGCCTCTTGGGGACAACTTGCGAGGCCTTCAGCTACTTTGTTTCTGTTGCGGAAAGCCGAATTCGCCGAACTCGGGCCGTGCTCGGAAGCCAAAGACTGGCTGAAGCCAGGACTCCGAACGCGTTCGTTCCTTGTTTGGAGTCCTGCCTTCAGGCAGTCTTCGCTTTCCGCAACAGAAACTACTTTGGGGCTTGCATGCCCTTCCAGGGGAGGGTGCGGAGGGCATGACCAGCGATGAGGCGCTGGGCAAAGCCGGGGCCGTCCCACAACAGGCGCATGCGGGCCTCGCCCCTGGCGTTGAAGAACTCGACCTTCAGTTCGTGAAAGCCCTTGCGCAGCATCACGCTCGCCTGCTGCTCCTTGGCCGCGGGGTTGGCCCAGTCCTCGAGGATGAGCTTGCCGCCCACCCACACCCGCATGCCGTCGTCGTATTCCGAGGCGAGCATGTAATTGCCGTCGCGCTCGGCGAACAGGTGGCCCGTCCAGCGGGCCGACACTCCCTCGGCCTTGCCGCCGGGGAAGGGCAGGGACTTGCCCGTGAAGTCCACGCTCGGGTCTAGGCGTTCGGCGACGAGCTTCTCGAAGTTCGTGCCCTGGAAGTAGAAGCCGTGCAGGCCGTTGGCGAGGATGCCGACGGCGGGGGCGACGGAGGCCGCCCAGTTGGCCGCGGGGGCGTTGGTGGAGTCAATGGCCTTGGCCACGTATGCCTTGAGGACGTCCGCCGCCTTGGGGTCGCCGAGGAGTTCGCCGAGCTTGGCGGCGTCGCCGCCGCAACGCTGGTCAAGCGCGACGCAGAGGACGGCGGCCAGGTCCCAGCTCTTGAACGCCTCGTCGCCCTTCACGGCGGCGTAGAGGGCGGCGAGGGCGTCCCTGCCCGCGAGGGCGACGAGGGCCTTCAGCCCGTCGCAGAGGGCGGAGCGGAGGGGGCCGGCCTCGCTCTGGACCACCTTGGCGAGGAAGGCCTGGGGCGCCCGCTTGTCACGCGCCTCGACGAGGAGCTTGACGGCCTGGAGAGCGAGGTCGCCCGCCTCGTCGCGGATGGCTTTGCGGAGGAAGATGAGCGCCGCGTCGCCGGCGTCGAGGAGTTCGCGGCGGGCCGCCTCGACGGCTTCGGGGCGGTCGGACGTGAGCTGGCGGATGGCGAAGGGGAGGCGTGCCGCCGCCTTGCGTTCGTCCCGGAGGCGGGCGGAGGCTTCGAGGAATGTTGCGGCCTTTGGGTGATTGCGGAACTGGCTCTCCGCCTCGCGGCAGAGGGCCATAGCTTCGGCGAACTGGCCTTCTTGCTCCAGAGCGAGAATCTTCGCCAGCGCCGCATCGAACTCCGCATCGCTCGGCGCGGGCGAGGGGGCCTTCTCCTCGGCCTTGGGCGAGTCTTTCTTGGGTTCGGGGGTAGACTCTTTGGCGGCGACCTTCTCGGGCGGGGCTGGAGGGGGCTCGACCGCCTTGGGCTTTGCCTCCTCCTTGCCGCATCCCCCGGCCAGGAGGCCGAAGAGGACGCCCGCCACGATGGTTGTGGCGCGGCCCACGGTGCTCTCCTTCGATCCAAGAAGACTGGCTAAAGCCAGGACTCCAAACGCAGAGGACTGGCTGAAGCCAGGACTCCAAACGCGCTGCTTCCTTGTTTGGAGTCCTGCCTTCAGGCAGTCCTCGCCAGCGGGGACTGGCTAAAGCCAGGACTCCGAACGCAGAAGACTGGCTGAAGCCAGGACTCCAAACGCGGAAGACTGGCTGAAGCCAGGACTCCGAACGCGCTCTCCCTCGTTTGGAGTCCTGCCTTCAGGCAGTCTTGGCTTGCCGCGGCGGGGCTACTTGTTGTCGCTCGCTGCGAGGCTGGCCATCGTGTCCTCGGTGAGGCGGCCGCGGGCGAACTTGGCCCATTTGCTCGCCGGGTAGTCCCAGGTGAGCTTCTTGAACATGCGGTAGGCGCTCATGTAGTCCCGCTGCTTCGTATAGGCGTCGCCGCACCAGTACATGGCCTCGGCGGCGAGCTCGGGCTCGACGTTGGGGGTGGCGGCGACCTGTTTGAAGACTTCAGCGGCCTTGGGGAACTCTTCGGCCCGCACGTAGCACTGGCCGCTGAGGACAAGGGTCGGCCCGGCGAGGCGATGGGCGGGGAAGCGGACGGCGAGGCGGGCGAGCACCTGGCCCGCCGTCTTGTTCATCTCGCGGGCCTGGACGGCCAGCTTCTCGCGCGCCACGGGGTCGGCCAGGTCGGCGGCCTTGGCCTGGATTTCCTCGCCCTTCGAGAGGAAGTAGCGGCCGAGGCGCGCGATGGCCTCGGCGACAAGCTCGCTGTCGGGGTAGCGGTAGGAGAGCTTCACGTACTCCTCGCAGGCATGGTCGAGGAGGCCCATCTTCTCGTAGGCGAGGGCCTTCTTGTACTGGGCGCGCGGGGCGTAGAGGCTGTCGGGGTAGGCGGCCACGATGTCGGTGTAGCCGGTGACGGCCTCCATGTAGTGCTTCTTCTTCGCCGCCTCGTCCTTCGTTTCGTTAGCGAACTCGAGGGCGAGGTCGGCGAGGAGGTAGTCGGCCTGGGCGCGGGCCTCGGAGTCGGGGAAGTCGCGGATGGCCTCTTCGAGGAGCTTCCGGCCCTGGGCAATCTCGTCGCGGGCAAGGTCCTCCTGGCCCAGCTCGCGGTGGCGCTTGGCGAGTTCGAAGTACGCCTCGGCAATCGAGAATTGGGTTTGCACGGCGAGCTGGGGGTCGGCGAACTGTTTGGTGAAGGGCACCACGTCGCCGTTGCTGCCCTTGAGGATGGGGAGCGAGATGGCGATGCCCTCGGGGGCGCCGGGCCGGCGGTAGATGGCTGTGAGCTTGTCGCCGTAGGCCGCGGGCAGCGCGCCTGGGGCCTTGGCCGCCGCGGCGTCGCCCCGGTAGGCGACCTTCGCCACGCCCTTGAACGCGCCCGAGTGGGAGAACGTCTCGCGCAGCGTCAGCTCCTGGGTCGTGCCCGAGGCGGTGCGCACGGCGAGCGTCACCGTGTCGGGCTCGTCGCTCGTGTCGCGGAGGGGGTCAATGACGCGGAACCAGGCGCTCTCGCCCACGGCGATGGCCTCGAGCGGCTCGCGGTAGCGGCGGTCCATCGCGTCGAAGAAGGCGTCGGCGCCCAGGCGAACCCGCTGCGTGGCCCATTGGGTCTTGCCGTCTGGGGACTTGAACTGGACGCCGAGGACGATTTCGTCGGAGCCCTTGACGCGGAGCGTGGGGGAGGCGCGCCCGCCCTGTTCCTCGTCGGCCAGAGCATCAGGCAGTTTGCCCAGGGCGACGGGGATGAGGAAGGTGAAGCGGCCGTCGTCGAGTGCCTCGCCCGCGTAGGGGTTGTCGCGGACGAGCACGCGGCTGTAGCCTGGCGGGGCGGGGACGGCAGGGGCGTTGCTCGGCTGCGCGTCGAGGCGGAGCGTGCCGGGCACCGTGATGTCGAACGGCCCCTCGGGCGGCCTGCCGTGGGCCTTCAGGCCGCTGGTGGTCTGGGCGTAGAGGGTCGCCGTGCTCTCGGGCGACTGTGCGATGAAGGGGAAGAGGACCTCGACGATGAGCGGCCCGCCGAGGAGCACCGCCGTCGGCTTCGCGGGCTCGGCCGGCTGCTGCGGCCAGGCGGCCAGCATCGAGCGCGTCACCGGCACTACCTCCTCCGTGGCTTCGGCATCTTGTGGGCGGGGCGTCCCCGCCCCGCGTCCGCCTACGCGGGGCGCGGAGGCCCCGCCCACAGCCGCCTCCTCCTCGGGCGTCAGGGGGGCGGATGTGACCTCGAAGACGCGCATGACGGGCGGCTCGAAGAAGGCTTGCTCGACGAGGGCCGTGCGCTCCCAGGGGATGCCGGGGTCGGTGTTCTCCTTGTCCAGATAGGCGAGCACCAGGTCGTCGCCCTCGGCCACCCTGACCTCGCTCGGACGCTGCGGCTCGGTCTTCACGGGGAACACGGCGCCGACGAAGACGCCCGAGTGCTCCTCGGTCTCCAGGGCCTTCAGCTCGACCGAGCGCCCGTCGGCGGTCCGCACGGTGAAGGGCACGGCGTCCTGCTTCTCCCCCACGTCGGCGTCCGGGTCGGCGATGTACACCTGCACCGCGTCGCCGGCCTTGAACCGCCGCATGGGGATGTAGCGGGGCGTTCGCTCCCCGCGGGCGTTCTGCGTGTATTCGACGAAGCAGGCGCTGATCTCGGCGTTGTGGAACGTGGCGGAGAGGAACGCCTGGTGCTGCCCCGCGCCCTCGGCGAGCGGCTTGGGGTCCTGATAGGTCACGGTGATGCGGTCGCCGGGCACGATCTCCAGGACGTTGTTCTTCCGCAGGGCCAGGACGTCCTCGCGGGTGGGGAGGACGGGTTTGCCTGCCGCGTCGTCGAGGGTGATGCGGGCGATGGCGGGGGCGTCGGTCTCGAAGTCAGCCAACAGCAGGCGCACCACGCGCGCCCGCGTGCCCTTGGGGAAGGCGATGTCGAAGGCCGAGCCGTCCTCGGCCGCGGCGATGGTCGCGGGGGCCGTGGCGACGCCCGCCTTGATCTCCGGGTGGGCCGCGGGGTCGAGCATCTCGAAGGGCACGGGGGCCAGGAAGGGCGGGACGTCGGTGTCCGTCATGACCCGGAACTCGGCGTTGGCCCCCCGCGTGGCGGCCACGTAGACGTCGAGGCGGTGGACGCCCTTGCCGAGGCTTCTGCGCACCCGCGTGGGCGAGGTGCCGGCCTGGCCGTCCACGGTGATGAGATAGCTCTGCCCCTGCGGGTTCTCGATGGGCGTGGCCACCTCGAAGGTCCGCGTCTTGCGCGCGGGCAGGTAGAAAGCAGCCTTGTAGTGTGCGAGGAACCAGCTTCCCTCCCCCTGCGGCGCCAGACGCATGGCGTCGGCGTGGCCGCCCACGCCCTCGGTCCACTTCGCCTCCAGGCTGCGGACGGGCTGGGCGAACTTGGGCGTGCCCTCCTTCAGCCACGTCTCGTCGAGGTACTGCGCCCACTCGTCCAGCCCTGCGGGCGGGCGGTTGAGCTTGCCGAAGCGCACGAGCTCGAGCGTCGGCGTGCCGTCCCACGGCTTGAGGGCCTCTGGCCAGGAGCCGAGGGTCTGGAAGTCGCGG
>Ga0194112_10012645_pt1 | contig 10274 bp, 7 predicted proteins | sample TA2MahC400mmetaG_FD_146191 | JGI IMG/M metagenome (GOLD analysis project Ga0194112, IMG submission 146191) | Freshwater microbial communities from Lake Tanganyika, Tanzania - TA2015016 Mahale Deep Cast 400m | ecosystem: Environmental > Aquatic > Freshwater > Lake | place: Tanzania: Lake...
GCTTCGCTTGGATGGCCCGCTTCCGCCGTTTGACCCGCGACTATGAACGCCTGGCAGAAACGCTGGCTGGACTGCATTTCGTAGCCTTCGCCATGCTGCTGGTGCATCGTTTCGTCTCTTTCATGGTGCAAAGTGCATAACATACTCTAGAACATGGGCGGCATGGTTAGTGCTGGATGCCCTTTCTCTTCCAGATAGGGTAGCAGTTCTTCGACCGAAGTCGCTGCGCGCTCATCAGCGATCTTGTCAATCAGATCCGGGTCGCCTTCACGCTCGGCAACAGCCTTGAACTCCTCGGCCATCGATTGCTTCAAAAACGACGACATCCAGACGACGCGCTTGAAGCCACCATCGGCAGAGATAAACTTGTTGCTGAGCAGGTAGTACTTGCCATGTCCCATCACACCGGCCGTCTGCAGTCCACCCCCAGCCATACCGGCCAGCGTAGAGAAGGTCATGCCGGCAGGAGTCATGCTGGGGTCTTCGCGCGAGACGACCATGATGCCGTTGGCCTCCGGAATGACCATGGCGATACACTCAAAGCAGCCACAGGCCGTCATGGGGTCAACCATGATGGAGTACATGGACACGTTCTGCACGGACTGGTGCGAGTGCTGATTGACAAAATCGTTCACTCCGGCAAACTTGCCGTATTGCGGCTCCTCGCAAGCACCCTTCTTGATGGGCTGATTGGGCCCGGTGGGGTTGATCTGGTGCGAGGCCTTGCAGTCCAGCCAGTTGTAAGCGCCGCACAGGCCGAGGCGTTCGGGAGATACGACGCAGACATGGTTCGGGGCAAAGCTCTGGCACAGCGTACAACTGTAGAACTCTTCCACGGATTCGTCTACCATGTCCGCCAGGCGCTGGTTGCGGTAGTTGTAGGCTTCGCGGGCTTTGCCCAGCCACTCTTCCATGAGTTTCCTGTCTGTGTAGATGGTCACTTGCAGTTTGTCCACGATGGCCCCAAAGTCCGCGTGGAAGCGGGCGTAGAGGATCTGGCCAAAGTGCTCGAGCTTAAAGCCCTTCTCTGCAGCAGCTTTGCTGATGCGGATCCAGGCAATGTCGCGCTGACCAATGTGCTGAATGCCTGAAGCGCCGTTGACAAAGTAGTGGATCTGCCGTTCGAGCACGGGCTCAAAGTCCTGTTGCATCTTGCGCCCAGCCACTTCGACCACGATGCCCATGTCCAGCGAGCCTTCTGCGGGCACCTCGTCGAAGGAGGGGCCAACAACCGTGATCTTGCCGTCTTCGACATCATCAAAGTCAGCCATCCTCAGATATTCAAAACAACGGCTGTTCTTGCCGCCGAACTCGACGCGCATGTCTGACTTGCGCACCCGCTCGCCCTCGAACGCTGAGCCATACGGCACGGGGATGGGCACTTCCGTGATCTTGATCTTGACCCCGCGTACTTCCAAAGCGCGCTGTACCATCTTCTTGGCACGCTCGAGGTCGTCAGTGGCTTCGATGTCGTCAAACGGCATGCTGATGACATGCTCGTAGGCGGTGACGCCGGTCGGCAGTATCTGCGGGATGACCGTGTCGGCAATGGTGGGGAAGCCATAGCTGATCGCGCCAGCCGCCGTGGCATACTTCAGATCGTCCACCTCGCCCAGGGCGAGTACGAAAGCAAAGACGCGGTACTTGTTGTAGAGCAAGATCTCTCGTGCCTGTCCGGGCTTGAGGCCGCCGAAGGTCAACGCACTGCGGGCGGCAAAGCCGAGGGGGTAGATGGCCGAGATGGTGTCCGTCCCGAAGGGGATGATGTAGGTGTCATAGCCCATCTCCACCCCTTCTTCCATCAACTGGTGGATGATGCTCCGCCCGTTGACGTTGCCGCAGAGAAAGACCAGGATGCTGCGCTGCTGCAGTTCGCGCACGAGCTGCACAGCCACCTCGTTGCTCTTGGCACAGCCTACCAGAGCAGCAAAGCCCGGCATACGGCCATCAACCAGTTGGATGCCCCATGACCGCAACTGGATGTCATCGATGGGACCGTTAAGGCGTTTTCCGGACTGGGCTTCCATGTCGGGAGAGGTAAAGCTGCTGGTGGGGATATAGCTGCCATCCCAGGTGATCTTCTGGGGTTCGAGACCACGAGCGAAACGAATACCTTCGATTGCCTCCTCACAGAGGAGTGTGGCCATGCCACAGTCCAGGGTTTCGCCCAGGTAGGGCAGCCATAACTTGTCCCCAGGTACAGGGTGCAGCATCTTTTTCGCATCGGCGAGCACCGGCACGAGGTCGCCGAGTTTGCTCACCTGCTGCCCGGTAAAAGCCAGGATGACGGGCAGGTAGTACGCCGTGTTGGTAAAGGCCACAGGCTTGTCCGGACCAAGCTCCTGGATTGCCTCGTTCAGCATGCGCTCTGCTTCGGCATAGATCAGGTTAGCGCCACGGATTGCGCGTGTCGCAATGTATTTGGACATGGAAACTCTCTCCTTCCCTTCAGTGGTTGTTGCGGCTTCGCATCTGTCAAGCCAGCTTGGCGCTATAGACGTTCAGCGTTTCCTCATCTATCTTGTCCAGGATCTTGAGCATCAAGGAGTCGCCGCTCTCGCCAAAGCGGCGCGGATCGTACTCCACCAGGCCCAGGGCCGCGCGCTTGTGGTCAATGTGCTCCAGGGCTTTGCGCACGGCTTTGGCGGGGTCGGGGATGAATTCCAGCTTGCCACCGACGCGTTGCTCCCAGCCCTCGCTCATGAAACGATCGACTGCTGGGCTGTTGGCGACAGGCGAGGCACTGCCGAAGATAGTGTACACGCCCGAAGCGACAAAGTAGCAGCCGATGGAGATGGCCTTCTCGCTCATCCATTCCGGAGCAAAGCCCACACCGGGGATGTCGGCGATGTCTTCGCCCAGCCCACCCTCGGTGGCCATCTGGCTGAGCACGGTCAGGATGCGCGTGTTGTCCACGCAACTGCCCAGATGCAGTACCGGCGGGATACCCACCGCTTCGCAGATTTCGCGCAGGCCGGGACCAGCAAACTGTGCAGCTTCGGGGGACAGCAGCCCAGACTTGGCGCAGGCAATCGCGCCACAGCCGGTCATGACCACCAGTACGTCATTCTTGATCAATTCACGCACAACATAGTCATGAGAATAGTCGTGAGTGGTGCGTGCGTTGTTGCAGCCCACGACGCCTGCGACGCCGCGCAACCGACCCTGGACTACAGCGTCGTTCAGCGGGCGAAGGGAGCCCCGGTAGAATCCGCCTAGGGCGTAGTTGATGTACTCGTGAGAGAAACCAACCACCATGTTGTCAATTTGCTGCGGGATGTGCACGGCACCGCGCTTGGTAAAATTGTCGATGCCCATCGTGACGATTCTCTTGGCAATCTCAAAAGCATGATGCTCTTCAAAGTTCACGTGAGTGACGCCGTCAATGTGCGCCTTGGGCGAAGTGGTCACCAGCAGCGTATGGAACTGCTCAGTTAGAGGCGCCAGCGCCTGCATGATGCACTGGATGTCGACCACCATGAGGTCAATTGCTCCTGTGGCAATGGCCAATTCCTGGCTGAGGAAGTTGCCGATGGTGGCGACTCCCTGGCGCATCAGGGTTTCGTTGGCCGTGCAGCAAATGCCAGTCAAATTGATGCCGGTAGCGCCCTTGGACTTGGCGTATTCGATCATCGCCGGGTCATTCACGGCCACCAGGATCATCTCGGAGAGGGTGGGCTCGTGTCCATGGACAACGATGTTGACCTGATCCTCGCGCAGGTTGCCCAGATTGGCCTTGGCGGCCAGAGGCACTGGCGAACCGAAAAGGATGTCGGTGATGTCGGTGGAAAGCATCGATCCACCCCACCCATCCGCGAGCCCGGTACGCAGCGAGGACATCAGCAGGCTTTCGACGGACTGGTCGTTGCCAGGGTTGGTACGGTGCATGATGTCTACAACTTCGCGGTCAATGCCACGCGGACCGATGCCCAACTTTTGCCAGATCTCCTGGCGCTTGCGCGGGGCGCGCTTGAGGTAGATGATCTCGCCTCTTTGGCGGCCAAATTCGACCAGCGCTTTCTCGGCCACTTCCTTGGCAATGTCCAAGATCTCGCGGTTGGTGGTCTGGACGTCCAGGAAAGAAGCCACTTCGTACAGCTTGTGGACGTCGCGGATCTTATAGTCCGGGGCCTCACCCGAAGCAGCTGCCAGGAGTGTGAGTGCCATGTCACGTCCGTGATCAGAGTGGGCCGCCGATCCCGCCGCAGTTGTCCGCGCAAAGTTGCGTGCAGCTATCGTGTCGATGGTGGCTCCGCAGATGCCCACCTGTCCTTCTTTCGTCAATCGGCAAGGCCCCATGGCGCAGTGTTTGCAGCAAGCGCTCTTGCTGCCAATAGGACACGGTTTCATCTGGTCTGCACGGTCAAAGGCGGTGGAGATGCCTGCATCTTCACACATCTCCAGCAAATCACAAACCGCCGGATCTATCGATCTCTGGTCTACCATTTGTTTGTGCTCCTCCTTATGCGGTCGTTTTGGGTTTGTTCAGTGCGCCCATTGCTGGGGACTAGTACTTTCGGAAGTCTCCGGACATTTCTCGATCCAGCATGCTCGTCTGTGTGACGCGCTGGATGGTCTGGAACCAGCAGGAATCGTCCTCTTTGCCCTCGGGTATGATGGGCAGCTCCCATTCCTCTCCCGGTGCGTAACCTGCCTCTCCCAAAGCTTGTGCGATGGCATCAGCCTTCAAATGCCCTGCGTCGTAGCGTACGATCACGCGTTTGAAGGCGCTGCTGGCGGTTACCTGCTCCACACCCTTCAGGCCTAGCAAGGCAGAACGTACAGCCTCGACATGGTGGTCGGCGTACATCTTCGGTATGTCAAAGACAGCCTTGTCCACTGCCACTTGTCCCTCCTCTTTTCTGGAATTTAGGATCAAATCCGTCCTGTTTGACTCGATTATGCCACAGATAAGTGCATCTGACAACTTCCGGGAGGTTGCGGAGGCGGAGGAGTTTTGCTCCTCCGCCTCTGTGTCAGACTAACTTAGCCCCAAAACCTTGCCGGTCTCCAGGTCGAGGTCGATGTTCATGAACACAGGACGAGAGGGCAGGCCAGGCATGGTGCGCATGGTGCCGCACAACGGGTAAAGGAAGCCGGCGCCTACTGAGGCGCGGATGTCGCGCACGGGCAGCATGTAGCCTTTGGGCACGCCCTTCCATTCCGGGTTGTGCGAGAGCGACAGGTGCGTCTTGGCCATGTTGATGGGCAGTTTGTCGTATCCAAGCTCGGTGTACAGCTTCAGCTTGGCCTGTGCCGCAGCCTCAAAGATCACCCCGTCCGCGCCATACACCTCTTTGGCGATGGTCTCGATCTTGTCCTTGATCGGCATATCGAGCGGGTAAAGGAACTTGAAGTCAACCGGTTTCTCACAGGCAGCCATGACGGCCTCTGCCAGCTCCAGCGTACCCAGCTCGCCTTGGGCCCAGTGCGTGCAGGCATAGGCGCCCTCGGCACCGGCAGCAACCGCAGCTTCCTGCACGGCCTGGATCTCTCTGTCTGTGTCGGTGGCAAAGCGGTTGACAGCTACGACGACAGACACACCGAATTTCTTGGCGATCTTGATGTGGGCGGCTAGGTTCTCTGAACCTTTCTCCACGAGTTCAACATTCTCTTCTTTGTAGGTAGTCGGCAGAGGAATGCCCGCCACTACCTTGGGGCCACCGCCATGCATCTTCAGTGCTCGGACTGTGGACACGATCACGACGCAGTTGGGGATGAGCCCACTGACACGGCACTTCACATTGAAGAATTTCTCCATACCACAGTCCGCGCCAAACCCAGACTCTGTAACCACGTAGCCGCCGGAGGCCAACTTGAGGGCGATTTGATCGGCCACGATGGAGGAGTTGCCGTGGGCGATGTTAGCGAAGGGACCAGCGTGCACAAAGGCCGGGCCGCCGGATAGGGTCTGCATCAGGTTGGGCATCAGCGCATCCTTCATCAGGACAGTCATCGCGCCAGCTACGCCGAGATCCTCGGCCGTCACCGGTTTCTTGTTACGGTCCGTGCCGATGACCATGCGGCCGATGCGTGCCCGCAGGTCTTTCAAATCGGTGGCCAGGGCCAGGATGGCCATCACTTCACTGGACACACTGATGTCAAACCCGCTCTGGCGGGGCCGGCCATCATCCTTGGTGCCGAGACCGAGGACGATGTTGCGAATGGCGCGGTCGCTGATGTCTACGATGCGGTTCAGAGTGATGGCGTAGGGGTCAATGTCCAGACGGAAGAAACGGCGGCGGTCTTCGGGGCTCAAATCGGCCGGTTTCTCTGCCTTGATGCCCAGCTTGTTGAGGCGGGCATACATCCAAGGAGCAAACTGGCCATCCGGACAGAGAGCCTTAGCCAGTCTCTCGTCGCTCAGTGTGTCCTCATGCATGATGCGGGCGTCCACTGCCGCAGCAAGCAGGTTGTGAGCCGCGCTCACAGCATGGATATCGCCGGTGAGGTGCAGGTTAAAGTCCTCCATCGGCACGATCTGGGAGTAGCCACCCCCGGCGGCTCCACCCTTGATACCGAAGGTAGGGCCTTGTGAAGGCTGGCGAATGCAGGTGAACACCGTCTTGCCCAGATAGGTCAAGGACTGGCTGAGGCCACAGGTGGTTGTCGTCTTGCCCTCACCAAGCGGGGTGGGGGTGATGGCAGTGACGTCGATGTACTTGGCGTCGGGGCGGTCCTGGAAACGCTGGAGCACATCGAGGTGGACTTTGGCCTTGTACTTGCCATAGTAGTCTACGTCGTCCTCGGTGAGGCCTATCTCCTGCATGATATCGCGGATGGGTCGGAGCTTGGCCGCCTGAGCGATTTCTAGATCGCTCGGTACAGGTGACTTCATGTCGACGATCATATGTGCCTCCTTCAGTGTGAGATGCGATTGCTACACCAACAGGTCGATCGAAGTCGCTCGATCGACCTGCAGAGAACCAGATCGTACCTGACGCGTCGATGCGATTACGATGTCTAGTACGTAGCGCACCGCGACCATTGGCCACGGACGGGTCGGATGCAGCAGTTGTGCTCTGCGGCAATTGTGAAATCTTTCACTTCCCGGCCAGCCCGGCAATGTTACCATAGCTTCGTCGCCTTGTCAAACTCGCCGCTTTGGGGTCACGACCGCAGCGCCCTCGTAGTGATGGCTTCAGCTGCCGAGAGAACTGCAAAACCTCGAGTTAGTGGCCAGGAGAGGCGTTTCAGCCGGTCGTCTGCCTCTTCGCGGCGTCAATGACATTGCGCATCAACATGACGTTAGTCATGGGGCCTGTGCCGCCCGGCACTGGTGTTACCATACCTGCCACCTCCTGCGCCGCGGCAAAGTCGACATCCCCACACATCTGACCGTCGACAAAGTTCACGCCAAAATCAATGACCACAGCGCCGGGCTTGATCCAGTCGCCTTTGATCATCCTTGCGCGGCCTACAGCAGCACAGAGGATGTCAGCGCTGCGGCAGATGGCGGGCAGGTCAGCACTCTGCGAATGGCAGAGGGTAACGGTGGCGTTCTCATGCAGGAGCAGCATGGCCATGGGTTTGCCCACGATGTTCGACCGCCCAACCACCACGGCGTTCTTGCCCTGGATGGGCACCTGGTAGCGTTTGAGAATCTCCAGGCCGCCGGCAGGTGTAGCTGGCACGAAGAAGGGCCCCACCATCGGCGGACGGCCCACCGGGGCCACCTGGGCTAGCCTTCCCGCGTTCACCGGGTGAACGCCATCCACGTCCTTATCTGGCGACAGGGCCTCTTTGATGACAGACTCGTCGATGCCTTTGGGCAGAGGCTCTTGGACCATGATGCCGTGTACACTTTGGTCTGCATTGAGCTTTGCCACCAGGGCAACAATCTCAGCCTGGCTTGCCGTTTCCGGGAGTGTGTGCAGGGCGAATCCCATGCCGCGCCCGGCAAATGCCTTCTCGATGGCCTTGGCATAGCTGACCGAAGCGGGATCTTCACCGGCGCGCACAATGGCTACGGTGGGAGCGAAACCGTGCTTGGCCTGGAACTCGGTCACGTCTGCAGTAATCTCTTCCTGCAAGGTCTTGGCCAGGTCCCTGCCGCTCAGAATGGTCGCTGTCATGTTTTTCTCCTCTCTGTTTGGGGATCCAAAGGACAGGCGGATTCCCTGGTCTGCTGATCTATGTTGGCTGTGTGGCCTCTTACAGCTTTGCTTCCACGTCCTTGACAATCTGCTCTTTCAGTTCCGCCTTGCCCTCAAGCAGGCTGTCGAGGCGCGCCCGCTCTTTCTGAACAAAGGCCACATCCTTGATGCTCCCCAGGTTGATCAACACGTTCAGCGCGGCCGCCCGCAGGGCAGCTTCTGCTAGCAGCGCGCCAACCCCTACATCGCTCACGGCGTTCTTGTTGCCCTTCTCCGCACTCTCTGGACACAAGTCGAGGATGTCCACACAGACCTCAGCCAGTTCCATAGGCACGGCTGTGGCGTCTTTTAGCGCCTTTTGCATAGCCACGTCACGCAGCGCCTTCTGATCCTCTGTGTCGCGGGGCATCTTGAAGGCTCGCGACACCTCAGTGTAGGCGGCGACGTCGCGCTGCAACAGGTCCTGGCATCTGTGGCGCAGCTCCTCCGAACGGGTGAGAATGCGCTGGATGTCGGCCTGTACGTCCACGTACTGCTTCTTGCCCACGGTCAGGTTGGCTACCATGCTGACCAGAGCAGCACCAATCGCGGCAGCCAGTGCCGCCGCACTCCCGCCCCCGGGTGCTGGGGCGGAGCTGGCCAGTTCATCTAGGAAAGTCGTGACGGGTTTTTCGAGCAGCATGATGGGCACCTCCTTATGCGTTTTCACCTTTGCACGGTGTATTGACCTGGTTCCCTATTCCACGATCAGGCTAATCTCTGAGATCAGGCTTTCGTAGCTCCAGCCCGAGGCGTACACGCGCACCCAGAGGATGCGGCGCGGGGTGATGGGTAGAACACCAATCAGGTTCTCGGACTCGTAGAAATACCACTTGTTCTGCGGTATCTCCTGGCCATATAGCGTTGGGTTGTTGGCAAAGTTCTGGTAGTAGAAGCCGTGCACCCAATCATTTTCGCTGTAAGCGTCGCGGTATTTGATGCGGATCATCAGGGGGTACTCTGAACTCAGGTAGCCTCCGCCAGATAGGCTGTGGTTGACCACTTTGACAGTAGCGTGCACCTTGAGTGTGGTGAGTGGGTCCGGCAAGTCCCGGTTCAGTTCCTGTTCGATGATCGTTTCACAGTGGTTGAACTCGCCCCCAATGCGGTAAAAGCGCACCGCTCGTCGCCCTTCGTCCACGACCAGGGATGCGCTGCCATCCACATCGCCGCCATCTGCGCCCTGGTCGTTGAAAAAAGTCCAACCTTCGCTGAGAGGGGCCCGAAAGTCCCCGTTGACGATCAGGTCCCGTTCTGCCTTCAGAGGGGCAAGAGGTGCCTCCCCCGTCTCCACGACGGTGCGCTGTCGGGAACTCAGCGCTACTGCCTCGGACCCCGCCGGGGGGACTGCGGCCACTTCGGCCGCGCCACGCTGGACAATGATCTCGCTGCGCTCGTTGCTGGCCTCGATGGTGTAGTTCCCATCTTCGGAAAGCAGGGTGTGCGCCTGCAAGGTCTGTATGCGAAACTCAATAGGTGTGGAAGGATGGAGCACCGTGCTGGCAAGCACTCTTCCACCCTTTAGTTCCAGCGTGATCTCAGCGGGGCGAGGACTGGCAGTGAAACGAGGTGCCCGCAGACGCTGCAAAACAACGCGCGTGCTGGGAAAAACACGAACAAGGGATTGGTCAAAAAGGGCGAGTTCAGCTTCCGCTGTTCCATCGACGCTGACTGCTGCGCCTTCGGGCACAGAGACGGTCTGCCCCTTGAGCACCGGTATGGCAACAGCGCTGCGCGGGTCTTCAACGACTGCGATGCCCTCCAGGCAAGTGACTGTGGCCTGGTATGTGCGGGTGGCATTGATCAGGTACCAGCGTGCGCTCCAGGGGACGGCAATGGCCAGGGTGCAGAAGATGGCAAAGGCTGCTATGATGACAAGCCAGGCCATGCGCGCGGGGTTCCTGCGCATCAGAATCGCACCTCGAACCCAAGGGCACCCTGGCATTTTTCCCAGCGCACGTCCACCCTCTCTACCTCAGCCGATGGCGGTCCTCTGCGCAGCCACGATAGCAGCTTGTGCACGCTCTCCCGTTCTCCCTCAATCACGACTTCAACGCTGCCGTCATAGCAGTTCCGCACCCAGCCATTGAGGCCCAAAGCCTGAGCCTGCCGCTGAGTGTAGTAGCGGAAGCTCACTCT
>Ga0194112_10012648_pt1 | contig 10272 bp, 6 predicted proteins | sample TA2MahC400mmetaG_FD_146191 | JGI IMG/M metagenome (GOLD analysis project Ga0194112, IMG submission 146191) | Freshwater microbial communities from Lake Tanganyika, Tanzania - TA2015016 Mahale Deep Cast 400m | ecosystem: Environmental > Aquatic > Freshwater > Lake | place: Tanzania: Lake...
ATAGCTCCTTGATCGGGGATTCGGCGGCGTTCGCGAAGAACGTGAACCCTTCGCACGCCTCGATCGACAGCTCCTGCCCGAGGCCGTCGAAGTTCGTATCGCCGTCGAACATCGTCTGGTGGTGGAAGAAGAAGTTCCTGAACCGGCCTCCGTAGAGGGTGAGGTCCACGCCATCGCTCAACGGGTTCCACGCGACGTACCCCTGGTCGAGGTTGATCGACTTGTTGGCGAGCGCCTCCCCGAAGCTCTGATTCGTCGAGATCGGGTCCGTCGTATTGCCCGTCGCGAGGCGGAGCCCCAGGGTGAAGTGGTGGGGGAGAGAGAGATCGAACCCGGCGCGAAGACGGATCCGCTCCCTGTGGCGCTCATAGTCATCCGTATTCCGATCGAGCCACTGCGACTCGTGCCGGAGCCGGAGGTCGGCCTTCGCCTTCACGGCGGAGACCACCTTCGACCAGGGGTTGAGCTTCTTCAGCATCGAGACATCGGCTGCGAGTTCCTCGACCGTCGGCGTCTTCGCCTCCCCCGTCTCGCCCGCGAGCGCGCCGCCCGCGAGGATCAACGGCCCGAGCGTCCAGAACCAAGTCCTTGCCAACGTGTCCTCCCATGCCTTGAGAACCCCACGACCGACGCCTCGTAGCGCTTTGGGGTGCGCCCTGTGAGCTCTCCGTGAGATTCTCGTTCGCGACGCCGCATCAGGCCCGAGGGAGATGGATCGTGAACGTGCTCCCCCGGCCCGGCGCACTCTCGACATCGACCTCGCCGCCGTGAGCCTGGGCGATGTGCTTGACGATCGCGAGCCCGAGCCCCGTGCCGCCCATCTCGCGGCTCCGGGCCTTGTCGACCCGATAGAACCGCTCGAAGATGCGGGGCAGGTGCTCGGCCTCGATCCCGGCGCCCTCGTCCCGCACCCGGATCCACACCTCGGCTCCCTCCCGGCCGGCCTCGACGCGGATCCGCTTGCCCGGCGGGCTGTACTTGATCGCATTGTCGACGAGATTCCCGACGGCGCGCTCCAGGAGCGACGGGCTGAAGCGGGCCGTCAGGTCGTCCGGGCAGTCGAGTTCCATCCGCATCTCCTTCTCGGAAGCCTTCGCCTGGAAGTCCCGGAGCGACGCCTCCAGGACGTCCTTGAGGCTCCCCTCGGCGCGGTCGATCTCCGCCCCGCCGCCTCCCGCCTCGATCCGAGAGAGCGTCAGGAGGTCTTCGACGACCGCCGAGACCCGATCCGCCTCCTTCGCGATGATCCCGAGGAAACGCTCCGCCTCCTCCGGGTCGCGCATCGCCCCGGCGAGCAGCGTCTCGGCGAAGCCCTTGATCGATGTGGTCGGGGTCTGGATCTCGTGGGAGACATTGGCGACGAAGTCCTTGCGGATCGTCTCCAGCTTCCGGATCCGCGTCACGTCGTGCAGGACGATCAGGGCGCCGGTGGCGCGGCCGTCCGCGTCGCGGACGATCGTCCCGTGGGCCTGGAGGAATCGCTTCCCCCCGTCCGGGAAGACCAGGTCTTCCTCCAGCGGCCCTCGCCCCTCCAGGGTCCGCCGGACGAAGGCCAGGAGTTCCGCATGGCGAATCACTTCGGCGAGCGCGCGCCCCCGGACCTGGGCGGGACCGACCCGCAGCCATCGGGCCGCGGTGCCGTTCAGGTCCTTCAGGTTCTCCTCCGCGTCGACCACGATGACGCCCTCGATCATGCTGGAGAGGATCGCCTCGCGCTCGTTGCGCTCGCGGGTGATCGTGCGGATCCGGTCGTCGAGCTGCGCGGCCATGTCGTTCATCGCGCGGGCGAGCTCCGCCAGGTCCTCCGCGTCCGGCACGGGGAGGCGGTGGACGAGGTCGCCGCGGGCGAAGCGTGCGGCCCCATCGACGAGGGCCTGAACGGGGCGCGTCGTGCGACGGAAGAAGACCGCGTTCGCGGCGAATGCGAGGACGGCGACCGCGAGGACGACGGACGCGATGCGAAGGTAGGCGTCCCGCAGGGTGAGATCGATGGGTGTGATCGGGAGAGATGTCCGGACGACCCCGAGGGACTCCCCCCCATCCAGGACCGGGATCGCGACGTACATGTGGTCCTGCTTCAGGGTCCGGCTGAAGTGGATCGACCGGCCCGAGCCTTTCGCCCTCGCATCGAGGAACTCTTGCCGATCCCCGTGATTCTCCATCCTCGCCGGCTCCTCCTCGGAGTCCGCGATGACCTCGCCCGAAGCGAGGATCAGCGTCAGGCGTGTGCCGGTCCCCTTGCCGAGTTCCCTGACCAGCGCCTCCAGGCCTGCGCGGTCGGGCGCGCGGAAGCTCCCGGCGGTCCGCTCGCGCACCAGAAATCCACGGGCCTGGAGGTCGCGCTCGAGCTCCTCGTAGTAGAAGTCGCGGAGCGAGCGCGAGGCATACCATCCGACCGCGGCGAGGGCGGCCAGGGTGACCGCGATGTAGCTCGTGAAGATCTGCCAGAAGAGTCGGCGCCTGCGCATGGATCACTCCCGGAATCGATAACCCACCCCCCGTACGGTCTCGATCGACGGACCGTGATCGCCGAGCTTCTTCCGGAGCGTGGCGATGTGGAAGTCCACCGAGCGATCGGTGACGGGGTAATCGTCTCCGCGGACGGCGTCGATGATCTGGTATCGCGTGAAGACGCGCCCCGGCCGGCGGGCCAGGAGGTGGAGGATCCGGAACTGCGTGAACGTGAGTTCGACGGGCGCGCCCGCGGCGAGGACGGCGTGCCGCTCGGGTTGGATCACGAGGTCGCCCCGCCGGATCTCGGCCGACTCGTCCACATCCTCTTCGCCCCTCCGCCGGAGGATCGCGCGGATCCGGGCGACGACGACGCGCGGACTGAAGGGCTTGGTGATGTAGTCGTCGGCGCCGAGCTCCAGGCCCGTCACGATATCCGTCTCGTCGCTCTTCGCCGTCAGCATCACGACGGGGATCGCCCGGGTCTTGGGGTCGTCCTTCAGGCGGCGGCAGAACTCGAGGCCGTCCATCCCCGGCAGCATCAGGTCCAGGACGATGAGGTCCGGGGGCTCGGCCCGGACCGCCTTGAGGGCATCTTCGCCCGATCCCGCCCCCAGGATCCTGTACCCCGCCTTCTTGAGGGCATACTCGATGAGTTCCCGGATATTCCGGTCGTCCTCGACCACGAGGATTTGTTCCTTCGCCACGGGTCCCTCGACTAGCTCATCGGCCGCGCTGTCCCTCGCGGTATCGCCGGAAGGCGGGCGCGTGGGCCGCCGCCTGAACGATCGCCTCCTCCATCGAACGCGAGCGCGCGAGGTTCTTCCCCGCGATCGCGAAGGCCGTGCCGTGGTCGACGGAGGTCCGAAGGAACGGGAGCCCCATCGTGAAGCTGACCGTCCCGTAGAAGTCGTACGTCTTCGCAGCGATGTGTCCCTGATCGTGGTAGAGCGAGAGGACGCCGTCGAATGCGCCCTCGAGGGCGAGGTGGAAGACCGAATCGGCCGGGACCACCCCTGCGACGCGGACCCCTGCATCGCGTGCGGCGCGGACGCCGGGCTCGATGACGCGCTCCTCCTCGTCGCCGAAGAGGCCGTGCTCGCCGCCGTGGGGGTTCAGGGCCGCCACGGCGAGGTTCGGGTCATCGATGCCGAGCGCCCGGAGGTGATCGTGCGCCCGGACGAGAGCGTCGCGGACGTCCTCGATGCGGATCGCCGCGGCCACGTCCCGCAGGGGGATGTGGCGGGTCAGGAAGAAGATCCTCAGCCGCCCGGTGACGAAGAGGGTCATGGGATCCCGCGCGCCCGTCCGCGCCCCGAGGATCGCCGTGTGATCGATCTCGGGGATGCGGGCGGCCCGGAGCGACTCCTTCTGAATCGGCGCGGTCGCGATCGCATCGATGCGACCCGCGAGGGCCTCCGCGACGGCTCGATCGATCGCCGCGACGGCGGCGCGGCCGCCCTCGGCGGTGATCCGGCCGAAGGGGACCGGCGCCGCAAGGACGGAGGTGTCGACGAACTCGATGGCGGATGGATCGCCCGTCGCGGCGCGCGGATCCGAGACCGGTACGACGCGGAGCGGGACGCCGGTGACCTCGACCGCCCTGCGCAGGACGCAGGCGTCGCCGAATGCGACGGTCCGTGCACGGCTGCGGACCTCCTCCTTCGCGAGGGCCTTCGCCACGATCTCGGGGCCGATGCCGGCGGGATCGCCGAGCGTCACTCCGATGACAGGGACCGCATCTCTTGAATCCATTCACCCCCTCCTGTGCGAGTCGCCGAAGGGGCGGATTGTACTCCTCCGCCCCGGCAGCCGCCAGGCATTCAGCTCTGCAATCGGCTCGTCATCGCAGCGTTCCGTCGCGCAGGCCGAAAGGGCCGGCGGCACCCCGCGAGGGCCGCCCATCCCCGTGTCCGCATGAGTACCTCCTATCCGAACCGTCCGGTCACGTAGTCCTCGGTCTCCTTGAGCCGCGGCCGCTCGAAGATCTCCGTCGTCGGCCCGTACTCGATGACGCGGCCCAAGATCATCAGGGCCGTGTAGTCGCTCGTCCGCGCGGCCTGCTGCATGTTGTGGGTCACGATGAGGATCGAGTAGGTGCCGCGCAGCTCCGCGATCAGATCCTCGATGCGTCCCGTCGCGATGGGATCGAGGGCGGAGCACGGCTCGTCCATCAGCAGGACGTCGGGCTCGGCCGCGATCGCGCGCGCGATGCAGAGCCGCTGCTGCTGGCCGCCGGAGAGGCTGAGGCCGCTCTCGCGGAGCCTGTCCTTCACCTCGTCCCAGAGCGCCGCCCCGCGCAGGCTCTTCTCGCAGACCTCTTCGAGCACGCCCCGATCTCGGATCCCATCGATCCGCAGGGAGTAGACGACGTTCTCGTAGATGCTCATCGGGAAGGGGTTGATCTTCTGGAAGACCATGCCCATACGCTTGCGGAGCGCGATGACGTCGACCCCCGGCCCGTAGATCGACTCGCCTGCGAGCAGCATGTCGCCGCCGTACCGCACGGACTCGATCAGGTCGTTCAGGCGGTTGACGGATCGAAGGAGCGTCGTCTTGCCGCACCCCGATGGACCGATGAGGGCCGTCACCTTTCCGCGGGGGATCCGCAGGGTCACGTCGTGGAGCGCCCGCTTCGACCCGTACCAGAGCGAGAACCGGTCCACGTCGAGGATGGGCTCCTCCTTCGCGACGGGCGCGTGAACCTCGGTGCGGACCTCCTCGCCGCGGGCGATGGCCGCCAGCCGGTCGCCGAGCGAGATCGCGAGGATCATCCCGGTCATGATGCCCGGCAGGGCGCGGGGCATTGCGATCCTCCGGATCGTCTGCCACTTGCTCGCCCCGCAGGCGTAGGAGCCCTCGCGCATCGAGCTGGGCACCGCGGCGAGCGCCTCCTCGGTCGCCACGATGACAACCGGCAGCGTGAGGAGGGCGAGGGTGAGGGATGACCACAGGAGGCCCCCCTTGCCGTAGGTCGGGTTCGGCAGCCTGTCGCGGAACAGGAGGTCGTCGATCGATGCCCCGACGATGTAGCAGAAGAAGCCGAGTCCGAAGACGCCGAAGACGATGCTCGGCACGCCTGCGAGGTTGTTGATGGCGATCCGCACCGCGCTGACGGCGATCCCGGCCTTCGCGTATTCGCGGAGGTAGAGGGCGGCGAGGACGCCGAAGGGGACGACGGCGATCGACATGATGAGGGTCATCGTCACGGCGCCGAAGATCGCCGGAAAGACTCCGCCCTCGCTGTTCGCCTCGCGCGGATCATCGGTGAGGAACTCCCACCAGCGCGCGAGGTAGAGACGCAGCTTCTCGATCGCGCCGGCGCGGTTCGGCGCCGAGATCCGCACGATGTCGCCGAGGGCGAGGCTCTTCTCCTGTCCGTCGGCCGTCTTGAGGAGGAGGGCGCAGCCGGCGAGGAATCGCCCGAGATCGAGGAGCGCGACCTGCGCGCGCGACCGCGTCGACGCGGCGCTCCGCATCCCTCGCCAGGAGAGGCGTCCCATCGCGAAGACCGTCGCGAAGGCGGCGGGCGGGAGGAAGATGAAGAGCCAGCCGCCGGCCGGCCCCCCGATCTGGCCGTCGAGCCAGAGCTTGATGTCTCCCGCGAAGGGGATCCCCTCGACCGAGGGTCCCGCGGCGAACGCCGCGCCGATCCCGATCGGAAGCGCGATGCCCATCGCGAACGGCCGGAAGCGATCGAGCCGCAGCATCAGGCGCGGCGGGAGGATCTGCCAGACGTAGGCGCCGCCGAGGAAGGCGAGTGGGATCGTCGCCGCCGAGATGAGGATCGCGGGGACCACATCCTGGACGAACGGGGCGAAGACCAACGCGGCGAGGAATCCGAGGACGACGCTCGGGAGGCTCGCCATCATCTCGACCGCCGGCTTGACCTTCGCCTTGATCCGCGGATGGAGGAACTCGCTCGTGTAGATCGCCGCCAGGAGTCCGATCGGGACGGCGAGGAGGAGCGAGTAGATCGCCGCTTTGATCGTCCCGAAGATGCAGGGCAAGAGGCCGAACTTGGGCTCGGTCTCGTCGCCCCCCGAGGTCTGCCAGACGTACGCGGGCCTCTCGTATCCCTCGTACCACACCTTGCCGAACAGGGCGCCGAGGCTCGCCTCCGGGTGCCCGAGGTCGATCGCCCAGCGCCATACTCCCTTCGGCGTGAGAGCGGCGAGGCCGTCGCCTTTCGGCGCGAAGGCGAGCGCCATCACGGGGCCCTCGCCTCCCGCGCGCAGATCGAGGAGGAGCCGTTCGGTCGTCACGTGGAAGACGCGTACGCGACCGTCGGCGTACCCGACCGCCGCGGCGCGGATCCTCGACGACGAGGCGATCGACGTGACGGCGGCTCCGAGACCCGGAAGCCGGTGCGCGCGCACGAGCACGGCGCCGTCGGGGGTTTTCGCCCTCCTCGGCTTGATCGGGAACCAGGCGTCGACATCGCCGCGCGCGCCGCCAGCGAGGATCGTTGCACCGCCCAGCAAGTAGGCGAGCGAGGTCAACCTCCCGCCCCCGCCCTCGACGAGGTCGATCTCCTCGGCGAGCCGGGGATCCGTCAGATCGCCGGCGGCGAATCGCTCGGCCCGCCCGTCCGGCCACGCGACGGTGACGCTGTCGCCGAGTCCCGAGATGAGGAGGTGCGATGGGACCTCGCCGTTCGCGCGGTACGGGATCTCCGCCGCCGTCACCTTGACCGTGATCTCGCCGGTCAGGAGGTTCTCCTGCTCGCGGGTCGATGCGATGCGGAGCTTGCCATCGCCCGAGAGGGTGCAGAAGACGGGACCGGTCGAACGGATCGCATGGGCGATCCAAAGGATGGGCGAGGGCGATGCCGGGTCGATCCGCGGCTGGAGCGCCGCGTCGAGCGTGTGCACTCGGTACTGGCCGATCGGCGTGCGCGTCACCAGTCCATCTTCGACCCGGACGGACCCCCCGGGAGTCAGGATCCGCGCCGCGTCCGGCACCTCATCGTCCGTCAGGAACGAGACATTGAACCCGATCCGTCCGAGTCGGACGCTGCCGTCGGCGAAACCGAATGCGACATCGTTGCCGCCGGCGGCGAACGATGTCGCCGTCGGCGGCGCGCCCCCGAAGGGGTCCTTCCGCGACAGGATCTCTCCCGTGTCGAGGCGGAAGAGCTGGAGCGTACCATCGGGGAAGAGGGCCCACCCCATCACCTGGTACTCATCCACGCCGAGGGCGAGCGGCGCGGGGCTCTCGGCGCGCGCCGCCGCCGCCCCCGCCCCCGCGACCGCCGACTGCTGGTCGGCGGTCGCGGGGAGGAAAAGGGGCACCACCACCCACACGAGGAAGACGCACACGAGCGAGACCGCGACGATCGTGCCGATTCCGGAGATCGCGATGAGGATCCGCGACGTCCGGTCGGCTGCGCGCACGGTCCAGCGCGTGTTCCGCCGCCGGCTGCGACCGGTATATGCTGCGGTCGTCTTCACGGGCGGTGCACCCCCTCGGTCTTCAGCGGCCGGCGATGATGCCGACCGACTTCAATGCCTTGTCCGCGATCGCGGCGCTGATCGGGAAGTACCCGTCCTTGACGACGGCCTCCTGGCCTTCGCGGCTGAAGACGAACCGGATGAACTCCCTCCGGAGCGGATCGAGCTGCGTCCCCGGCTTGTAGTTGATGTACACGTAGAGGAACCGCGAGAGCGGGTAGTCGCCCGTGTAGGCGTGTTCGACAGTCGCGGGGCACGGCGGCGTGTTCGCATCCGCCGCGAGCGGCACGGCGATGACATCGGCGGTCTTGTAGCCGATCCCGCCGTAGCCGATGGCGAACCGGTCGGTCGCGACCGCCTGGACGACCGCCGATGTGCCGGGCTGCTCCTTCACGCTGTCCTTGAAGTCCCCCTTGAAGAGGGCGTGCTCCTTGAAGTACGCGTAGGTCCCGGAAGCCGCGTTGCGGCCGTACAGGCTGATCGGCCTCGCCGCCCATTCCCCGGAGAGGCCCAGGTCTCCCCAGAGCCGGATGTCGCGCGGATCCCCGCCCTTGCGGGTGCTGGAGAAGATCGCATCGACCTGGGGGAGGGTCAGGGATTGGAGCGGGCTGTCCTTGTTGGCGAACACCGCGAGCATGTCGATCGAGGTCGCGAGCGCGACGGGCTTGTAGCCGTACCTCTTCTCGAACGTATCGACCTCGGCGTCCTTCATCTTCCGGCTCATCGGGCCGAACGTCGCCGTGCCGGCGATCAGGGCCGCGCCGCACGCCGCTTTCCGACTCGTTCGCATCTCTTTCTCCTTTCCGATTCGGCGGAACGTTCGCACAAGAACCACGGCGTCCGGCCGCTCCTCCGGCCGGGCCGCGCCATCCCTCTCCATGGCATGGGCCATCCTAGGGCCTCTCCGTTAGCGGCTCGTGAGAGGCCGGTGAGAAGACGCGGAGCGGGGGGGCTTGCCGCCGGGACGGGTCCGTGTAGACTGGGGTGCCCTTCGGGGCGGAGTACGGAAAGGAGTCCCCCATGGAGCTCCAGTATGGGAGGATCTGGATCGGCGGCGTGAGCGCCCAGGAGCTGGCCGAGCGCTACGGCACGCCGCTCTACGTGTACGACGAGACGCGGATCCGGAAGAACTACGGTCGCGTCCGCGACGCCTTCGAGAGACGCTACCGGCCCTTCCGCCTCTTCTATGCGATCAAGGCGTGCAGCAACCCCGCCATCGCGCGGATCCTCCGGCAGGAGGGTGCGGGGATCGATGCGGCGAGCGTCAACGAGATCCTCCTCGCCCGCCGGATCGGCGCGGAGGGAGAGGATGTGATCTTCACGGGGAACTACCTCTCCGATGAAGATCTCCGCGAGGGGTGGAAGACGGGGGCGATCTTCAACCTCGACGACGCCTCGACCCTGCCGCGGCTCCTGCGGATCGGCACGCCTCCGATCATCAGCTTCCGCATCAACCCCGGCTACGGCCGGAGCAACGTCGGCGACTATGTGACGAACGCCGGTCCGGATGCGAAGTTCGGCGTCCATCCCGATCAGGTCGAGGGCGCGTACCGGGCGGCGCGCGATGCCGGGATCCGCCGCTTCGGCGTCCACATGATGCCCGGCTCCTGCGTCACCGATGCGGAGTACTTCCCGTACGTCCTCGAGTTGCTCATGGACATCGCGGGGCCGGTCGCGCGGAAGCTCGGGATCGAGTACGAATTCATCGACCTCGGCGGCGGGCTCGGGATCCCGTACAGGCCGGGCGAGCCCGCGCTCGACCTCGAGCGTACCGCCGAGTCCGTCGTCGCTCAGTTCCGCGGGAAGACCAAGCACTACGGCCTCCGCCCGCCGACCCTCAAGGCGGAGCTGGGCCGGATCCTCGTCGGCGATGCGGGGTGGATCATCGGGCGCGTCCACTCGCTCAAGCGCGGGTACCGCTCGATCATCGGCACCGATATCGGGATGAACGTCCTCGCCCGCCCGGCGCTCTACGGCGCGTACCACCACGTCTACGTCGACGGCAAGGAGGAGGCCACGCGCGCGAAGTGGGGGCTCTGCGGACAGATCTGTGAGAACACGGACTTCTGGATCCGCGAGCGCGAGCTCCCCGCCTCGATCGAGGTCGGCGACCTCGTCGTCGTCGAGAATGCCGGGGCGTACGGGTTCGTCATGAGCTATCCCTACAACGGCCGCCTCCGGCCGGCGGAGGTCCTCGTGCGCGACGGGGACTCGTGGCTGATCCGGGAGCGCGAGACCTTCGAGGACACGATCCGGGGCGTCCGCATCCCCGATCACCTCCGCGTGTGATCATCCGCGTCACGCCCGGGGCCTCAAGCTCCGTCGCCTTCATCTCCGATCCATGGGACGCAACGAGAGGGCGGCGGGG
>Ga0194112_10012649_pt1 | contig 10269 bp, 7 predicted proteins | sample TA2MahC400mmetaG_FD_146191 | JGI IMG/M metagenome (GOLD analysis project Ga0194112, IMG submission 146191) | Freshwater microbial communities from Lake Tanganyika, Tanzania - TA2015016 Mahale Deep Cast 400m | ecosystem: Environmental > Aquatic > Freshwater > Lake | place: Tanzania: Lake...
TTGGCCACCGTCATCAGCACAGGGAACATGGCGGTCTCCGCGCCATGAAGGCGGCCTCTATTGTTCGCTATGATGAATGACAGAAGGTAGAGGCCGAAGACGGATACGGCGAAGGCGCCGAAGCTGTAGTTCAGGATGGGCGTCGAGCCCGCCCGGTGGATGCCGGCATAGACGTGGTTCAGCAGGACCACTGTCATGCCCACCGCAGCAGCCACAAGGACATATCCTCCGACACGGAGCCAGCCCCACTTCCTCCAGACACCCACTGCCACAAGACAGAGTCCATAGACAGTCCAGGTGAGCGCCAGCGCCAGGGCTCTGGCGTTCTCCAGATTCCGAATGTGCAGATGGCTGCTGTGATCCAGCCTTGCCTCGATGATCCTCCTGCCCGCGAAGTCCACGATGTCGGCGCTGAGCAGCCAGACGGTGAGGAAACAGCCCACAAGCACCATCATCGGGAAGAGCCACGGCTGCAACACCTTTGGATCACGCCGCAGGAAGTAGGCCGCGGCATAGAAGGCCAGGATGCTCATGGCAAACGGCACGAACCTGTCATCATCCATGACGGGGCGGAAGCCGGCCTGGGCTACGACGTTGTCGAAGGCGAAGAGCCGGACCAGCACCAGTCCAAAGACCCCGAGAGCCCACAGTTGCAGCCTGGGGATGGACTGGCGTGTGGCAATCCAGGTCAGCACAGCGCCTTCGGCGGCCCAGGCCACGGTGATCCAGGCCCTGTGGAACTGGATAGGTATGGCAATGGTCAGGAACACGATGGCGATGCCAGCAGCGAACTGGCAGAGTCGCCTGTTGCTGTCACTCCTCCACCAAGCCAGCCAGGCCAGGAGGCCATAGAGGCCAGCCAGCATGAAGCTGAAGGTGCCCAGCCAGCCGCGATAGTCATCCCACATAAGGAAGTAGCTCGCGCTGAAGTAGACTGCCGCGTTGAGCGACATGAGGGCCAGGTCAGTCAACCCCGGGGTGCGACGCCAGACGACGTGGAACAGCATGGTCGCCAACGCGAAGCAGACGAAGATGCCGGTCAGCCCGCCCAGGGTCGTGAGCAGCGATTCCTCACGGCCTGAATCCAGATACCACAAGCCATAGACCAGCAGGGAACCGGTCCATCCCAGCAGGGTGAACCAGCGCCAGTTGCGCAGGCTGGACAGCCAGACGATCCCCGCATCGAGAAGCAGGATGTAGGCGATGAGGAGCCCCGGGCTGTGCCCGCCGGACCCCCCAGCGGGGTCTGAGTGGTCTGATGCCCCCAGAACGATCGGCACCAGGAAGGCGCCGGCGATGCCGATGATGGCTATGGCCATGGAGTTCTGCCGCAGGGCGATGGCCACCGCCCCCACCGTGACGAAGAACATCAACACGAAGGTGGGCAAGAAGGGCATGAGATCGTGGAGGGCGTAGGAGGCAAAGAACGACAGGTAGAGCGTCGCCACGCCTCCACCGGTGAGGGCCTGTGCCCAGACGCGGTATCTCCTGTTCCAGTGCTGGCCGCCCCAGAGGAGCACGACACCGATAGACAGCCCTGTGAGGAGCTGCACAACGGGACTGATCCAATCACGGTCGTAGGCAAGCTTGGCCAGGAAGCCAAGTCCAATGAACAGAGCCACAATTCCGATGCGTGAAAGCCAGTTGCCCGGAAGCGACTGCTCCCAATCCTGAAACCACCTGGCTCCCCCGGCGGGTCTGCCTCCAACCTGTCTGTCCTCCGCGCCTTCCGGGCGGCGGGGGCGGGGTGTCTCCGGCTTCCGCTGGCGAGGGAGTTCCCGGCTCTTCTGGGGACGTACGTCCGACCGCACTTCAGCGGCCGCAGCGGACGCACCGGTCGACGTGATTCTGCCTGCCACGGGCGACACGGCGGAGAGGGCAGAAGCAACCAGTGACTGGTCCACGGGCCGTGGTGTTGGCTTGCTCAGGCGAGCCGCGACCGGGGCCACGACTTCGACTCTGCGCGGCGGCTCCGGTGTTTCCCGCGGAGTATCCGGGGCTGGAGGGGCCGGCTGGTCTTCACATTCGCCGATGGGCATCCCTCTGCTGATCGCCTTCACCTGCCGCTCCAATGCCGACAACCGCAGCGACATTTGGCGCAGGCGCTGCTTCATATCCTGAAGCTCGTCCGGCTGCGACGCCGGCTGGCGGGGCATCTCCACCTCGTCACCCAGTCGATCACCGCACCAGAAGCAATAGGCCGCGCCCGGGGAGTTGTCCTTCCTGCATCTTGAGCACTTCATGTCTTCTGCCTCTCCAGTTGTTCCTGCCAGATCGGTCGTTCGTAGCATCGTGCCTTGAACCATCAGCACAATGCCGGCAGTTGCGACGTTCACAGTATTGCAGGCGTCCGTCCTCCTGTCTTGAGACCTTGGTCCCTATTTCTTCCGACGACCATGTCCCGAAGCCAGGTATTGGCCTGATGTTGTACAATGTGGTCAATCGCTTGCGAATGCATCGAGACCGCGAGGCGATTGACTATGAGAGTGGTTCCGGGCAGAAAGTCAGAGTCCTTCTCCAGCGAGCGCAGCCTCAAGGAGATGAAGAACCTAGAGTGGATCTTCATTGCGGTTCATTCGCTGGGCGTGCCGGCAGCGGTCCCCATAGGAATGATGCACGGCCCAGCGTCGGTGACCACTGTGGTCCTCTTCGCCGTCCTGCTGGGCGCGTGGAGCGGGATCGCTGCCTATCTCAACCGCAGGATCACCACGATGAACGGTCAGGTCCGCCTGGCTGTCGCCACACAGGCAATCATCGCCGTATTCGCCTGGGCCTTCATCTTCCAGTTCATATCGGGCAGGGAGACGGCCGCCTATGCCGGCTTCGCCATCGTGGTCATTGAAGGGGCCATGCGGTTCGGGCTGACGGGGAGCCTGGTGATGGAGGTGGTCTTCTGCTCGGGCCTGGCCGTGGCCATGCTCTACAGGGAGTGGGAGTATGACCTGACCTTCAGCACCCCGGGGTACGTCTTCTGGACGGTCATGATGTTCTTCGTGGCGCTGTCTGCCGGGCTGGTGACTGAGGAAACCAGAAGAGAGCGCCGCAGGAGCGCCAGGCTCGTCCGCGAACGCACCCTCATGGAAGAGCGGCAGAGGATCGCCCGGGACTTGCACGACACCTCCCTGAAGACGCTTCACGGTCTGGCCCTGGAAGCCCACGCCCTGAGGCGGCAGTTGACTTCCCCTGAAGCCGTGAAGAAGGCCGAATACATCGAGAGCGTCTGCCAGCGCTCCAGCCAGGAGATCCGGAATATCGTCGATGAACTGCGCAGCGAAGCGGAGTCCGGAGGCCTAGCGTCGCAGCTATCCCTCATCCTGCGAAGATGGGGTGATGCCACCGGCATCGAGACGGAGCTCACTCTCTCCGGCAAAGACCGGGCCCTGCCCCTGCTAGCCAGCTACAACGTGAGGAGCATTGTGTCAGAGGCTCTGCACAATACCCGCGAACATTCTTCCGCTTCCCGCGTCACCGTCTCCGTCGAGTTCCTGCCCGGAGAGATGCGCCTGGAGATCGCGGACAACGGTAAGGGGATCGGCTATTCAGGTGAAGGAATCTACGGGATGGCCAGCGAAAGGAAGTACGGAATACTGGGCATGAAGGAGCGTGTGGAGCAATTGAATGGGCAGTTCTCCATCGACAGCCGCCACGGGACCCGGCTGCTGATCACCGTCCCTCTGGCTTCAGCCGGATGAATCACAATGGATAGCATCAGGTTGCTGACGGTGGACGACAACGCGGTCATCCGGCAGGGGCTGCGCAGCCTGCTGGAGACAGAGGCCGGGATCGAGGTCATCGGCGAGGCCTCCACCGGCGCTGAGGCCATCCAGCGGATGAAGAGGGACCCCGCGGATGTGGTGCTGATGGACATCCGCATGCCGATCATCGACGGGATCAACGCCACGGCAGCCATCATGCGCATCGATCCGCAAGCCAGGATACTGATCCTGACCGTCTCAGAGGACCCCCAGACCCTGGCCCGGTCGCTCCGGGCCGGAGCCAGGGGATACCTAGTCTACAGCCGCTTCACTCCCGAGGAGCTGCTGCAGGCCATCCGCTCCGTGGCATCGGGACAGGAGATCGCACCCTCACCCGCCGTCGCCCTTGCCATGGCCACCCTGCCCGAGGAGGAGTCGAGGGCCGAGTACCTCAGGGAACAGCAGGCCGCCGATCCCCTGACCACCAGGGAAACCGAGATCCTGGATCTCATCGCCGAGGGGAAGAGCAATGCGGAGATCGCCCAGGCCCTGGCTGTGGAAGAGAAGACCATCAAGAATCACATCACCCGCCTCTATTCCAAGCTCAGCATCGGCAGCCGCTATGAGGCCATCAGACTCAGACTGGCGCACCTGCGCTGACCGCCCGGGCGGCACATCAGGGATGTCCGGCACATCGATCATAAACATCCATATCTTCTATGACATGATACACTATTGCAAGAGTCCCTGTGCCCTTTGAGACAGAGCTGTGAGCGTCAGGCTATACACTGTGTCAGTGAGATGCGGCCTGAACAAGACCCCCGGCGCCGGCCGGTGGTAGAATGGGACTGCGGATGAAGTCCGAGTTGGAATCCATCGCCCCGGGGCCATCGACAGGGAGAGCTCCTGACCATCGCAGATCCCCCGTGTCCTCAGCACGGGACAAGGCCGGCGGGGAATCACCTGCCTCGCCGGGAATCGACTGCCGCTCCGCTGCCGCGTCGGCTGTGCTGAGTCAGTTGAAGTGGGACGACGTCTTCGCTGAAGCCGAGTCCATTCTGCGCCGGCTGATCCAGTTTGAGACCGTCAACCCCCCTGGAAACGAAAGGCCTGCAGCCGACTACCTGGCCGAGCTTCTTCGCCAGGAGGGCTTCGAGCCGGAGATCTTCGAAGGTGCGCCAACCCGGGCCAACCTGGTTTGCCGCCTGAAGGGGACTGGAGAGAAGCCCCCGCTGCAGCTCGATGGGCATCTCGACGTTGTCTGCGCTGACGAGAGCCAGTGGACTCACCCGCCTTTCGCGGCTGATGTGGCCGGCGGGTACATCTGGGGCCGCGGCGCTCTGGACATGAAACAAATGGTCACCATGAGCCTGGTGTGCATGCTCCTCTTCAAGCGCCTTGGCGTCAGGTTCAAGCGGGACATCATATTCACCGCGGTAGCCGACGAGGAGACCGGGGGAACACACGGAGCGAAGTACCTGGTGGACAACCACGCCGACAGGATCCGGGCGGAGTACTGCCTCGGGGAGATCGGCGGCTTCGGCATCAGCAAGTGGGGAAAGACCTTCTACCCCGTCCAAGTGGCCGAGAAGGGCCTCTGCTGGTTTGAACTGGTCGCCAGGGGCGAGGCCGGGCACAGCTCCATTCCAGACCCGGATTCATCTCTGATACGCCTCTCCGAGGCCATCATCAGGCTGGGCCGGAACGGCCTGCCTCGGCATGACAACGTCGTGGCCGGGCATCTGGCCAAGGCCCTGCTGGCCAGCCAGCGCTTCCCCACAAGCATCGCATCGGCCTTCCTGCTTCACCCGCGGCTGACCTCCTTGGTCCTGAACCGGCTGGTTCCGGAGAGCGAACAGGCCACCATGCTCTCTGCCATGCTCCACAACACCGCCAGTCCCACCACACTCCGGGCGGGCGGGAAGACCAACATCATCCCGGCGGTTGCCCGGGTGGAGGTCGACGGACGGTTCCTGCCGGGTCAGACGGCTGAGAGCTTCCTGGCTGAGGTCAAGGATGTTGTCGGGCCCGGAATCGAGATCAACGTCCTGAAGAAGCTGCAGCCCACCACGGTGGATCCCGACGATCCCATCATGGGAGCCATCGCCCGGGTGCTCAAGAATCACGATCCGCAGGCCGTGGCCCTGCCTGTCATGATCTCGGCCACCACCAACGCCACCCACTACTCCACGCTGAACACGAAGTACTTCGGCTTCTCTCCGGTGAAGGTGGCCCACCACGACAGCTTCCGTTCCATGTTTCACGGCGCGGACGAACGCATCCCCGTCGAGGGATTCCGCTTCGGGATCAGGGTCCTGGCCGAGCTGGTCGAAGAGGTCTGCTCCTGACCTCTCTTGCTCACGCAAGCCCCCGCTGATACAATCTTCCCACAGAGGACATGGGAGTCGGCCGGCAATCCGCGCCATGCCGTACTCCAGTCCGCACCAGATGAGGGGGCTCCAGCAGAGATGAAGTGGTGTCAGGGTCAGGTGGGCAGGGTCTTCATCATCCGCCTCGAGGATGGCGATGTTCTGCCTCAGTGCATCGAGCGTTTTGCCGAGGAGAACGGGGTGGCCGCGGGACACGTCGTCCTTGTGGGCGGTGTCGGCGGGGGTGAGGTGGTGGTCGGTCCGCGGCGCTCCGACGAGAGGCCTCCCGAGCCGATGCTGCTGCCCATCGACGGGGCCCATGAAGTGGCCGGGGTCGGGGTCATCGCCCTTGGTGAAGACGGCAAACCATATCTTCACATCCATGCCGCCCTGGGTCGCTCGGGGAAGACCACCACCGGCTGCCTCAGGCCCGGGGTGACTGCCTGGCTGGTGGGCGAGGCCATCCTCTACGAAATCATCGGGACCAAGGCCACACGCATCGCCGACGCCAGCAGCGGCTTTGCTCTGCTGCAGCCTGGGATGTGATCCTGTGAAAGCTCTTGTCCTGGCGCCATTCGACCCCGCAGTGCTCAGGCAACTGCAGCAGACCGTCGATATCACCTATGAAAGCTGGATGGATACGAAGAAGCTCCTTTCCCCTCAGCAGTTCATTGAGCGCATCCAGGAACACGGAATGAGCATCGTGGTGGTGGAAGCGGACTTCCTCCCCCGGGAGGTATTTGACAAGGCCCGCGGGCTGAGGCTTGTGGGCGTCTGCCGGGCGGACGTGAGTCACATCGATGTGGCAGCGGCCACAGAGTACGGTGTCCCCGTGGTGAACACGCCGGCCAGGAATGCTATCGCCGTCGCCGAGTTGACCATCGCATTGATGCTCTGCCTGGCCCGACACATCCCCTCGGCGCACACCATGGTCCAGTCAGGCCAGTGGACCGACCCCACCGTGGCCTACTTCCATATGCGGGGCTCGGAGCTGTGGAGAAAGACCGTGGGCATCATCGGCTTCGGGGCCATCGGTCAACAGGTGGCCAGGAGGCTTGCCGCCTTTGAGGCCTCGATCCGGGTTTACGACCCCTACGCTGCTCCGGCCGTCATGGCCAACCTCGGCGCCGTTCCATCCGAGCTGGACAGCCTGATGAAGGAATCGGACTATGTCACCATCCACTGCACCACCACTGCCGAGACTGTCGGCCTGGTGGATGCCCGCCGTATAGCCCTGATGAAGCCCACGGCCTACCTGGTCAATGCAGCCAGCGCCTATGTGGTCGACGCAGATGCCCTGGCCTCGGCACTGAGGGAGGGACGCATCGCCGGAGCCGCCTTCGACGTCTACAAGTCCTGGCCGGCCAAGCCGGACGACCCGCTGCTCAAGCTTCCCAACGTGGTCCTCACGCCTCACATAGGCGGAGCCACCGATGAGTCCGTGACCCGTCACTCGCTGAGCATGGCCGAAGACATCCAGAGCTTCCTCAAAGGAGAACGGCCCCGCAACCTGGTCAATCCTCAGGCCTGGAAGTAGCATGCCCGACCATTGCGTCCTAGCCATAGATGCCGGGTCCAGCGGCTGCCGTGCTCTACTCTTCGATCCACAGGGCAAAGCCATCTCGTCCGCCCGTCGTGACTGGAACTACGACACGCCGCCGGAGATCGCTCCCCTGGGCAGGCAGTTCAACCCGGAGGCTTTCTGGACCATCATCTGTCAGATCATCGCCGAGGCCATCCAGAGGTCCGGCCTGACTCCGTCGCGGATCGCCGCGGTCAGCGCCGCCAGTCAGCGGCAGGGAGTGGTGTTCCTCGATCGGGACGGGGTTGAGCTCTATGCCGGCCCCAACACCGATCTCCGGGCCCTGGTCGAGGGGTTCTCCATCGACGGCCAGTTCGGCGGCGACATCCACCGCATCACCGGCCATACTCCCTCGTTTCTGTTCACGCCGGCCAAGCTGCGATGGTTCAAGACCCACCATCCCCAGACATACCATCGAATAGCCACCGTCCTCTCCATAAACAACTGGATCATCTACAGGCTCTGCGGCAGAGCCGTTGCCGACCTGTCCAGTGCCGCAGACACCGGACTGGTGGACATCCGCGAGAGTGCCTGGTCGAGCCAGTTGTTGACCATGTTGGAGCTGCCGCCGGGGGTCTGCCCGGAGATGGCTGTCCCCGGAACGGCCGTTGGCACGGTGTCTCCCGGCAGCGCCGCCCGGACGGGGCTGGCCGCCGGCACGCCTGTTGTGGCCGGCGGGGCTGACACCCAGTGCGGCCTGCTGGGCATGGGAGTGAACAACGAGGCTGAGGTTGGAGTACTCGCCGGCTGGAGTGCCTCCGTTCAGATGGTGACCGCCAGGCCGATCCTCCACCCTGAAGGACGGATCTGGTCAGGCTGCCACGTTGTGCCCGGGAGATGGATTCTGGAGAGCAACGCCGCCGAATCCGGCGGCGCCTACGCCTGGCTCAAGGGACTGCTTTATGAGGACGGGGCCGCGCAAGCGGGGAACGACGCCTACGCGGCGATGGATCGTCTGGCGGAACAGGTGCCGCCGGGCGCCGATGGGGCGCTGGCCTTCATCGGCCCGAGGGTGATGGATATGACCCGGCTGAGACCCGCTCTCGGCGGCTTCCTCTTCCCCATCACCCCGAGTGTGACCGCTGTGGGAAGGAAGCACTTCGTCAGAGCAGCGCTGGAGAATCTCGCCTTCGCCTTCAAAGCCAACTGCGACCAGCTCGCCCAAACCTCGGACATGGATCCGGAGAGGGTGAGCATCGGGGGCGGGCTGGCGCGGAGCCGATCTCTGGTTCAGATGCTGTCCGACGCGCTGGGGCGGCCGGTGGTCTCCTTTGGGACGCCCCAGGTCACCGCCTGCGGGGTGGCCATGTGCGCCGCTGCGGGGGCCGGCTGGTACGGGGATCTCCGGGCCACCGCGGAGGCCATGCGGCCCGCGTCCGAGGTCATCGAACCGGATCAGAAGAGCTCGTCAGAATACGCCAAGCACTATGGGAGATGGCTGCATGCCTCCAGATGGCTGGAGAGTCTGGTCGAGGAGGTGGGATAGACAATGTGGGAACCGCAGAAGCAGGAGGTTCTGGACACCGCTCAGAAGATGTCCCAGAGGGGTTTTGTGGTGGGCACTTCCGGGAACGTCAGTCTGCGTTTCAAGGACTCCGTCGGCAGGGACCTGGTGGCCATCACCCCCAGCGGACGCCCCTACGACACGATGAAACTGAACGATATCGTGGTCGTCGACCTCGATGGACTCCGGGTCGAGGGAGAACTGAGTCCCTCCATAGAGACCATGCTCCACACAGAGATCTACAAGGTCCGCAAGAAGGCGAATGCCGTCATCCACACTCACCCCGTCTATGGAAGCATCATCGCCGTCGCCGGCCTGGAGATCCCGGCCATCCTCGACGACCAGGTCACCCAGATGGGGGGGGAGATCAAGGTGGCGCGGTACGCCCTGTCAGGCAGTCCCGAGATGACGGCGAACGTCCTTGCCGCCCTCGGTCCCCGGAATGCCGCCCTGATGGCCAATCACGGCGCCATAGTGCTGGGCAAGAGCATGCAGGAGGCCTTCACGAACTGCCAGTTGTTGGAGAAGACGGCGCAGGTCTACGTCTTCGCGCTGGCCCTGAAGAACGTCACCACCCTGCCGGCTGAAGCCACTGAAGTGGAGAAGGCCTTCTTCAACGCGGTCTACGGCGAGGGTTGAGCGCTCCCACAGCAACGCCCGCTGCGGCGCCGCCCCCTGACGTCCCCCGGCAGGCGGTACCCCAATGCCTGGGGTGCCTAGCGCGACCGGACCTTCTCGACCTCGATGGGTTTGGCGTGAATGCACTCGGAATGCACGTACATGCAGGCTATCAGCCTATCCACCAAGTCCTGGCAATCCCCCTCGAACTGACAGCCACCGCAGTTGTTGTGCGTCCGACTGCACGCACTAGCCCACCGCTCGACTATGAGGTCGTCGTGCCTCTTCGGATACCACCGCGACCCCTTCCTCGGCGCGCCGGGCTGCTCTCTGATCGACTGAGTAATGACTTTCCCCCTTCAAGCCCAGGAATCACCCTGTCCTGGGTCCAAGTCACTTCTTGCCACTCCTGCCTGTTCAGCCACTCCTGATAGCTCTCCTTGTCCGGATTGGCCAGGCAATCAGACAGGTAGTTCGGGAACTGCCTCTGAGCCCCGCAGA
>Ga0194112_10012652_pt1 | contig 10269 bp, 9 predicted proteins | sample TA2MahC400mmetaG_FD_146191 | JGI IMG/M metagenome (GOLD analysis project Ga0194112, IMG submission 146191) | Freshwater microbial communities from Lake Tanganyika, Tanzania - TA2015016 Mahale Deep Cast 400m | ecosystem: Environmental > Aquatic > Freshwater > Lake | place: Tanzania: Lake...
GCCCCTTACGGACAGAGGGACCAGCTCAAGGCCATGAAGGACAACCCCAAGATGAAGGAGCGGCTGGGCGAGGAACGATACGAGGCCATGGTCTGGGACCTGGAGAACCCCTCGACGGCCCGGCGAATTCTCTTTCCCTTCATCGGCGCCCCCCTCGTCCAGCTCCTGGGCTTTCTCATCGCCGCCGTCGTCCTCCTCATCCTCGGACGCCTCGTGTCGACGGAAGGGACCTTCCAGGCCGTCTTCGCGGTCCTCATCACGGCCAACGCCATCGATAAAATCCTCGGCGGAGCCGTCCGGACGCTCCTCTATGTCCTCCGCGGGTCGGTCGCCGAGGCCTCGACCAGCCTCGCCCTTCTCGTCCCGGGAGCGGCCCTCACCTCGCCGGCGACCATCATCCTCGGTCAGTTCGACTTCTTCCAGCTCTGGATGTACGCCGTGATCGGCCTCGGCTTGGCCTTCGTCCTCAAGGTCCCGGCGAAGAAAGGATGGGCCTTGGCCTACGGCTTTTGGGCCGCGAAAAGCGTCGTCTTCGTCGCCTTCGGCTTCCTGGCCCGTTCCTTTATCGTTTGAGCGGCCGCCCCGTCGGGCGGAATTGACATCGCCCCCGTCCGCGGCTACATTACCTTCTCAATGAAAGACGCCCCGCTCGAAGGAACGCTCGCCGCGACCCCGTTCCCCCGCGTCCTGTTCGACCTCTGGACCCGGGAGCGGACGGGCCGCCTCCGCCTCCGACGGGAGGACGAGGAACGGATTCTCCACTTCGAGAAGGGCCGCCTCTGCCTCGCCCGGGAAAGCTTCAGCGAGCGGGACTTCTTGGCCGCCCTCGTCCGGAAGAAAGTCCTTCTTCCCGGACAGGCCGAGTCGGCCGAGCGTCTGGCCAGCCTCAAGGGCTTCTCCCTCCTCAAGGCCCTGGGGGAGGCCGGAGCCCTGTCCCCCATCCCTCTCTGGAGCCTTCTCGCCTCCTTTTTCGTCCGGCAGCTGTTCCCGCTATTCGACCGGGAGGAGGGGACGTTCGATTTCGAGCCCGTTCCCCCTCTTCCGGCCGAGGCGCGCCTCGGCCACCTCGAGGTCCCCGACCTCATTCTCCAGGGCGTCCGCCAGATGCAGAACGACAGCCTCATCGAGCGCTTTCTTCCCCCTCCGGCCGAGGCCTTCCGCCTTTCGGCGCCCTACTTCCTCCAGCGCCTCGACCTCGAACCGTACGAACGCTACGCCCTGAGCCTCCTCGGCGAGGTCCCGAACCTCCAGAGCTTCCGGGCCCGGGCCGAACTCGGGGAAAGGGAAAGCCGGAAAGCGCTCTTCGCCTTCGCCTGTCTCGGCCTCCTCGGTCTCGCGGCCCCAGAGGCCGCGGCCGGGCCGCCGGCCGGGCCGCCCGTGTCCAACCCCGAGCGCCTTACGGAAGCGTTCAACGAAAAATGCGCCTTCGTCTTCAAATATCTTTCCAAGGAGGCCGGCCCCGTCGCCCAGTCGATCCTCGGCAAAGCCCTGGACGAAGCCAAGTCCGCCCTGGGGCCCGCGTTCCAGAGGGCCGCCCTTCTTTCTGACGGCCGGATCGAACTCGAGACCGGCCTCCGCCTCGGAGCGGGGTCCGCGTCGGCCGAAGTCCGTCGTTCGACCCTCCGAGGCTTCGACGAGATCTTGACGGCCGAAGTCCTGGCCGTGCGCAAGTCCCTCGGCCCGGCCCATGAAACGGCCGTCGTCAAGGGTCTGGAGAAAGTCGGATGCCACTGAGCCGCCGCCAGGTCTTCGCCCTCCTCCTCCTCGTGACCCTCGGCCTCATGGCTTTTTTGGCGAGCCTTGTCCTCTGACGCCCGGCCTCTCGTTTTCCTCGTCGGTCCCACGGCGGCCGGCAAGAGCGCTCTCGCCCTGGACCTCGCTTCGCGCCTCGACGGCGAGGTCGTGGCCTGCGACTCGATGCAGGTCTACCGCGGGTTCGACATCGGGACGGACAAGCCTTCGGCCAAAGACCGGGCCCGCATCCCCCATCATCTCCTCGACATCGTGCCCCCCGAAGCCCAGTTCACCGCGGCCGACTTCGCCGCTCGGGCCGTCGAGGCCATCGAGGACATCGTCCGCCGGGGAAGGTTTCCCCTCGTCGTCGGCGGGACGGGGCTCTATTTCAAGGCCCTCGAAGACGGCCTGTTCCCCGGCCCCGGCCGCGACGAAATCCTCCGCCGCCGGCTCGAGGAGGAGGCCGAAGCGGGAGGGGTGGAATCCCTCTGGGAGCGGCTCGCGGCCCTGGACCCGGACTATGCTCTCAAGACCGGACGCCGGGATAAGGTCCGCCTCATCCGGGCCCTCGAGGTCCAGTCGCTGACCGGGCTTCCCTTGAGCCGACACTTCCTCCGGACCCGGAGCCTCCTGGCGGGCTTCCGGGTGGCCAAATTCGGGCTGGAATGCCCCCGGGACGAGCTTGTCCGCAGGATCGAGGCGCGGGTCGACTCGATGTTCGCCCGGGGGTTGGTCGGCGAGGTGGAAGGCCTCCTCGCCCGCGGCGTGCCGGCGACCGCCCCGCCGTTCAAGGCGATCGGCTACAAGGAAGTCCTTCTCCATCTCCAGGGAACGATCGGCCTCCCGGAAGCCGTCGGACGGACGAAGGTCGAAACCAGGCAGTACGCGAAACGCCAAATGACCTGGTTCAGGAAAATGCGGGACGTCCGCTGGGGCGGAGGCGAAGACATCGCCGCCGCCGTCCTGGACTGGCGCCGGCCGGGTGAGGAATGAGAGCCGTGGAGAAAACCGTTCTCGTCAGCCTCTCGACCTCGGCCCGGGAAAAAATTGAAGCCGGGGATTCCATGGACGAGCTCGAAGGCCTGTCCCGGGCCGCGGGCGCGGTCGTCCTGGAGAAGGTTTTCCAGGTCAGGCCCAGGCCGAGCCCCCGGTATTTCATCGGCGAGGGGAAAGTCGAGGAGCTCAAGGCTCTCCGGGAGAAGGTCGAAGCGGAGACCTTCATCTTCGACCACAGGCTCAGCCCCACCCAGCAGCGGAACCTCGAGGCCGCCCTGGAGGTCAAGGTCATCGACCGGACCCAACTCATCCTCGACATCTTCGCCCGGCGGGCGCGCTCGACCGAGGGCAAGCTCCAGGTCGAGCTCGCCCAGCTCAAGGACCTCCTGCCCCGGCTGGCCGGCCGGGGGAAGAGCCTGTCCCGGCTCGGCGGCGGGATCGGGACGCGCGGCCCGGGCGAAAAAAAGCTCGAGACCGACCGCCGCCATATCCAGGACCGGATCACGAAGATTCAGCGGGAGGTCCGGGCCGTGGCCAAGCGCCGCTCGGGCCAGCGCCTCAGCCGGAAGGAAAGCCTCATCCCGATGGTCGCCCTGGTCGGATACACGAGCGTCGGCAAATCGACCCTCTTCAACCGCCTGGCCGAGGAATCGACGCCGACCTCGCCCTCTCTCTTCGCCACCCTCGACCCGCTCGTCCGGCGGGCCCGGTTCGCCGACGGCCTCCCCTACTTCCTGAGCGACACCGTCGGCTTCATCCGGAAACTCCCCGTCGAGCTCGTCGTCTCGTTCCGGGCGACCCTGGAGGAGGTCCTCGAGGCCGACCAGGTCGTCCACGTCATCGACCTTTCCGCCCCGTCCGCGGACGCCCAGGCCGAGGCCGTGGCGAAAATCCTGGCCGACATCGGGGCCGCCGACATCCCCGTTCTCCGGGCCTACAACAAGATCGACCGACTTCCCGACCGCGGCGCGCTCCTCGCCCGGAACGCGGCCGCCGAGGAGGCCGTCTATCTCTCGGCCGCGGCCGGAGACGGCGTCGATGACCTCAAGGACCGGCTTCGGTCCCGGCTGTACCGGGGCCTCCGGGCCTTCGACCTTCAGCTCCCGAAGGCCGTCCCCGGCCTCGCCGCCTCTCTCGGCCATCGGGCTCTCATCTTGAAAAAACAGGAGGACGGAGATTATCATGTCCTCAGGGTCATGGCCGACCCCGGACAGATGGTCGACCTGGCCCCGTTTATCACTCGAGGAGAGTGACGCCGTGAAAAAAGCAGCCCTTCTGGCCTCGCTCCTGGCGGCGGGAGCCGCCTGCGTCTCGGTCGCCCCCCTCCCGCCCTCGCTCTACATCGAAAACCCGACGGCGTCGTTCACGGCGTCCCTTCCTCTCGACGCCCGGATCGCCGTCGAGGACGCCTGGAGACACCTCAAGCAGGGGCGCCCCGACAAGGCCGAAAAGTCGATCCTCAAGCTGGGGGAAACGAGTCCCTTCTACTACGCCGGGTTCGGCTACATCGCCCTCCTCCGGAACGACCTCCAAGCGGCCGAGGGATACCTTCAGAAGGCCGTCCAGGATTTTCCGGACCTGGCCATTGGCCATCTCGCTTTGGGCCAGCTCTACCGGAAGGCGGGCCGGGAAGAGGAGGCCCATGGCTCCTTCCTCGAGGTCCTGAAGCGCGACCCGGAGAACGCCTATGCCCGGCGCGAGGCGGACAACATCGTCGCCCTTATGACCGACGCCTATCTCACCCAAGGCCGGTCGGCGGCCGCGACCGGGGCGGTCGAGCCGGCCAAGGAGGCCTTCCTCAAGTCCCTCCACTACTCCCCCAAGCTCGAAGAGGCCCATCTGGCCCTGGCCCGGATTTTCCGCAAGGAGAAAAACTTTTCGGCCGCCCTGTTCCACCTCCGGACGGCGAGCGCCAACGACCCCTCCAGCAAGGCCGTCCTTTTGGAGTACGCCCAGGCCCTCGAGGAATCGAAAAGCCTGGGACCGAGCCTGGAGGCCTACGAGAAAGTCCTCGCCCTCGACCCCAAAGATAAGACGGCCGCGGAGCGGGTGGCCGCCCTCAAGGCCAAGCTCGGCATCGTCGAGCTCCCGAGCCAGTACGCCGAAATTCCCGGCCGCGAGAGCGTGACGAAGGAGGACGTGGCCGCGGTCATCGCCGTCAAGTTCCGCGAATTCGTCGACGACAACCCCCCCAAGCCGCCGATCATCGTCGACATCACGACCTCCTGGGCGTCGAAGTTCATCGTCAAGGTCGCCGCCCTGGACATCATGGAAGTCTACTCCAACCACACCTTCGAGCCCCGGAAAGCGGTCCGGCGGGCGGAGATGGCCGACACGCTGGTCCGCCTGATCAACGTCCTCCGGAAGAAGGGGACGAAGGTCATCGCCCAGATCCCGGCCGAGCGGATCCAGATCTCCGACGTCCCCCCCGAGCATCTCTTCCATAAATCGATCGTCCAGGCCGTCTCGACTCAGGTCATGGACTTGGGTCCCGACCGGACCTTCCGGCCCGACCAGCCGCTCACCGGCTCGGAGGCCATCCGCCTCTTCGACCTGCTCCTGGGCCTGATCCGCTAGGAGAGAGCGAGCGTGGCGACCCGGGATCCAAAGGACGATAATCTGGGGTCGGCGGTCTGGACGGTCGCCAACGCCATCAGCCTGTTCCGGATCCTCCTCGTCCCCTTCTTCGTGGCCGCGGTCCTCGGCCGGAGGCAGGGCCTGGCCCTCCTTCTTTTCTTCATCGCCGGAACGAGCGACTTTCTGGACGGGCTGGCCGCCCGGGTTTGGCATCAGCGGAGCAGGCTGGGGACTTTCCTCGACCCGGCCGGGGACAAGCTCCTGATGGCCGCGTCCTATATCGTCCTCACCCTCCCCTCCTCGGCGGGGGCCAACGTCCTCCCCCTCTGGCTGACGGGGCTCGTCTTCGCCCGCGACCTCCTCATCGTCTCCGGGGCGGCCTACGGCCGATTCCGCCTGGGCTTGACGACGTTCCTGCCTTCGCTTCTGGGAAAGTTCACCACGGGTTTCCAGGTCGGGACGGTCTTCTGGGTCCTGTTCTTCAATTCCCGGGGGACGACGCCGGGCGTCCTGGGCTGGTTCTATGGGGCGACGGCCTCCCTGACGATCGCCTCGGGGGTGGACTATTTCCTGAAAGGTCTCAAAATCCTCCGGGCCCGCCGCGCGGCCTGAGGCTCAGGCCATCGTCTTGTCGATGAAGCCCCGGCGGAGGGTCATCCACAGAATCTTGAGGTCCAGGCCGTAGGACCAATTCTGGATGTAGTAGAAGTCGTATTCGAGCCGCTTCTCGATCGAGGTGTCCTGGCGCAGGCCGTGGACCTGGGCCCAGCCGGTCAGCCCCGATTTCATTTTGTGGCGGAGCATGTACTTGGGGATCCCCTCGGTGAACGCCCGGACGAACTCGGGGCGCTCGGGCCGCGGCCCGACGAAACTCATCTCTCCGCGGAAGATGTTGACGAGTTGAGGGAATTCGTCCAGGCTGTATTTGCGGAGAAAGCGCCCGACCCGGGTCACCCGGGGGTCGTCGGTCCGGCAGAACACCGGCCCGGTTTCCTTCTCGGCGTCGCAAATCATCGTCCGGAATTTGTGGATGGCGAACGTCCGGCCGTCCAGGCCGACCCGCTCCTGATGGTAGAAGACGGGGCCCTTGGAGGTCAGCTTGATGAGGACGCCGAAGAGGAGAAAGAACGGCGAGAGGAGGACGATCCCCAAGCCCGCCCCGGCGAGGTCGGTCAGCCGCTTGAGCACGCGCCACCCGCCGCGGAGGGGGACCTCGTCGATCGAGATGACCGGAAATCCGTCGAGGTCCTGGACGTTGGCCTTGAGGGTCAGGAGCTGGAAGAGGTCGGGGATGAGGCGGACGTTGACCGGAAAGCGGTGGACGACTTGGAAGACTTCCAGGATCCGGGCGTAGTTCGCCAGGTCCAGGGCGACATAGACCTCCTGGATGCCCTCCCGCTCGAGGACCGAGGCCAGGTCCTGGACCCGGCCTAGGACCGGCAGGCCGCCGTCGACCGGAATCATCGCCCCGGGCAGACGGTCGTCGGCCAGGAACCCGTGGACGACGAACCCCAGGTCCCGGTACTGGAGGAGCTTCTGGGCGACGGCGACGCCCATTTCGCCCGCCCCGACGATGAGGACGTTCTGGAGGTCTTTCCCCCGGGCGAAGCGGCGCTTCATCATGTAGTAGATCTGGTTCCGGAGGAAGGAGATGGTGAAGACGACCCCGACGAAATAGACGGCGATGAAGCCCCGGGAGAGCTCGATGAGAGGCTGGCCCAAAATCTTGGTTTCCCCCCGCCCGTAGGTGACGAGATAGGCGGCCAGGAGAGTGACGACGGCGATCGTCAAGACGGCGTTGACGCTGACCGAGAAGAAATCGTCGAGCTGGGTTCGGCGGAGCCGGCTCTTGTAGAAGCCCTGGAGGAAAAAGATCCCCAAATGGGCCAGGACGAAGAAGGGGACGAGGACGAGATACTGGCGGAGAGGGGGGACGCCCAGGGCCGGGTCGACGGGGACGATGTAGGAGTAGAAGCGGAAGAGATAGGTGTAGAGGAAGGAGACGACGATCGCGACGACGTCGCTGGCGATGAACAGGCCCGCCAGGCGGGCCCGGTGTCGGCTGATCAACGGTGGTCCTTAAACTCGTCCCACAGCCGCCGGAGGCGGCCGGCGATTTTGTCCTTGAAAACGCCCCGCGAAAACCTCAAGGCCTGGGACCTGAGGGAGTTTTTATTAAAGGCCAAGCCCCGGAGTTTGTCAAGGGCGGCCGCCAGGGCGGCCGGCGCCGGGTCGTCGTACAGAATCCCTGTCTCGCCGGCGAGGACGGTTTCCCTGGCCCCGCCCCGGTTGAAGGCGACGACCGGGGTCCCGCAGGCCTGGGCCTCGAGGGGGGCGATCCCGAAATCCTCCTCTCCGGGCAGGAGAAAAGCCGCCGCCTCCTGGTACTGGCGGCGGAGCTCGGCCCCGGAAAGGGGGCCGAGAAAGGAGACGTTCGGCCCGGCCATCCGCTTCAGCGTTTTATACTCCGGCCCGTCGCCGACGACCCTCAGCTCGCGCCCGCCCCGGGCGAAGGCGGCGACGGCGGCGTCGATTCGCTTGTAGGGGACGAGGGCCGAGACGATGAGGAAGGCCTTCCGCTCCGGTTCGGACTCGGGGGGGACGAAAAAATCCGTGTCGACCGGGGGGTGGACGACCTCGGCCGGCCGGCGGTAGTATTTCTCGATTCTTCGGGCCACGGCCCCCGAATTGGCCAGGAAATGGTCGACCCGGGCCGACGAGGCCACGTCCCAGACCCGGAGGCGATGGATGACGAGCGGGATGAGGAGCCGGCCGAACGGCCCCACCCTCCCCGGGCCGAAATAGGCGAAGTACTGGTTCCAGGCGTAGCGGACGGGAGAATGGACGTAGGAGACATGGAGGGCTTCGGCGTTGGGGATGGCGCCCTTGGCCACGCAGTGGGAGCTCGAGACGACGAAGTCGTAGTCCTGGAGGTCGAACTGCTCGACGGCCAGGGGGTAGAGGGGCAGGTAGGAGCGGTAGCGCTTCCTTAGGAAGGGCAGGCCCTGGAGGAAGCTCGTCCGGATGTCCCGCCGCTCGAGGTCGGGAACCTGGCTGCCCGGAAAATGGATGAGGGTGAAAATCGGCGCCCGGGGGAAGATCTCGGCCAGGACCTCCAGGACCTTCTCGCCCCCGCGCCGGCCGGTCAGCCAGTCATGGACCAGGGCCACTCGGGCGTTTTCCATCGTTTCCTGATTATAGGGGTCCGGGGAAAGCCAAGTCAATCGGCCGGCCAAACCGGACTTGACATCGCCGGCTCCGGTTGTTAATAATAAAAATACCTCTTAACTATTGTTAAGAATATAATATTAACTTAACGAGCACGACATGGCTGAAAAAAAGTTCTACTCCCTGGCCGAGTCCGGCCGGATCCTGGGTATTTCCCGGGTGGCCGTTTTTCAAAAAGTCAAGAAAGGAGACCTCGAAGCCGTCCGGATCGGCCGGAGCTGGGCCGTCCCGGCGAGAGCCCTCGCCGGCGTGCTCGGAAGGACGCTCCGGGAAAGCGAGAAACAGACGATCGACGCGGCCGTACGGAGGGTTGTGGACGAATATGGCGAAGTCCTAAAGCGTCTGGGGAAAGAGTGAAAAAAGGCCTGACCGTCAAAGAAGTCGAGCACATCGCTGTTCGCCTGGCCGTCGAACTCCTCGCGTTCGACGAGCCCATCCCCGACTCTTCGACCCGCTTCCCTCATATTCTCGAGAGCTACCTCGCCGCTCCGTTTCAGACCTTCGGCGGAAAAACCCTGTACCCGACTTTTATCGAACGGACGGCGTTGCTCTTTTACTTGATGGTCAAGAATCACCCCTTCCAGAACGGAAATAAAAGAATCGCGATCACAACCTTATTCGTTTATCTCTATAAGAACGACAAATGGCTCAAGGCGAACGTCCAAGAGCTATACAATTTCACCGTCTGGGTAGCCTCCTCCCCCGCCCGGCTGAAGAACGAAACGGTCAAGGCCGTGGCCAAGTTCCTGAAAATTCATCTCGTCAGTTTGAGATAAAGGGCGGCGTGGCCGGCGGCCATCCGGTCCAGAGTGAAGCGGGGGGGGATCTCAGCTTGGGCCCGAGCGGCCAGGCCTCCGGCCAAGGCGGGGTCGCCGAGCAGCCTGTCGACGGCGGCGGCCAGCGCCTCCGGGTCTTTAGGAGGGACGAGGAGGCCCGTTTCGCCGTTCCGGATGACTTCCCGTACGCCGTCGATATCGGCCGCCACGACCGGTTTCCCCCGGGCCGCCGCCTCGGCCAGGACAAGGGGAAGGCCTTCCCAGAGCGAGGGCAGGACGAAGACGTCAAACAGCTCCATGAGGTCGGCCGCGTCGGCCCGTTCGCCGAGGAGGACGACCGTCCGGCCGAGGCCGCCCCGCTCGAGGGCCCTCCGGAATTTCCGTTCGAGCGGGCCCCCTCCGACGACGACGACTTTGACCCCGGGCCGCGACTTGACCAGTCTTTCGGCCGCCTTTAAAAGATAGGCGACGCCCTTCTGCCGGTGGAGGCGGGCGACCGTGCCCACGACCGGCGGGTCGAGCTTGACTCGGGCCCTGAGCTCCGAGAGAGCGCGCTCGCGCTCCGGGCTTGCCTCGGGAGGCGGCTCGACGCCGTTTCGGATGAGCTTGAGGCGGCCCTCCTCGGAAAGCCTCAACTTAACGGCCCGGTTGCGGTCCGCCTCCGAGACGCAGATGACCGCGTCCGTGTACCGCGAACATCGCCTCTCGAGCCCGATGTAAAACCGGCGGAGGAGAGGATTCCGGTAGTGGAGATAGTGGATGCCGTGGAGGGTGTGGACGACGGCCGGAGTTCCCGCCCGCCTCGCCGCCCACCGCCCGTAAAGCCCGGCCACTCCCCCGTGGGTATGGAGGAGGCCGACATCGTTCTCGATCAAGAGGCGCCGCAAGTCCTCGACCAGGCGCCGGCTCGGCCGTTTGCTGAAGGGCGCCGGAAGGAAGGGCAGCCCCAGCTCGCGAA
>Ga0194112_10012653_pt1 | contig 10268 bp, 16 predicted proteins | sample TA2MahC400mmetaG_FD_146191 | JGI IMG/M metagenome (GOLD analysis project Ga0194112, IMG submission 146191) | Freshwater microbial communities from Lake Tanganyika, Tanzania - TA2015016 Mahale Deep Cast 400m | ecosystem: Environmental > Aquatic > Freshwater > Lake | place: Tanzania: Lake...
GAAAAGCAGGACGGATCCCTGTACTCGGGCCTGGTCGATCTCAAAATCACCGACATGCGGCGGGACTGGGCCTTCCGCGGCGTTCCGACACAGATCCTGGTGTCTGGGCTCACCTCCTACGGAAATGTCACCGGCGTCGATGTCAGCGAGATTTCCAATGGATCTGTGCGCTTCGTTGCCAACCGTGGAGCCTGGGGCGGGGATTTCAGTATTTCCGTCGCCAGTGAGTTTTCGTTTGTGATCGACGGTCGCTTTGCGAACTTCGGGATGTTCGGTGCCGGCCATGCTCCTTCCGTTCTGGGCTCCATCGAGCACAGAGAGGGGGAGTGGGTCCGCAAGGCCTTCCCTCTCAAGCCGAAGACGCAGACCGTCTCCATTAGACTTATCGCCACCGGCGGCTCATCCGCCGATGTCTTCTTTGATAATGTGAAGGTCTCGGTCATCGAGAAAAACGTTGGCGGAGCCGTGACGGTGGCTGGGGACGCCACCAACAAGAAACACTACATCTCGACCACGATGGGGATTTTCTCTGTCAATGAATCAGGTGGGGTGACCTTCATAAAAAAGACCTATGACGCCGCAACGGGGATGGAGGCGGTCATAGAAAAACTTGCGGTTAATGGCTCGGCCTTTGGCTATTCTTTTTCTGGGTTGTCTGGGGATCAATGGGGTGGCTCAAACGGCTTGTCGCTGGAAGAACACTTGGATAATTATGGTGGTGTTCTTCGGTCCGTATTCGAGGACGGGTCAAGTGTTCCCAACCAGTTCAACGAGGACGTACAGGTCTTCGCTGGCGATGTCGCTATGGGTGATTCGGCCAAACCGCTCCATTTCTACCGGAGCAATAGAGCTTGGGGCATCAATCATTATGAAGGCATGATCAATTTGGTCCCAATCATTGCGTTCTTTCGCACAGTGAGCTCGAGGCTGGTCTATTTCCGCCGCATGCGCGCGTGGCTCGTGACCTATCAAACGGGCGCGATGAGGATACTGAAATCCTGGGGGCAGGCCGATGAGGTGTCCGACTTCGTGTCGCAGCCCGTCCGGGCAGATGGCACCAAGTTGGAGCGTCACACCCTTCCGCTCGAGATCGGGCGTCTCCTGGGCTACCAGGTTGGGTCTCGCGATTATTTCTGGTGCGACGATCCGCTGGACGGCTGGTATGTGGGCGGCGGCCTTCCCAAAAACATCCTCGGAATGGTCGAAATCCTGTAAGAAAAGAGGCTCCATTTTTTGGAGCCCCTTCTATTTTTACCCATATTTATCGGGATGTTATGATAACAAGGACCAAGTAAATGGGACCAGCAAGTTTCGGGATGTCAGTGCTGGCATGGGGTGATGCCCATGCCAACGCTGGGGAAAGTGATGTCGATAAGAAACGGCACACGGCCATCGGCCACGCGGCATTGGAGCACCGCCCCCATGTCCTGATGTGCGGGGGCGACCAGGGGGATATCCCGAGCCTCGCGGCCCACCTGGGCGCAAAATCGGTTGGCGGGGCAGGCTCCACCCTGTATCACCAGAACAAGAAGCTGGGGCTCGACCTTGATGCGCTCAAAGAGAGCATCCAGATGATCGAGGCGCCCATCAACGAATACAACCGACGCGCGCGACGGGCTGGCAGATCCAACAGCCAATACACCCCCCACAAGGTCTTCCTGCTGGGCAACCACGAGAAGCGACCCAACAAGGTGGCCAACAACCAGCCCGAGCTGGCCGATGTCATCAACACATATGACCTCATCACAAAATGGCTCGTCGGCCTTGGTTGGGATGTCTATGACGGGGAGGCCGAGACATTCTGGCTGCAAGGCGTCGGCTTCCGGCACCGGTTCCGGACGCCAAAAGACGGAACGATCCCCATCAACACGGCGCGGTCGCAACTGCCTCGGTCGAGCGTCTGGTGGCACTCCCACACCCCCGGCACCACCGAGACACGATACGACGGCATCGTCAATCAATATGCCTGTCTGCCTTGCTATAAGCCCACCCACCGCCTGGCAGAGAAGGAGCACAACGGCATCACCTTCCTCAACAACCTGCGCGGCGACGGCAGCTTTTCGATGAACACTATTCCTTATGAATACTTTGTCGAGACCTACGGAACACGGGCGCTGCGAGCGGCCGCCTGACACCGGTGGGACGCATATCCCTGGGGAAAAGATTAGCCCCAGGAATGCCCCCAAATGTCTTTGCAACGCATCGTTATGCACTGGTCGGCCGGCACGCACAAAGTGTCTGCACTGGACCGTCAGCATTACCATTTCATCGTCGGCGGGGACGGGCAGGTTGTGCCTGGTATCCACGCCCCCGAAGCCAATATCCGGCCCGTCAAAGGCAAGTACGCCGCCCACACGCTGTCCCTGAACACGGGCTCCATCGGCGTGGCCCTGGCGGCCATGGCGGGTGCGCAGGAGCGGCCCTTCAATGCCGGCCAGGCCCCCATTACCGCCGTGCAGCTCGAAAAGTTCGTGCATCTCATCGCCGCGCTGTCCTGCAAATACAACATCCCCGTCACCCGTGAGGCCATCCTGTCCCATGCCGAAGTCCAGCCCACGCTGAAGGTCAAGCAGAAGGGCAAATGGGACATCGCCTGGATCCCCGGGATGGTGGCGCCCGGCAACCCCGTGCTGGTGGGCGACGAGCTGCGCCGCCGCATCGCTGCTGCGAAGGGGGCGTGAGATGAAAGACACGATCGTTCAAAGCGCCGAGGCCGTGGCGCGCGACTGGCTGTCGCTTCTGCTGATCGGCCTCGGCATCACCTTCCCGCCCGGCAGCTATCTTGGTGGTATGTTCCTGGCACTCGCCGGGGGCAGCCTGGCCACGACGCTTGACAGCGAGTCCCGGCGCCTGGGTATCTTCGGGACCCTCATCGCTGCCTTCTTCATCAGCCACCTGACTGTCATCGCGGCCATCTACTTTTTTCCCACCTTGTCGCCCCACCTGGTGATGGGGCTTTCGGGCTTTGCGTCCCGCTACATCGCGCGCTTTTTCCTGCGCCTCCTTCAGCGCATCGAGGTTCGCAGCGACGAGCTGTCGGACCGTGTGATTGACCGCTTCGCCCCGGGCGCCCGCCCCCCAGTTGCGCCGCCCGCCACCCCCATTGTTCCTTCTGCTGAGGAAGAAGCACCATGATGCTCCTGCGTCTCATCCCTTTGCGTGCCTGGTTCGCCATCGCCGGTGTCGCCGTTCTGGCGGCCATCGCCTGGTGGGGGATTGGTGTCTATCAGGCCGGCCAGGCGGCCTTGGCCCAGGTCGTTGTGCTGCAACAGGAACTGGCGGCGGCCAACCTGGCGCTTGAACTCGAGCGCGCCCGGGCCGCGGTGGATGCCGTGGCTGTGGCCGAGGAAGCCGAGGCCGTGCGCACCCGCCAGGACGCCGTGGATGCGATCCTGGAAGAGATCGACCGTGCCCCCGTGGAAAACGACGCCCCTGTGGCGCCTGTGCTCCGGGATGCCTTGAGGAGCCTCAAATGACTCTGCAAGCCCTTGTTCGCTTCACGATGGGCCTTGTGTTCCTGGCCGCCATGATGATGCTGGCCGGCTGCGCCGCGCCCGAGCCCCAGCGCGTCGAGGTGTTTCGTGCGCCCCCGGCCGCGCTCCTGACTTGCCAAGACAGCCCCGTGGTCCCAGATGCCGAAACGCAGGCCGAGGTGGCCCGGTATGTCGTGCGCCTGCACGCCGCCGGGGCCGACTGCCGGTCCAAGCTGGGTGCTGTAAAAAAATGGTCGGAAAGCCAGGAAAACATAACCGAAAATCATTGACCTTCCAGGGCGCGCGGCCATCTGACCGTGACCAAAACAGAACGGCCCCACCATGCTAGACCGCCTCGAAGCCGCCCTCGAATATGCCGCACACTGCGTCGCCACCCACGGCGAGGCCTACCTTCCCCTGTTCGAGCGCCTGGAAGCGGAGGTCGAGGCGCACCGGAGCAAGGAAAGCGCGGTCGAGCGGGCCCGCCGCCTGGTTAAAAGCCGACAGAACTAGGCCTTGCCCAAACATTCCTGACTGATACCTTTCTCGCGCAACCACTGCGGGAAAGACCGATGCAAGAGAAGTACACCGATCTGGGCGACGAGGGCTGGGACCTCCTGGACGAGTTCGAGAAAGCCTACAGCGCGTCGAGCACGCGCACAGCAACAGGGACAGCATCCCACCGGCGCCCTGATCAGGCCTGGCGGCGCTTCCTTGGCGCCGCCTTCACCCCGTCGCCCAGATGCGCAACAGGGTCGGCCACATCGAGTGCCACGCGCTGTGCGAAGGCCAGGCGCTCTTCGAGCGTGAAGTCGCCATACTCCTCCCGGTCGCGGATAAGGGACACGCTGTGGCCCATCATCACGCCCCTCTCATCGACCGCGATGCCCGCGCGCCGCATACGGCCCTCCCAGGCGTGCCGCAGGCCGCCGATGGTGTGCCCCTCTGGCAGCGCGCCGCGCTCGCGCAAATACTTGTTGACCGCCGCTGACCAGGAGTCTTTGCCCGCGTATGTCTTGAAGCCACCCCGGGCCACGATGCGCCGCATGGCTGACAGGGCGACGCCGACAAGTGGCACGATGCGCTCGGACGCTGTGTTCTTGATCTCCCGCACGCCCTCCACCGGCCGCAGAAGGAAGTGGGGATATTCATTATGAATATTTATGTCGGCCAGCGGCGTGTTGTAGATCTCCGACTGCCGGCAGCCCGTCTCCACCGCAACAAGCAAGATGTCTCGCGCCTCGGGGTTTAGGCCTTCCAAAAGCCCAGGCGCCAGCAGCGTGCTCTTTATCCATTCGACATCCAACTCGCGCTTTCGGCGCTCGTCCTTGGATTTGTGATTAAGTTTCGCCACGCCCTTCGACACAGAAAGACCGGCGTAAGGCCTGGGGGCATCCACGACGCCCGCGGCCCGGTAGTAGCGTTTGAGACAGCCGGCCGCGTAGGTGAGCTCCTTCTTCACCGTGTCGGCGGCGATCTCTTTCCGGGCCACCTTCTTTTCCAGCCAGAGGAGGTGCTTCATCGCGTGCTCGGCTGTGAAATCGCGCACCGGGATGTCCTCGCCGATGGCCTCGATGGCCTGGGCTAGCGCACGCCGGTTGCCGCCCCGCCATTTGCGCAGCTGGGTCTCGTTCTTGAACCGGTTCTCGTCTTTCGCCAGTTCTTCCACATGGTCGGCCAGCGCCGAGAGGCGCAAGCCTGGCTGCTCCACGCCGCCCAGGACGGCTGCGATGAGCGCGTGGGGCCCTGCATCCGGCGCAGCGTCGCGCGCCAGTTCGATGCGCGCCAGGATGTCCTCCACGCGGCCGCCGGCCAGGTCCTTGGCCGATTTGTAGGAGACGCCGAGCCCTTGGGCGATGCGAACGGCCGTGCTGAACCGGTCCAGCCCGTCGCCCATCGGCCCGCGGCCCGCCAGCATCGCCTCGAATCGGGCCCGCATCTCGCGCTCCAACTCGGCCGCCCGGGCCAGCGCCTCGGTGCGGCTGTCGGTTTTCAGGCTCTTGTGGATCTCCCACTTGCCCACGAGGGGACGGTAGGCGTCCGGCAGGACCCACCGAAAATGCCATGTGCCGTTGCGCTGGATGATGCCTGCCACTGTCGTCGCCATCGTGCCTCCGAGGACCCATATCTCTCTATGCAGAGGAATATGCGGCCCCGAGAGGGGGTGCTGTTTTTTGCTACATCGTTTGCTACATCAAATGCTCCAAGGCCAGCAAGACCTAAAAACCGACGCCGCAAAAAAGCCAGCAAATACAGGTAGTTTAGGCGAGAGGGGGAGAGTGGTTCTGTAAGGTTCGACTCTCCTTGGCTCCACCAAACATTTCCGCCTGCGCGCTCGAAATGTGAATTAACATCAATCACATACCAGAACACCCGGCCCCCAGCAAGGCGCCTGGTGCTACAAGCTTTGCTACAAGAATCGCTACAATAAGGTGAGCTCGTCTCCGGTCTCTGTGAGTCGCACGCGAACACCCGTGATGGTGAACCCATCCTTACCGCGTATCGGTGGAAGTTCGACACCTTTCTTCATCGCGGCTTTGAACTCGTGCGGATGTTCCCGCTTCAATACTTCCATCCGCATGCGATTGTGGGCTGTCATCGGCTTCATGATGATGTCCAGCAGCCTGTCCTCGAAGGACGCCCTATCATCCAGGTCGGTGCTCATGCCGAGGCCTCCCGTATCTCCTTGGTGCGGGCGCTCATTCCCCGCCCTCCCTGCGCTGCGCCGCGGCCCAGGCCAGGCGATCGTGGGCGGATGGCGTGTATTGCTCGCCATTTCGCCACCATGCCTCGAAAATGATATTGCCGCGCTCATCGTAGCGTATTTCGGCGGGGCCATCGTCGCGGTGCTCCCATCCATCGCGGCTCCACTCCTCCCAGGCAACGACGCCAGAAGCGAAGCGCCCGACATGTTGTTGGGCTGGCCCGCCCTTTTTGAGCTGGATTCCCTTGTCAAACCTATGGCGAAACCAGGATGGATGCTTTTCCATAAAGCCGTCCAGGAACACGATTATGTCGATGCCGCGCTTCTCGCAAAACCATACGATTTGGTGTACTGGAATAAAGTCGATGTTTGGCGCGCAGAACGCATCGGTAAAGTCCTGGATGTGTGTGTCCATTGCGGTGCTCATATCCGCCCCTCCCGCGCATACAGCGCCATCGCCTCGTGCGCCGACATAAACTTGGCGCGGATCTTCCACAGCGGGAGGATTTCCAGCACAGGGTTGGCGAAGGAGGCCTGCCGCTGCCTGGCAAGATAGACAGTCTCGGGGCTGGCAGCGCCTTCCTCGATATACACCTCTTCCGAAGCCCATTCCAGTATCTCGTGGGGCATCGTCGCTGTTATGACAAATGCGCCGGGGAACATGTCCTCGTATTCATGCTTGGCCCGGAGGTTTCTCAAAATGACGGTGCGGGTCATTGGTCGCCCTCCCTGCGCTGCTCGGCCAGCCAAGCCAAGCGCTCGTGGCCACTGCGAAAAAATGGAGCGTCAAAGACTGCAAGGCCCTGAACGAACACCCGCGCATGGTCGACATCACCAGCGTCCCAGACCTCCCCGCCGTCTTGCAAACGCAAACAACGCGTCGATCCTCCAGCGGTTGATGTCGGGGCTTGTCCAGTCTCAATGGCAAGTGCGTCAAACAACTCTGTCGAAACGTCCACCGTGAGGTTGACCCAATCGAAGATGTAGGGGGCGGCATCGTCGAGAATGCGCTGGAAGATCTGTAAGGAGTTCATTCCCCGCCCTCCCTTTGCGCCGCGGCCAATATCTCCATCTTCCTGTGCGAAGAGAGGCCGGAAAAATGGTGCTCGAAGGTGTAGCGTATCCGATGGACGGCCTCCTCAATCATCACCTCGATATTCTCCACGACCATGCCGAGCCTCTCACCGGTGGGTATCGGGTAAGAAACCTCGACCATCTCTTGGCGGGTGTGAATATCCGAGCAAGGGGCTTTGATTACCTCGGCCTCGTCGAATGTGAAGGGGTCGGTCATTGGTCGCCCTCCCTGTTCATACGGCGCAACTTGCGGGCGATGGAGCGGAACCGCCACCAGGACACCCAGGCCCGATAGACGCCCACATCCCGGATGCGATGCCGCAGCTGTTCCAAACGACCCCGGCGCCCCTGTCCGGCCAGTGTGAGGGCATGCATCAGGGCCACATCGTGCCCCTGTTCCTCGGCCAGGCGCTCGATGTCTGCCTCGATTGTCTCGCACTCGTCGCACCAGCAGCCGTTGGTTGTGAGGCGGACGGCAGTATCGCGAAGGTCTCTTTGAGAAGGCTTTCGATCGGCGGCGTCCAGCTGCGCAATCGACGCCGCCAGGCGCTCTTCGTTGGCCTCGGTGGAGAGGAGGTGGGCGGTCTCGTCATCAAAGACGCTATCCACAGGCACCCAGACATGGCCCTCGTTCAGCGCGGCGTTGTGGGCCGCTATCTGCTCGGGCGTGGGCGGGGTGTCGTATGCATAGTCCTCTGCTGCCTCTATGGCGGCCTCGAGGCCATGTTCGTCCAGGGTCTGGGTAATCATCCGGGCAATGAACTGACGCTCGAAGTCATCACATCCTTCCAAGGCCTGGGCTGCCATGCTTTCGAGGTGCGCAAATCTTTCCCTTGCACGCCGAGACCCGGTGCGCCGGGCGGCGATCATCGCCTCCATCTCAGCCATTGCGGCCAGCGTTTCTGCATTGGGGGCCTTGCTCATACCGACCCCGCCAAAACCAGATGTGTGAAGATGGCGAAAGTCTGGTCGAAAACCGAGCACACTACGAACCCGCACCAGAAGAGCGCCCTGGTGTCTCCATCGCGCTCGTAGAGGCGATGGAAGAACCAGATACCCAGGATGCTGATGAGGAAGATGAGGAATGAGAGTGCGGACACGGCTGTCTCCTTGGTTGATTATCAATGAACTAGGAAAATCCCTTCCCCCAAACAAATAGACCGCCCTCTTTGGACGGTCTTTCTTTCTCGTCGATAAAAAGCGGCTGTTATTGGCCAGGCTTTTTCTGGTCCAACAAGATAAAATCCAGCAGGACAAAAGACAGCGGTATGGAAAGCGGAGCCAAAACGCCGGTCAATGGCCAGGCAATGACACCTGTCAGCTGGAGGCCAATGAAACACAGGGTCAGGGCATACCAGAATGCAAAGCGGCCCTTTCGCTCATTCCGGGTCTTTGCGGTCTCCGTCCAAACCTTGGATGCCTGGGACTTGTTGCCGATTATTGCCAAGGTGATGGCCATATAAAATATGCCCAGCGGAATGAGGAGCGGCGACAACACCCAGAACCAGGACCAGTCAATATGGCCAGTGATTTTGAGGCTTATGAACAGTATGAACAGCGCCTGAAGAAATAATCCACCCATCGAACATCTCCTTTTCGAGTTGAAGAGGAGATAGGTCTGCGCGGCTGGATCAAAAAACTTTGGCGGATTATTCGATGGGCAGGCACCCAGGGCTTAACCACAGGCGCTCGCGGGCGGCGTTGGCTTTGCCGTTGCCGCCGCCCTTGCTGCTGCTTGCAAACCCGCCCGCAGCCTTCCACGCCACCACGCGCCAGCCGGCATCCTCGAAGGCTTGGCAATCGCCCTGGCCCTCGTAGCCCGCGAAGACGATCCGCGCCCTGTCTCCCTGTTCCTGTGCGTATTGCAAGGCCCAATCGCGCGCCTGGGTGCTTACCTGGGTGTTGTCGTGACTGTAGGTCTTGGCCCGATCCGTAGCGGCATAGGGCGGGTCCAGAAATATCCCCACATGCTTGCCCAGCCGCAGCCCGGAGCCAAGCACGCGCGCCCAATCGCCCGATGCCACACGCACATCGCGCAGGCGGCTGGACAGGGCCTGGAGCTCGGCCTGGATGTATGCCGTGCGGGCCTCGCCCCGGCCGTTGTCGCCGGTGTAGGGGAGCTTGCGGTTTATGCCCTGGCCGTTGTTGCCGGTGTGGGGGAGCTTGCGGTTGATGCCCCGGCCGTTGTCGCAAAATATCTTGCGACGCACTCCACCGCCCTGCGCCTTCACCCACCCGGCGTCGGTGGGGCTCCACGGACCCTCGCCAGAACACCAGCCGGTGCCAATCCACGCGCATGCGCCCCACACCCACCATCCGGCGATCTGTGCGTCGTAGCCGTCCGGCCGCGCGAGAATGCCATCAAGCCGCGGCGCGGCGTCCGACACCAGCCAGTAGTGTATAGCCTCGAGATCGCGCTCGTTGACCGGCCGATCGGCGTGGCGCGCCACCGCATCTGGATCGGCCTGCACGGCGCGCCAGAAGTTGGCCACGAAACCGTCCCGGTCGTTGATGGTTTCCACGGCGCTGGCAGGGAGAGATGGGCGCGCCAGTAGGGCCGCCGCGGAGCCCGCAAAGGGCTCGACATAGTGCTCCACATCGGACCCGATAGCAGCCCAAATTGTTGGAGATATCCTCGATTTGCCGCCAAAATACGGGAACGGCGCCTTAAGTTTTGTGTCGTGCTTCACTGCCCAAGCCTTTGTTTTTGCTTGAGCGGGAGATAGGTCCGTTTGGGCGGATCAAAAAACTTTGGCGGATATTTTGGATCGGCTGCGCGGGACCCATATTAGAGGGACCAGGGCAGACGGCCCCATAATGAGGCTCTGGTGCCGTTGCTCGAAAGGGCAATCGCCGCGAAATGCGGAGGCCCGAAAGGGTGAGGCCGGGCTGGAACTGCGGCGCGCTCCATGGGCGTGTCCGCCGTATGGCGAGGGCTCGGGACCACAAGAGTTACCCCGGATCGCTCTACATGCTAACTGCGGCGGCTTCGTCCGTCCGCCACGACCGGACCCCGG
>Ga0194112_10012655_pt1 | contig 10267 bp, 6 predicted proteins | sample TA2MahC400mmetaG_FD_146191 | JGI IMG/M metagenome (GOLD analysis project Ga0194112, IMG submission 146191) | Freshwater microbial communities from Lake Tanganyika, Tanzania - TA2015016 Mahale Deep Cast 400m | ecosystem: Environmental > Aquatic > Freshwater > Lake | place: Tanzania: Lake...
TACTATGTGGCCAAGTTCTGCGCCACGGTCTTCGTCAGCTTGTCGGTCGTGTTCCTCTACCTGGCCGTACGGCGAGTGCGTTCCGAGTGGGCGTTGACGACCGCGCTCGTCTATGGGTTCGGCACGTGCGCCTGGACCGTCTCGCAGGCCCTTTGGCAGCACCCGGGGAGCATGATGTTCCTCGCGCTGGCGCTCTACCTGCTGGTGCGAGGCGAAAAGGAGGTGCGGTTCGTCCCGCCCGCCGGGGGCGCGCTGGCCATGGCCGTGGCTTGCCGATACTTTGACATCGTGAGCGCGCTCTTCCTTTCCGTCTTTGTGCTTCATCGCCACCGAGGGCAATTCCTGCGGTTTGCGGCCTGGGGCGCGCCCGTGGGCGTTTTCCTGGCGGCCTACCACGAGTTCTACTTCGGCTCCCTGTTCGGCACCGGCTACGGCCATGAGGCGGCCAGCGGCTGGTCGAACCCCATGCTGGCGGGCTTCCTCGGCCTGATGATCAGCCCGGGCGTGGGATTGCTCTTCTACTCGCCGGTGCTGCTCTTCGCTTTCGTCGGCATGGCGCGGACGCTCGTTCAACCCGCCGCGGCGGGTTTGCTTCTCCGCTATCTGACTGTAGCCTTTTTCGTCTCGTTCCTGCTTATGGGCAAGTGGTGGTGCTGGTATGGCGGCGTGTGCTGGGGCTATCGGATGATCGCGGACTTCATGCCGTTCCTGTGCTTCTTCCTGCCGCTTGCGTTTAGGGAAGGCGAGTATCGCGGCTGGCTGAAATGGGCCTTCCTCGTCTTGCTGTGCCTCTCCGTGGCGGTGCAGTTGCTCGGCATCCTCACTTTCGACCACAGTTGGCACATGGCCTTTGACCGCGGCAAGGACGACCAGAGCTGGCTCTGGTCGCTGCGTGACTGCCAGATCGTGGACTACGTGCGGCGGAACGTCTGGTATGTCGGCCCATATCGCGTGGACCTGTGAAGACGGTCTGTCGCGCCGGAGTGTTGGAGTAATGGAGTGAAGGGGAACGCCGCCGTCTCTACGACCCGTCAGCGCCTGAATACCGCACCACTCCATGACTCCACTACTCCATCACTCCATAGCTCCAACCCCGCCTGATTCGCGCAGATCACGCTCATGCTTTGCCTTGTCACCGCGCTGGTGCTTCAGGCGTTGGGGGCGGCGCTCGACAAGTCGGCCACGTGGGACGAGCCAGGGCACTTGACCCGTGGCGCGTGGATTCTGGCAGCGGGCGACTACGGACTTGAGTTCCTCCATCCGCCCCTGGCGCAGACGCTGGCCGCGGCGTTGGTGCGGCTCGTCCACGCGCCCCAAGTGCCCGACGACCTCTCTCAGCGGCCCAACATCACCGCTGCGGGCCACGCATTCGTGTGGATGGCGAATCCGAACGGCCACCAGCTCATCTTCACCGCGCGCCTGACGACGATGTTCCTGTCCGTGGTTGGGGCCATCCTGGTGTGCCTCTGGGCCACGGAGCTGTATGGCTGGGGCGCAGGGGGGCTGGCGCTGTTCCTCTACTGCTTCTGCCCGAATATCATCGCCCACTCCGCGGTCATCACGACCGACCTCAGTTGCACGGTCTTCTCCTTGGCGGCCTGCTACGCGTACTGGCGCTTCAGCCAACGGCGGTCCTGTGGCCGCTTGCTGGCGCTGGGCGCAGCGCTCGGCCTGGCGTTGGCGAGCAAGTACTCGGCCCTGTTCCTGCTGCCCGCGTTGGCTGCGGCCGAAGTCCTGCGCATTCTATCTGTCCGTCCCCTCTCTTGGTCCTCTTGCTGGCCTTCTTCCTTGCCGCCCTGTTCCCTCTGCACCTCGACGGCCTGTTGCGCTGGCTGAGGCCATTCCTTGCGAAGATCGGATGGCTGCCAGTGGGAGTTGCCGTCGCGCTTGCCGCCCGCTGGGATGCCCTGCGTGTTCGACTCCGATGGGGCGAAGCGCGGCGAGCGATGGCGATGGAGTCTTTCGTGCACCTGGCCTTGGCGTTGCTGGTCGCGTTGGGCGTGCTCTGGGCCTGCTACGGATTCGAGGTGCGTCCCGCCAGCGGGCCGGATCGTGTCCCCACCGACGTTCTCGTCACCATGACGCATCCGTTCGGCAGCGCGGGTCTGGCCCTGCAGAAGCTGTCGCGCCACGCGTGGCTGCCGCTGCGAAGCCATCTGTCGGGGTTCGTAATGATGCGTGACCAGCAGGCAGGCACACGTGAATGCTATCTGCTCGGCGTGACCGCGCGGCATGGTTGGTGGTACTACTTTCCCGTGGCCATCGCGGTCAAGACGCCCGTGCCGATGCTCATCCTGCTCCTGCTTTCGCTTGCGCTCTTCAGGCGACTGCGGCGCGAGGACGGCTTCAGCGAAGTCACGCTTCTGTTGCCCGTGGCGGTGATGCTTTACTTCGCCATGCGAAGCCCCATCAACATCGGCCTGCGGCACGTGCTGCCCATCTACCCGCTGCTGTTCGTGTTCGTGAGCAAGACGGCCAGGTTGCTCCGCGGCGGACGCCTCGGGTGGATGCTTCTCCTGGCCGCTTTGGCTCTCTGGTATCTCCAGTCGGCGTTCAGCATCTACCCGCACTATCTTGCCTACTTCAACGAACTGGCCGGTGGCCCGAGTCAGGGCCACAAGTTCCTCGTGGACTCCAACCTCGACTGGGGACAGGACCTCAAGCGCCTCGCCGAATTCCAGCGCCGGCATCCCGAAGCCCGCCCCCTGCGGCTGGCCTACTTCGGTTCCGCGCCGCCGAGCGCCTATGGCGTGGAAAGGGAGCCGCTGGCGACCGGGACGCCCGTGACGGGCTGGGTGGCTGCCAGCGTCACGCTGCTTCGCCTTCAACCCGACGGCTACGACTGGCTCAAGGCCCACCGCCCCGTCGCCACGCTGGGGTACTCGATCAACGTGTATGAGATCGGGGGGCGGCGGGCGTTGGAGTAATGGAGTGCTGGAGTAATGGAGTGGTGGGGGGTTGCCACCCAGCCAGCACCCCAATACCCCAATGCCCCATTACTCCACTACTCCATCACTCCTGTTCCGCTGGCAACGCCCCTCAGCACCGGGTAGTACTGGATAAGCGTGGCTGGCACGCGGACCCTCTCGCCCGTCAGCGCCGACTTCATCTGCAGCGCGTTCACGGGCGCTTGGCCTCGGTAGTGGTTGTTGGCCATGATGTAAATCTGCTCGATGCGCTTGGCCATCTCCGCAATCTGGTCGGTCCACGGCTTCAGTTCCGCCTCGGAATAGAGATAGTTGTAGCGGTCGTCGCGGCCCGCGTCCTTCTTGAACCAGTTCTCGTAGTTGCGGCCGTGGAAGCGGTAGTAGGCGAGGGGGCCGGTGGCGAGCGAGGTGGGGGGGATGGACGAGCGCGTCACCGGCTGGTCAATGTTGCAGAAGTTCAGCCTGTTCTGCCGCAGGAAGTCGAGCGCGGGCTTGGTGTTCCACGTCGCGTGCCGCACCTCCAGCACCAAAGGATGCTCGCCGAACGTCCGCGCCAGTTCCGCCACCCATTCGCGGTTCGACTCCGTGTTGGGGAACGACCACGGGAACTGCATCAGTACCGCGCCCAGCTTGCCCGAGTCGGCCAGCGGCGCGATGCCCGCCTTGAACGTGTCCGCCTCTTCCGTCTTCCACTTCTCGCCGCGCTCGTGCGTGAACCGCTGCCAGAGCTTCAGCGTGAACTTGAAGCGCGGGTTCTCCTTCACGTCGTTCAGCCACTTGCGAGCGTAGTTCGGCTGCGGCGGCCGATAGAACGTGCTGTTGATCTCCACCGCGTCGAAGAATTGCGCATAGTAGGGCAGTTCGCCGCGGCTCGCCTCGGGCGGATAGACCACGCCCTTCCAGTCTGGATACGACCAACCCGACGTGCCGACGTAGAGATCAGCCATGCTCAATCCCGGCCATTTTTGTCTTGACAAAGATGGAGGGCATAGTTTTAATCATACCCGCATGTGGCGTGGAAAGTCAATGTGGTCGGGGGATTTGGCATTGGATGCCAGAAAGGAGAGAGTATGGAAAGGCGGAATGGTAGACTCTTGGCGAGCGTGGGACTTGCGGCGGTTCTGGTCGTGACGTTGGGCTTCAGCGCTCCGTCCTATGCGGAGAAATGGACGCCCGTCCAGCTTTCGGTCTTTAACCCCGTTCAGGCCGTTCCGGACGACTGGTGCATCTACGGCTTGAGGCTGAATGTGCTCTATGGGGAGAACGACACGGTGGCTGGCCTCGACTTGGGCATTGGAGCGAACCAGACCACGCGACGGACCTCTGGGGTCCAGGCCGCGCTCGTGGGCAACCTGGCCGAGCGCATGGACGGAGTTCAGGCCGCCGTGCTTTTCAGTGGCGCGGACATCGCGCGCGGCGTTCAGATCGGCGCCGTGACGATTTCATCGGAGACGAAGGGACTCCAACTCGGCCTCTTCAACTTCACCACGAAAGCCAAAGGCGTCCAGATCGGTCTCATCAACTGGATTGAGGAAGGCTGGTTGCCTTTCTGTCCCCTCATCAACTGGAACTTCTGAGTCGCACGGTCTGGGATCTGAAATCTGTCGTTTGAGATCGCGCCCCGCCACACCAGGGGATGGCGCTGAAGAAGCCCATCCCCTTTCTTTTTCCAGAAGACGTGGAGCATGTCCGTCACCGCGGATGGCGCGCGGCTGCTCCCCGAACCCCCAGAACTGAGGACCCATAACCCATGCGCCGCCACCCGTCACCTCGCCGTCTCGCCGGGGTCAAACCAAGCGTCCGCTGTGAGCGAGAGAAACGGCGGCACGCCGTCGAGTTCGCAGCCGATGTCGGTCGCGGCCCAGAGCGCGAGGCTCCAGAGCTTGCCGGTGTCCTGCGCCGCGGGCTTGACGGTCAGGATGCCGCGTTCGGGATGTTCGTCGGGCTTCGGCACTTTGACCTGCGCCGCGCCGAGGATGAGCGCCTGGCCCTGGTTCGCGGCTTGGTGGTAGCCGATGACCTTGTTGTCGGGCGAGAGGGCCGCGCCGCCGTACTGACCCGGATGCACGCCGAGCAGCTTCACGCGGAACTCCGGCGTGCCGCGCGGCACGAAGAAGTGAAACCGCGCCCGACCCACCGCGCCGATGCGGAACTCGGACACGGTCTGCATCACGATCCCCAGCTTCTCGCCGCTCAAGCTCCACACGCCGCGCTGGTCGTCGCGGATGACCACCTTGAAGACCGCGCCCGGCGCCGCCTTCAGCGGGCAGCGGAACTCGTGCTTACCGTCCGTGCTGAACTTGCCTTCGGCCACGGTCGCCGCCTTGCCGTCCAGCACCTGGATTGTGCCAAACTCGGCCCGCTTGGGCATTGCGCCGTGTGGACGGCGCTTGGCGACCAGCTCGCTCGTCTCGGCCCGCAGCTTGACGAAGAACGTCTTCTCATCGGGCGCGCGCACCGAGTGCTCCTCGGCATTTGCCGTCTTCGCCAGATACTTCTCGATGCCCGCGTCCGTCCCGTCGAGCACCCGGACGCCTTTGTCGGGGCGATGCGCGGCAAACCACTGTTGCAGCAGGGCCATGGTGCCGGCCGTGAAGTGCATCTGCTGGGCGATGCCTTTCCCGGACCCGCTCGCCCCGCCCCGCGCCAGCGCCCTGAGCCCGTCCTCGGCGATGCGGATGAACCGTTCATCGCCTGTGATGTGGCCGACGTAGGCCAACGGCTGCATGATGAGCGCGTTCAGGCTCGTGTTGGCCTTGTAGTAGGGCTGACCTGTGGGCGACGCGGAATACGGCCAGCCCTCGACCGTCTCGTTCCACGACTTGATGACCCACTCCGCGCCGGCGATGAGCGACTTGCGCACCGCGGGGTCGCCGCTTTCCTGATGGTAATGCGCCAGGCCGCCGAGCAGGACGCCGATGAGGAAGAGGTTGTTGCCGCGCGCGCCGGAATGGCCGCCGGCGTGGTCTTCAGGCAGCACATGCGGCCACGCGCCGCCGTCCTCGAACTTCTGCTCGCGCAGCGCCACGGCCGCGATGCGCTTGGCTGCCTCGAGATACTCGCGGTCGTACGTGCCGCGGTAGATGGCCATGATGGCCGTCAGGGACCAGCCCGCGGAGCGCTCATGCGTGCCGAGCCGCTCGAACTGGCGTGACATGGCCCAGGCGATGTGCTCGCCCAAGCCCAGCGCGGCTTCCATGATGCGCGGCTCGCCGGTCAAGAACCACGCGTCCATCATGCCATCGGCCCACGTGTGGCCGTTCGCCGCGCTTGTGTGATACTCGTACTTGTAGCCCCACGTGCCGTGCGTCGGCCGCTCAGACCACATGCCCGTGTGGCCGATGGAGTGCAGGTGGTTGCCGCCGACGAAATAGGGGTCGGGATAAGCGTGCACGCAGTCCACGTCGGCCTGATGCCGCGCGGCCGCGAGCGCGAGGCGGAAGTAGTCGCGGTTGCCCGTGCGGGCGAACTGCATGAAAAAGCCGTGCGCGAGGTCATACTCGTTGTTGCCCCAGTTCCGTCCCCGCTCGCCATACCAGTCGCCGTAGTTGAAGTACCCATACTCGCGCTGACGGTCTCTGGTGGCGACGTAGCCCCTGTAGCCGCCGGCGACATAGTCATCCCACTGAACGAACTGCTTGCCCATCGGCGCGGCCAGCGGCCCCAGCGCTCTCGTCGTCGCATACCACTCGCCGGGCACGACGGCAATCACAGGCCGATTCGCCTCGGCCAGCAGCTCGTCGGGGCTTGTCTGGCCGCCGAAGTCGAACGTCACCCGCTCCGTGAACGACATGCCCCACTTGAACCGGTACTTGCCGCTCACAAACGGGAACATCAGGTAGTGCGGCAGGTCAGAGCCATACTCCGCGCTCGGCTGCGGCGGCAGCAGGTCAATCGCCATCTCATTCGCGGTCGCTGAAAATCCCTTCGGCCAGCGCTGCCAGAAATCGTGGACGGCGACCGTGACAGGCCCTCGACGCGCAACGCCCGTCGCTTGGCCACCACGCCGCTCCTGGCCAGCGGCCTGCGCCGTGCACGTGTTCTCATCAAGCTGGAACAGCTTCAGCGGCTGCCCTTCGACGGATTCCAACTTGCCGTCGGCCTGGGCCAGGAACACGGCCGCGCGCTCGCCGCCCGCCAGCGGCAGACTGAGCGACGTGATGTCCGTAAACTCGGTCTTGAGGTAGTCGTTGAGGTGGGTAAGCGCGAGGGCGACGCGGGTCGAGCCGGCGCGGAAGGTGAGTCGGGCGATGTAGCGCATGTAGGTCTCGCCATCGGCCGCGGCATACGGCCCTTCCACGCGCACGACGACCTTCTGCGGGCCTTGCTCCTCGATCCGCAGGCTGTCAGGCGGACGGCCAGAGGTCGTGAACAGCCTGCCGTGCTCGTCCACGAGGCGGACGCCTTCGGCCGCGGACGCGGCCATCTGCTTGCCGTCAAGCCACACCGCACGGAACAGGTTGAACCGCTTCTTGTCCAACTCAATCTTCAGCGGCCCGGTGCTGACCGCGAGCGTGGCGTCGCCATCCTCGACCTTGAGCGGCGACGGCGATGTGCGCCGCTTCACCTCGCTGCCGAACTCGACCGTGAACTTCTGTTCTTGCTTCACCGCCAGCGGCGTCTGGAAGTCCACCAGAACCCACTTCAGGCTGTCGTCGGGCCAGAAGCTCGTGGCGGTGAGCTGCGCGGGCACTTCCGCACCGGTCGGCGACAGGACGCGGATGTTGGCAATATCGAAGAGAGCGCCTTGCGGGCATGGGAAGCCGAAGGAAACGGCTGTCTGCTTTCGCGCCACGCCGGCCTCTTCGAGCAATTGGACAGTCACCTGCTCGCGCTTGACTGAGCCAGCCTGGCCGGGTTTGCGGGCGACGGAGGCGAAGATCGGGGCCGGCTTGGGGCGACCGAACTGGATGGGCTGCGCAGGCGCGACCTGCTTGTGGGTCAGCCCTTTGTCCTCCAGCTTCTCCAGCTTCGCCAGGCCGTTGTGGAAGCGGTAATCCGACAGCGGGCGAAGGTCCGGCGTTCCTTTGCGGGTCACCTTGGGCACCTCCTGTTGGGCCGAGCGCGGCAGTTCGGCGACCACGTGAGGCGTCGAGTCGCCCCGCCCGCCCTGGCGCTGAGACAGCAGATGCAGACCGAGCGGAATCTTGTCGGCCTTGTCCGGCAGAACGGTGTCGAGCGTGATGTACGCCGCATTCCCGACCCGTTTCGCGCCCACGATCGCCGTGTTCTCAGCCCTGAACGCGGGATTGTGGAAGCTCAGGCTCATTTGGTCATTCACCAGCGCCACCATCACGTCCACGCCGCGATGACTCGGCTCGTCCTGGCGGCCAGTCGCGGGATTGTTGTCGAAGTCGGCATAGATGATGAAGGCGGCGTTGGCGAAGACTGGCGGTCGGGCAAAGGTCACCTTGAAGAGCAGTCTCGGGCCGCCGACGTGGCAGGCTTCCAGCGACAGGATGTCGGGCGCGTTGACCTTGGCCTGCTCGTCCGTGTACTTCTCGTCCTTGCTGGCGCACACCGGCCGCAGTTCCTGCTTGACCGCGGGGAGCAAGGCGAGTTCCTGCTCCAGTTCGTCGCTGAGACCGTCGCCGTCGCTGTCCTTGTCCGCGGCGGGAAGCACGGTTGTTGACAGCAGCAGGCTGAAAAGCAATGCGAGAGTCTCTCGGAAGCGATTGTCAGAGGGCATGGTTGGTATCTCCTTCGGCAGCCAGCCAAAGTCACTTCGTCGTTCACTCTGTCGCTCGCTTTGTCGGGCACTCCCCATCGCTCGCTTCATCGTTCACTCCCATCGAAGCACGGAGAGGGCGCTACACGACACAGTGAACGACTGAGCGAACGACAAAGTGAGCGACAGAGTGAGCGATGAAGTGGGCGGCTACGGGACTCTCTCGGCTTTGGGATCCGGAGCGGACGCGGCCTTGGCCTTCAATGCCTCTGGGTCAAGCGCCAGCAGATAACGCCGTAGGTTCTCCCAGACCGTGTGGAAGCCGAAGCGCGGCAGCTCTTCCATCGCCTTGTCCATCTTCCAGCCCTGGCCGCAGACGCGGTAGATGGCGACCATCGTGCCCGTCCGGTCCGCGCCGTGCAGGCAGTGCACGAACACGGGCTGGTTCTTTGGATTCAGAACCAGCTTCAGGAACGGGATCACGTCCTCGTCCTCCGCGTGCCAGGGCTTGAACGAGATGTGGACGTAGTTCAGGCCGAGGCCCTTCATCAGGCCGCGGTCGGAATGGAAGCCGCGCAGGTTGACGACGGTCTTGACGCCCATCTCTTTGAGCTTGGCAAAGCCCTCGGCCGTCGGCTGCGCGCCCCGGTAGAGCGCGTCGGAGACTTTGGCGAAGTTGGACAGCGCCGGGATGTCATTGCGCGGCGTGGCAAGTTCGGCGGGCGGCGGGGCTTGCGCGTTCGCGTCCAGCGAAGCCAGAAGGACGCCCAAGAGGAGAGCCAGAGTTAACAGCCTCGACCGACGGACGGCCGGTTTCCCAACGATCCGCCGCAGGCGGACAGGGCGGCAACGAATTGAAAACGGGACGGCACTAACGCAAAGGCGCAGAGGCGCAAAGACGCCAAGACGATGGGAGGCCGCCGGATATCTCTGCGGCTTTGCGCCTTGGTCCGCCGCACGGCGGACCAGGTCCGCTGAATTCGTTGTCGCTCTGAATTCGTTGGGACACTTCTGTCTTCTAGCTACGGCGCTGGGAGTCTCCATCGCGTCACCGCCACGTGGGTGATGTTGTCCTTGCAGTTCATGTAATAGGCCGTCACGATCGTGCGGTCGGGGAGTTGCACGGACTGCGGGTAGCCGAGGTCGGAACTGTTGCCTGCGCCGTCCGCGCGCAGGACGAACGTGTTCTTCGCGTCCCACGTCTTGCCCTCGTCGCGGCTCACCACGGCCCGGACGCCCATGGGCCGCCGGCGATAGCCGTACGCGCACAGAATCTGGCCGCTCTGCAACTGCAGCAGGTGGCACGGATAGCCCCAGATGCCCGTGTTGACAGGCGCAGACCACGTCTTGCCGCCGTCGGCCGACTCGCAGTGGAAGAGGAAACCGTTGTCCTTCTCGCTCGGATTCGTGCGCATCAGGGCGATGATCGCGCCGCGTTTGGTTTTGAGGAGCGCGGTCTCGTTGAAGCCGGTGGACGGGAGCGCTGACGCCATGGGCACGAAGTCCCACGAGTCGCCGTCGTTCTCCGTGCGCAGACACCACGTCTGGCGCATCCCTTTCGGCGTGGCGTAGCCATAGACGGCCACGAGGCGAATGCCGTTGCCTGCGTTGAGATAGGACGGCCGTCCAAAGCCCATCAGCAGGGCGAGCGGCGGCAGTTGGATCGCGCCCT
>Ga0194112_10012662_pt1 | contig 10264 bp, 9 predicted proteins | sample TA2MahC400mmetaG_FD_146191 | JGI IMG/M metagenome (GOLD analysis project Ga0194112, IMG submission 146191) | Freshwater microbial communities from Lake Tanganyika, Tanzania - TA2015016 Mahale Deep Cast 400m | ecosystem: Environmental > Aquatic > Freshwater > Lake | place: Tanzania: Lake...
CGTTGGCACAGGCCGGACATCGATGTTGTTTCTGCCTACGTTGATCAAACTCCGGAAAATGATCTGAGCCGGAAGCGGGCCAGCGAGTTTGGCTTCAAGATTTATCCCTCCGTTGCAGAAGCACTGCGTTGTGGCGGCAGCAAACTGGCCGTGGACGCAGTGCTGCTCATCGGCGAACACGGCAACTATCCGATCAACGAAATTGGCCAGCGCCAATATCCACGTTACGAGTTATTCAAGCAGATCGTTGACGTTTTTCGACAGGATGGCCGCACCACGCCCGTGTTTAACGACAAGCATCTGTCGTGGAAATGGGAGTGGGCCAAAGAAATGGCCGAAACGTCGCGCGCGCTGAAGTTTCCATTTCTCGCGGGGTCATCATTGCCCGTGACCTGGCGAATGCCGGCCATCGATTTGCCCTACGGCGCTGAAGTCGAGGAAATCGTGTGCGTCGCCCATGGCCCAGTTGACATTTACGATTTCCACGCCTTGGAAACGATGCAATGCGTGGCGGAGCGGCGTCGCGGGGGTGAGACAGGAGTCGCCATGATGCACGCTTTGCGCGGGCCATCGGTGTGGGACGCGATGAACACAGGATCGTGGAACGGCGGCGGTTGGAACCCGAAACTCTTTGAAGCTTGCCTTTCGCGCAGTCAGACGCTGACGCAGCCGGAATCATTCAGCCATCGCTATCCGACCTCCGAGCAAATGCGTCAATTCGTGAAGGACCCTGTCGCGTACCGCTTCGCGTATCGGGACGGATTGAAGGCAACGATGTTGTTGATGAATGGTCTCGTGGACGACTTCAATTTCGCAGCACGCTTGAAAGGCGCAGGCACGCCGCTTTCGACGATGTTTCACCTGCCACCAAATCCGAATGTTGTGTACTCGGCCGCATTGATGTCAAAGGTCGAGGAAATGTTCATGACTGGCAAAGCGCCCTACGCAGTCGAACGAACGCTTTTGACCAGTGGCTTGGTGGCAGCAGGACTTCAATCACTCGCGCTCGGACAAAAACGAATTGAGACGCCGCATCTGGCCGTACGATACCGCGCGCCACGCGAATCACAATTCTGGCGAAGCTGAAAATCTCGGTGCATTGCCAGGAACGCAAGCAAGGGCTGTTCGGTGCCAGCGCAAGCCCGAATCGGCAAATCGCGCGCTCAACTTGCTCTCGGAATCTTATCGAATCGTTCCACGATAGGCGTCTGCGGAGCGCAATGATCACCATCTGGCATTCTTGCAGCCGCTTTCACCAGGCGCCGCGATGACCTCCGTCGCCGGTGTACGTCCAGTACTTTTCGTACATCCGTTCAATTCGTTTCCAAGTCACGGAACCATCCACATAACCGACATGGCCCCCGGCGGCTCCCAACTGGCGCGAAGTGGCAGGTTGGCGGATTGGGTAATGATAGAAGTGACCGCTCCGTTTGATCGCGCCAGCTTTTCCGTGCGGGGCGATGACCCAATTGTAGCCGCCGACTCCGTTGGCCGCCCAACTGTTCAGATCGGAAAAGAGCACCATTTGTTGAGAATCAGCCAGAGCATTGGTGTTAACCAATGTCAAGACATCGGTCAGTTTGATCACAGATTGCCAGCCTGCCTCACGCGGCATTCTGCGGCCGCCATGGTAATGATACCCGATGTAAAACCCAGTGCCGGTCTGGAAGCGGCCATTGGGTTTGTCCGTAATTCCCGGCAGCGAGAGAGGATAAATGTTGGGGCAATCAAAGACGCGATCGCCATAGGTGTTGCTAATCGATTGGTACATGAGCGATGAAATGCTCATCAGAAAAGAATCTCCGCCGTTACGAATGCCATCGAAGACGCGGTCGTCATTGTCGAGCGCGTAGACGTGCGCGGCGATGCCGAGCTGGCGGAGGTTGCTTACGCAGTTCCCCCGCTTGGCTTTCTCCTTCGCAGCACTCAGGGCGGGCAAAAGCATCCCAGCCAAAATGGCAATAATAGCAATGACGACCAGCAGTTCGATCAGTGTGAAGCCGCCCCAATTTGCGGCGGGCTTGAAGCCCTGGATCCGAGCGATGGGTGAAAGATTCATAACTCAGTGAAACTCTTCGCTACAGCCGTCTAAACTAATTCATTTCACAAGCGCGCAGAAGCGCTTCCTGGACTGCCAGATCTTCCTGCGGCGTCACCACGAGCGGACGCGCTTGACGAATGGCCTGAGCCAATTCGACAAGTTCTGCGACGTAGCGTTTGTACGGAGGAAAAGTAATCATCTGGGCTTTTGCCGCGTACGGTCCAGCTGCCTTGGCCAGGTCCACGTGCAAGACAGGCTGTTCGATTGGCTTGACCAGCGCGCTGCCATTGGCGCCGAGGATTTCGAAAAACCGGTGGGCGCCAGCACCAGGTTGCATTGTTGCGCTGGTGATGATCGCCAAGGCTTTTGAGAATTCGAGCACCGCTACGGTGTTGTCGGCCAGGCGGTCGTCTTCGTCGCCATGATGATTTAGAAAGCTGGTAACTTTCTCAGGCCGCCCGAGCAAGCGAACTACGGGATCGATCACATGCGAGCCAAGCTCGAACATGGTGCCGCCGCGAAATTGAGCGACTTCGCGGCGCTGGCCCGCACTCAGCGACGTGTTGATGGTCGCTCGAACGAGATAGACGTTGCCCAGCCAACCGTTGCGTGCGGCTTCGAGGGCAGCGTTAATGCCAGGATTGAAGCGCCACATGTAGCCCACTTGAAGCAGCCGCTGTTTCTCCCGCGCCAGATGGATCAGTTTCTGAAAGGCCGCCAGGCTGTCCGACGGCGGCTTCTCCAGATGAACGTGTTTGCCGGCCAGCAATGCCAGTTCGGCATGACGCGCATGGTCCTGCACAGCCGACTCGACGGCGATGACTTCCGCTTCGTTCAATAAAGTTTCCTGAGAAATAAATCGGACGCCAGAAGTTGCGAAACGCTGCCGTACAGCCTCAGCCGCATCATGAATTCCGATCAGCTCAAAATCGGTTGACTCTTTCGCAAGCCGCACCTTTTCGAACGCGTGAGAATGGCTCGCCCCCATGAATCCGATCTTAATGCGCGGACCGGACGTTTGAGTGGTTGCTGCGGCGTGCAGGCGCTGAACTAAGGGCGTTAAGCTTGCGACTGCGAAACCTGCCTCCAGAAATGAGCGTCGATTCATGCCGCGATTCTGATCGAAACGATGGCGAGAGCCAATGACGAATGTCGAAAAATATTGCTGTGAAGCCGGACGAAGGGCCGCTAGAAATTCTGCATCATGAAATCCAAACGCTGGAAAATTGCGGGCATCAATTTCGATCACTTTCACATGGGCGACTTGTTGCGCTTTGCGGCAGAACATCCGCGCGCCGAAATCGTCGGGGTCAGCGACGAAAAACCCGAACGGATGGAAGAAGCGATTCACAAATTGGGCATTCCGCGTGAACGCAGTTTTACCGACTACCGCAAGTGCCTCGAACAAACGAAGCCCGACGTTGTGATTCTCTGTCCGGCCGCGTCGAAGCATGGCGAATGGGTCAAGAAAGTGGCGCCCTCCGGCGCCCATATCATGGTCGAAAAACCGTTCGCAGCGTCACTCAAGGAAGCCGACACCATGATCGCGGCGGTGTCGCGCCGGCAAACCCTGATGATCAATTGGCCACTGCAATGGGTCCAATCGCATCGGAAAGCGCATGAACTCGCCGCCGGCGGTCACATTGGCGACATCCTTAACGTTTGGCATTTCGGAGGAAACCGCGGCCCGCTCTGGCATGGAGCTGACAAAGACGAAAAGACTCACGCACAAGTCGCGCGCGAAAAGCCAGACTCGTGGTTTTACAAGAAAGCGCACGGAGGCGGATCGTTGCTCGATTATCTGGGTTACGGAACCACGCTCTGCACTTGGTATCAAGGAGGACGCCGGCCGATCGAAGTGACCGCGGCGGTTGATGAACCTAAAGGCCTCGAAGTGGACGAACACAGCATTGTTGTCGCGCGCTACGCGCACGGACTGTCAAAATACGAAACGCGTTGGGGCGCCTTTACCGATCCTTGGACGATTCAACCGCAGCCTAAGTGCGGCTTCGTCATCGCCGGGACTGAAGGCACGATCAGCACCTACGACTACGATGACTACGTGACCGTCCAAACGCGCAAAAAGCCCCAACCGCACCGGATCGCAGCGCCCGCGCCGAGCGCGCCAAATCAAAACCCCGCGCAATATCTGCTGCACTGCCTTGACCGCGGTACTCCGTTAGAAGGTCCGGTCTCGCTCAAGATCAGCCGTATCGGGCAGGAGATTGTGGATGCCGCGGTTCGCAGCGCGAAACTGAAACGGACCGTGCGTTTGGATTGATTACCTTGGCCATTGAGTCTGCTTTGCCTGCCAGCTTAAGTCATCCTCAAGGCTGAGTGAGCGAAACAAAAACAAATATCCTGCGAGCACTAAAAAGGAACGCGCCAAGAGGAGAGTGACAAAAGGATGTTTGGACAAAATGATGAACGAGAAATCACGCGCGCCTGGCAGCAGTTGCGGACACGGCTCGGGATGATCTTGTCCGTCATGATTTTGTCAGTTTGGACCCGGATGGCAGCAAACCCGACCGGGTCCGAATTCATCGTTGACGCTCGGAGCTTCGCCGTTAACATGCACGCCTTGCTAGGTTGGCGAGGTTAAAGAAAGAAAGAATTATTTATGCCGGTTAAAGTTGCTATTAATGGATTTGGACGGATCGGGCGGCTCGTTTTTCGAGCCATGGTGGAACAGGGAATGGTTGGCAAGGACGTTCAGGTTGTCGCGGTTGGCGATATCGTGCCCGCGGATAACTTGGCTTATTTGTTGAAGTACGATTCGACGCAGGGACGTTTTCAAGGCCAGGTTGGCTCCAAGAAATCTTTTCCGGATCGGGTGGAAGACGACGTTCTAATCGTCAATGGAATGGACATGCGCGTCGTGAGTGCCAAGGACCCGACTGGCCTGCCGTGGAAAGAGCTGGGTGTTGATGTCGTCATCGAGTCGACCGGGTTATTCACGGAGGCTGAGAAGGCCAAGGGTCATATCACGGCCGGCGCCAAGAAAGTGATCATCAGCGCCCCAGCCAAGGGAGACGACATCACGGTCGTCATGGGCGTGAATCATGAGAAGTACGATCCGGCCAAGCACACGATTATTTCAAATGCGTCCTGCACGACGAATTGCCTCGCGCCGCTCGTGCACGTGTTGCTGAAGGAAGGCTTCGGCATCGAAGAAGGCTTGATGACCACGATCCATTCATACACGGCGACGCAGAAGACCGTGGATGGGCCGAGCAAGAAAGATTGGAAAGGCGGGCGGACTGCGGCGATCAACATCATTCCTTCGAGCACTGGCGCGGCCAAAGCGGTGGGACTGGTTTGCCCCGAAGTCAAGGGCAAGCTTACCGGCATGGCTTTCCGTGTTCCGACGCCGACCGTTTCGTGCGTCGATTTGACGGTTCGCACCGTCAAAGATGCCAGTTACGCGGAAATCTCGAACGCGATGAAGAAAGCGAGCGAGACCTACCTGAAAGGCATCCTCGAATTTACTAAGGACGAAGTGGTCAGCACCGACTTCATTCATTCGCAAGCCTCGTCAATTTATGATGAAGGCTCGGGCATCGAACTGAACAAGCGTTTCTTCAAACTCATCAGTTGGTACGACAACGAATGGGGTTACAGCAATCGGGTCGCGGACTTGCTGAAATACGTCATCGGCAAAGGCCTGTAGGCTCCCGTGCCGCCGGCAATGCAAGTCCGAGGCCATTGGTGGTCCCGAAGGGACTAAGTCAAAATAGCACCGCGTCTTAACGCTGGGAACCGAATCGCAATGGATTCGAGTCCCGGAAGGGACGGCTGAAATGCGTTTGCGTTTGAGAATCGAGGTGAAGGTCTTCAGATGCGCATCATTGGTGGCACCGCGGCTGGCTTGTTGCTCAAAGTTCCCAAGGGCTTCGATGTTCGGCCGACGCCCGATCTGGTTAAGCAAGCTCTCTTTAATAGTTTGGGCGCGCGTGTGGTGGGAGCGCGCGTGTTGGAGCTCTTCGCGGGATCGGGGGCGCTGGGCCTCGAATGCCTGAGCCGTGGAGCGGCGCAGGTCGTGAGTGTCGAGAAAGCGAACCGGCACGCGCGGATGATCCGAGAGAACTTGGAGGCGATCCATCTCGATCCGAAACGATTCGACCTTCGCGTTCAAGACGCTTTCCAAGCGATTGCGCAACTGGCTGAAGCCAGCCGCCAGTTCGATTTAGTTCTGGCCGATCCGCCTTATGGGGAAAAGAATGTCGGGCGCCGGTCCACGTCCTTCGCGCAACAATTGCTCGACGATGCCCGCCTTCCGTCATTGATTGCGCCGGACGGTTTGCTCGTTATCGGTCATACCAAGCGTGACACTTTGACCGTTCCGGCGGCGTGGGCGGAGGTTAAGATGCTCAAGCACGGCGATTCGGTCATCAGGTTTTTTGACAAAGGAGACCGTTTGAGTTTGACCGCAGATGTCGCTGATGAACGCGGATAATTTTAGGGCAACTCCGTGTTGCTGACGAATGCGCACGTCCCGGAAAATAGCGCGTTCGACGACGTTGGAATTATGGGAACACAGAAACAAACCGACATACAATTCATCGCCGAGCGCGAGATGGTGAGTTGGCAAGTTTGAAATAATTCGCCAAATTTCGCCGCTGAAAAATAGCGGGCGTTTCCTTTCCTTTCGAACTGGATTACATCCGGCGCTTTCGTGGGCGATTGAACCTGTTCGCTGATCGCGCCCTTGGCTCGATGTAATACAGGTCAGACGCGTTCCACTTGCACGCGTGCGTCGTTGTAGCATGCGCCGCCGCCAACTTCATTGACATGTTGCGGGCAGAGTGCCGTTGAAGTCTGGCCGTTCCGGGATGACTTGCGCCACGCGCCCTTCGGCAATCCGCAAACACCATCACGGATTCGGTCGCTGACCCGCGTGCGGCAACGCACTTCGCCCAATTCGTTGAACACACGGACTTCATCGCCTTCGGAGATTCCACGCGCTGCCGCGTCAGTCGGATGCAGGGTGAGCCAGAGTTCCGGGTAATTAAATTCACCTAGTGTGCTGGAGATCATCTTGTTACTCGAAGCACTCACCAGTGCGAGGGGAAACTGATGGCCATCGACGGGTTGGTAACGAAACGGCGTCGGGCCGAGGGCTTGCGGCGCCAGATGCGCTTTGCCGTCCGGAGTCATTGGCCTCACACTCTCAAATTGCACAGGCCCGCCGCCCAGAAATGCATAACGCTGGATGCCGCCGTTCAGAGCGGATGTCGGATGGCACGGCTCACCGTAAAGGCTAAAAGCGTCCGCGACTCGGCGCATGGACTCAGCCGTGTCCCAGTCGAACGGTTGATCGGTAAATCCCATGGCGTGACCGAGCTGTGCGAACACCCATTCGTTAGGTTTGGCTTCGCCGCAAGGTTCGATCACCGGTTGCACACCGCCGACGATATAACTTCCGTAAGAGCGTCTGATTTCGTGCTGCTCAAGGAAAGTCACGGCCGGCAATAGAATATCGGCGTAAAGCGCCGTGTCGGTCATGACCTGTTCGTGGACCACCGTGAACAAATCTTGGCGGGCGAGGCCCCGGACGATCGCATTTTGGTCGGGCGCAGTGGCGACGGGGTTGCAATCGTAGATGAACAATGATTTCACCGGCGGTGTGAGGTCGTCATTTAGGAGCCGCCCCATCTGGCTCATATTGAGTTCGCGCGTCGCCCATTTGGCGGGTGGCGCCTCAGTGCCAAAAAGTTTACCTGAATCCAATTTCGCCGCGCCACTGTTCGAGAGGGTGTATCCCCCACCGCGCACGCCGAACTTGCCGAGCAATGCAGGAATCGCCATCACGGCTGCGAGGGCTTGCCCGCCATTTTGATTCCGTTCGATGCCCCAGCCTACGCGGATTACCGCGGGCGATGCTGCGGCGAAGGCGCGGGCGAGTCTTTCGATCTCGGCAGCTGGCACACGCGCCGCGGCCGCAGCTCGTTCGAGAGGCCACTCGTTTGCCGCTGCCAGCAATGCGTCCAACCCATCCGCATGTTGAGAAAGGAAGGGGCGGTCCAATTGGCCTTGCTTGTCCCACAATCGGATCATCGCCAGTGCAACCGGGAGGTCCGCGCCTGGATAAACCGGGAGATGCAAATCGATCTCGCCCGCATTGAAGTTCCGAATCGGGTCAACCACGGCAATGAAGGCGCCATTCTTCTTCGCCTGCCGCAGATAGGGCACAAGATGAATGTTCGAATACTTTGGGTTCGCGCCCCAAACAATGATTGCGCGGGCGCAGGGGTAATCTTGAAACGCGACCCCGGGCATCTTCCCATACATTCCCATCGCTACCGCGGTAGATGGGGCAGCGCAGAGTGTCCTGGCCAGGCGTGACGCGCCTAGCTTCGCGAACAAATAGGCGTCCAAAAACTCGTGGCTTAGCAATCCGTTCGAGCCGTCGTAATGATACGGCAATATAGCTTCAGCGCCCCAGCGCGCGGCGGTCATTCGGAAGTTCTCAGCAATAGCCGCAATGGCATCGTCCCACGAGATACGCTGGAATTGTCCCTCGCCTTTCGGCCCGACGCGGCGTTGCGGATGGAGAATGCGCGTCTCGTGATAGACGCGCCGGTCGAACTTTCCAAGCTTATCGCAGATGAAGCCTTGGGTATTGGGGTGCTCGGTCGTTTCGTCTGGCGCTGCCTGAATGCGTTGAATCTTGTTGTTGGCGACGATCACATCAAGCGCGCAAGAGTCCGGACAATCCATCGTGCAGGTCGTGCGAATACTCGTGGCCATATGCTTTGTTTCGGAGTTGCGACACTAGGTGCGGACGGGCCCGGTAACAAGAACAAAGGGAGGAACGCTGCGGAACAGGTGGGATAGCAGCTCTTATTCTCAGCTCATTGTAAGAATTGTCTGACAACTCTGTCCGGGGCGGCGACGCCAGAAGATCCGCGATTTCGGCTTTCGGATTAACTGAAATTCAGGGCGGTCCCGGATAGGCAGGCTCGGGAGGGATTTTGTTAACTGAGCGCAGGTCCGTTCGTTTTATGAGTGACATTGTTCCTGGCCGCCCGCCGATTCTTTTGGTCGATGACAATCCACATGACGTGGTTTTAATCAGGCTCGCCTTTAGAAAAGTCGGCGTCATCAATGCGATTGTGCTCGCCAAGTGCGTGTTCGTGATCGAAGTGCGGCGCGCCAATCGCGACTTTCGCCTACCCGTCGTAAAACCTGATTTCCGCTTGTCAGTGACTGGACTGACACTTAGATTCCACGCGTGCGCAGTTTTGTCAGGCTGACTGGCGATGGCATCATGGAACATGATTGAACTCATTCAGTTTCCGTGGAGCCCTTTTTGCATTGTCCAGCGGCGGATTTTGGAGTACGCCGGGGTTCCTTTTAAGATCGTCAATGTTCCAAATACCGACCGGTCTCTCGTCTGGCGGCTAACGCGTCAACGTTATTACGGCGTTCCCATCATCAAAGATGGCAAGACGGTGGTTTTTGAAATCGACGAAAACTCCCAAGTTATCTCCAAGTATATCGATAAGAAGCTGGAGCTCGGATTATTTCCCCGTCAATGGGAGGGTCTTCAGAACATTCTGTGGCGTTACATCGAGAACGAGATCGAGACTCCGGGCTTTAAACTGAACGATATCTATTATCAGGAAATGGTGGCCGCGTCCGAACATCTGCCATTCGTTCGGCACAAGGAACGCAAATTCGGCCGCGGTTGCTTGCAGCAATGGCGGAAGCAGCAAAAACAGCTTTTGCAGGACCTAACCGAACGTCTCGTTCCCTTTGAGCGAATGCTGCTGGACCGCCCGTTCCTTCTCGATTCCCAACCCCGGTTCGTCGATTTCAATCTCTATGGGATGCTGTGCAATTTCCTTTATTCCGGACATTACAAATTGCCGTCGCGCCATACTCAATTGAAGGTTTGGTGCCAACGAATGTCTTCTGTGAAGCATGCTTCCTTTGCGCGTGAAAAATTACATTCTCGACACCAACGTTCTTCTCCACGACCCCAATTCGCTGCTGAATTTTCAGGAAAATAATGTTCTCATTCCCATCGAAGTAATTGAAGAGATTGACCGGTTTAAGCGCGAATCAACCGAGTTAGGCCAAAACGCGCGCACGGTCTCGCGCACTCTGGATGGGTTGCGTGGCAAGGGCCGGCTCAGCGAAGGCGTGGTCCTTCCGAACGGGGGACAACTTCGGATCATTTTTCACAGCAAGAATGGCGATGGCGCGTTGCACTCGAGC
>Ga0194112_10012667_pt1 | contig 10261 bp, 10 predicted proteins | sample TA2MahC400mmetaG_FD_146191 | JGI IMG/M metagenome (GOLD analysis project Ga0194112, IMG submission 146191) | Freshwater microbial communities from Lake Tanganyika, Tanzania - TA2015016 Mahale Deep Cast 400m | ecosystem: Environmental > Aquatic > Freshwater > Lake | place: Tanzania: Lake...
GTTCGACTTGCATGCATCAGGCACGCCGCTAACGTTTATTCTGAGCCAGGATCAAACTCTCTGATCAGAATCTTCCTTCCACTATCCAGTTGTTAAGGTACTCGCTTCGAAAGCAAAGCTTATATTATCACAACCCCGCGTTTTGTGTCAATAGTAAGTCTCTTCCAATACAAAATGAGCCTGGAGGGAATATCGAGTTCTAGCACAGGATGAGCCGGAAGGGGCAGGCATCTCGTTTATGATTGGGACATGCAACTGATCATGAACATGGTACAGTCGCTTGCTCACCCAATAAAGGAGTTTCCCAGAGTTCACTTTTGAATAATTAGCCAGTCCAGTTTTCAACTTTTCCTAGCATACCCAATTTACACGATGAAAACGCCGGGTTTCAATATTTGAGCACCACGTTTGTTCATGTTTTAGGAAGAGGGAAGCACCCGCCGTTGACGGCGAACCATCATGGCATATACTACCCACCAAACACACACGGCCCAATGCCCACCCAGTGGACCCTGATTGTGAATGCCAAGACGGAAGCACAACTAAAGCCGAGGGTTGGAAGCTAGCATCAATCAACACTGGTAGCCACCTGGAAAGAATGCTTGAGATGTATAGAGAGATGGGAATCGGAGTCTGTCTTCAGAAGGTGAAGCCAGAAGCGTATGGGCAATGCACTGAGTGCTACAAAGAAGGGAAGCAGACTCTTTACAAAGTCTATACCAAAGTCGATAGCTAATACCCTTCACACTAACCGCTAAATGGCACTAAATCGATGCCCTCACAGTCACGATTGTCCCTTTCTTAGGCTCAGATTTGACATCGATATTCCCGTTCAGCAATGACACACGTTCTTGCATGCCCAACAAACCAAGCTTACCGCTTCGCGATAGGTCGCCGAAATTATCCGGAACTTTGAAACCTTTGCCATTATCACTAACCATAATGCAAATGGAAGATTGAGCAAACTCGATGACTGCCTCCACTTTGGATGCACGGGCATGCCTGTAAGCATTGCTCAGGGCCTCCTGGACAATCCTGAAGAGTATCAACTCCACTTCTGGTGTGAAACGTCGTTCTTGGCCTAACACAGTCAGCTTGCTTTTCACGCCATGTTCATCCTGAATTTGCTTGAGCAGCCACTGAATTGCTGGGAGTAGTCCCAGGTCATCTATGATTGGCGGACGCAGGTCCTGGCTAAAGCGCTTCACATCCTGCAACGCGTCGCCAATGCGCTGACGCATCTCTTGCAGAAACGCGAGCTGCTGCTCATTCAGTATGCTATCAGAACGCATGAAATTGTCAATCTGCCGCGAGATAGCGAACAACGACTGGGCGGTATCATCATGCAATTCGCGCGCAATTCGCTTCCGTTCCTCTTCCTGTGCCTGTGTAATTTGCTGCAAATAAAATCGCAGGTTGTCCTGCATCCGCATCTCGTCGGTGATATCTCGAGCGATATGTTGAAACCCCACAGGCTGGCCATCAAAGGTTATTAGACTCGAGGTCAACATTACGGTAGCGATGGTTCCATCTTTGCGCATTAACTTCTGTTCATATGGCTGCTCAATTGTTTCACCGGCTAACAGCTTCTGGCGTACCTTCCTGGCTAACTGCAATTCGTTATTAGAAAGAAAACGCAACACATTCATGCCAACCAAAGACTCGACATCATAGCCAGTCAATTTTTGTGTTGCCCTATTCGCCGCCAACATGATTCCATCGAAATTATGAAACCAGATAGCGTCGTGCGCATTTTCAAACAAGCTCCTGTAGTCCCTCTCCGATTTGTAAAGCTTATCGGCTATCCGCCGTGCGCCATCGTAGAGATATGCGTTTTCCAAAGCCGATGCTATTTGGCCTGCTATTGTGCTAAGCAAGTCGACTTCCTCTGGCAAAAATTGACGTGAATTGCGCATCCCCACACAAATAGTGCCAATGACACGTCCCTTAGATTTCATAGGCACAATAACCTGGGATTGAATGCCCATGCCTTTTATAGCATCGGGAGCCGATTGGGCGCCCTCAGAATCATAGTCCACTACCATTACCTCACCCGTTTCGGCCACGCGCCCATTGAAACCCTCTCCAACCCTGATACCATCAAGCTCCTGCGCCGCTTCCGCGGGAATACCATCAGCAACCATAAGCACAAGCTTGCCAGCTTTCTCGTAGCAGGAATAAACGAGTACAATTTCTATTTCCATTATCTCTACCAGCAACCCCACAGCGGTATCCAAAATCTTTTTGGGATCGAGGGATCGGCTAAGTGCTGTAGATATGGAATTGATAGTAGCTAACCTCCTAGCATTAAGGCTGGCTTCCATTACGTTGTCCTGTAGCTTTTCTTGTATAGCTGCCAGGTTTGCGGCAAGCTGGCGGTATCGCAGCCTTTCGCGCTCTCGTACGCCTGACCAAGCACACATGGCTGAACCAATTAATGTGACAAACACCACTTCTAAGACTGCACCAGACTTATTCTGGTCAAAAAGGATAGCTTGGGGCAGCATGGCTAGCAGGGCAGAAGATAAAGCCATCAGTCCACCATTTAGCCGAAAGATGAAAGTGGCATGCAGAATAGTTAGAAGGAACAACAAGCGCCCAGCGGTATACCAGCTCTTGCTCAGTGATGAATCAATTGGCAATCTGGAAGTCAAGCCTAAGAAGTCCGCGTACTCCACCGCTACACAGATCAAAAAAAGGAAGATAATCAGCCATAAATGATAGTTACTCCAAACTAACCCACTACTCTCACCCTTGGTGGCTGAAGTTCTATGCTGCATTCTTTTTCAGTACGACCGGAATAAGGAAGACGTCCACATCTAAGGCAATTGATCCAAGCTAAGCCATCCTTTCTTCAAGGCATAGACTATAGCCTCTGAGCGCGAACCGACGCCCAATTTATTAAAGATACTCCTCAGGTGCGCCTGGACAGTACGCACGCTAAGGCAAAGAGTATCTGCGATTTCGGCATTGCTCATTCCCCTGGATGCGAGCCCCAATACCTCCATCTCACGCCCCGTCAGAGGTTCCAATGTGGTTGTTTCCGGGGTCTCTTCAACAGGAGCTCTTAATCTATTCAGTATCTTACGGATAATCCTTGGGTGCAGCACAGGCTCACCCGTAACTACCAGCCTGATGGCATTTATTAGCTCATCGCCACTGGCTTCCTTCAGCAGATATCCAGCAGCACCCGCTTCTATCAATGCAAAGACATACTCATCGTAGTCATACCCTGTGAGTACCAAAATAGCCGTACCGGGATACAGTGCTTTGATTTGCTTTGTCGCTTCGATGCCGCTCAACCTCGGCATAGCTATATCCATCACCACCACATCAGGACGAAGCTTTTTGGTTAGTTCGACAGCCTCCTCGCCGTTGCTGGCTTCGCCGACTATCTCAAAATCAGCTTGTGATTCGAGCAACTTCTTAGTGCCTTCACGTACCACTACGTGGTCTTCAGCCAACAAGATTGTTGTCTTATTCATTTTACCCCCGGAGCTTTATTCGAGTCTGATTATAGTGCGTGTAGAATTATACATTCAAGCTCAACAAGCGGTATAAGCCCATAAGGCCATTACAACGTCCCAACCCTGCAGGATATTATCTTTGAATCCACTAGCTAAATACTGTAAACTATTCGAGTTCAGGCAAGATACGCCCAAGCCAGTCTCCAGATTCTCTGCGCTGCAAAAACACCAACAAATTAACGAGAAACACCATGCCACCGACGATATCAATAGTGGGAAAGTCAAAATCGGGCAAGACCACTCTCATAGAAGGGCTAGTTTCAGCGCTGAAGTCAAGAGGTTACAGAGTAGCCACTGTAAAGCATGCTACGCATAGAGACCTTGCTGACAAGCCGGGCAAAGATAGCTGGCGACATATTCGGGCAGGAAGCGAAGCTACCGCCACCGGCTCATCAGACGGGATAGTGCTAGTCAAACCCACAACACATGACCCTCCCCTCGAAGAGGTAACACGTCTCTTCAATGAGGAATATGATATCGTGATCGCTGAGGGATTTAAGCAAGGTAACGCACCCAAGATAGAGGTTCATCGCAAGCAGATAGGAACACCTCTGCGTGGCCTGAAGAACCTTGCAGCTATAGCCACCGACGAGCCACTTCAAAGCAGCGTCAGGCAATTCCCAATCAATGATATCGAAAGCTTGGCTGACTTCATCGAGAACAACTTTATGAAGCTGCGGGGGAAACGCATTAGCATTTATGTAAACAACGCATCCCGCAAACTTAGTGCCACTAACCAAGAGATGATAATTAACACTCTGATAGCTATGACCTCAAACGCCAATTACACACAGGCGATTGAAAGCATAGACATATCTTATAAAAAGGGCAGAAGCTGAGATGGATCTAAGAGGCAATCGCGCATATCTACACAACTGCGAGGAGTAAGCGTGATTAATCTAACCATTGATGGTGCTGAGGTAAAAGCAAAGGCAGGCAGCAATTTGCTATGGATAGCCCTTGACAATGGTTTTTATATTCCCAACCTATGTGCCATACGAGATGCGAAGCCACAGCTTGCATCCTGCCGTCTCTGCTTCATCGAAATCGATGGTAGGCCAGGTCCGGTTACTTCCTGCACAGAAATAGCCAAAGACGGCATGAGCGTACGTCTAAACACCCCAGAAGTACAAAGGCTACGAAGCACCGCTTTCGAATTGCTCATGAGCCACCACCATCTCGATTGCAAAATTTGCGCCAAGAACAAAAACTGCGAATTGCAACGTATTGCCACGCGCCTCGGTCTCAAGCTGAAACTCAAGAGACTCAAGGCGATTCCTCGGCAATTACCCATTGATTCCAGCCATCCTTTATTCACATATGACCGAAACAAATGTGTCCTATGTGGGAAATGTGTTTGGGTATGCCACGAGCAAGGCACTGGAATTCTCGACTTTGCTTTTAGAGGGATCGGCACCGTGGTTACTACTCTGGCTGATATACCGTTGGCAGAAGCGGGGTGTAACTCCTGCCTTGCCTGCGTGGCAATCTGCCCGGTGGGTGCCTTGGTAGCAAAAACAGGGGTTCCTATAAACAGCGCTTATGTCACAGTATCACACAGCAGATAATAGCCACTTCGCCAACACCCAAGTTTTGCCAACGCTCCGGCAACGTGCGCAGGAAACTGCGAAGTATATTGGATGATAAGTTCCAATTCCTGGTGGAAAACATAATCATTTACGAGGGGAAAAATTATGTTAACCGTGGACGAAGCGCGGAACGTCGCTGAGGTATTTCTGCAAGATAAGTACTACAACTCCAAGATTCATTTCCTGAACAACCGACTGATTACCAGAAACAATGCGCAGATATATGAATTACATGGGGCGATGAACATGCGGTCTCACGGGGTATTCGACCGATTCATCATAGATAAGGCCGCGAACAAATATTTGTTCAGAATAGAAATCGACGCCAAAGAAGGTTATGTAGTCAACTACGAGTTAACCTAGAATAGGATTCACTCTTCCCACGCCTCTTCACCAATTAGAGGTACAAAGCGGCAACCACCCAGTCTGTCGACAGAATTTCCGCTCTTTCTCTTCGTAATCCGATAAAGCTCTTGTTCCCATCTCGAACCTACTGGGACAACTAGCCTGCCACCAAAAGCTAGTTGTTTCAACAGGCCATCGGGCACACGTGGACTGCCTGCGGTAACCAAGATAGCATTGTAGGGAGCCTCGCTCGGCCATCCCAGGGTTTTTCCTGTCAGGTGAATTTGTATATTAGTGTAGCCCAACCTCTCCAGAACTGTTTTAGCCGACTCTGCTAATTGAGGAACGCGCTCCACACTCACCACACATCTAGCCAGTTCTGCCAGTATGGCAGTCTGATAACCACTCCCTGTACCTACTTCTAAGACTTTTTCGTCGCCTCTAAGCTTTAGGGCCTGAGTCATCAAGGCGACAATAAACGGCTGTGAAATGGTCTGGCCAAAGCCGATGCTCAACGGAATGTCTTCATAGGCAGAGTGGTAACAATCCGGGAGCACGAAAAGCTCACGGGGCACACGCGCCATCGCTTGAAGAACACGCTTGTCGCTTATTTCGCGGCTCAGGTACTCCAGCAGCCTGGCTCGAGTCAACTCCAAACCCACGCACGTGTCCCCTATGGAATTTTATCTCAAAACAAAAGACAATATAATGAGTGCCAAGAACAGAATGCCGGCGATAATTCCAATGCCTCTTAGCTCGGGCAATACATACTGGTATCGAGAAGACAATGCTGCGTATAGGGATTCCCCAGATGGGGCGGCTAATGATTTAGAGTCCTGCACAGTTGCAGGAGTGCGCTCGGCTACTACTCTGGAACTCGGCTGCAATCGTCTGTCTAGGCTCCTCTGTCTGGCTCTGGCTCGTTTGGATTTCTTTGACATTTTTCAACTCCGGCATACAGTTTAGAATACCCGGCAATTCAGGACCGTGCTTCTGCCTGTTTATAGACACGTGTAGTTGAGACATGAGCATGCCCCAGCAATTGCTGAACTGACTGCAAATCTGTGCCGCCTTTCAGCCTGTGTACTGCGAAACTGTGGCGTAGCGCACGCGGTGTGACCTCGTTCTTAAGTCCAATCTTGTCAGCATAACCCTGGATAATCTTCCAGAAACCTTGGCGTGTTAACCGTTCCCCTCTGTGATTGACAAATAAAGCGTTCTCTTCCTCATTGTTGACCAGTTGGGAGCGGGCTCCAGCCATGTATTCTTTTAATATCTGGATAATATGCTGATCGATGGGAATAAGGCGCGCTCTTAAGTTGCGACCAGAGCAGTGTACTTTGCTACCTCGTACATCAATATCTTTCACATTCAATCCAACCATCTCGCTAGCCCTGAGGCCAGTAGCATAAAGCAACTCAAGCATAGCCTTGTCCCTTTTGCCCTCAAACGTGCGGGCCTTACCTGGTTCCGCAAGTAGGCGACGCACCTCTGAAATAGATAAAGGCCTGGGTGCCGACTTGTTAACATGTGGTGACGCTAACTGTGGACTTAGGTCGTCTCTCAACTTGCCCGTCTCCGTTAGGAACTTGAGGAATGATTTAGCCGCAGCCACCTTACGTGCTACTGTAGATAGCGTGTACTTCCGCTCTCGAAGGTTGCGCATATATCCTGCCAATATCTGAGCATTAAGCTCGACCCCAACAGAAGCAGTTCCATCTTTGGCTTTACGCTGTGACTCTGCATATGCACAGAGCTGACGCAGGTCGCTACTATATGATGCCAGGGTATTTGCGGAATACCTCTTCTCGTTCGTTAGATAGGTGAGAAAAGACTTGATTTGTTCTTCCATCCCAAATGCCCCACTTATTTTATCATAACGTCGATAATGATACTATCAAATTGCAACATTATGGCAACTTTTGTTCACCGCAACACCCGATGTTAAAATAAGCAATGACTATGCCCGTACCAACGGTTGATTTTCAATTGAAAACCCTCCCCGCAAAACCTGGGGCCTATATATTCAAAGACAGCCAGCACAAAGTAATCTATGTTGGTAAAGCAAACAATCTGCGAAACCGGGTAAGGTCCTACTTTAGTACCGGCACTAATTTACCACCCAAGCCTCTTCGAGTGTTATCGCAAATAGCCAGCATCGAATCCATCGTCACAAATACCGAACAGGAAGCACTCATCCTGGAATGCAATCTAATCAAAAAACACCGCCCCACTTACAATGTCCGACTGAAAGACGACAAGACCTTCCCCTATTTAAAGATAGACCTCCATGATGATTGGCCAGTTGTCCGCATAACACGCCATCTCCAAAAAGATGGCGCAAAATATTTCGGCCCTTTTGCCAGTGCCGGCTCCTTGCGGATGACTCTCAGGCTGATCAAGAAGATATTCCCCTTTCGCTCTTGTAATAGGGCTATCACGGAGAACGATACAAAGCCGTGTCTTGAATACCATATCAATCGCTGCCTTGGGCCATGCATTGGTGCTACCAGCAAGGAAGAGTACGGCAAGGCAATAAAACAGGTCATCATGTTTCTAGAAGGCAAACAAGGAACAGTCCTCCGAGAGCTCAAGCAATCGATGGCGAAGGCATCGCAGGAATTGAGATTTGAGAAGGCAGCAGTCCTCCGAGACCAGATTCAGGCCATGCAACAGGTGATTGAAGGTCAAAAGATCGCCATAACAGCCAGAGGCGAACAAGACGTCATTGCCATGGCCCAAACTAAAGACCTCGCCTATGTTGAGATATTTTTCATGCGTGATAGCAAGCTATTGGGGCGTGAGCATTTTATTTTGGAAGGCGTACGCGATGAAATGCCATCACATATAATAACCAGCTTCATCAAACAATATTACTCCTCGGCTTCATCCATCCCACCTCTAATCCTGCTACAGTATCCTGCTGAAGAGTCAACAGTAATCACCCACTGGCTAAGTAAACTGCGAGGCACACAGGTCAGACTTCACGTACCCAGGCAAGGGGCCAAAAAACAATTGTTGGATATGGTCACCAAAAACGCACAACAAGACTTCGAGTTATACCAGGCAAAGCAATCTACGAACGTCACCGCCGCAATCGCCCTGGAAGAGCTGAGGCATAAACTTAACTTACCGAAAACTCCATTAAGGATAGAGAGCTACGACATATCCAACATCCGGGGCAACATGGCTGTGGGTAGCATGGTTGTCTTTGAGAAGAGTGTCCCAAAACGTGCTCATTACCGGCGCTTCAGGATTAGGTCGGTATCCGGGATTGATGATTATGCCATGATGCAAGAAATACTTCGGCGCCGTTTCGGAAGGTTCATGAAACCCGAAGATAAATGGAAAATAATCCCTGACTTGGTCCTCATAGACGGAGGAAAAGGTCACCTCAACGCAGCCCTGGCAGTGATGACTGCAATAGGATTAAGCCAGATTCCAGTTGCCAGCCTGGCTAAGGAGAACGAAGAGGTCTTTGTACCTGGCAGACCGGAACCAGTAGACATACCCCCAACCTCCCCAGCACTATACCTGCTCCAAAGAGTGAGAGACGAAGCACATCGTTTTGCACTGGGCTACCACCAAAGGCTACGACAGAGGGAAAGCACAGCTTCAGCACTAGACAGCATACCCGGCATAGGTCCCAAACGCAAAAAGTCGTTGCTCAGGAAATTTCGCTCGGTACAAGGTATTAGAGAAGCACCACTAGAAGACCTCACTCATGTCCAGGGCATGTCCGCCAAGCTGGCAGAAAAGGTGAAGGAATACTTGTGATTCGTCCTTCATCGAAGCAAGCATTGACAACCGATGCTATAATCACAGCGGGAGGAGGTAAAACATGCTAGCCACATCAAAATGGTTTCTGCTCGTAGGTAGCGCACTGTTAATCATAGACGCAATCCTGATAGTAGCCAAAATACCTAATCCAATCCCAGGCTTTCCACTACCCTGCCCCGTAACCTGGTGCGTACTCGGCGTTGGGCTTCTGCTCTTTGCTATCAGTAGCAAAGCCTTCAAGAACTAAACTTCAGCGATTTCGCAGGGCGAGTTTCAACCTGCCACCTTGTCTTGCTAAAACCATCGCCTCAAAAAAAGACAGGCGTCAGAGAGTAGGGTGAGTTCACAAACCCCCAGCCTGCTGACTGTCGGCTTGCAACTTGCAACTCGCCACTAAAACCCTCGCCTCAAAAAGTTCGCTTGCCCGTCCGAATTTCTGCTAGAATTGTCCCAATCTTTTTGCTGGGTTCCACGGTTAGATGGCAGAACTACAAGACGAAATTGCCCAACTCCTCCGAGAACACCAGACAAAAACTGGGAAACTGCTCACCATTGGCACCGTCGAGTCGGCAACAGGTGGCAGGATTAGCGACAGAATCACCAATGTACCCGGCAGTTCAGATTATTACAAAGGCTCCATCGTCGCCTACAGCAACGATGCCAAATCGAGTATAGTCGGAGTGAAAACAACAACACTCCGGAAGCACGGGGCAGTTAGCCCTCAGGTTGCCATGGAAATGGCTGACGAAGGAAGGAAGCTACTGAAGGTCGATATATGCGTGTCAGATACAGGAATCGCAGGACCCACCGGCGCCACCAGGGGAAAACCTGTCGGGCTTTTCTATATAGGGCTATCCACCAAAGACAAGACTATTGCCCAGGAACATCGTTTCCATGGCACCAGGGATAGCAATAAACACAAAGCTGCCGAGGCAACACTCCAGCTATTAAGGGATTCCCTGAAGGAATACAGCAGGGATAAATTAGCTGGCGGCTTAGACGAAAGGCACGTTGTCACCT
>Ga0194112_10012670_pt1 | contig 10260 bp, 11 predicted proteins | sample TA2MahC400mmetaG_FD_146191 | JGI IMG/M metagenome (GOLD analysis project Ga0194112, IMG submission 146191) | Freshwater microbial communities from Lake Tanganyika, Tanzania - TA2015016 Mahale Deep Cast 400m | ecosystem: Environmental > Aquatic > Freshwater > Lake | place: Tanzania: Lake...
CGAGGAGGCTTCTGTTCTCCGCGAGGCCGGTCTTCGGGTCCCGGTCCTCATCCTCGGCTATGTGCCCCTCGACGGCCTCGGGGAGGCCGTCCGGCTCGGGGCCAGGCTGACCGTGTCCGACGAGCGGACGGTGGCGCGCTTGGCCGATGTTTGCCGGCGGATGAAGAAGAAGGCCTTCCTCCACCTCAAGGTCGAGACCGGCACCCATCGGCAGGGCATCCGGCCGGAGGACGCGCCGCGCCTGGCCCGCAGGATCCTCGCCCGACGGGAGCTCGTCCTCGAGGGGCTGTCCTCGCATTTCGCCAACATCGAGGACACCACCGACCCGAGCTATCCCCGGAAGCAGCTCGAGCTCTACACCGCGACCCTTGCCGCCCTGGAGCGGAGAGGGGTGCGCGTCCCGGCGGCCCACATGTCCTGCACGGCCTCGGCCATCCTCTTCCCCGAGACGCACCACGCCCTGGTCCGGGTCGGGATCGGCCTCTACGGCCTCTGGCCGTCCAAGGAGACCTTCCTCTCCTGCCGCCTGCAGAAGCGCCGCCCCATCGAGCTCCGCCCCGTGCTGAGCTGGAGATGCCGCGTCTCCCAGGTGAAGCGGGCGCCGCGGGGCGCGGCCATCGGCTACGGCGGCACCTACCGGACGACGCGCCCCTCGAAGCTCGCCGTCCTGCCCGTGGGCTACAGCGACGGCTACGGACGGGCGCTGTCCAACGCTTCCTTCGTCCTCATCCGAGGCCGCCGGGCGCCCGTGCGCGGGCGGGTGGCGATGAATTTCACCGTGGCGGACGTGACCGACATCCCCGGCGTCCGCCTCGAGGACAGGGCCACGCTCATCGGCCGGGACGGGGAGGACGCCTGCTCCGCGGAGCACCTGGCCTCGCTGACCGGCACGATCGCCTACGAGGTTCTCTCCCGCATCAGCCCCGTTCTCCCCAGGGTCCTCGTTTGACGGTCCGGCTCCGCCGGCTCTAAATCCTATAATATTGATATGATTACTTGATTTTTAGGACGACGGGATTTATAATGTCCAAAGACGTGGTAATTCGGGCGGGAACATTTTATAGTATGTCCTTACCGCAAGGAGCGAAGCGATGAAGGAAGAAATCCAAAAATCCCTCAATAAGATCCGTCCCGGCCTGCAGGCCGACGGCGGGGACGTCGAGCTCGTGTCCGTGGAGAACGGCCTGGTCAAGGTCAAGCTCAAGGGCGCCTGCGGCGGATGCCCCATGTCCCAGATGACCCTCAAGATGGGCATCGAGCGCCAGCTCAAGAAGGATGTCCCGGGCGTGACGGAGGTCGTCTCGGTCTGAACGGCCGCCGCCCGCGGAGGGGGGAGATGAAGCGCGTCTATCTCGACCACATCGCCGCCACGCCCCTCGACCCGAGGGCGCTGGAGGCCATGCTGCCCTTTCTCCGCGAGCGGTTCGGGAACCCGCAGAGCATCCATTCTTTCGGCCGGCCCGCTCAGGAGGCCGTGGAGGAAGCCCGGGCGCAGGTCGCCCGCCTCATCAACGCCTCGGCCGAGGAGATCTTTTTCGTCTCGAGCGGCTCGGAGGCCAACAACTTCGCCCTCAAGGGGCTGGCCCTCGCCCGGCGGGACAAGGGACGGCACCTGGTCCTCTCGGCCGTCGAACACCAGTCCGTTCTCCACGCGGCCAAGAGCCTCGAGCGGCAGGGGTTCAAGACGACGCTCGTCGGCGTCGACCGGGAAGGGCTCGTCGACCCCGAGCGCCTCGCCGCGGCCGTCACCCCCGAGACGGCCCTCGTCTCGGTCCAGCTGGCCAACAACGAAGTGGGCACGGTCGAGCCCGTGGCCGAAGTCGCGCGCCTCTGCAGGCCGCTCAGCGTCCCGGTGCACACCGACGCCGTGGCCGCGGCGGGCAGCATCCCCGTCGATGTCCGCGCCCTGGACGTCGACGCCCTGAGCCTGGCCGGCGACCAGTTCTACGGTCCCAAGGGCAGCGCCGCCCTGTACGTCCGCAAGGGTGCGCGCCTCCTGCCCCTCATCGACGGAGGCATCCAGGAGGGCGGGCGGCGGGCCGGGACGGAGAACGTGGCCGGGATCGTCGGCCTGGGCCGGGCGGCCGCCCTGGCGGCCGAGGAGCTCGAGTCCCGGTCGGTCCGGGCGGCGGCGCTCCGCGACCGGCTCATCGACGAGCTGCCCCGCAGGGTCGAGCAGGTGACGCTCACCGGGCACCGGTCGCGCCGGCTGCCCCATCACGCCAGCTTCTGCGTCGCTTTCGTCGAGGGCGAGGCCATGCTCCTCAACCTCGATCTCAAGGGGTTCGCCGTCTCGAGCGGTTCGGCCTGCACCTCGCGGGCCCTCAAGGCCTCCCACGTGCTTCTGGCCATGGGCCTCGACCATGCCCTGGCCCAGGGGTCGCTCGTCTTCAGCCTCATCGAGGGAACAGCGGCCGGGGACATCGAGTCCCTGCTGGACGTTTTCCCGCCGATCGTTGAGCGGCTGAGGGCCCTGTCCCCCCTGTACACCCAATACCTCGAGGAGAAGGGGAAATGAACTACACCGACAAAGTCATGGACCATTTCCAGAATCCCCGCAACGTGGGCGTCCTCAAGGACGCCGACGGGGTGGGCAAGGTGGGCAACCCCGTGTGCGGGGACATGATGACCTTTTATATAAAGGTCAAGGACGAGCGGCTGGCGGACATCAAGTTCCAGACCTTCGGCTGCGGGGCGGCCATCGCCGTCTCGAGCATCGTCAGCGAGATGGCCCGGGGCAAGCCGCTCGGGGAGGCCATGGAGATCACCAACGAGCGCGTGGCCGAGGAGCTGGGCGGCCTGCCCAAGAACAAGCTTCACTGCTCCAATCTGGGCGCCGACGCCCTGCACAAGGCCATCGAGGATTACCGCGCCCGCCGGGGAGAAGCCGCGGACGCCAAGAAAAAGGGGAGCGGCCCGGCGGGGTGCTGCTGCCCGTACTGCGAGGGGCCGATGGAGGGCGCCGAGGGGCTGTGCCGATCCTGCCATATCGAGCTCGAGGAATGCCCCGTGTGTCACAAGTCCACGAAAGCCGGCGAGGATGCCTGCAGCCACTGCGGAGCGAAGATGCCCCCGGCTTGAGCCGCCCGCCGGGGCTCCGCTGGAGGAGGTCCCCGGAAGGCGACCTGGAACGACGATATGAAGGCCGATAAAAAGCTCGATTGCTACGGGCTCCTGTGCCCGGTGCCCATCATCCGGACGGCCAAGGCCGTCAAAGAGATGAAGGTCGGAGAAATCCTGGAAGTGTCCTCCACGGATGCGGGGATCAGGGAGGACATGCCCGCCTGGTGCCGGACCACCGGCCAGGAATTCCTCGGCCTGGAGGAGGAGGGCGAGGTCATCAAGGCCTATGTCCGCAAGGCGAGGGAATGAGGTACGAAGAGCTGAGGGAGCGCCTGGCCCGTTTGAAGGCGGCGCGGCGGGCCGTCATCCTGGCCCACAACTATCAGGCGGGGCCCGTCCAGGACATCGCCGATTTCGTCGGCGATTCCCTGGAGCTCAGCCGCAAGGCGGCCGCCGTCGAAGCGGAGACGATCGTCTTCTGCGGGGTCCATTTCATGGCCGAGACGGCGGCCATCCTCGCCCCGAGCAAGACCGTCCTCCTCCCGGACGCCGGGGCCGGCTGTCCCATGGCCGACATGATCACCGCCGACGAGCTGCGCCGCTGGAAGGAGCGCCACCCCGGGCGGAAGGTCGTCTGTTACATCAACACCTCGGCCGAGGTCAAGGCCGAGAGCGACGTGTGCTGCACGTCGGCCAACGCCGTGCGCGTCGTGGAATCGCTCCCGGACGAGGAGGTCCTGTTCGTCCCCGACAAGAACCTGGCGGCCTTCGTCGCCCGGAACAGCCGCAAGAAGATCATCGCCTGGGACGGGTACTGCTACGTCCACCACCATATCTACCCCGCCGACGTCGCCGCCGGGCGAAGGGAGCACCCCGAGGCCGAGGTGTGGGCCCATCCCGAGTGCCGGCCCGAGGTCATCGACCTGGCCGACAAAGCCCTGTCCACCGGCCAGATGATCGCCGAAGCCCGCCGCACCGCGCGGAGGGAGGTCGTGGTCGCCACCGAGGCCGGGATCACCTACCGGCTGAAAAAGGAGAACCCCGGCAAGGAATTCCACCCCGTCAAGCACACCGCGCTGTGCGCGAACATGAAAAAAACAACACTGCCGAAGGTCCTGGCCGCCCTGGAGGGGGGCGGGACGCGGATCACGGTCCCCGAGGACATCCGCCTTCGGGCGCTGGGCGCCATCGAGCAGATGATACGAATTTAAAATGAGGAGACACAAAATGAAAAAGATGACCGAGGAAAACCTGAAGAACGCCTTCGCCGGCGAGAGCCAGGCCCACATGAAATACTCGGCCTTCGCCGACAAGGCGGAGAGCGAGAGCCTGCCCAACGCGGCCCGGCTGTTCCGGGCGAACTCCTTCGCCGAGCAGGTCCATGCCGTGAACCATCTCCGGGCCCTGGCGGGCATCAAGACAACCCTCGAAAACCTCCGCGAGGCCATGGGCGGAGAGAACTTCGAGGTCGAGGAGATGTACCCGGCCTACATCAGCGTCGCCGTGGAGCAGGGGGAGAAGGCCGCCGAGCAGACGACGCGCTGGGCCCTGGCCGCGGAGAAGGTCCACGCCGGGCTGTACAAGAAGGCCGCCCAGGCCCTGGCCGGGGGGAAGGACGCCGATTTTACGAGCATCCAGGTCTGCGGCGCCTGCGGCTGGACCGGAGAGGGCGAAGCGCCCGACAAGTGCCCGCTCTGCGGCGCGCCGAAAGAGAAGTTCAAGAGGTTCTAGCCCGATGAAGCTTTCCAGCCGCCTGAAGCCCCATGAAGTCCTGGCCGCAGCCGTGAAGTCCGAGGCCGACGCCGCGGGCCTCTATGCCGCGATCAAGGAGAAAGTCCGCAGCCGCCTCCTGCTGCGCAAGCTCGATTTCCTGATCTTCGAGGAGAAGAAGCATCGCCGGATCCTGGAGACGCTTTTCGGTCAGCACTTCCCCGGCCAGGCCCTGAAGCTTCCCGCCCTCTCGCTGCTGCCCGCCTCGCTGCGCGTCAACCCCAAGACCCTGACCGTTCCCAAGCTCTTCCGGACGGCGCTCAAGGCCGAGAAGTTCTCCGAGGAGTTTTACCTGGCCGCCCGCGCCTCGATGAAAGACGCCGCGAGCCGCAAGATCCTGGAGTACCTGAGCCGGGTCGAGAGGAGCCACTATTTCCTCGTCCAGTCCGAGATCGACCTCCTGGAGAGGTTCCCGGATTCCTACAAGGTCGAGGAAGCCCACCTCGGCGAGGACCTCGTCCACGTCGGCCCCTGAAGCCCGAAATCACGCCCGGCCCGTCGCGGGTCTCAGACGCACAACCGCCGGTGCGTTTTTTTGGGGGGGGTAGCCGGCCTCGGCAGGCCTTTGATCCTGAAGTTGTCGCCGCGCCGGGCTGAGGCGCCGGAATCGCCCCAAACAAGCAGGCCGGCTGACCTCTCTGCGAGACCAACCCACGGCGAATGGAAGAGAGCCCAACAGATTGATTTGATGCGCGGCGGAAGAAGGCTTGGGCGTCGAGGGAAGTCGGCAAGGCGCGATATTCATTGTTTCAGATGACGAAAAAAATGATATAATCCCCGCTTGGCCGCCGGCAAGGCGCGGCCCCGGAGGGAAGGGATGTTCAAGCACAAATGGCGGATCGCCCGCATTTTCGGGATCAACATCAACATCGACCCGAGCTGGCTGATCATCTTTTTTCTTTTCACCTGGAGTCTGGGGGGGCAGTTTTTCCCGACGAGGTATCCGGCCTGGCCCAGGTCGCTGGCCTGGATGATGGGGCTGCTGACGAGCCTTCTCGTTTTCGCCTCGGTCCTCGTTCACGAGCTTTCCCACTCCCTGGTGGCCCGGCAGCAGGGGGAGAAGGTGGGGGACATCACCCTCTTCCTCCTGGGCGGCGTGGCCCAGATCAACGACGAGCCCAAGAAGCCGCTCCGGGAGTTCGGCATGGCCATCGTCGGCCCGCTGTCGAGCTTCGTCCTGGCCGGGCTGTTTTTCCTCGTGTCCGTGTTCCTTCACCCGGCGAGCCAGCCCCTGTCCGCCGCGGCCCTCACCCTGGCGGTCATCAACACCGGCCTGGGAGTGTTCAACCTCCTTCCGGGCTTCCCCATGGACGGCGGCCGCGTGCTGCGCTCGATCCTCTGGCAGGCGACCGGGGACATGAGAAAAGCCACCCGCATCGCCTCGGCCGTCGGCCAGGGCGTCGCCTTCCTGCTCATGGCCCTCGGGTTCCTCCAGGTCCTGAGGGGCGTCTTCTCCGGGCTGTGGCTCGTCTTCATCGGCTGGTTCCTGCAGAGCGCGGCGGCCCACGGATACGAGCAGGTCGTCGTCCGCAGCGTGCTCCAGGGCGTCAAGGCCAGGGACCTGATGTCCACGTCCTTCGGCACGGTCCCGGCCTCGCTGACCATCCAGGCCCTGGTCGACGATTTCATCCTCGAGCGCAAGGAGCGGATGTTCATGGTCATGGAGGGGGACGACCTGCGGGGCATCGTCTGCCTGGAGGACGTCAAGGCCACGCCCCGGAAGGATTGGCCGCGGGCGCGTGTCCGGGACATCATGACCCCCAAGGAGCGACTGGAAGCCGTCTCTCCCGAGACCGACGGGAGGGTGGTGCTCTCCAGCCTGGCCGCCAAGGACGTCAACCAGGTCCCGGTCATGGAGTACGACGGAAGCCTGGTGGGCATCATCTGCCGCACCGACATCCTCCGCTATATCAAGCTCAAGACCGAGCTGGGCCTGTAGGCGCGGGCGCCGAGGAGGACGGATGGAAGGGCCGCGGAAAAGGATCGGCCCGATCGTCCGCATCCTGAGAAGGACCTACCCCGGCAGCCGGACCGCCCTCGAGTTCCGGAGCCCCCTCCAGATCCTGGTGGCCACGATCCTCTCCGCCCAGTGCACGGACGATCGGGTCAACAGCCTGACGCCCGCCCTCTTCCGAAAATACGGGACCGCGGCCGACTTCGCCGCGGCCGACCGGACGGAGCTCGAGACAGAGATCCGGCCCGCGGGTTTCTTCCGCAACAAAGCCAAGTCGATCGTCGGCGCCGCCGGCCGGATCGTCTCGGTTTACGGCGGAGCGGTGCCCGGTACGATGGAAGAACTCCTTACGCTTCCCGGCGTGGCCCGCAAGACGGCCAACATCGTCCTCGCCGCGGGCTTCGGCCGGGCCGAGGGGATCGCCGTGGACGTCCACGTGGCCCGGCTGGCCGGCCGCCTCGGCCTGAGCCGCGAGAAGGTCCCGGAGAAGATCGAGCGCGACCTCCTGAGGATCGTTCCCCGCGGGGACTGGCTGGATTTCAACTTCATGCTCGTCAACCACGGCCGGGCCGTCTGCCGGGCCCGAAAGCCGCTCTGCGCCGCGTGCCCCCTCGGAGCGCTCTGCCCCTCGGCGGGACAACTCTGCATGGCGCGGGCCAAGGTCGGAGCAGGGCGCAAGTCGAGTAAATAGAGCCGCCAGGAAAACTCGGGCGAGAGGCGGGTTCTTCGGGCCGGCAGGAGCCCGTGCCGGGGAGAGGGAGATGATCCACGAGGCGAGTCACTGGCTTCCGGACGAAAGAGGGACCGTCGTCTGCGGCCTGTGCGGCCACCGCTGCCGCATCAAGCGCGGGGATTTCGGCGTGTGCGGCGTCCGCAAGAACCTCGAGGGACGCCTCGTGACCTGCGCCTACGGCGAAGTCATCGCCGCCCACGTGGACCCGATCGAGAAGAAGCCGCTCTATCATTTCCAGCCCGGGTCGCGCTCCCTGTCGATTGCCGCGGCGGGCTGCAACTTCCGCTGCCCCTTCTGCCAGAATTGGGAGATCTCGCAGCTGCGCCACGCGGACGGGAGCGTCAGGGGGAGCCGGCCGCTGCCTCCGGAGGAGGCCGTCCGGATGGCCGAGGCCTCGAACTGCCGGAGCGTCTCCTACACCTACACCGAGCCGACGATCTTTTTCGAGTACGCCGCCGACTGCGGCCTCTTGGCGAAGCGTGCCGGGCTGGCCAACGTCTTCGTCACCAACGGCTACATGACCGCCGAAGCCCTGGAAGCGGCCCGGCCGTGGCTCGACGCCTGTAACGTGGACCTCAAGGCGTTCCGGGAGGAGACTTATAAAAGGATATGCGGCGCCCGGCTCGAGCCCGTCCTGGAGTCGATCCGGCTCATGGCCCGGCTGGGGATATGGGTGGAGGTGACGACCCTGGTCGTGCCCGGACTGAACGACGGGACGGACGAGCTCCACGACATCGCCCGGTTCATCGCCGGAGTCGGGGCCGAAATCCCCTGGCACATCAGCCGCTACCATCCGGATTACAAATACGATGAGGCGCCGCCCACGCCGCTCGAGACCCTGAAAAAAGCGGCGTCCATCGGAGCGGAGGAGGGGCTGCGCTTCGTTTACATCGGAAACGTCGCGGCCGGCGCCGACGACACGCTCTGCCCTTCCTGCCGGGCGACGCTCATCAAGCGCTCGGGCTTCTCGGTCTCCGCCGACCGCCTCCGCGACGGCCGCTGCCCCCGATGCGGGGCGGCGATCCCCGGCGTCTTTTTCTAGGCCTTTCGCAGGTTGAATGTCCGAGTCACGTTTTTTCGACGGGAAAAATTCTCTCTAGAAAATTGCGGATAAGAAGGAATATCCTTCCCGGAGGGTGTCTTTTAGTTTTTTCTCGATAATTCTTGATATCATGGTATCCATATTAGAAAAATATGGATACCATGTCAGCCAATTCCACCATTGTTGTGTCCAGGCAAAGCCATTAAGATGGAAGCGGAGGCGAGATTGGAGCGCTACCGGTTTCTCGACCACACGGCCGACGCCAAGTTCGAGGCCTTCGGCGCGACGCTGGAGGAGGCCTTCGGGAACGCCGCGCTGGCCGTGGCCTCGGTGATGTGGGACTGGTCCCGGGTCGGACGCCGGACGCGGATTCCGGTCGAAGTCTCGGGCCCGGACCGGGAAAGGCTGCTCTTGGACTTTCTCGAGGAGGTCCTTTACCTGCTCGACACCCGGGGCTTCCTCCTGGCGGGCGTGGAGAACGTCGGCATCCGGGAGGACGGCGGAAGCTGGCGGCTCTCGGCCGACTTCCTCGGGGACGCGGACCCCGACCGCTACGAGATCACCGGCGAAGTCAAGGCCGTCACCCTGAACGAGATGCGTGTCGCAACCGGTCCCGGGGGGGCCTCGGTCCGGGTCGTCATCGACCTTTGAGGAGAGACATGGAGTTAAAGAAGCTCAACGACAACACCTGGGAGATCCCGCGGCAGGGGGAGATGAAGGTTCCGGCGGTCGTCTACGCCTCGGCCCGGCTCATGGAGGACATCCGGCGCGACCAGACCCTGACCCAGGCCCGCAATGTCGCCTGCCTGCCGGGCATCCTCGACAAAGCCTATGTCATGCCCGACGCTCACCAGGGATACGGCTTTCCCATAGGCGGGGTCGCGGCTTTCGACGCCGGAGAGGGGATCATCTCGCCCGGCGGAGTGGGCTACGACATCAACTGCGGCGTGAGGCTTCTGCGCACTGATTTCCGGGAGGACGACATCTCGGCCCGAAGGCGCGAGCTCCTGGCCGAGATCTTCAAGGAGGTACCGGCCGGCGTGGGCAAGGGAGGGGTGACGAAGCTCGGCAGGGGAGAGCTGCGGGAGATCTTGGTCAGGGGAGCCGCATGGGCCGTGGATCAGGGCTACGGGACGAAGGAAGACCTGAGCTTCACCGAGGAGAACGGCCGGATGCCGGGCGCCGAGTGGCGGCACGTTTCGGAGCGGGCCATGGAGCGGGGCATCCCGCAGCTCGGAACGCTCGGCGCCGGGAATCATTTTCTCGAGTTCCAGAAGGTCGAGAAGATTTTCGACCCCGGGACGGCCCGCGCTTTCGGCATCGACGAGGAGGGGCAGATCCTGGTCATGATCCACTGCGGCAGCCGCGGGCTGGGGCACCAGGTGGCCACGGACTACATCAAGCTCATGGAGGACCGGGTGGGGGTCAAGGGCCTTCCCGACCGCGAGCTCGTCCACGCGCCGCTCGGCTCGGACGTCGGCCGGGAGTACTACGCCTCGATGGCCGCGGCGGTCAACTACGCCTTCGCCAACCGCCAGATGATCGCCCACTGGGTGCGGGAGGTTTTCAAGCGGGTTCTGGGGCGCTCGGACGGCATGCGGCAGGTGTTCGACGTCTGCCACAACGTGGCCAAGCTCGAGACGCACGAGGTCGGCGGCGGGAAGAGGAAGGTCTGCATCCACCGCAAGGGCGCGACGG
>Ga0194112_10012671_pt1 | contig 10259 bp, 9 predicted proteins | sample TA2MahC400mmetaG_FD_146191 | JGI IMG/M metagenome (GOLD analysis project Ga0194112, IMG submission 146191) | Freshwater microbial communities from Lake Tanganyika, Tanzania - TA2015016 Mahale Deep Cast 400m | ecosystem: Environmental > Aquatic > Freshwater > Lake | place: Tanzania: Lake...
GAAAAATCCCGATGAGAAAAATCGCCGTGCTGCTGGCCACCGCCGCTTTGCTCACGCCGTCGCAAACACCGCCCGCCTTCACCAAAGCCGACTTCGAGCGCTGGATGGAAGAGCTCTCCAACTGGGGACGCTGGGGCGCTTCCGATGAACTCGGCGCGCTCAACCTAATCACGCCGGAGAAGCGCCGGCGCGCGGCGCGCCTGGTGCGCGACGGCGTGACGGTCTCACTCTCGCACCGCGCCGAAAAAGAAAAGTCCGCCGACAACCCGCGCCCGTTCACGCACGAGATGCTCTCCACCGGCGCCACCGCCGGCGCGCAGGCCCATAGCGACGCGTTCACGGTCGCCCACCACAGCCTCGCGCACACGCACATGGACGCGCTGCGCCACTTCTTCTGGAATGACCGCATGTACAACGGCGTCACCCGCGGCGTGGTCACCGAACGCGGCGCGGCCAAGCTCTCGGTGTACAACGCGCGCCACGGCATCTTCACGCGCGCCGTCTTGATGGACATCCCGCGCCTGAAAGGCGTCCCGTATCTCGAGCCCGGCACGCCCATCTACCCCGCTGACCTCGACGCCTGGGAGAAGCAGGCGCGCGTGCGCGTCGAACCTGGTGACGCCGTCCTCATCCGCACCGGCCGTTGGGCCCGCCGCGCGCATCGGGCCCACCGTGTGCGAACTGCTCGGCCCAATGCCGATCTTGAAAAGATCGAAAACAGAGATTGCCATTCAAGGTAAGAGTAACTCCACCCGCGCCGCCCCGCCCCGTTGCAGCGTAAACGTCTTCATCACGCCGCCCCCGGCAGCCGCCTTATAGTGCCCCAGAAATCCGCGCGTACGGTAAACCCCATCCTCGCCCGTCTCGCCCTCCGCCTCCGTCCACCATTCGCGGAAGATCAGATCGCGCCACACGCCCAGATTCTTCTTCGCGCTCCAATCCCGCCGGAACATTGCTCCATCCGGCAGCCAGTGCCGCCCCGCCCAAAAGCCCCACAAGGTGAAGCCGTTCATCTTGGGATGACTGAACGCCAGCGTCAGAAAGTCCCGCGTGAACTGCGCCTGCAAGTCTTCATCGCCGATATTGACATCGAACTCGGTCACCTGAATATGTTCCACTTCCTGCGCGAACAACTCAAACAGTTCGTAGATCCGGTCCGGACCCGTCAGGTTCCGGCCGAAGTGGCTCTGAAACCCGAAGCCGTCCACCGGCCCGCCGTTCTCTTTGATGAACCGCAGCGTGTCCAGCGCGTGCTTGATATGCGGCAGCAGGAGCCCGCCGCGTTCGATGATGTCGTAGTCGTTCAAGAACAGCCGTACGTCCGGATTGTGCCGCCGCGCCTGTTTGAACCAGTCGGCCATCTCCCCGTTGCCCAGCGCCGCCTGCAGATCCTTGTTGTCAAACGGCTCGTTCAATACGTCCGACTCCGTCACGCGCCCGCGCGTCACGTTCATCATCCGTTCAATGTGCGCATTCACGCGCCGCCGCAGCGCATCCTGATTCACCGGCTGCGCATCCAGCATCGCCACCACATCCGGCGGCAGATTGCGCTTGCCCGGCCACACCAGCACATGCGCGTGGATGTCACTCAACCCATTCGCGCTCAACCACCTCTCGCCCGCATCAAACCGGCCCGCTGCCCACGTCTCATAGAACGGCCAATTCAAATCGTTTTCAATCGCCACCTTGTTGAAGTTGCGCAGCAGTTCCTCGCGGTAGCGCTGCGAGTCCGGCGAATTGCCATTCAACGTTCCCGAATCCACCGCCGTGGCAAATCCAAAACCGTGGTTCTTCATCCGCACTTTCACCGGCGCGCCCGCCACCGGCTCGCCCGCCGCATTGCGCACGGTCACTTCGATGTCCGCCTTGCGAAACTTCTCAATTCGCTCGGCCGCCGCCGCGCGCCAGGCCGCGCCCGCCTCCGCGCCGTCATAAGGAAATCACACCAGGTTCAGCGTTCGCACATCCACGTCGGGTCCGTGGTTGCGCAACTCAAACCCGCCGATCTCGATCTCCTGCACCTGCAGTCCCGCCCCGAAAGACAGGTTGTACTGCGTGGCCGCCGCCGCGCCCGTATAGTCGGAATCCCAGCGGAACGCCACATTTACTTGCTTCCACTCGCGCGTGGCTGCCGTCGCCGTCCAATCCACCGGCTTCGCCCACGGACTCGCGCTCTGCTCCACCACAAAATGCGAAATCGCCGGGTCCTCGCGTGTGGAGCGAATCCAATACTTCGCCACTCCCCAGTCGCCTTTGCGCACGGGCAATGTCGCAAAGCAGCGCATGCGCAGATCCCACGCATTCGTCCCAACTCCCGCGTCGTCAGCCGCCATACCCAGGCGAATCCCGGACCATCGGCCACTTCCACCACCGAGGATGCCCGCCGCTGCCCGACTTCTACGCGCGAAAAGCAGCTCCGCGCATCCACCGCCAGCACGCTCGGCGCCGGCTCCTGCGCGAACGCCGGCCAAGCCAAGCCCTCGGCCGCCATCGCCGCCCTATGCATTTTCACTCGCCGTGATGGTCGCACGGCGAGGCCCAGGCCCGCGCAAGCGTTTTCTATGCTATCGTCGACAGGTTTCGCAGGCCAGAAAGGACGACTCATGCAAACGCTCCTCCGCTCGCTCGCCGCTTCCGCCGGACTTTGGCTCGCCGCCGCGTCGGTGCCCGCTTCGCTCCCGGCCCAGCAGGCCAAGTCCGCCGCGCCCGCCAAACTGCGCGACCCCGACGTGCCCTACGTCCCCACCACGCCTGAAGCCGTGGAAGCGATGTTGAAGCTCGCCGATATCAAAAAGACCGACGTGCTCTACGACCTCGGTTGCGGCGACGGCCGCATCGTCGTCACCGCCGCCAAACTCCACGGCGTCCGCGGCGTCGGCATCGACATCGACCCCCAACGCATCGGAGAAGCCAACGAAAACGCCAAGCGCTCCGGCGTCGATCACCTCGTCACCTTCAAGCTCGGCGACTTGTTTGAAGCCGACTTCCGCGAAGCATCCGTCGTCACTCTCTTCCTGCTCCCCCGCATCAATATCAAGCTCAAGCCGCGCCTGCTTGAACAACTCAAGCCCGGCACGCGCATCGTCTCCAACACCTTTGATATGGGCGAGTGGAAAGCCCAAAAGGAATCCACAGTCGACAGCGAAGATTTCGACACCGGCCTCAGCCGCAAGTTCCTCCTGTGGACCATCCCCGCCTCGAAGCAAGCGCCGTAACGCCGCCGACAGCACTCAAAGTACCAATACCCCGTCCACAGGGTATCTGAGCCCGTATTGTGGTTTTGATTCTCGACTTTACATCCGGTTTTCGATAGCCTTGTCTTTACATCCGGTTTTCGATAACGTAGATCCTTCCGAGAGCTTTTTTCTCTTCCCTCATCAGGAGGTACACGCACACATGCTCCCCGCTCTCCTCGCCCTGCTGGCTGGAATCGGCCTCTGTTTCTGTTGCGTCAGCCACTATGCGCCGATGATCCAGGCCGACATCCTCGGCCGAACCAAATCCGCCTTTCAGGCCGCCGGACTGAACCCCGGTGCCATCTCCGTGGATGGCCGCGACGTGCTGCTGCGGGGCTACAAAGGCTTACCGGAGATCAGCCCCGATGCGCAAGCAAGGGCGCTTGCCGTTTGGGGTGTGCGCGATCCTGTGCGCATCGAAGAAATTCCCCTGCCTGCGCCTGTGGCGCCCCCTCCCCCTCCGGCCGCCGTTACACAGGTGCAGACCAGGATCGATGAGATCATCCGGCTGAAGAACGTCGAGTTCCTCACCGCCAGCGCCAACCTCACGCCCGTCGGGCAAGCCACGCTCAACGAGGTGGTCGCCGCGCTCGCCAAGGCCCCTCATATGCAGGCGGCCATCGCCGGGCACACCGATTCACAAGGCTTGGCCGACGCCAACCGGGCGCTGAGCGTAGCCCGGGCCCAATCGGTAAAGGCCTACCTCACGGCCAAAGGGATCGCCGCCGCGCGCATGACCGCCGTCGGCTTCGGCGACACCAAGCCCATCGCCCCCAACGATACGCCCGAGGGGCGGCAGCGCAACCGCCGCATCGAATTTTCCGTTACCGCCGAGGGCAAGGCCGAAGTCTTGCCGGCTACACGCTAACTCCGGCACAACCACCAACTCACTGACGAAACAAAAAAAGAGGCGGCTAAACCCGTGGACTACCTATCAAATAAACTCTGGATGTGTCTGCTGTTTGCGCTGGCGATTGGCGCTGTGGCGGGCTCGCTGTTGTATCACTGGCTGCGTGGACGCAACTGGTCGCTCACCGAATCGACCCTACGCGGTGAGCTCGACAACTACAAAGGCCAGATCGGCGGCCTGCAAACGAACCTCACGGCCGATCGCGGCAAGCTCAGCGCGGCCGAGGGCAAACTGGGCGAACTGCAGACGCGCCTCACCGGGCTGAACAGCGACCTCACCGCACGCAATACCGAACTCGCCAAACTCCGCGCCGAACTCACCTCCGAGATTAGCGAACGCGACCGCGCCCTCGCTCTCGGCAAAACCGAACTCGCCTCCTGGCAGACCCGCTTCACCAACCTCGAACCCCTCGTTGACCGCAAGGAGCAGGAACGAGCCGCCGCCGAACAACGCAGGCTGGCCGCCGAGCGCGAGTTTGCCGCCAAAGACGTGGAGCTGAAGAATTCGCAGGTACGCCTGAAGGAACGCGACTCGGAGCTGGCCAAACTCCGCGGACGCCTCGGCGAACTCGAAGCGCTGCCCGCCCAGCTCGAAGCGCGTGACGCCCGCATCAAAGATGTGGAAGCCCGCCTCGCCGCCGCGGCCGCCGAGAAGGATGCCGAAATTGCCCGCCTGCGCGGCGTCGTGGCCACCCGCGACACCGAAGCCGCCGAGAAAGAATCGCGCTTCCGCGAAGTCGTCGGCGAACGCGACAACGATCTCGCCCGTCTCCGCCTGCGCGTAGGCGAACTGGAGCCGGCGCTCGTACAACTGGCTGACCGCGACAAGCAGATCACCGAATGGGATGCGCGGTTCCACTCCACCGTCGGCGAACGCGACGGCGAGATTGCCCGCCTCCGCGCGCGCCTGGATCAACTCGAATCGCTGCCAGCTCAATTGGCCGCCGCGCGCCAGCAAGTCACCTAGACTCAGGCGAGCCTCTCTGATCGCGACACGCGCCTCACGCATTGGGAGACCCGTTTCCAATCGCTCAGCACCGGCAAGGCCGACGAGATCGCCCGCCTCGCCGCACAACTCGCCGAACGAGGCGGACAGTTGGCGGAGTGGGAGCGCCGCGTTGCCGCCCTCACGCAGGAAAGCGGCGCTAGCATCGCCGGACTCCAGTCGCAGCTCACCGCCGCCGGGGACGCCGCCAAGCAACGCGATGCCGAAGTGGCGAAGCTCCAATCTCAACTCTCCGACTGGTCCGCCAAGTTCTCCGCCGCCGACAACGCCGGCCAGCAGAGGGACGCCGATCTCGCCAAGTTTCAATCCCACCTCGCCGCCGCTGGCGAAGCGCCCAAACAGCTCGACGCCGAACTGGCGAAGCTCCAATCCCAACTCGCCGACTGGTCCGCCAAATTCTCTGCCTCCGACAACGCCGACCAGCAGAAGGACGCCGATCTCGCCAAACTCCAGTCGCAACTCACCGAACGCGACGGCGAATTGACCCGCTTCCGTGTGGTCATCACCGACTGGGAAAAGAAGTACTCCGCCGCCGCAAGCTCGAGCGAGGCCAAAGACATCGAACTCGCCCGCTTGCGCGAGCAGATAACCGAGTGGACCGGCAAATTCGAAGCCGTCAACGGAGCCGGGAAAGAGAAGGAGACCGAACTCACCCACCTCCGTGCCCAACTCGGCGAACGCAACGGAGGGCTCACACGCATCCGCCTCGTCATCACTGACTGGGAGAAGAAGTACCAGACCGCCCAGGCCCAGCACGAAGAGCAATCCGCTCAGTTCCGCGCCAAGCTCACCGAATGGGACCAACGCTACCAGTCCGCCAACGCGGGCAAGGACTCTGAACTCGCCGCCCCTCGCATGCGCATCGCCGAACTGGAACCGCTCCAGAAGGAACTCGCCGGGCGCGACCGGAAGCTGGCCGATTGGGAAACCCGCTTCACCGCCACCGCTTCCGAACATGGCTCGGCCCTTGCCGAACTCCAAGGCCAACTCGCCGAGCGCGATAACAAGATCGCCGGCTGGGAGTCTCGCTACAACGCCACACTGGGCGAACGAGACGCCGAACTCACATCCCTCCGCAAACGCCTCGCCGACGTCGCCGACCGCGACCGCCAGCTCAGCGGCTGGGACACGCGTTACCGAACCACGGTCTCGGAAAAGGACGCTGAGATCGCCCGGCTGCTCGCTCTCCTCGCCGAGCGCGAGGAAGAACTAAAGAAAGCCAAGTCGCGCCCCGCCGGCCCCCCGAAGGCATCCGAACGTGACGACCTGAAACTGATCTGGGGCATCGGCCCCGTGCTCGAGAAGCGCCTCAACGGCCTCCGCGTCTAGTATTTCCGCCAGATCGCCGAATGGACCCGCGAGGAAATCGAGTACTTCTCAGACCAGTTGAAGGAATTCCCCGACCGTATCCAACGCGACAACTGGGTGGAAGGCGCCGCCGACGAGCATTTCAAGAGGTACAAGGAACGCCTCAACCCAGGCAAGGCGTAACCGCGTACACTCGGCGGCCGTCCGGGTTCGGCGGGCTTTAGTAGCGGAACGCGGGCCAGCCGGCCCGTCATGGAAATCCGGAAAACCCCGTGCACCCGGCGTCTGTGTAGGACAGGCTTCAGCCTGCGGCGGGCTTCAGCCCGCCCTTCCGCCCGTGTACGGGCGCTTCAGAGATCCTCCGTCTGGCTGGGGTTTCCGCCTGATTACGGAACCTCCTGCCCGGCGGTAACGTATGAGATAGGTAGAAGTACACCCATCGTGCGTTTTCGTTTCCTGTCCGTTCCGGCTGTTTTCCTGTCCGCCGCCACGCTGTTTGGCGCCGCCGATGCGTCCATGGTCGATCTGATCATGCCTGACGCCAAAATCCTGATCGGCGTCGATTTCGAACGCGCCCGCAACTCCCCGTTCGGCCAGTTTGCTCTCCGCCAACTCCCCGGCGGCGATGAAGCGGGGCTGGACAAACTCGCCGATCTCACCGGATTCGATCCGCGCCGCGACCTGCACGAACTCCTCATTGCCACCTCCGACGCGGTTGTCCGTTCCGGTAAATCCGCGGACCCTACCCAGAACGCGGTCGTCGTCCTGCGCGGCGCATTCAATCCAGCCAAGCTTCTGGAGATGATCGGCAACCGCGCCCAGGTCACCGCCTACAATCGCGTGTCCGTAATGGAAGTCCCCTCGTCCGTGTCCCGCCGGGGCCCTGCGGCGGCAGGGGCAAAGGCGCCGGCAGCATCCGCTGCGGAACCCAATTGGGTCGGGTTCATGGGCAATCTCCTCGTCGCTGGCCCCAAGAGCGCTGTGCAAAAAGCCATTGATCGTGGCCGCGCCGCGCGCAAGCCAGACACCGCCGCGCTGCTCGCCCGCGTTCGATCCGCCGGCGCCAAGCACGACGTCTGGTTCCTCACCACTGTTTCGCCCACCGCTCTTGGTGGCAACCTCGGCAGTGCCAACATGCAGGGCGCGCTCAAGGGCGATCTCATGCAGGGCATCGAAAGCGTCATAGGCGGTATCAAGTTCGGCGCCAGCGTAGTGATGAGCGGCGAAGCCACGGCCCGGTCCGATCAGGACGCCTCCGCCCTCGTCGACGTGTTGCGCTTTTTCACCACCATGGCCCAGTCCAACGGTTCGAAGTCCGGCCCCATGGGCATGCTCAACGATCTGCAGATGAACGCCACTGGGCGCATTGTCAAGTTCTCGATCACCGCCCCGGCGGCTGAGTTTGAAAAACTCCTCGACTACGGCCTTGATCGCGCCCGCCCCGCACCGCGCTCGACTTACTAATCGCCTCGCACTTACTTACTGCGCCCGGTACCAGGCCAGCGTCCGCCGCAGCCCTTCCTCAAACGAGAACTGCGGCGCGTGCCCCAGCATCTTCACCGCCAGCGTCGTATCGGCCAGCGAATCCCGCACATCGCCCGCGCGCGGCGGGCCGTACAGCGCCGGCAACTCCACGCCCTCAATCTTCGTCAGTAAAGACCACAACGTGTTTAGCGAATAGCTGGCCCCGTTACCGGCGTTGAAAATCTTCCCGCCCACGCCCTCGGCGCGCGACGCCTTGATGATCAGCGGTGCCAGATCCTCCACGAAAGTGAAGTCGCGCGTTTGCTCGCCGTCGCCGTGCATCGTCGGCGGCGAGCCGGCCAAAAGGCACTTCATGAATACCGAAATCACGCCTGAATACGGACTCGATGGATCCTGCCGCGGCCCGTACACATTGAAGAACCGCAGACCCACCGCCTCCAGGTTCCAGCACTCCTTGAACACGCTGACGTAGTATTCGCCCATCAGCTTCTGCGCCGCATACGGCGACAACGGCTCGGGCGTCATCGTCTCCACCTTCGGCGAAGCCGTCTTGTTGCCATAGGCCGATGACGAGGCCGCGTACACCACGCGCTTCACGCCGCCTGCTACGCACGCCCGCAACACGCTGAACGTACCGTTGATGTTGATGTCGTGGCACGACAGCGGTTCTTCAATCGAGCGTGGCACCGAAGGCACGGCTGCCAGATGAAACACCACGTCGGCGCCTTCCACCACCCGGGCCACGCCGTCGTAATCACGAATATCCAAATCGTGATACCCGATACGATCAGCCACCTCACTGAGATTCGCCCGGTTGCCCGTGAAACAGTTATCCAATACTTCCACGCGGCCCGGGTCTGCCTCGGCCAGCAATTGGCGCACGAGGTTCGAGCCGATAAAACCGGCGCCGCCGGTAACAATGTAGTGTTTCATAGATTTCGTTCTACCTGAATATCAATCGAGTGTTTCGATGATGGACTTCAGATAGTTGATCGAATCGCCGGCAATCTTTTCGGCCCCAGCCGAAAAATCAAAGGCCTCCATCGACACCCAGCCCTGATAGTTCAGCCGCTTCAGCGTGGCCAGAATCGTCCGGAAATCGTAGTCGCCCGTTCCCGGATACCGCCCGTCCACTTCATTAACGTGGATGTGCTTAATGATGCCGAAATGCTTCTCAATCACGGCCGCGTGCGGACCCGGCTCATCGGCCGCATTGTGCGTATCGAACATCGTCCAGATGCCCGGGCTGCCGATGCGCGCCACCAGCGCCGCCGCCTCATCTTCGTTGTTCAGAATATCGGAATCGTGCTTGGGCAGCACCTCTGCCAGCACCGCCACGTTGCGCCGCACCGCATGCTCGGCCACGCCCGCCAGTCCGTTCTCAAAGTGCTGAAAAGCCTGCGCCGCCGTCAGCCCGCCGGTGGACGTACGCTGCTTCGGCGAACCGAAAATCATCAGCGACGGCGCACCTTGCGCGAGGTCGCCGCTGAGATCGATCAGGTTGTCGATATGCTGCCAGCTCCGCCACCGCAACTCTTCGTCGGGCGTCGTCACATGGAGCCCCTTCGGCGCCACCATCAGCCAGTGCAGCCCGACAAACGCCAAACCTTCGCCATCCATGATGCGACGGTACTCGGCGCGCTCAGCGGCGGTGATATCGGCTGGATCGGCCTTCAGCGTGAAATGCGCGATCTCAATCGCGTCATAGCCGGCCGTCTTGATCGCGCGACAGGTGTCGGCAAACTTCCAGCCCTCAAAAACTTCATTGCAAATGGCGTGGCGGAAACGAAAAGACATCGAAACATTATTCTACTCTGCCAGCGTGTGCACCACTTTGACAGCCCCGCGCATCCCCTCCCCGGCCAGCGTTTCGGCCAGCCCGCGCACGCCCGCCACGCGCGTCACCAGCCCATCCAGGGTGCGCCGCTCCAGCATCCCCAGCGTCTTCACGCCGCGCTTGAAATGCAGCAGCGACGCGTTCAAGCTGCCGATCACCGTCAGGTTCCGGCGGATCATTTCCAACCACGGCATCGCCCCCACCCCATCGCGCGCGCCCAGCAACCCCAGCACCCCGTTCGGCGCCAGCCTCTTAAGGCCCGTGAACGCCGCCTCGGGCGACCCCGTCGCCTCGATCGCAATATCCACCTCGTCGCGCCCCTCGCGTTCATACCGTGCCCCGGCGCGCCGAACCAGCGCCACGCGCGCGTCGCTTTCCTCTTCCAGCGATTGCACCGTCACCTTGATGCCCTGCAACTGCAACCGCAGCGCCGCCAGAATCCCAATCGGCCCCGCGCCCAGCACCAGCGCCATCTGCG
>Ga0194112_10012673_pt1 | contig 10258 bp, 7 predicted proteins | sample TA2MahC400mmetaG_FD_146191 | JGI IMG/M metagenome (GOLD analysis project Ga0194112, IMG submission 146191) | Freshwater microbial communities from Lake Tanganyika, Tanzania - TA2015016 Mahale Deep Cast 400m | ecosystem: Environmental > Aquatic > Freshwater > Lake | place: Tanzania: Lake...
GCTCGTGCAAGGCCACCGCGTCGCCTTCGCCCACCGCCGCCGCGATCCCGCCTTGCGCGTATTCGGAGGATGACTCCCGCAGGCTGTCCTTGGCCACCACCAGCACCCGGCCCGCCTTGGCCAGCTCGATGGCCGCGCGCAGACCCGCCACGCCCGCTCCCACTACCAGGAAATCAGAAGTCATTGATTGGGGTGCTAATATGCCATCTTAGCATCGCCCGCCGCGTCCCCGCCGTGCTGCGGTCGGGCCGGGGGTTTCAGCGGCCCCGGGGGCTGGGGCAGAAGGCAGATCCGGCGCTATACTGCAAACATGAGGTTTCGCGTGGTTTTGGAGTATGACCCGGAAGCCGGGAGCTACTCCGCCGTTTGTCCCGAACTGCCTGGCTGCGCCACCGCAGGCGACACCGAAGAAGAAGCCAGGCGCAATATCGAGGAAGCGATTCAACTCTACCTCTCGCCTGCCGAAATCGACTTGTCGCCGACTGCGAGACTGTTAGAGGTGACGGTTGGGTGAGCGCGGCACGCCGCGATTGACGGCTGCTGAAGTGATCTCGGTCCTGCGGCGCCATGGTTTCGCTCTCGCTGGTTCCGCCGGCAGCCACCAGAAGTGGCGCAACGTTTCCACCGGCAAGCAGGTGATTGTGTCGTATCACCGCGGGCGAATCCTCCCGCTGGGGACTATGCGGGCAATCATCGAGGGCAGCGGAATAGAGCCGGCGAGCTGGATCAAGTAACCAGGCAACCGGCGCACCTGACGCTTAGCGGCGCCGACCGGTGGCGACTCGCGAGGCCGTCCGGAGCGTGCTACAACGGTTCCTATGCCTTGCTTCGTGGTGGCCACGCCGCAGCGCACCTATGAGGCCGTGGTCGAGCGCGGCGTGCTGGCGCGGGCCGCGGAGTTCGTGCCAGCGCGCGCCGGGCGGTTGTTCGTGCTGACCACCGAGGACGTCTGGCGGCTGCACGGCGCCCGGCTGCGCCTGGGGCGCGACGCCGAAATGCTCTTCTTCCCCGGCGGTGAAGAGCGCAAGCGGCTGGCGGAGGTCGAGACGCTGGCCGAGGAGATGGTGGTCCGCGGCGGCGACCGCTCCAGTCTCCTCGTCGCCTTCGGCGGCGGCATCGTCAACGACCTGGGCGGCTTCCTGGCCGCAGTGTTCATGCGTGGCATCCCCGTGATCCAGGCCCCCACTACGCTGCTGGCGCAAGTGGACGCCGGAGTGGGCGGCAAGACCGGCGTGAACCTGGTGGCCGGCAAGAATCTGGTCGGAGCGTTTCACCAGCCGCTGGCCGCCCTGATCGACCCCTCCGTGCTCGAGACCCTCCCCGAACGCGAGTACCGCGCCGGGCTATTCGAAGTCCTCAAGTGCGGCATCATCCGCAGTCCCGCGCTGTTTGCGCTGCTGGTGGAGCGGCGCGATCAGGTTCTGGCCCGCGCGCCGGACATCCTCGAGCAGATGATCGCCGCATCCGTGCGCATCAAGGCCGAGGTGGTCTCCGCCGACGAGCGCGAGAGCGGCCTGCGCCGCATCCTCAACTTCGGCCACACCATCGGCCACGCCCTGGAAGCCGAGACCGGCTACGCGCGCTTCCTGCACGGTGAAGCGGTCGGCTTCGGCATGCGCGCCGCGGTCCACCTGGCGGAGCGCACGGGCTGCCTGCCCTCCGGCGAGGCCGCCGAGATGCGCCGCGCCATCGACCTCTACGGACCCATCCCGCCGCTTGAAGGCGTAGCCGCGGAGGCGCTCGCCCGCCGCCTGCGCAGCGACAAGAAGACCATCCAGGGGCGCGTTCACTTCGTGCTCCCGGAGCGCATCGGGCAGGTGCGCGTGGTCCCGGACATCGACGAAGCCCTGGTGCGCGCAGCCATTGCGGAGGCGCTGGGATGATCCGCGCCCGAGGCGCCCTGCCGAGCGCCGCATGGGTGCGCACCATGTTCACCCGCGTGGCGCCTCGCTACGACCTGCTCAACCACCTGCTCTCCTTCAACCAGGACCGCCGCTGGCGCGCGCGCACCGCCTGCCGCCTGAGCGGGAGCCTGGCCCAGCCCGGCGCCCGTGTGCTCGACCTGTGCTGCGGCACGGGCGACCTGCTGCTGGCCTTGCAGGCCGGGCGCCCGCTGCCCGTGATTGGCTGCGACTTCTCCCGCGCCATGCTCGCGCTGGCGCGACGTAAAGCCCCCCGCTGCGCCCTCGTCGAAGCCGACGCCTTGCGCCTCCCCTTCGCCGACGCCTCGCTCGACCTGATCACCATCGCCTTCGGCTTCCGTAACCTGACCGACTACCACACGGGTCTCGAGGAGATGCGCCGCGTGCTCAAGCCCGGCGGCACGCTCGCCATCCTGGAGTTCTCCCGGCCTTCCCACCGATGGTGGGCCGCGCTGTTTGGCTTCTACTCGCGCTTCGTGCTGCCGCTGGCGGGCGGCATCATATCCGGCGAACCCACCGCCTACCGCTACCTGCCCGCCTCCGTGCGCCGCTTCCCCTCGCCCGACGAACTCGCCACGGACCTCCGCCAAGCGGGCTTCGACGGCGTCACCTGCGAACTCATGAGCGGCGGCATCGTCACCCTCCACCTGGGCCGCGTGGGGTGAGGATTTCGCACGGGTTTCGCGCCGGTTTCGCGCATACCTCGCCAGCCCTAGCCCGCTTCTCTCAGGCAGGGACTGGCAGGAAGCCGCCTTTCGCGGCGTAACTGAGTTTCCAGACAAACCCTGTTGCCCCGCCGGGCAGTCTGCTCCGCGGATGGCCGGGACCAGCGCCATGTCTCGCCATGGAACGGTTGGGGCTTCGCACCATGGCGGATTTGGCGCGCCATGCCACACGGTCCGGTCTGATCGCCGCTTAGCCCGGGAACCCGAGCGCAAGTCTCTGTTCTTGCAGTCACTTGGCGGGCCTCACGGGAAAAGCCCGCCCGCATACCCTATCGAGGGTATTCACCCGTCGCCGCTTGGGCCGCAGAATGGACAGTGAGGGGACGCCCCCAATAGTGGGGCGTTGATCTGGCGATCGGACTGGGTTCCCGTCGCGTCGCAACCGGGCGGCGGGCAGCGGTAGCTTGAAGTAACCTCCGCGAAGTCGGAGGACCGGCAGAAATACGCAAGCCGGCCTGCGGGGGAGGAACTGCCCGCCGCCCGGCTGCGGCACGGCAAGCCGGTTATCAGCCAGGAGGGTCCCGTATGAGTCTGGGATACCTCGAAATCCGGCTCGGGTTCACCTGTCGAGGGGATGGTCAGGCCCGTGCGCTGTCCGAGCGCGACCTGGCGGTCCGCACCATACACGCGGAAGCCGCTTCGCTGCGCCAGGTGGAGGCAGCCCTCCGCCATATCCGGGAGGGGACTTTCGGGCAGTGCGTCTCCTGCGATCGCGAGATCCCCTTGAAGCGCCTTCAGGCCGTGCCCTGGTCTCCGTATTGTGTGATTTGCCAGGAAAAGGCTGAACAGGCGGGGGGGCCGGCAGCCGGAGAGCCCTGGGAAGAACCGCTGGCGCTGGCCAGCTAGTCCGCGGTCTTAGAGACCGTAGCGAAGGTGAAAACGCTGTAAGGAGGGCGGTGGTGCATGGGAGCGGGGTTATGACAGCGCAGCCGGTGGTGGCGCCGTGGGTTGTGGCCAGGCCGCAGGAGGGCGGGAGCGCCCTGATCATGAGTCCCGACGAGCGGGACCACACGTTCCTCCGCGCGGCTCTGCCCGCGAACTGGCGGATTCTCGGTGCGCGCAACTTCAGCGAGGGCGTGAGTTTGCTGCGCGCGCAACCGGTCGCGCTGGTGGTGGCGGAGTGCGACCTGGGCGAGTGCTCCTGGGCGGAGTTGCTGGACGAGATCCGCGCCGTGGACTGGAGTCCGGCGCCCCGGCTGATCGGGATTTCCAGGCGGGCTGACGAGCGGCTGTGGGCCGACATGCTCAGTCGTGGCGCTTACGACCTTCTGCTGAAGCCCCTGCATCACTCGGAGGTTTCCTGGGTCATCCGGCAGGGGTTCCTGGACTGGAAGGGGGAGCACGAGAGGACGGCCGCGGTGCGGCTGAGCACGGGCGCTGGAAGCGCCTGATTCAGGAGGAGAACAGAGCCGATTGGGAGAGTCGTGCTGGGCATCGCAGTACACAAAGCGGCGGCCCAGGCTGGAAGTGCCCGCCCGGCGTCCGGAACCCCCGCGGGGGCGGTTCCCCTGGTGGCTGGCGGCAGCCGCCGTGGTGGTCGTGGCGGGGTTGGCCATCCACTATCGCGACACGCTGGCCGGCCCTCTCCGGCCCAGCCCGCCGACTGCCGTTCGCACGGTGTTGGTCCGTTCGGGGCCTCTTGAGCAGACCATCCGGCTGACCGGAACCACGGCCGCCGAGCACAGCGTGTTCCTGCGCGCCCCATGTCTGCGAGGCCGGCGCTCGCGTGGCGCGGGGGACTTCCAACTGGTGCTCCAGGAACAGACGGATTCCGGCCGCCAGGTCCGCAAGGGCGAGGCTGTCGCGCCGTCTTCGCCTGGGCATGCGTGATGGGCGCGACCTCCCCCGAGGGCGGAGCCTCTATCAACGAAAAGGGGACCGCGCGTGCGAGCCATCAACGCCGTCTTGACCGCGCTGCTGACTTCCACCGTCCTGGGCCGCGGCCAGGAGTTGCGGGCCGCCATCGTCGGCCGGGTCACCGACACCCCAGCGGTGCGGTGATTCCAGGCGCCGGGGTGCAAGCCATCAACGTGGCCACCAATACCGGCGCCTCCTCGGAAACCAATGGCGGCGGGGCTTGTCCAATACCGTGCCTGCTGCCGCCCTCACGCGCTGGACCACCCGCAAAGCGGACGGCAGCTACGCCTCGGGCCCGTTGCGCGTGGTGGAGCATGGTACTGGACTCGGCCTTCTGCGGCTCGAAGTACACTTGGATCTTGACGTGCACCGGATCGGCCTCCGGGGCTTGGCTATTGGCGGTTCGGCTCGGGACGGCACACGCTCGGTGGCCTCCACCGCCCCAGGCGCGATCGCCAGTCCTCGCCCAGGACGCGACGACGCCAGCGGCATGGCCGGCTGCCCCCTTTGCGGGGCATCCTGGATATACTCGGCACAGGAGGTCAGCCGCCACGTGGTTCGACCGCACAGCATTCTCACTCCCGACGACCTGCACCTTTTCAACGAGGGAACCCACTACCGCCTCTACGACAAGCTAGGGGCACGCCTGGCCACCCAGGACGGGGAGGCGGGGACCCACTTCGGCCTATGGGCGCCCGACGCCGAGCAGGTGAGCGTCATGGGCGACTTCAACGGGTGGGATCCGGCCACTTGCCGCCTGTTTCCTCGGGATCAATCCGGAATCTGGGAGGGTTTCATCCCCGGCGTCGGTCCGGGGCAGCGCTACAAGTACCACATCGTCTCCCGCTACGGCGGATTCCGCGCCGACAAGGCGGATCCCTTCGCCCTGGCCTCGCAGGTGGCCCCGGAAACGGCTTCCGTGGTGTGGGACCTGGCCTACGAGTGGAATGACTCGGACTGGATGCGGGAGCGGGGCCGCAGGAACGCTCTCGACCAGCCCATGTCCATCTACGAGATCCACCTCGGCTCCTGGAGGCGTGTGCCTGAAGACAACTTCCGGTCCCTGACCTACCGGGAGCTGGCCGCGCAGTTGCCGGAATACCTGAAGCATATGGGCTTCACCCACGTGGAGTTCCTCCCCGTCATGGAGCACCCCTTCTATGGCTCGTGGGGCTACCAGGTGACCGGCCATTTCTCTCCCACCGGCCGTTACGGGACGCCGCAGGATCTCATGTGCCTGATCGACTGCCTGCATCAGAACGGCATCGGCGTCATCCTGGACTGGGTGCCTTCCCACTTCCCCAACGATCCCCACGGGCTGGGCTACTTCGACGGCACTCACCTCTTCGAACACTCCGACCCCCGCGTCGGCGTGCACCGCGACTGGGACACCCTGGTGTTCAACTACGGCCGCCATGAGGTGCGCAGCTTCCTCATCAGCAGCGGCCTGTTCTGGCTCGACCGCTACCACGCCGACGGGCTGCGCCTGGACGCGGTTGCCTCCATGCTCTACCTGGACTACTCCCGCCAGGAGGGCGAGTGGATCCCCAACCGTTTCGGGGGGCGCGAGAACCTGGAGGCCATCGACTTCCTCCGCACGCTTAACGAGCAGGTCTACCGGCACTTCCCCGACGTTCAGACCATGGCCGAGGAATCCACCGCCTGGCCCATGGTCTCCCGCCCCCTCTACCTGGGGGGCTTGGGCTTCGGTTTGAAGTGGGACATGGGATGGATGCACGACACCCTGGAATACGTGGCCCAGGACCCGTTGTTCCGCCGCTTCCATCATCATCAATTGACCTTCCGCGGGCTGTATTCGTTCAGCGAGAACTTCGTGCTGCCGCTCTCCCACGACGAGGTGGTTCACGGCAAGGGGTCCCTGCTGGGCCGTATGCCCGGCGACGACTGGCAGAAATTCGCCAACCTGCGCCTGCTGTTGGGCTACATGTACGCCCAGCCCGGCAAGAAACTGCTGTTCATGGGCGGCGAATTCGGCCAGTGGCGGGAGTGGGCCCATGACGAGAGCCTGGAATGGCACTTGCTGGGATACCCCGCCCACCAGGGCGTGCAGCGGTGGGTCGAGGACCTGAACCGGACCTACCGCAGCGAGCCCGCGCTCCACCAGCACGACTGTGGCGGAGCGGGCTTCGAGTGGATCGACTGCCACGACGCCGACGACAGCATCATCAGCTTCCTGCGGGAGGGCTACCATCCGAACGACACCGTTCTGGTGGTGGTCAATTTCACCCCCGTGCCTCGCCACAACTACCGTCTGGGCGCTCCCCACAAGGGTTTCTGGAGAGAAATCCTCAACAGCGACGCCCCCGAATACGGCGGAAGCGGTCAGGGAAACCTGGGCGGCGCGCACACCGTCCCCGTTCCCATACACGGCCGCCGGCAGTCGCTCACCATCACCCTGCCACCGCTGGGAATGCTGTTCTTCCGCTGCGAGCCGCATTCCTGAGTAGGAGCGGCGGGGGACAGTGCCCGTGTTTCGGACTTCCCTCCCCGAAAACGTGGAGTGGTCCCGGATCTCTACCCGTCAGAAGACCGCTCCCGAGGGAAGGCGCCCCGCTCCTTCAGGTAGACCGTGCGGATGGGGAACGGCATCTCGATGCCTTCCTGGCGGAAGCGCTTGAAGATTCGTTTGCGCAACTCGTGCTGGACCGGGTACTGGTCTACGAACTCGCCCACCTGGCAGATCAGAGTGAAGTCCAGGGACGAGTCCCCAAAACCCGGGATGAAGCGCACCACGGGGGCCGGCTCGGCCAGCAGCCCGGGAATATCCCGGGCGCCCTTGACGGCCTCCTCGATCAGGATGCGTTCCACCACGTCGGGATCGCTGTCGTAGCTGACGCGGACGGGTATGGGCAGCGACATCCGCTTCTCGGGAAGGTAGTAGTTAGTGACGATGGCCTGGGCCAGCTTGGCGTTGGGCACCACAATCAGGTTGTTGGGCAGCGCCCGCAAGGTGGTGCTCCGCCAGGTTATGTCGGTGACGTAGCCCTCTTCGCCGCTGTCCAGCTTGACGTAGTCGCCCAGCCGCACCTGTCCCGCCACGCTGACGTAAAAGCCGGCGAACAGGTTCGAAAGCGTGTCTTGAAGCGCCAGCGCGACGGCCAGGCCGCCGACGCCCAGCGCGGTCAGGATGGGCGTCACCGAGATGCCCAGGCTGTTCAGCAGGATCAGGATGCCGATGGTGAACACGCCCAGGCGCGCCAGGTTCTGGGTGAGCGTGGTGACGGGCAGCGCCCCCTCGGCCACGCCGTACTGCTTGATGAGAGTGGCCGCCAGCCGGGCCGCCACCATCGTCAAGGAAATGATCCACAGGACCAGAAGCACCTTGGCGACCACACCGATTGCGCGGGTGGGCAGCTCCGAGGACTGCACCGCCAGATGCAGCCCCAGGATCAGCACCCACAACATGAACGGGCCCTTGAGCGCCTGCACCGCCAGGTCGTCGAACTTCAGCGCGGTTCCCTCCGCCCACCGGCGTAAGGCCTTGAACAGCAGCCTCCGTGCGAACCACCCCACCGCAAGCACCGCCAGCAGCACCGCAGCCGGAGTGACCAGCTCCCGCCAGTGGTGGACCATGAAGTCAATGGCTGCCGTCATCGTCATTTACAGGTCCCCGGCCTGCCCACTCTGCTATTGTAGCTTCAGCTCCAGGGGCCAGAGGGGGCGTTCCACGGCCCAGGGGGCCCAGGAAGTCCTCCAAGCTGTTGGCCGGCACTTGACAATGGGGGACTAAAGTTTGATAATGGTATTTGACTAAGGCGGGCATCCGCCTTTTTCTCTATCATTCCAGGAGGCTTACCTCGCATGAGCAAGATCATCGGCATTGATCTGGGTACTACTTTTTCCGCCGTCTCCGTCACCGAGGGCGGTCAAGCCGTCGTCATCCCTAACCAGGAGGGCGGCCGCATTACTCCCTCCGTGGTGGGTTTCACCAAGGGCGGCGAGAGGCTGGTCGGGCAGGTGGCCAAGCGCCAGGCCGTCACCAACCCGGAGAACACCGTCTTTTCCATCAAGCGCTTCATGGGCCGCCGCCTCGATGAGGTGGCCGAGGAGATGCGCCTGGTTCCCTACAAGGTCGTGCGCGGCGATCACAACGATGCCCGCGTCGAGATCATGGGCAAGAAGTACTCGCCACCGGAGATCTCGGCCATGGTTCTGGGCAAGCTGAAGGAGGCCGCCGAGGCCTACCTGGGCGAGAAGGTCACCAAGGCTGTCATCACCGTGCCGGCCTACTTCAACGACTCCCAGCGGCAGGCCACCAAGGACGCCGGCAAGATCGCCGGTCTGGAGGTAATGCGCATCATCAACGAGCCTACCGCCGCCGCCCTGGCCTACGGCCTGGACAAGAAGAAGAACGAGACCATCGCCGTCTACGACTTCGGCGGCGGCACCTTCGACATCTCCATCCTGGAGGTGGGCGAGGGCATTGTCGAGGTGAAGTCCACCAACGGCGACACCCACCTGGGCGGCGACAATATCGACCAGCGCATCATCGAGTGGATCATCGGCGAGTTCAAGCGGGAGCACGGCATCGACCTGTCGCGCGACCAGATGGCGTTGCAGCGCCTCAAGGAGGCCGCCGAGAAGGCCAAGATCGAGTTGTCCACCCTTCTGGAGACCGAGATCAACCTGCCCTTCATCACCGCCGACGCTTCCGGTCCCAAGCACCTGGTGGTGAAGCTCACCCGGTCCCGCCTGGTGCAGATGGTGCAGGGCATCCTGGACCGCACGCTGGGTCCCTGCCGGCGGGCACTGGAGGACGCCAAGCTGACGCCCGCGCAGATCGACGAGGTGGTGCTGGTGGGCGGCTCGACCCGCATCCCCCGCGTGCAGGAGATGGTGCGCGAGTTCTTCAGCAAGGAGCCGCACAAAGGGGTGAACCCCGACGAGGTGGTGGCCATCGGTGCGGCCGTGCAAGGCGGCGTGCTGGGCGGCGAGGTCAAGGACGTGCTGCTGCTGGACGTCACCCCGCTGTCGCTGGGCATCGAGACCCTGGGCGGGGTTTTCACCCGGCTGATCGAGCGCAACACCACCATCCCCACGCGCAAGGGCGAGATCTTCTCGACCGCCTCCGACAGCCAGACCTCGGTCGAGGTAAAGGTCTACCAGGGCGAGCGCGCCCTGGCCTCCGACAACCGCTTGTTGGGGGTCTTCCAGTTGGGCAACATTCCGCCGGCCCCGCGCGGGGTGCCTCAGATCGAGGTCACCTTCGACATCGACGCCAACGGAATCCTCAACGTCACGGCCAGGGATAAGGCCACCAGCAACGAGCAGCGCATCACCATCACTTCCTCCTCCGGGCTGAGCAAGGATGAGGTGGACAAGATGGCCCGCGACGCCGAGTCGCATGCCGCCGACGACCGCCGACGCAAGGAGGAGATCGAGGCCCGCAACCGCGCCGACGCCATGGTCTACCAGACCGAGAAGCTGCTGAAGGAGCACCGCGACAAGGTCTCCGAGGCGGACGCCCGCGAGATCGAGAACGCGCTCAGCGAGACCAAAGCCGCCATGACCGCCGGGGGGCTAGAGCGCATCAACACCGCCTCCGACAAGCTCACCCAGGCCATGCACAAGCTGGCCGAGGCCATGTACCGTACCGCCGGCCCGCAGGCCGCGCCCGGCGCCGGCCCCTCCGAAGGCCCGCCGCCGCCGCGTCCCGAGGAGGCGGCCGGAAAAGACAACGTGGTGGATGCCGAGTTCGTGGATATGGATGACAAGGAGAAGAAATAGCTTGGG
>Ga0194112_10012675_pt1 | contig 10258 bp, 9 predicted proteins | sample TA2MahC400mmetaG_FD_146191 | JGI IMG/M metagenome (GOLD analysis project Ga0194112, IMG submission 146191) | Freshwater microbial communities from Lake Tanganyika, Tanzania - TA2015016 Mahale Deep Cast 400m | ecosystem: Environmental > Aquatic > Freshwater > Lake | place: Tanzania: Lake...
ATTACGGCACTTAATAAAAAAATAGATTATTCCGAATACCGCTTAAGCCTGCCTATGGATGAGATAATCCAGCTGCACATCGCTAAATACGCGGTTAATAAAGGCGGCCTTGCTTACGACGCCCATCTTCTGCCGGATAAGCCTATGTTTAAAGAGGTCCGCGAACTTACGCGGCAATATCCGGTTAAGTATCTAACCATTGAATATTATAAAGATACCGATAAATTGCTGGGTGTATTGGATGATTATCGCAAAATCATGAGTTAATTATAAATGGACAATAATTTTTTAAATAGGCTCTTTGGCTTAAAAGGCAAGGTTGTTTTAATTACCGGCGCAACCGGCCAATTAGGCCAGGCGATCTGTAAGGCCTATCTGCGGGCAGGCGCGCGGGTTATCGGCACAGACCTGGCTTTAAACAAACAGAAAATGTTAAAGTCAAAGAAGATCGAGTATTTTACTATGGATATCTCTGATAGCCATTCTGTAGTTAAGGCATTCAGCAATTTTTATTCAGCTTATGGCCGGATAGATATTTTGGTCAATAATGCCGGCGTGAGCTGTTTTGAGCCTTTCTTGGAACGCCCGGAACAGTCGTTTGACTGGGTGATGGACACCAATCTTAAAGGCACATTTCTATGCCTCCAGAATTATGTTAAGCAGGCAAAAAAGAAAAAACAAAAGGCCAATATTATCAATATCGGCTCCATTTATGGGCTAATTAGCCCGGATTACCGTATTTATACTGACTGTAAAAGGGTAAGCTCGGAAGTCTATGGCGCTACCAAGGCCGGCATAATCCAGATGACTAGGTATTTTGCGGCGCATCTGGCGCCATATGGCATCAGGGTTAATTGCGTATCGCCCGGAGGCATTTATAACCCTGAACATCCGCAGGGAAAAGATTTTTTAAAAAACTATTCGTACCGTTGCCCATTAGCCAGGATGGCCAGGGCTGAAGAAATAGCGGCAGGAGTATTATATCTTTCCTCGGGCGCCGCTAGTTATGTTACCGGCCATAACCTGGTGATTGACGGCGGGATGAGCAGCTGGTGAGGTTTTAATATGAAGGACTTGCGCGAATACGGGTTTTTAACTGATAACAAGGTATATATGGTTGCCGAAATAGGGTTAAACCATAATGGCAGCCTGAAGTCTGCCAAAGAGCTGATAGATTCCGCCTCCCGCGCAGGCGTGGACGCGGTTAAATTCCAAACCTATATTACCGAGAAGAGAGCGGCAAAAGATTCCCCCATTTTTGACATTCTTAAGAAATGCGAATTGCCTTTTGAGGCATTCAGGGAATTAAAGGCCCATTCAGAAAAAAGAAATATGCAATTTTTCTCTACTCCCTTTGATGAAGAGAGCGTTGATTTCCTGCAGGGGATTGGCTGCGCCATATTCAAAGTTGCTTCCTTTGATGTAGTAAACCACAGGTTATTGCGCAAAGTCGCCGATACAAAAAAGACAGTGATACTATCCGTGGGCATGGCTAATTTACCCGAAATAGAGGAGGCGTATAAAATCCTAAGGAATAAAACCAAAAATATTGCTATCTTACACTGTGTATCCGCTTACCCGCTTAAAGAAGAGGATGCTAACCTGGCGGCAATTTCTACCTTAAGAAATGGTTTTGATTGCGTTGTGGGTTATTCTGACCATACTGCCGGCATATCCGTGCCGCTCTATGCCGTAGCAAGCGGGGCGCAAATTATAGAAAAACATTACCGGATAAGCGGGGATATGGATTGCGTAGATGCGCCGGTATCAATAACAGAAGAAGAGATGAAGAAGCTCATTTTTGAGATCCGTAGGCTTGAGCGTATAATGGGTAATAAAGAATTGCGCCTGAGGCAAGCGGAAAAGGGAACACAGGTTTTTCGCAGGCCAAATAAATAATACCTATGAATAAGCTTTTTATTTTACAGGAGCATAAGAATAATGATTACTCCAGGGAACTCGCAAAAGGGCTGGATGTCTGCGGCGGTAAGTTTCAAATAATTAACCTTGAGGAGCTTACCAGCGATTATTTAATTAATAACTCAATAGATGTGGTAATTTCAAATGGCCTGCCCAAGGAATGGTATTTTGTTTTGAAGGGCTTAAAGATAGTCACTGTAACTATGGATGAAATAAAAGATTATTTTTCTTTGGCAGATATTGTCATTGATTACAAGAGCAAGGACAGCAATAAATATTTTACCGGAGATGAATATTCCATAGTTAAAAATAAGGATTTTGACTTTCAAGAAATAGTAGACTTAATCAGCAGGCTCAACTGGGATTCTGATTTCTGGGGTTTTCCGGTTGCGTATTTAAGCTCCAAGCACCTTAGCGAAAATATCCTGCATAGAATAGAGAGATTTATAAAAAAAGAGGATATCAGGCTGTTGCAGTATTTATGTAATTGCCATGATATCAGAAGCGTAAGGGTGGCCGAGAGAAACGGATTCAATTTTATTGATATCAGGTTAACCTTTGAGAAATCCCTGATAGAAAAAAATAATAACTTTGGCCTGCCCGCTAATATCACTTTTAATAAGGCCCAGAAAGACGATATAGAAGAACTGAAAAAAATTAGTGGCAATCTATACCCTCAGAGCAGATATTTTTTTGATATAAATTTTGACCCTGAGAGAGTGAAGGATTTTTACGAGAACTGGGTAGAGAAGGGGGTGCTAGGGCAATTTGATAATGAGTGCTACTGTCTATACCATAGCGGTATCCCTGTTGGGTTCTGTACCATAAGATATAACATTTCCAATACCGTAAACATTGGGTTATTCGGCGTAGCGAATGACTTCCAGGGCAAGGGCCTGGCAAAATTACTATTAAATGCCATATTTAATATTTTAATTGATAAAAAAATCTCTAAATTGTTTGTGGTTACCCAGGGCAGGAACTATGGCGCGCAGCGGCTTTATCAAAACACGGGGTTCCTGACCAAGTCCACTGAATTATGGTACCACAAATGGATATAAGGCCAATAATGGGAACGATGAATACCGGATTAAAATTATGGCAAAGAGCAATAAGGGCTATGCCAGGCGGTAACGGCCTTTTATCAAAAAGGCCTGCCAGATACGCCCCTGACCTGTGGCCGACTTATTTTAGCAGGGCCAAAGGCGTTGAGGTCTGGGACCTGGACGGAAATAAATTTATTGATATGGCTCAAATGGGGGTTGGCACAGCCATATTGGGATATGGCGATGACGATGTGAATAGGGCTGTTGAGCAGGCGATTGAGAAGGGAGTAAGTTCAACCCTCAACGCGCCCGAAGAGGTTTATCTGGCGGAAAAGTTACTCGCGCTCAATCCCTTTGCCGCAGGCGTAAAGTTTGCCCGGACCGGCGCGGAGGCAATGGCGATTGCCGTCAGGATTGCCCGCGCGTTCAGCGGTAAAGATAAAGTCGCCTTTAGCGGCTATCACGGATGGTCGGACTGGTATCTGGCCGCGAATATCGCGGCCGATAACAGCTTAAACGACCATTTACTCCCCGGCCTTAAGCCGAAAGGAGTCCCGCGGGGGTTAAAAAATACGGTTTTTCCATTCAGGTATAATGATATCGGGGAGCTGGCGAAGATAACAGAAAAAGAGGATATCGGAGTTATTGTTTTTGAAGGGGCGCGATATGATTTTCCTGGGAAAGATTTTCTTGATGCCATTCAGGAAGTTTCTCGTAAAAAAGGAATTATTACCGTAATAGATGAGATAACTTCGGGATGGAGGGTGACCGACGGCGGGGTTTATAAATTAACCGGGTTTAAGCCCGATATAGTGGTGTATGGCAAAGCCATGGGAAACGGTTATGCCATCTCCGCGGTAATCGGAAAAAAAGAAATTATGGACCAGGCCCAGGAAACTTTTATCAGCAGCACCTTTTGGACAGAGCGGGTAGGTTTTGCCGCGGCCTTAAAAACAATAGACAAGATTACTCGGAACAAAATCTGGGAACATTTAGATAAAATCGGGAGTATGATTGGTCAGGGATGGTTGTCTTTGGTCAATCGCCACGGCCTAAAAGTCCATATTACCGAATTTAAGCCTTTGATAACATTTAAACTTGAATACCAAGATAAGAACTCGGCTTTATACACTCTTTTTACGCAGGAAATGTTAAAGAGGGGCTATCTTGCGGCAAATAGCGTTTATGTATCCGGCGCCCATAATGAAAAGCTGGTAAATAAGTATCTGGATAATGTCGATACTGTTTTTGGGCTAATGGTTAAGGCGATAAAGAAGAATGATTTAACCAGCAGGCTTAAGACTTCTATCCGGCATGAAGGTTTCAAAAGGTTGACCTAGAAAGAGAAAAATGATAACGGCAATAATTCAGGCCAGGATGAGTTCTACGAGGTTACCGGGAAAGGTTTTAAAAAAAGTTGATGGCCTGCCGCTTTTGCTCCATCAGGTCAGAAGAGTAACAAAAGCCAAAATGGTTGATAAGATACTTATCGCAACCAGTATTTCTGCCCAAGACGATAAAATAGAGGAATTATGCAAAAAAAATAAGATAGAATATTTTCGCGGCCCTGAAAATGACGTGTTGTCCAGGTACTATGAATGCGCCAAAAAGTTTAGCGCTGAGATAATTATCAGGTTGACTGCCGACTGCCCCTTGCTGGATCCGGTTATAATTGATAATACTATAAGGCTTTATCTTGAAAACAAGGCCGATTACGCGGCTAATACAGCGCCTCCCCAGACGAGAAAGTTTCCCGATGGGATGGATGTGGAAGTTTTTAGCATGGCCGCCCTTAGCCGCGCGCATGAACAGGCCAGGGACCCGCTTGACAGAGAACACGTAACCTTTTATTTCTGGAAATACAATAACGGCTTTAAGACCGTTCAGCTTGATAACGCCAGGGACTATTCAAAATATCGCTTTACCGTTGACTACCCAGAAGACTTTGAGGTAGTAAAATTTATTATGCAGACCCTAAAAGCTGCCGGCCGGTTTGGCAACCTTGATGAAATAATTAATATATTAGACGCTAACCCCCGGATTAGAGAGCTTAATTCTAAATTTGATTTCGGCATAGGTTGGAAAAAATGAATAAGCGTAATGAGCGCCTCATAGAAGGCTCAAAAATTTATTTAAGAAAAATCCGCTTAAGCGACGCTAACGATAATTATCATCGCTGGTTAAATGACCCGGAGATAAACCAATACTTAGAAAGCCGTCATGTACCGCAAACACCCGAGGCCATCAGGCAATATGTGCAGGAAAAAATAGCAAGAGATGACGAGATCCTTTTGGCTATTTGTTTGAAGGATAATGATATGCATATAGGCAATATCAAGCTCGGCCCCATAAACAAGGCGCACAGTTTTGCCAGTATCGGTTTATTTATCGGGGAAAAGGGGTATTGGGGAAAGGGTATTGCTACGGAAGCAATTTCCTTGGTTACCAGATTTGCCTTTGATGTTTTGGGCCTGCATAAGGTAATAGCAGGATGTTACGTGCATAATACCGGTTCTCTAAGAGCTTTCGAAAAGGCCGGATTTCATAAAGAGGGAGTGGAAAAGGAAAAGTGGTTATGTAAAGGCCAATACATTGATGGCATTATCTTAGGTATGGTAAACTCAATGAAAGCCCTGGTTAAGAAAGAAAGGATTGGTTAACGTGGAACTGAAACGCTGTCTCAGGTGTGTCATGCCCGAAACCCAAGAGAGGATAGTCTTTGATGAGAAAGGGGTATGCGGCGCATGCAGGCAGGCTGAGCTGAAACAAACCAAAATAGACTGGAAGGAAAGAGAAAAAGCTTTAGTAGAGCTTATTGAGCAATACCGGGGTAAATATGCATATGATTGCTTGATACCATTTAGCGGCGGCAAGGACAGCACCTTTACGGCGTATATTTTAGCGAAGAAATACGGCCTTAAGCCATTACTGGTTAGTTTTGACCATGGTTTTTTAAGGCCCAGGATTTTAGAGAACCGGATAAAAACTATTAAGAAGTTAGGCGTAGATATTTTGACCTTTCGCAGCAATTGGAAAGTGGTGAAAAAGCTTATGCTTGAATCATTTAAGCGTAAAGGGGATTTTTGCTGGCATTGCCATACGGGAGTTTTCGCTTATCCGATGCAGATAGCCGTTAAATTCAATATTCCCTTGGTATTCTGGGGAGAGCCTAACGCAGAATATACCTCTGCTTATTATAGTTATGACAGGCCGGAAGAGGTGGATGAGGCCAGGTTCAAAAGGCTCGTTAACTTAGGGATAACCGCCGATGATATGTATAACTATCTGGGAGGCTCTGTAGATAAAAGAGACCTGGATCCTTACAGGTATCCCTCCTTAAAAGAGCTAAAAAATATCGGTTATCGCTCGGTGTGCCTCGGTAGTTATATTCCCTGGGATGTGCCAAAACAGGCCGAACTCATAAGAAGGGAATTAGACTGGCAATGGGATATAGTAGAGGGGATACCCGAAGATTATGGCTATCAAAAAATTGAATGTATGTTGTATGGGATGAGAGACTATCTTTTATTTATAAAAAAAGGATTCGGCAGGACAGCGCATTTGGTTAGTATGGATATTAGAAATAAGAAGCTCTCCAGGCAAGAGGGATTAAAATTGGCGCAGGAGTACGACGGCAAAAAACCGGCAAGTATGGGCTGGTTTTTAGATAAGCTTGGAATTAGCGAAAAGGAATTTATGGATATCGCCCTCGGGCATATCGTTCCTCCGCATGCCTTTATCCCGGATAAAGTAAAAACCGGCAGAAAATTGCACGACCAGGAGCTATGGGACAATACAAAATGAGAAAGGCCCAGTAATTTATGAAAATTTTAGTAATTAATGTTTCTTTACGGCCGCAATCACCGGAGAAATTATTTCCCATAGGCCTTGGTTATATTACCACCGCGATGAAGAATGCGGGGTTTAAATTTGATTTATTAGATATAGATGGCCATAGATATTCCGATGAATATGTAGAAAAGTTCCTGCGCAATAACAGCTATGACGTTATTTGCCTGGGCTGTATTGTCACGGGTTATAAAATTATTAAGACTTTGTCCGCTGTGATTAAAGAAAACCATCCTGAAACTAAAATTATCGCCGGTAATTCAGTTGCCTGCTCCATACCGGAGATACTCCTGTCCCATACAAAAGTTGACATAGCGGTTATGTTAGAGGGGGATGAAACTATAGTTGATTTATTAAGGGCCATAGAACAAGGCAGTTCCTTACATACTGTCCCGGGCATATTTTTTAAGGAAAACTCCGGGTCCGTATCTACGCCGCGGCGGCCCCAGATCAAAGATATTTCAAAACTCCCTTTTATAGATTTTTCTATTTTTGATATTGAATTATACCTGGAGGCTTCCAAGGTAAGTGTCAGCGAACCGTTAATGCTACCCCGGGATAAAGTAAGTGCTTTGCCGGTTAATACCGCAAGAGGCTGTATCGCCAATTGCGGTTTTTGTTACCATGTTTTTAAGGGGCTGCCTTACAGATACAGGTCGGCTGAATCCATAACATCAGAGATCGAGATCCTTATTAAAAAATACTCGTTGAATTATATCTTTTTCTGGGATGAGTTGACTTTCTTTTCTAAAAAGCAGACCCTTGAATTGGTGGAAAAAATTATTGCTAAAGATTTACATTTTTATTGGTTTGCGAATTGCCGCTCTGACTTATTCAAAGACGAGGAAGACATTGCTATAATGAAAAAGATGAAGGAGGCAGGGTGCGTTGGCGTGCTGTATTCTTTGGAATCGGCAGATGAGGGTATTTTGAAAGATATGAATAAACATGCCACGGTAGAACAGTTTTCAAAACAAACGGCATTGTTTCATAGGGCAGGCCTTGCCGTGTGGACTAGTTTAGTCTTAGGGTACCCTCAAGAGACAGCCGAAACTATCAGGAATACATTTGATTGTTGCATCGAAAATGAAATTTATCCCTCTGCAGGATACCTTCTGCCGCAGCCGGGCTCCTTAGTGTATGATTACGCCTTAAAAAATGGGTTTATAAAAGGACAAGAAGATTACCTGCTGCGTATGGGCGACCGCCAAGACCTGCGTATAAATATGACTGCAATGACAGATGATGAGTTCCAGGGTTGTGTCCTTGAGGGTTTAAGGCGATGCAATGATAAATTAAAATTAGGTTTAAATGAAGATAAATTAATTAAAACGCAGTATTTTAGAGCGAAAAAATAAGCCCGATGGAAACAGGCCATATTGATTCTCTTAAGAAAAGATATTTTTATAAACTATATGTAAACATCGCCGGCCAAGGCATAAGCCTGGCCAGCGCCTCGTTTATACTCAGGGGCTTAGGGCCGTTTGCCTACGGGAATTTCAGCTTCCTGACCAATTTTTTTAACGAAATGGTCATCTTCTTTGATTCAGGGACTTCAGTGTGCTTTTATACGAAACTTTCGCAAAGAAGAGAGGACCGCGGCCTGGTAATCTTCTATACCTATTTTATGTTATTGGTATCGCTTTTGATTCTAAGCGTAGTAGTTATTTCTCATCTTAGCTCAACTTACAGGTATTTATGGCCGTCTCAGGAAATATTTTATGTTTATCTTGCGGCCGGCTGGGGCATTTTCAGCTGGATGATTAATATTTTTTCTAAAATGACCGATGCCTTTGGCTTGACCGTTCCTGCGGAAAAAGGGCGCTTATTTAATAAAATTTTAGGATTATTTTTAATCATTACGCTTTATGTGACGGGAAAGATGAATTTAAGCAATTATTTTTACTACCAGTATTTTCTTTTTATTATTTTGATTGGAACGCTCGTTTGGATTATGCAAAAAAATAAATACCCCATACTGAAATTATGGCGCCTGGCCGCCGGAAAAATCCGGGCCTATGCTAAGGAATTTTATAACTACAGCCACCCGTTGTTTACCCGCGCTGTCGTGGGCTTGGCGGTCGGGGTTTTAGACAGATGGCTGTTACAGTTTTACGGTGGGAGCATACAGCAGGGATTTTTTGGCCTTTCCTACCAATTAGGCGCGTTTTGTTTTATTTTTACCGGCGCGATGAGCCCGCTATTAATGCGGGAGTTTTCCATTGCCTTTGGAAAGAAAGACTTAAAAGAGATGGCGTCGCTTTTCCATAGATATATTCCCTTGTTGTTCTCGGTTACCGCCTTTTTTGCCTGTTTTATTATTGTGCAGGCAGATAAGGTTGTTAGCTTGTTGGGAGGGTTAAAGTACGCCGGCGCGGTTATCCCCGTGGCTATTATGTCCCTTTACCCGGTGTACCAGAATTATGGCCAGCTAAGCAGCTCGGTTATTCTGGCTGCTGACCAGACCCGCCTCCACCGCAATATTGATATCTTCTTTATGCTTCTGGGATTGCCGTTTACTTATTTTTTGATTGCCCCAAAATCGCTTTGGGGCTTAAATGCCGGTGCAACAGGCCTGGCTATTAAGACTATGTTGATCCTGATTCTTTGCGATAATGTTTATCTTTTTTTTAATGCCAGGCTGCTTAAGTTCAGTTTTTATAGAACCATTGTTTTTCAATTAACCAGCCTGGGGTCCCTGCTTTTAATCGCCTTTTTTATAAGTTTCGGTATTGATGTATTATTTGGGCCTTTTCAGCAAATTATCAGATTTTTATTAGCTGGGGTTTTTTACTCGCTAGCAACAGCTGTTTGTGTCTACTTTTTTCCCGGTATTTTCGGATTAGGCAGGCAGGATATTGATAATATAATTAAAGCGGTAGCCCATAAGGTAAAAACCAAGAGACATCCCCTAAGCAGTAAAGATAAGTTTTAGCGGGTTTAAAAGAATCTATAAGCTAATAGTAAAGTAGTACCTTAAATGCGAATATCAGAAGATCAGAGTATCAGATTATCAGAAAAAAACGCGAAATTGCCTTATTTCTGGTATTCTGATAATCTGATTTTCTCGTTCTGATATTCTGATAGTCTGATACTCGCAATTAGTCAAAGTTATAAGGATGCATTATTATATAGAAGAGCAGCGAGAGATGATTCCCCAAAATAGACACAAAGATAAATATAAACATATTAAAAAGATAATCTATCTGGCGATACAGCACCTGGATTCAAGGAATTTTGAGCGTTTTGGCATCAAATTATTTCAAGAAAGCGGCTTTGCTGTTGAATACTGGGATGTTACGCCGGTAATTTATGCCGACGCTTTTTATAATTATGCGCTGCCGACAAAGAGCGTTAATTTTGAAGGAATAAGGACCTTTCGCGAGGCAGGCAAGCTTTATAAACAGTTGGCTGATTTACGCAGCGATACCCTGGTTATAGAC
>Ga0194112_10012676_pt1 | contig 10258 bp, 9 predicted proteins | sample TA2MahC400mmetaG_FD_146191 | JGI IMG/M metagenome (GOLD analysis project Ga0194112, IMG submission 146191) | Freshwater microbial communities from Lake Tanganyika, Tanzania - TA2015016 Mahale Deep Cast 400m | ecosystem: Environmental > Aquatic > Freshwater > Lake | place: Tanzania: Lake...
CAAAAAATTTGGCCTTCTTTTTGGCTCTTGGGTATTTTGAAGATATCTCTTCTATAACCCCATTTTCACAAAAAAGAAAATGGTTATATAGTATTCCCTCTGGGGATAGAACATCGCCTTTTAAAAGGATGCGGTGCATGAAGGGTTAAACTGGATACTACGCTATCTCTTTTGCCAATTCCTTAAGCCGCTCTATCCTTTTTTCAATAGGTGGGTGAGTGCTGAAAAGATTTAGTATTCCTCCTCCGGTAAGGGGATTTACTATGAACATATGGGCGGTTGCAGGATTTGCCTCCATTGGAATACGCCTTGCGCCAAGGTGAAGCTTCTCAAGGGCGCTCGCCAAAGAAAGGGGCCTGCCACATATCCTTCCCCCTGATTCATCTGCCCGATATTCACAGGAGCGCGATATGGCAAGCTGGATTAAAAGAGCGGCTATTGGCGCTACTATTATAAGGAAGAGTTCGCCCAAAATATTTGAACCCCTTCCCTCTCTGTCTCTTCCCGAGATTCCTCCAAACATTGCTGCCCAGCGCGCCATATTGGCTACCATTGATATAACACCTGCTATTGTGGCAACTATTGTGGCGAGTAAAATGTCTCTATTTCGCACATGGGCTATCTCATGGGCTAAAACTCCTTCTAATTCCTCTCCATCAAGCATTTGTAAAATTCCCTGCGTCACTGCAACTGCTGCATGAGAAGGATTCCTCCCCGTAGCAAAGGCATTTGGCGTCCTTACGGGAATTATATATACCCTTGGCATTGGAAGCTCTGCCTTTTCGGTAAGCGATCGGACTGTTCTGAAAAGCTCCGGTGCCTCAGGTTCACTTACTGGTTTTGCGCCATACATCATAAGCACTATCTTGTCTGAGAACCAGTAGGTAGCAAAGTTCATAATTATGGCAAAGATAAAGGCAGTAAACATACCCTGCATACCGCCTATAAGCCTTCCTATGAACATAAGAAGAAGGGTAAGAACGGTCAAGAGTATCATTATCTTAAAATTATTCAAAAAACTTATCATTTTAAATTACACCTCCCGATTTTTAATTATATCAAAAATATATAAAAAGTCAAGGTAATCCGGCTATCAGGTATTTTTCTCGATACAGTCAATAAGTTCCCTTGTGCTTACGGGTTTGGCGAGAAAGGTATGGCTGCTTATGGTCTTTATAGAGTCTTCTCTTGTTTCTTCTTTCTTTACCAAAGCAGTTAAAAATACTACCGGGATATTCTTAAGATCCTCTTCTTCATTTATCTGCTGGATGACGTTTGCGCCATCCGCGTCAGGCATTACAATATCCAGAAATACCATATCCGGCTTAAACGTCCTGATGGCAGCGATAGCGCGCGAACCCTTATTTTCTATAGATACGTCGTATTTGCCTGTTGCTTCTAAGTTTAATTTTATCATTTGCGTCAGGTCTACCTCGTCATCAATAATAAGTATTTTTTTCTTCTTCATCTATGCCCCCTTTTCTGTTTTTATTTTAAATATTAAAGTGGCTTTTGTCCCCTTAGCCTCTTTCCTATTTTCAATTTTTATCTTTCCTTTGTGCATATCCATTATATTCCTCGCTATAGATAGCCCTAAGCCTGTTCCCCCTTTATCGCGCTTTGTGGTAAAAAATGGATCGAATATCTTTTTTAAAGTGCTTTCCGGAATGCCCTGGCCAGAATCTTCAATTTCGGCAATTACCGCTTTTTCTCCAAGCCTGAAGATATCCTCTCTTCTCTTGCCTGCGCCATCTTTTATTTCAGTTAATTCCTTAACATATGTCCTTATATTCAATATTCCTCCGTCCGGCATAGCATCAATAGCATTCATAAAAAGATTCACCAGTACCTGCTCAACTTTATTTTTATCTAAGTTGACGGGTGGGATATCTTTCCTGAGATTCATTATCACTTCAATCTTGTGGCGTGTAATATAATTTTTTACAAGGAGGAGGGAATTCTCAATAACTAGATTTACATCTTCCTGCGATATATTTATCTCTGACATAGCAGAAAAATCTAATAATCCCTTAATCACCCTATCCGCCCTTAAAATAGCATCATTTACAGACCTTAACGCCAATGAGATGTTCTTCTCGTCCTGGGGTATCGTTTTAGAAAGATATTCTATACCCTGAAGTATAATCGCCAGTGGATTTTTTACCTCATGGGCGACTCCGCTTGCTAAAATTCCTACTGTTTCTAACTTCTCTACTTCAACAAGATGTGACTGGTAAAGCTTGAGTTGTTCATAGGCGTTCTTTAGCGCTTCTTCTGTGCGCTTACGTTCGGTTATATCCTTTATTATCACAACGATTCCTTCAATCTTTCCATCATTACCTATCACCCGAGAGGCTGAAAAAATAACAGGGATTAAATTGTCGCTTTCCGTTTTACAAACCATTTCATAGCTTCTTAAGGTTCCTTTCTCGATCAGCTCTATAAGTCTCTCATTGCTAAACATCGAGCCTTCCGTCATAAAGACGGTGGAAATTGGCTTATCAATAAGTTTTTCTTCTTTATAACCTAATAATGCTGTGGTTGCGGGATTAGCCCTCTTTATCTTTCCATCCACGGTTATAATAATCAGGCTGTCTGTTATGGAGTTAATAATACTATCTAGGTTAGCCTTCGCCGAACTAACCTCTTCCAGGCTTGTCTTTAAACTTTGCTTGATTTCCCAGTTGAATATGCCAAGTATGTTCCAGACAGCCCATGCCAAAAAAATAGCACAAACAGCGCAAGGCACCTGCACCGGAATGCCAAATTTATCTAAAAAAGAGTTAGTATTAATAACTGCTGCTGGGAAAAAATCTCCCATTGGGACAACTATGCCCCTTAACATACCGTAAATACATATTGAAACTGCTGCTATTAAAAAATAGGAATTGAGATTGATTTTTTTTAAGACCACTTTGTTGCTATAATAATACTTAATAAAACCAAACGCAGACAATACCCCGCCCGGAAACCCAATAAAATAACCGGGCCAAATATTCCAGTTCTGTTTATATGTAAAGGCGGCTGTTATGGTGCAAGCACATAGAAACACTGTAATCCATTTTCCAAAAATTTTTTTATTAAGACTTAGAAGTACGAGTCTGCGTCCGAACTCAAATAAGAAAATATACGATATGGTAAGGAGGGCAAACTGCATTATTTCCAACAAATAAGACGTGCGGCTAGTGTATTCTTCGTTAATCTGGATTATACTAACCATATGTAACCACTCGTTTATCCCGTGGATTATCCCAAAATATGCCAATATCCAGATAATATTTGATAATTTATAAATACTCTCGCGGCGCGGCTGGGCGAGGATAGATATGCCCATAATTACGAAGCTCAACCCGTAAATCAGAAAAACCACGTCTAAGTTTTGGACAAAAAAATCTCTAAAAATCTCCCTTAAACTAACCATGTTAGCATTACCTATAAATTTTTAAGTCTTTTTAAGAATAAGCTCGCTTAGCGTTTTCCTTGAAGATTTAGGGCTTTCTGAAGCATAGCCAAGCGTTATAACTGCCATAAGCTCGTATTGGTCTGAAAGCTCTAAAAATTCCCTAACCTCATCCTTTTTATTTAATATCTCTCCCATCCAACAGGAGCCTACGCCAAGAGACTGAGCATATAGTAACATATTCTGTATGCAGGCACCTATCCCCAAAATATCCTTCTCCCTATGATATGAAGAATTCTTATCCAGAAATACACATATGGCAACCTTTGCATTTTCAATTGTCTTACTATACTTAGTAAAACCCGCTAATATTTGCTTTTTTTCTTTATCTTTTATTATAACAAACCTCCATGGCTGGTTGTTTAAACCAGAAGGCGCCCATCTTCCTGCCTCAAGTATATCTTCTATTGTTCCATTGGAGATTGTTTTTTCAGAATAACGCCTTATACTTCGTCTGGTTTTTATAAGGTCTAATATCTCTTTCATTCTTTGCTTTACGCTTTATGTTTGTGCTTGCCATTGGGGCTTTGAAATTTGATATTGAAGTTCTCCATCGCTTTCTTTAAAATTTCTTTTGCGCCCTTATATTCGATTATCTCTAATGCCTCGTCTGGGCTAAACCATTTTGCTTCTTTTATTTCCTCCTTTAAGGGAGTAAGTTTTTCATCGCCCTTTGCCTCAAATAAAAATAGATAGACTGTTTTAAATATAAGCCTGCCTTTTAGTCTGTAAAAATACTGTATCTTATCAAGCTCCTGAATTATCTCTATTTGGGTTAGCCCAACCTCTTCTTTTATTTCCCTTTTAGCCGCTTCCTCAGAGGCCTCGCCTTTTTCAATATTTCCCTTGGGCCAGGTCCACCTACCGTAACCGTCTTTTATAAGCAGAATTCTTAAATTTTCTTTTGCCTTCTTTACCACAATTCCGCCAGCAGAAAATTCTCTCTCAGCCATTGTGTTTACATATATCATAAATATGCTTAATTATCAAGCCTTTAAAAATTCCTGAAAATTTTTCTTGACAAATAAAAAAAATGGTAATAAAGTAGCTTTGGTTTGGAAAAGGTATATTCAGAGCTTAATTACGCAGGGTAAGAAGGTTTGTTATACCTTGCGTTTTTTATTGGCTATTTATACCTTTTTCGGCAATAAAAAGTAAGGAGGTGTGGTAATGCCCAAGGGAACGGTAAAGTGGTTCAGTAATCAAAAGGGCTACGGCTTTATCGCTTCAGAGACAGGCAAGGACGTATTTGTCCACTTCAGTGCAATTGAAGGTGATGGATACAAAACCTTAAATGAAGGCGATGCAGTAGAGTTTGAGATAACAACTGGACCAAAGGGAGAACAGGCTTCAAAGGTAACAAGGATAGCGAAATAACCTAAACAAGCCAACTAAAAGCCCTGCACTGTACAGTGCAGGGCTTTTTTATTTTTAAAATTCGCTATATAGTTGCTGTATGTAAATTTTCTTTTGGGGATAATTATATAACAACGCGCCTGGCTGCGTTTTGCTGCAGCTGTCAGAAATTTTTATTGCTCCAGTGGATTTGGATTTATTTCATATTTTTCTTCAAAATTTGGAACCTCAATAAAGGGTCTTAACTCCTCATAACTTGTGGGGAGGCGCCCTTCGTTTACCGCAGCATATTCCACCATCGCCTTATAGATAGAAGACATCTCTGCTTCCATTGCCCTATCCTCGGCGTCCTCTCTGGTTCTTTGAAAACTGGGAAGGGCGATGGCGACAATAAGCGCTATTATTGCTATTACAATCATAAGCTCTATTAGAGTGAAGCCTGTTCTCACTTCTTAATCAGCTCTCCGTCAGGGGTTATGATATATGTCCCCTGATGCGCCTTGCCCCTTATTAGCCAGCGTTCTCCAGAGCCACCGCTTAAGCCAGAGGCAGTTCTTTCCCCAAGCCCTAACTTTGAGGCAAGCCTGTAAACACCATCCTTAAGCGCCTTGGCAAGCCTAGCCACCTCTTCAAAACCCAAGAATCCTGCACCGAGCATCCCAGCCTTAAAGGGGTTTAAGCCATCCTTATTTTGCGCTAAGGCTTTTAACTCTGCCTCAATCTCATTCGGCAAAAGTTTTGGGAAATATGACTTAAGAAGTGCTGCTATTCCGGCAATAAAAGGAGAGGCAAAGGAGGTTCCATTTGCTGTCATCTCTCCGCCATTATACGCTAGTACCTTTGAGTTCCACCCGGGTGCTATCAAATCTATATAACTACCATAATTAGAAAATCCTGCGAGCACTCCCTGCGCATTCGTAGCCCCTACTGCTATCACGTTATTATATGCGGCAGGATAATAAAGACCGTTAGAGCCATTATTTCCTGCGGCAGCAACCATAATCACGCCTTTACTGGTTGCGTAATCTATCGCCTGCTGCATTAAGGGTGAATAAGCGGTTGTGCCAAAACTCATATTTATAACAGAGGCGCCATTGTCAGCCGCATAATAAATTGCCTTAAGTATTGCGCTTGAAGATAAGTACCTGCTTTCACCATCATTAACCTGTAAAGGCATAATCTGGATATTTGCGCCACCAGAACCGTTAATAACCTCACCAGCCACAGCTGTTCCATGCCAGCCTGTTCCCTTGGCAGAACCGCTTGCGTCAGTAGTATTATTATAAAAGTTGTACCCTTCTATAACCTTGCCTGTTAAGGCGGGGTTTCCTGCGTTTACCCCTGTATCTATAACTGCCACAATGACCAGTTTAGCGGAGGGCGATGGTGTCGGGATTCCTATATCGTATTCTTCTGCATATGCCTCGCTTACAGGAAAGAAAAATATCTCTTGAAGATAGTTAGGCTCCGCCCATTTTACACCTTCAATGGTTTTAAGGTGCTCGGACATTTTGATGGGCGAGACATTCTTAGGAAATGAAAGCACGTAAACATTCTGTTGCTTTATGATATCCTTAACCCGAGCATTTACTGATGATATTATATCGTTTATCTTCTGTTGGCTTAAGCCTTCTTTAAACTGTACTAACACCTCTCCTGAGGCAAACCTTCCTGTGCCCTTAGGCTTTGCGCAACCCGCTATAAAAAAAGCCATAATAGAAATCATCACCATAGCAACAATCCACTGGTATTTAGAAAATTCTCTCTGTGCCATTGCATTTCACCTCCCTTCTTTTTCATCTAATACCCTCTAATTTAAAGTATATATTATCAATGCATTAAATACAATATAAACCGTAAAGCGTCCATCGCAGCTTTATACAGAAATTAAAACATTTCTATTCTTCAAAAATTAGAAATGGCTGCTTTTGGGTTTTCATCCTATAAAATAAAAAGCGTCCCCAAGGGGATTCGGCGCCTTCTGCTCCTATCGTCGCATCAGGTCGGCCACTCGCTTGCTTTCGCTTCGCACCATTAGCATGGCGCTCGCTTTTCCTCCCTTGGGTCGGCGCAAGCTCTCTTCGAATCCTCTTCGAAGAGAAAAATGTAGCGTCCCCAAGGGGATTCGAACCCCTGCCGAGAGCTCGAAAGGCTCTTGTCCTAGGCCTCTAGACGATGGGGACACTAAGGATTATTTCCTCTTTTTCGGTCTTCCCCTTTTTGACTTTTTCTTCTTTTCTTTTTTAGACGCCTCTTTTTCTTGGGCGCCTTTCTTCTTTGAAGAGGTTTCTTTTATTTCCTCTTTTATCTTTGATATTGCCTTTTCTCTTTTTGTTTCGGTAGGAATCTGCGATACTTGGTTAACCTGCTCCTCTTCCTTTTCTTCTTCTTCAACAACAACCCTTGCCACTGATGAAATCTTGTCTTTCTCATCAAGTCTCATAATGCGAACGCCCTGGGAGTTTCTCCCTGTCGTCTTTATGTCCCTTACCGGACATCTCACAATCATTCCTGCCTCAGTAATGAGCATAAACTCATCCTTATCCGTAACTATCTTTAAGCCAACCGCCTCTCCATTCCTTTTGGTTAGTTTTATGTTTATTATGCCCTTCCCCCCTCGAGATTGTACCCTATACTGGGAGAGTTTTGTCCTTTTGCCAAAACCCTTTGAGGTAACTGTTAGAATAGTGGCATCGGCTCTAACCACCTCCATTGCAATTACCTTGTCTTTTCTATCAATCCTTACCCCTCTCACGCCCTTGGCAGCTCTTCCCATATTTCTTACTTGGGATTCCTTAAATCGGATTGCCTTTCCAAGTTTTGTAGCGAGAACTAACTCCTTTGTCCCATCGGTAAGCTCTGCCCCTATTAACTCATCATCCTTTTCTAAGGTTAAGGCGATTATCCCGGCCTTTCTCGGATGGCTGAAGCAAGATAAATCTGTCTTTTTAATATTCCCTCGGCTCGTCGCAAGAACAACGAAACTCCCCTCCTTAAATTCTTTTACTGGGACAAATGCTGATATCTTTTCGTCTTGCGAAATGCCGAGGATGTTTACTATGGCCTTTCCCTTTGCTATACGACTTGCCTGTGGTATCTCGTGCACCTTTAACCAATGCACCCTGCCCCTGTCAGTAAAAAATAATATGTACTCATGGGTAGACGCTATAAATAGATGTTCAATAAAATCTTCTTCTTTTACATCCGCTCCTGTAACACCCTTTCCGCCCCGCCTCTGACGTCTGTAGGCATCAACTGGTAGGCGCTTGATGTATCCCGAATGACTTATTGTAATAACCATATCCTCTTCCGCAATTAAGTCTTCTATTTCAAGCTCTGCCACCTCGCCTACTATCTCGGTCCTTCGCTCATCCTGATAGCGCTTCTTTATCTCTAAGAGTTCTTCTTTTATTATACCCAAAACCTTCTTCTCGGAGGCAAGCACACCTTTATAACATTCTATCTTTTTTATTAATTCTAAATATTCGCTGTCTATCTTCTCCCTTTCAAGATTCGTAAGCCTTTGGAGTTGCATCTCCAAAATCGCCTGCGCTTGTTTCTCTGACAGGGAGAATTCCTTTATGAGTTCTTGCTTTGCTGTTTGCGGGTCCCTTGCTTTCCTGATCAGCCTTATAATTCTGTCCAGGTTATTTAATGCAATCTTTAAACCCTCTAATATATGCGCCCTGTCCTGTGCTTTTTTTAATTCAAAATTTGTGCGCCTTATTACAATAACCTTTCTATGGTCAATATAGGCCTGGAGTATCTGCTTTAGATTCAAGACGCGTGGCCTGTTATCCACAAGGGCAAGCATTATCACCCCAAAGGTTTCCTCTAGCTGAGAATGCTTATATAATTGATTTAAAATAATCTGGGCATTTGCTTCCCGCTTTAACTCAATGACTATCCTCATACCTTCTTTATCGGACTCATCTCTTAAGTCAGATATACCCTCTATCTTCTTTTCCTGCACAAGACCTGCAATAGACTCAATAAGATTTGCCTTGTTAACCTGATAGGGAATCTCTGAGATTATTATGGCTTCCTTGCCTTGCCTTTGAGTTTCTATAGAAGCCCTTGAGCGTATCTTAATAAGTCCTCTTCCGCTCGTGTATGCCTCCCTTATCCCCTCTCTCCCGCATATAATTCCGCCCGTGGGAAAATCAGGGCCCTTTACTATTTTTATCAGGTCCTTTATTTCGCTGTGGGGACTGTCTATCAGCTCAACTATCGCATCCGCCACTTCTGCTAAATTATGGGGCGGTATGTTGGTTGCCATGCCAACCGCTATACCACTTGAACCATTAAGAATAAGATTTGGAAGCCTCGCAGGAAGAACGGATGGCTCAACTAACGAGTTGTCAAAGTTTGGTAAAAAGTCCACTGTTTCCTTATCAATATCCCTAATCAGCTCATCTGTGATTTGCGCAAGCTTTGCTTCTGTATACCTCATAGCGGCGGGCGCATCGCCATCTATAGACCCGAAGTTTCCCTGACCATCTATCAGGGGATACCTAAGAGAAAAATCCTGAACCATCCTTACCAGGGCATCATACACCGCCACATCCCCATGGGGATGATATTTTCCTAAAACCTCTCCCACTATCCTTGCGGCTTTTTTATAAGATTTTGCGTGTTCAAGGCCCAGCTCATTCATAGCATATATAATTCTTCTATGAACAGGCTTTAAGCCATCCCGCACATCCGGAAGAGCCCTTCCTACAATTACGCTCATAGCGTAATCTATATAGGAATTCTGCATCTCGTCTTCTATGTGAACAGGGATTATCTTTTCATCTCTTGTGTACATCTTAAGTTCTCCTTTAATGAGCTCCCCCTTTTTGCTTTCGCAAGAAAGCAGGGGGACGAATTAAATCCTTGACATTTTACACTAAAAAAGTTGCATGTATAGCAAAATGTCAAGGGTCAAATTCAGTCAGCAAACTTACGTTTCCGCCAATGCTTTGTGGCGGGCACTTTTCGTTCCGTAAGTTTGGACTTCATTTGACTTGGAAGCGGTATTAACGAGGAGGTTCTTTCTTTGTTAAAGAAGCTTAAAACAATTTTTATATTCTTATCCATTGCTTACAACTCACATTTAAAAATTAAGGGTGACGTTATCTAAAAACTCCTGAAAGGACTTTTTTATGCTCTCATAGTAATCAGCGGGACCCATAGAGGACAGATAAAAACCAATCTCGTTTCTTACTAGAAACATTGCTATTCCCCTTAGAGGCTCCCCCTCCTTTTTCATAGAGAAGATGTCTTTTACAGCATTATTAAATTTTTCAAATGACTGATCTCTATGGATTATATAATATCGAGAGTTTTTTTGGCTATCTGCTATCATATCTGCATATTTGATGCTTGTAATAGACGGGCTTCTTAATTTTTCTGCGTGCAATTTAACAATTATAACAATTGGCTTTTTGTTTTTATCTT
>Ga0194112_10012682_pt1 | contig 10255 bp, 8 predicted proteins | sample TA2MahC400mmetaG_FD_146191 | JGI IMG/M metagenome (GOLD analysis project Ga0194112, IMG submission 146191) | Freshwater microbial communities from Lake Tanganyika, Tanzania - TA2015016 Mahale Deep Cast 400m | ecosystem: Environmental > Aquatic > Freshwater > Lake | place: Tanzania: Lake...
ACGGGCGCCGAATCCCCGGAACCGATGATCCAGAGCGTGGGCTACGCCTCGGGCTGGTTCGTGGACACCTACCGCGGCCGGCGACGGGTCCACCACGGGGGGAACATCGACGGCTTCACCGCCCAGGTGGCCCTCTGGCCCCGGGACGGGATCGGCGTCGTCGCCCTGGCCAACATGAACGGCACGGCGCTCCCCGAACTCCTGGCCCGGTACGCGGCGGACATGCTGCTCGGACTGGAGAGCCGGGACTGGATCGGCGAGACGGCCGCGCAGCTGGCCGTGGCGCGCGCGGCGGGGGAGGAGGCGGAGAAGAGAGGCAAGGCCCGCCGGGTGACGGGCACCAAGCCCTCCCACGGGCTCGGGGAGTACGCGGGCGCCTACCGCCATCCCGGCTATGGGGATCTCGAAGTCACCCTGCGCGGCAAGAACCTGGCCTTCGCCTACAACGGCATCGCCACCCCGCTGGAGCACTGGCATTATGAGACGTTCAACGGGCTCCGGGGCGACGACCCGACCTTCGAGAATTTCAAGATCACTTTCGGGACGAGCGAGGCCGGACGCGTCGCCTGGGTCGAAGCCCGGCTCGAACCGACGCTGGAGCCGATCCGGCTGACGAAAAAGCCCGAGGCGAAGCTGTTCGACCCGGAGCACCTGAAGAATTGCGTCGGCCGCTACCAGCTGCCCGGCCAGACGGCGACGGTCAGCCTGAAGGGCGCCGCCCTGTCCCTCGTCCTGCCCGGACAGCCCGAGTTCGACCTCGTGCCCGCGCCCGGAGACGAGTTCGTCTTCAAACAGGTGAAGATGATCAGCCTGCGCTTCCTCGCGGACAGCCGGGGGAAAGTGACGGGTTTCGAGCTGACCCAGGGCGGGTCCGTGTTCGAGGCGAAACGCATCGAGGATGAGTAACGGGACCCCCCTCCGCTATGGGGGCTTCGGGGCGAATCCGGCGCCTTAAGCCCGCGATGATCGCCCCGGACAGTCAGGCCGGCTGAGCTCTTGGCGATACCAACCCACAGGGAATGGAAGAGAGCCGAGCAAATAAAGGAGGTCGTATCATGGACTTGAAGATCGCGGGCTTGTACGAGGAGTACAGGCGCGGGGCATTGGGGCGCCGCGAATTCCTGAGGAAACTGGCTGCGCTGGCGGGCGGCGTCGCGGCCGCCGCGGCGCTGCTTCCCCGCCTCGAGGGAGGGGAAGGCGGGGAGCAAATCGTTCCTGCCGACGACCCCCGCCTCGAGACGGGATACGTATCCTATCCCTCGGAGACCGGAGCCATGCGGGCCTACCGCGCCCGTCCCGCGGGGGACGGCAGGCATCCGGGGGTGATCGTCATTCACGAAAACAGGGGGCTCAACCCTCACACGGAGGACGTCGCCCGGCGCGTCGCCCTGGAGGGATACGTCGCCGTCGCTCCCGACGCCCTCTCGCCCCTGGGCGGCACGCCCCAAAACCCGGACGAGGCCCGGCCGCTCTTCCAGAAGCTCGACCGCGCGGCGAACACGAAGAATTTCGTCGCGGCCGTCGCCTACCTCAAGACGAACCCCCAGACGACGGGCAAGGTCGCCTGCATGGGTTTCTGCTGGGGCGGGGCGGTCACGAACCAGGTGGCCGTGCATGCGACCGACCTGGCGGCCGCCGTTCCGTTCTACGGCTCGCAGCCCGCGGCCGAGGACGTACCCAAGATCAAGGCCGCCTTGCTGATCCACTACGCGGGCGATGATGAGCGGATCAACGCCGGGATCCCGGCCTTCGAGGAGGCGCTCAAGAAGGCGGGCATCGAGCACGAGATCCACCTCTACGAGGGGACGGGGCACGCCTTCTTCAACGACACGGGCCAGCGCTACAACAAGGAGGCCGCCGACCTGGCCTGGCGCCGGACGGTAGAATTTTTCGGGAAGAAACTTAAAGGATGACCGTCCGCCGCCATGCGGCGGCCACGGCCTCGACGAACGGGCGGCAGTGGGTGAAAAACCGCTTGTAGCCCGGGCAGAGATGGTTTCTCTCCGGTCCGCCGTCCGGGTCGGGAATGAAGCGGTTCTTGGGGCACTCCCCGTGGCACATGTCCCTGACCTCGCAGCTCAGGCAGACGCCCGGCAAGCGTTCGAGCTTCGCCATGCCGAATTGTCTCTGCGCCGGGGATTCGAGCATGTCCTCCAGGGGCGTCTCGCGGATGTTCCCTAACCGGTGCTCCGCGTCGACGAAGTGATCGCAGGAGTAGACGTCCCCGTTGCGCTCGACGACCGGCACGTCCCCGCACTCGGGCCGGAAGAGGCACAGGGAATGCTCCTGGCCGAAGGCCGTCCGGGCGGCTTCCTCGAATATCTGGACCTTGATGCGGCCGATGTCCTTTTCCAGCCATTCGTCGAAGACGGCGCACAGGAATTCCCCCCAGGCCTCGGCGGGAACCGTGCGGCGGCCGACTCCCGCGGCGACGCCTTCGAGGGGCTCGACCAGGGGCAGGAAGCTTATGAAAGAGGCTTCGATGCTTTTAAAAAAGCCGTACACCCCGGCGGGCAATCCGGCGTTGTGGACGCCGACCGCGCAGAGGATGTCCGTCGGCACGCCGTGCCGCCGCAGGATTTCGTAGCCCCGCAGCGCCCGTCTGAACGTCGGACGGCCGTCCGGCGCGCGGCGGTGGACGTCGTGGATCTCTTCCGGCCCGTCGAGACTGAGCCCGACCGAGAATCCCGCCTCGGCCAGGAACGCGCCCCAGCCGTCGTCGATCAGGGTGCCGTTCGTCTGCATCCCGTTGGCGATCGACCTCCCCGCGGGCCGGAGCCGCGTTTGGACTTCCACGGCCCTGCGGTAGAACTCGAGTCCGGCCAGCGTCGGCTCGCCGCCGTGCCAGGAGAAGCGGATGATCTCGTCGGAAGAGGCGGAGATATGCCGGGCGATGTACTCCGCCAGCATGTCGTCCGCCATGCGCTTCGCCTCCCGGGTCCCGGCCGGAAGCCCTTTCTCCAGGTAATAGCAATAGGCGCAGGCGAGGTTGCAGTCCGCCCCGGCGGGTTTGGCGAAGACTTGGAAGCTCCGGCCGGCCGGGCTCATGTCACGTCCGCCGGCCGTCGCGGACGACGAACCGGCCGTTCTTGAACGCGTGGCGGATGGGGTTGCGGCCGAGCTCATAGGCCAGGTGGGCGTAGTGCGGGATGTCGCAGAGAAGCGCGTCGGCCTGCAGGCCGGGCTCGAGACGGCCCGACCGGTCCTCTCTTCCGGCGGCGTATGCGGCGTTGGCCGTGGCGGCGACGATCGCCTCCTCGACGTTCAATCCCAGGGTGAATACGCCGAGCTGCAGGACGAGGTGCATCGAGGCGACCATCGAGCTCCCGGGGTTGAAGTCCGATCCCAAGGCCACGACCGCCCCGGCCTCGATCAAAGCCCGGGCGGGCGCGCGGCGTTCCAGCCTGAGGAAGAACGGCACTCCGGGCAGGAGCACGGCCGCCGTGCCGCTCGCGGCGAGCTTGCGGATGCCCTCTTCGGACACGGCCAGGAGATGCTCGGCCGATCGGGCGCCCTCCTCGGCGGCCAGGGCGGCGCCCCCGAGGTCGGTGAACTCGTCGGCATGGACCTTGACCTGAAGCCCCGCGGCCCGGGCCGCCCGGGCCATGCGCCTCGTCTCCTCGGCGGAGAACACGCCCGTCTCGCAGAAAACGTCGAAGAACTCGGCCAGGCCCCGGGACCGGACTTCGGGGAGGATCGTGTCCAGGAGGAGGGCGATGTATTCCTCCCGGCGGCCGCGGTACTCGGGCGGGATTTCGTGGGCGCCCATGAAGGTCGGGACGATGTCCACGGGATGGAGGACGGCGGCCTTTTTCAGGGCCTGGAGCTGCTTGATTTCGTCCTCGAAGCTGAGTCCGTAGCCGCTCTTGGCCTCGACCGTGGTGGCGCCGTTGCAGAGCATGAGGTCCAACCGCTCCAGGCAGAGGCGGACGAGGTCCTCCTCCCGTGCGGCGCGCGTAGCCGCGACCGTGGTCAAAATGCCCAGGCCTTTCGCGGCCAGCTGCTGGTAGGTCCAACCCTGCAGCCTGAGGAGGAACTCCTCGGCGCGCGACCCGGCGAAGGGCAGATGGGTATGGCAGTCCACGAAGCCCGGCAGGACGACGAAGTCCCGGCAATCGACGGTCTCGGCCTCCGGCTCGAGACGGACCTCTTCCTTGAAACCGCGCTCGTCCCCGGCGTAAACGACCCGGCCCCGGAGCGCGGCCAGCCAACCGTTCTCCACCAAGCCGACGTCCGCCAGGGCGCTCCCCCTCTTGGGCGCGCCGCCGCGGCAGGTGAGCAGCTGCCGGCAGCCGGCCAGGACGAGGTCAGCTCGGCTCATAGTCCGAGGGGAAGCGTTTCCGGGTATGCTGCTGGTTCCTGAGGAACGTGGCCTTTTCGTACTGGTCCCATCTCCTCTCGGGGTCGGGCGGCTCGTGGGTCAGGGGCAGAGGCAGGGCTTTCATGTCGGAAGGAAGCGGGGAGGTCTCCCGGAAAACGGGGAAGGGGGGCGGCGTCTTTTTCCGGAAGACGGGCGCCGGCGGCGGCTCGAGGGGCGCGGTCTTTTCGGCGGCCGGCCGTCCGCTGAAGCCGGTGGCGATGACCGTCACTTTGGCCTCATCCTTCATCGTCTCGTCGATGACGGCCCCGAAGATGATGTTGGCCTCGTCGTGGGCCAGGTTGTGGATGAGCTCGGAGGCCTTGTTGACCTCGTGGAGCGTCAGGTCCCGTCCGCCGGTGATGTTGATGAGCACGCCCTGAGCCCCCTCGATCGACGTATCGGCCAGCAGGGGGCAGGAGATGGCTCTCTGGGCGGCCTCCACGACCCGGTTCTCGCCCTGGGCCTGGCCCGTGCCCATGAAGGCCATGCCCATGTTCTTCATGATCGACCGCACGTCCTCGAAGTCGCGGTTGATGAGGCCCGGGCGGGTGATGATGTCCGAGATGCCCTGGACCCCCTGGCGGAGGACGTCGTCGGCCATCTTGAGGGCGTCCGGGAAGGAGATCGAGGCGTCGCAGGTCTGGAGGAGGCGGTCGTTGGGGGTGGCGATGACCGTGTCCACGACCGTCCGGAGCTCCTGCAGTCCCTCCTGCGCCTGGCGCCCCCGGACCCGGCCCTCCCAGGTGAAGGGCAGGGTGATGACGGCGATGACCAGCATGTCCATGTCGGCCGCCAGCCGGGCGATGACCGGAGTTGCGCCCGTGCCCGTCCCCCCGCCCAGGCCGGCGGTGAGGAACACCATGTCGGCCCCGTGAAGTATGTTGGCGATGAGCTCCTGGTCTTCCAGGGCGGCCTGCTTGCCGATCTCCGGCCGGCCGCCGGAGCCCCGTCCCCGGGTCAGCTTGGTCCCGATCTGGAGCCGGGCCCGGGACTTGTTGAGGTTGAGGGTCTGGAGGTCGGTGTTGACGGCTATGAACTCCACGCCCTCGATGCCCATCTCGATCATGCGGTTGAGGGCGTTGTTCCCGCCGCCGCCGATGCCCAGGACCTTGATGGTGGCCCCGTGGTTGGGTTCGTCCGCCGGATGGAACTTGATCCTGTTGCCCGAGTCGTCTTTCATTGTCCTCCTCCTCTCAGCCTTCTCTCATCCAATTCTTGAACCGGGCCCACGGGCCCCGGCCTTTGTCCTTGACCGTCCGTCCGGCCTTCCTGTGCTGGACGCCGTACAGGAGCAGGCCCACGGCCGCGGAGAAATCGGGGGTGCTGACCCTGTCCAGAAGCCCGCCCACTCCGGCCGGGTCCCCGCGGCGCACGGGCAGGTCGAAGATTTCCTCGGCCACCTCTTCGATGCCCTCCAGCATGGCCGTCCCCCCGGTGAGCAGGACGCCCGAGTTCAGGGATTTCTCGTAGCCCATGCGTTTGATGTCGTTCTCCACGAGACGGAAGATCTCCTCGGCCCGGGGCTGGATGATGTCGGCCAGCAGGCGCCGGGACAGGATGCGCGGCTTGCGGCTGGGGCCGATGGCCGGCACCTCGATCGTCTCCTGGTCGTCGAGGAGCGGCCCGGCCATGCAGCCGTATTTCTTCTTGATCCTCTCCGCCTCGGGGATGGGGGTCCGCAGGCCGACGGCGATGTCGTTGGTGAAGTTGTCTCCGCCGAGGGGGATGACCGAGGTGTACCACAGGCTGCCGCGTTCGAAAATGGCCACCTCGGTCGTGCCCGCGCCGATGTCGATCAGGCCCACGCCCAGCTCCTTCTCGTCCTCGGTCAGGGTGGCCAGCGAGGCGGCGATCTGATTGAGGACGATGCCCTCGATGCCCACCCCGGCCCTCTCCAGGCAGACGCGCAGGTTCTGGACAGAGGTCACGGCCGAGGTGACGATGTGGACGTTGACCTCGAGCTTGATGCCGCTCATGCCCAGCGGCTGTTCCCGGGTGCCCTCGTGCTCGTCGACGATGTGCTCCTGGGGGATGACGTGGAGGATCTCCCGGTCGGGGGGGATGGACACCGCCTTGGACTGTTCCAAGGCGCGCCGGATGTCCTCGCGGGTGATCTTGCGGTCCCGGCTGGAGACGGCGATGACCCCCCGGCTGTTGAAGCTCTTGATGTGGGCCCCGGAGATGCCGACGTAGGCCGAATCGATCTCCACGCCGGCCATGAGCTCGGCTTCCTCCTGGGCCTTCTGGATGGCGGCCGCCGTGGCGTCCAGGTTGACCACGACGCCCTTGCGCAGGCCCCGGGACTCGGCCGAGCCGACGCCGATGACCTCGAGCTTCCGTTCCTCGGACACCTCGCCGATGACCGCCGCGACCTTTTTGGTGCCGATGTCCAGGCCGACGATGTAGTCGTTCTTTGGCATCACATCACCTCTCCTCGGACGGCGGGGGCCGCCGTCCCGATGATTCCGTCCCGCAGCCTGAGAACGGCCCTGCCCGGCAGGCGCAGGTCGACCGTCTCCAGGCTGCCGTAGGCCTCCTCCCAGCTTCCGGCCTGCTTGAGGTACAGGGCAACCTTGGCCTCGAACGCCTCGCCGCCCAGGAGGAGCCGGGCGGGATCGCCGCGGAGCCTCAGGGCGAGACAGTCCGGATCGGTGAGGTCGATCTCCTCGACCCGGGCGCGCAACGAGGGCAGGCGTTCCAGGCAGATCCGGGCCAGGCCGATCTTGACCGGGTAATCCTCCTGGAACAACCCGGCGTCCCTGAGCACGGGCAGGGAAGCCGGCGCCGCGGCGTCCGCCGTCCCGAGGAGAACGCCCTCCTCGTCGACCAGGAACAGCGCGCCCCGGTCCAGTACGGCCAGGGGCCGGCGGAAGGTGATATCCACCCGCAGCGTGCCGGGAAAGGCCTTGCGGATGCTGGCGCTCTTGACCCGGGGCAGGAGCTTGATCCGCGTCGCCAGCCGTTCGGTGTCGAGGAGGAGGAGGTTGGTCGACAGCAGCCGGGCCGCCTCTGCTTCCACCCCGGCGGCCGCCGGGTCCGTCCGGGGATGGACCTCGACCCGGCTCAGCCGCAGGTGATCCCATTCGAAGAGGAAGAGGCACAGGCGCTGCAGTCCGGTGAACACCGCCGCCTGAAGGAGGACGAAGAGGACGACATGCCACAGGCGGAGGGTCGTCCGCCGCCGTTTCTTGAGCGGGACCCGCCGTCCGCGCCGGTACTGGACCGCGGCCGCGGAGGGGGAGTCCGGGAGGCGGAGTCCGATGCTCATGGGGCCTTCTTCCCCTTCAGCCAGCGCAGCGTTTCCGGTATCGCCTTGGAGATGTCGCCCGCCCCGAGAAAGATCAGGATGTCTCCCGGCTCGGCCAGCTGCCGGATGAGGGCGGGGATCTTTTTCAGGTCGGGCTCGAAATGCGCGTCCTTGTGGCCCAGCCTCGAGATCTCCTCGTACAAGGCCCGGCCGTTGACGCCCACGAGCGGCGGCTCGCCGGCGGGATAGATCTCGGAGACGACGAGGACATCGGCCTGGTTGAAGGACGTCGCGAACTCGGGGAGGAGAAGCGACAGGCGGGAGTAGCGGTGCGGCTGGAACACGGCCACGACTCTCCGGGCCCATCCCTTCCGGGCGGCTTCGAGCGTGGCCCGGATCTCCGTGGGGTGATGGGCGTAGTCCTCGATGATCAGGATGCCGTTCACCTCCCCCCTGGGCTCGAAGCGGCGCCCCGTCCCGGTAAAGCTCTCCAGCGCCCCCAGGACCTTGGCCGCGGGAATATCGAGCTCCAGCCCCACGGCCAGGGAGGCCAGGGCGTTGAGGATGTTGTGCTTTCCGGGAACGTTGAGCTTCATCGTCCCCAGCGGCGCATCCTTGCGGAGCACGGTCGAGGAGCTCGAGAACCGGTCGAAGGAATGGTCGCGGGCCGTGTATTCCGCCTGGGCGGAGAATCCGTAGGAGATGACCCGCCGTTCGAGCCGGGGGATGAGGGCCTGGAGATGGGGGTCGTCGAGACAGAGGATGACGGGGCTGTAGAAGGGGACCTTGTTCGCGAACCGGACGAAGGCGGCTTGGAGCTCCTCCAGGGTCTGATACTGGTCCAGGTGCTCCCGGTCGATGTTGGTCAGGAGGGCGATGAAGGGCGAAAGGTAGAGGAAGGACCGGTCGCTCTCGTCGGCTTCGGCGACGATGAAGTCCCCCGTGCCCAGCTTGGCATGGGCGCCGACGGTGTTCAGGCGGCCGCCGACGATGATCGTCGGGTCGAAGCCCCCCGCTTCCAGGACGAGGGCGACCATGGAGGTCGTCGTCGTCTTGCCGTGGGATCCGGCCACGGCGACGCCGAGCTTCATCCGCATGAGCTCGGCCAGCATCTCCGCCCTGGGGATGACCGGGATCCTCCGCCGCCGGGCCTCCTGGACTTCGACGTTGTCCGGGCCGACGGCCGAGGAGATGACGACCACGTCGGCGTCCTGGACGTTCTCCGGGCGATGGCCGCGGTGGACGCGGGCCCCCAGGCGCTTCAGGCGCTTGGCCGCGGGGTTGACCTGAAGGTCCGAGCCCGTGACCGCGTAGCCCAGGTTGAGGAGCACCTCGGCGATGCCGTTCATGCCCGTGCCGCCGATGCCCACGAAGTGGATCTGCTTGAGCTTAAGGAACACTTTGTTGACCACTCAACCCTCCCCGGCGCGAATTCCCATGAGCTTCAGGCACAGGTCCGCGATCCGCCCGGCGGCGCCGTCCGTGCGCAGGGCTTCGAGACGGCCGGCCATGTCCCGCAGGAGTCCGGGCCGGTCGGCGTAGCAAAGGATGCGCTCGGCCAGCCTGTCGGGAGTGAGGACCGCTTCGCTCCAGACCTCCGCGCCGCCGGCTCGCTCGAGCTCGCGCGCGTTCTCCATCTGGTGCCCGCCCGCCGCCCGGCCGAAGGGCACCAGGATCGAGGCCCTGCGTCCGGCGATGAGCTCGGCCACGGTCGTGGCGCCCGCCCGGCAGAGGACGAGGTCCGAGCCGCCGAGGGCCGAGGCCATGTCCGTGATGAAGGGCGTGATTTCAGCCCGGGCAAAACCGGCCAGGCGGTAGGCCTCCCTGACCCGGGGCGCGTCCGCCTCGCCGGTCTGGTGGCGGATGGCCAGGCTGTTTTTCCGGGGAGCGAGCCGCTGGAGGCAACGGGTCATGACTTCGTTCAGGAACCGCGAACCCTGGCTGCCCCCGAAGACGAGGAGATTGAGCTTCCCGTCGGGAATCCTCGGCTTCAGGGCGGCGAATTCCTCCCTGACCGGGTTTCCCAGGAACACCCCCTTGCCCCTCAGGTCGGGCAGGGTCCGCTCGAAGGACGCGACCGCCTTCCGGACGAAAGGCAGAAGGAGCCTGTTGGTGAATCCCGGGCTGACGTTCTGCTCCAGGATGAGCGTCGGCTTGCCCAGGAGAGAAGCCAGGAGAACCACGGGTCCCGAGCTGTAGGACCCCGCGCCGACGACCAGGTCGGGCCGGAGCTTCTTCACCAGAAGGAATGCTTCGAGGAGCGCCGGGGGGACCTGGAGGAGGGAGGGAACGATCCGCCAGCCCCGGCCCCTGAGCCCGGCGATCCTCAGGGGAACGAACTCCTCTCCGGCCCGGGCCATGATCTCGGCCTCCACCTTGCGGCGCGACCCGACGAAGGACAGGCGCGCTGCCGGCAGGACGCGTCGCAGCGCGCGTCCCACGGCCAGCGCGGGAAAAACATGACCGCCCGTGCCGCCCCCGCAGATCACAACCCGCCGCGCTCTCACGCGTCCTCTCCTTCTGTCGAGCGGCGCTGGGAGATGTGGAGCAGGAGGCCGCCGGCCAGCAGGCTGCAGACCAGCGAAGACCGGCCGTAGCTGATGAAGGGCAGGGGCAAGCCCTTGGTCGGCCCGAGGCCGAGGACGATG
>Ga0194112_10012688_pt1 | contig 10253 bp, 9 predicted proteins | sample TA2MahC400mmetaG_FD_146191 | JGI IMG/M metagenome (GOLD analysis project Ga0194112, IMG submission 146191) | Freshwater microbial communities from Lake Tanganyika, Tanzania - TA2015016 Mahale Deep Cast 400m | ecosystem: Environmental > Aquatic > Freshwater > Lake | place: Tanzania: Lake...
CATTAGATGACCTAAAAAAACATTGCCGCCTTTGGCCCCTATGCGGCCCGTTATCGCGAGAAGAATCAATTCTAAGTAAGAATTAAGCGTGCTGTGGCGTCCCATCAGGATGCCAAGGTCACTGCGCATTGCCGTCTTTCGGGTAGCGAATAGCCGGGTGAATTCCCGAACAGCATTAGAATCCAATCCGCAAATGCGGCAGTTCTCTTCAACATCCACATCATCAAACCAGTTTCGAATCGCTTCAAAACCATTGACATGGGCAGCCACATAATCTTTGGCCACAAGCCCATCGGTTAGTAAAATCTTGATCATCGCCTTGAACAACAATGCATCTGTCCCTGGCTTGAGTCGCAGATGGATGTCCGCAAGCTTAGCGGTCTCCGACACCCTCGGGTCGACGACAGCCATCAAAAAACCGGGTTCCTTCTTCTTGCTGCGGAGCACTGTTGGCGCATTGGGTATATCATGACTCACCATGGGGTTGGCTCCCCAGAAAACGAGGAAGTCTGAGTCGTTGATGTCAGGAAACGAATGTATATTCTGGCGACCATAGGCTTTGCCGCTCACCCAGAAAAAACCGGTAAGTTCCTGTGCCAGGGGACTGTAGTGGTTCTTCGAACCTAACCCATTCAAGAAGCGTACACCGAAAGCTGCTTCAAAATGGCAACCCTGGCCGCCTCCCCCCATGTAGGCAAGCGAATGTGGGCCGTGAATTTGGACGATCTCCCTGAGCTTGACTGCTATTTCATCCAGGGCCTGATCCCAGGAAATGCGATCAAAGCGGTCTCCAATACGTTTGAGAGGAAACTTCAGCCTCTCCGGGTTATTTTGAAAATAGGCGATATTGGCTCCTTTTCTGCAAAGATAACCCTGAGAGCGTGGATTTTCCTTTTCACCCCTCACCTTGATGATCTTGCTCCCTTCGGTGATCACTTCAAGGCCGCAGTTGTTAAAACAGAGCACACAAGATGTCTTTTGCCATTCACTCATGATTTGCTCCTCTCATTCGTATGATTATTGATAAGGACACACAGAGACACACTTAATACATTGATACATGGAATGGTCATCCACTGCCGTGAGATGGTTTAACATCTTAATATCTTCGGCACTGTTTTGCCCTTGTTTCATGAAATAAGAAAACACGGGACTTTTACTTGAATATTTTGTGCATAGAGGCCCGTTAACTTTTCCAGCCCTGTCAATGGCCCCGGCTGGACATTGGTCCTGGCAGACAAAACATTCCTTAGGACATCCCTTCTCCGCTTTCTTTGAAGATGCTGCAATAGGCAACTTTGCTGTTGTAATAATCCCACCCAAAATTAATCTGGGTCCGTATTTGGAATTGAAGAGCAGTCCATTCCTTCCAATCTTTCCGATACCTACAGCTTGACCCATTCTGACCAGTGAGAGATATCCCCAAAAATCACCCTTTCCCTTTATATCATAAGGAAAACAGCCATAGACAGGCACACCCACCTCACCCTTTTCTTCGATGATGCTACTAGCCCGCATTAAAACCATATCTATATTCCGGTAATAAATATTTACAGCCCTCCAGTAAATCCATTCCGATCTCTCCTCAGATTTAAATATTCCTTTGGGAATTGGTATCCCAAAGCAAAGGATACTTTCTGCTGAAGAAAGCATGTCCGACGGTCTGTAACCTGAAGGTTCATTTTCAAGAGAAGATGCCCTGGCAATGCCGAATACAGGGATATTATTTTGTGTGAACAAGCTTTTCAACCCCTCAATTATCTTTTTCATACCGATCCTCCTGATCAAAACTTATTAAAAATCCCAACCAACACCTTTTTGAAACTCTCAATTTCTTCTTTTGAGTAGCCCTTTTTTATCTCCTCGTTTAACTTTTTAACGATGGGCAATGCTTTGTTCGCTACCTTTTTTCCCTTCTCAGTAATATGAACCAGGTAAACACGCCGGTCATCCGGGTGGTCAGAACGTTTCACATAGCCCAGTTTTTCTAACCTGTCTATCAAGCCTGTTACCGTTGGGTTCTCCAGCATTAATCCCTGACTGATCTGAGTGAGACTCGAACCATCGTTCTTCTGAAGGAAAAAGAGAAGCATCCCCTGGATGGGTGTCACCTCAATGCCGCTTTCTGAATAGGATTTTTGAAGGTTGATGACAAGTTTCTGACATACCTTAGAGATTAAAAAGATAAACCGATCTTCAACAACCATACATGATCCTCTCTAAATAAGTTTTATAGGCTAATATTTAGCATACTAAATAATTTATGGCAAGGAAAATCTCACTATTACCCCCCAAGGGAAATAGAGGTTCAGCGGATGACCTTCAACTTGCTATCCTCAATCGTGCACTCTATTTGCCTCCCGTAACCGGTCCTCCTGAGCTCCTTTCATGAAATATTTTGGTTTCCATAAAAAAATACTTGACAAGATATATATCTTTAAGATATATATCTATTAACTATATAACTGAAGGAGATATCGATGAAGGAAAATAAGAGTAAATACGCTATATTGGGTATTCTAAGTCTGGGACCTATGTCCGGCTACGATATTAAGAAGATGTTTCAAAAGTCGGTGGCAAAATTTTGGAACGAAAGCTACGGCCAGATTTATCCACTTCTTAAAATGCTCGTTGACGATGGGTTTGCCATCAGGTCTATCGAGAAACAGGTGGGCAAACCGGATAGACATGTCTATTCACTCACAGGCAAAGGCCGTGAAGAACTGCAACGGTGGTTGATCGAGCCTGTTGAGCGTCAGATTGGGCGAATTGAGATTGCCTTGAAGCTCTTCTTTGGCCGGCAAGTCTCGCTCCCTGATAACATTCGCCAGGTTGAGCATTTTCGAGAAATTCAGCACCGAGAGCTGGAAGAACTAAAAGCCCTTGAGGAGCGGGTGAAAGAAGAAAAGGCGGGTAATCCTAATCTGGCCTATTGGTTGATGACAGTCAACTATGGCCTACACATTACAAGTGCGCTTATCCAGTGGTGTGACGAGACATTATCGGCCATGAACAAGTTGACAGCAAAAACAAAAAAAGGAATCAAAAAGGGCAACAAAAAAGAACTTTCGCGGTAAAGAAACGGATCAATGCAATCTCATCAATTCCAACTCGTAAATGGAGAAAATCAATATATGTTAACACTGCACGTCAATGGTACCATTCATAAACTGGAGGTCGATCCCAGCACCCCATTGCTTTGGGTGCTCCGGGAGCAATTGGGATTAACAGGAACCAAATTTTGCTGTGGGATAGGAGAATGTGGAGCTTGTACCGTACATATGGACGGCAAGCCGATCCTCTCCTGCATCACACCCGTGGGGGATGTTTCTGGAAAGGAGATCACCACCGTTGAGGGACTAAAAGGACCGTTGGCAGATGCCTTGCGCCATGCATGGGTTGAGGAGGATGTGCCCCAGTGTGGTTATTGCCAACCCGGCCAGATCATGTCTGCGGCCAGCCTTCTATCCTCCAATCCCCATCCGAGCGATGTTGATATTGACATAGCTATGTCTGGCATTCTTTGCCGCTGTGGGACTTACCAAGGAATTCGGCGTGCTATTCACCGCGCCGCTCGAGGGAAATGACCATGGAAAATAGCCAAGGTGATATAGGGCGACGCCAGTTCTTGAAGGTCAGTGCCGCAATCGCAGGCGGGCTGTTGGTGGGTATCCACATGACCGGCTGTGATAAACGGGCGGATGTTTCTACCAAAAAAGGGAAGGATCAAACTCCTACGTTCGCGGCCAATGCATGGATCCGCATCGGCCGCGATGACTCTGTGACAGTGAGCCTCCACCATTCCGAGATGGGACAGGGAGTAATGACGGCCTTGCCCATGCTGGTGGCTGAAGAGCTGGAGGTGGATTGGTCACAGGTTCGCACCGAGTTCGCACCGGCAGCTCCCGTCTATAAGAACCCAACTTACAAGGTCCAGATGACCGCCGGAAGCACCAGCGTAAAGACTTCGTGGGAAGATCTGAGGCAAGCCGGCGCCGTGACCCGCGAACTGTTGATCGCCGCCGCGGCACAGACCTGGGGGGTGCCAAGTTCGGAGTGCCGTGCCGTCAAAGGCACGGTCGTTCATCATTCCAGCGGACGCCGCCTTCGTTACGGCGAGCTCGTTGACCGGGCGGCACAGATTCCGATGCCCAAAGATGTTCCTCTTAAGAAGCCAAGCGAATTTAAGATCATTGGCAAGCGGATGCCCCGGCTCGACACATCCATCAAAGTGGATGGCAGTGCCGTCTTTGGCATTGACATCCAGATGCCGGGTTTGCTGGTGGCCACGGTGGTCCACCCGCCGGTTTTCGGCACCAAGGCTGTATCGTTCGATGCCAGCAGGGCCAAGGCATTACCAGGGGTGCACCACGTGATAGCCATCGACAGAGGTATCGCGGTAGTGGCCGGCACCTTTTGGCAGGCCAAGAAGGGCGCAGAGGCATTGCAGGTGAAGTGGGAACGAGGTGACAACGAAGATCTCAATAACGAGATCATCCGCACACGGTGGACTGATCTGGCACACAAAGAAGGTGATGCAGTGTGCAACGATGGCGACACCAAAGAGGCGTTGGAAAAGGCCGCCAAGGCCCTCCGGGCTGTTTACGAGGTGCCCTATGAGGCGCACGCTACCCCGGAGCCGATGAACTGTACCGCCCATGTACACAAGGATGGCTGCGACATCTGGGTGCCGACCCAGAATCAGGATGCAGCCCAGGAAACCGCAGCAAAGATAGCTGGCTTTGACTTAGAGGCCGTCCATATCCATACCACTCTCTTGGGCGGTGGTTTCGGCCGTCGAATAGAAGCAGACTACGTGGCAGAAGCAGTACAGATCTCTAAAGCGATCCAAGCCCCGGTTAAGGTGATCTGGACCCGTGAGGAGGATATTCAGCACGATTTCTATCGGCCTGCAACCTATAACGTCTTGCAGGCGGGGTTGGACAAAGATGGTTGGCCCACCGCATGGACTCATCGTATCGTCGGTCCTGCCATTATGACCCGAATAATCCCGCAATTTGTTCCGTCGATGGTACCCCCTTGGATTCCCATGCCTCTCAAAGACCTGTCTGCTTGGTTGGCCGGTGTCTTTGTACCGCGTTTCAAAACTGACGAGCAGGCAACGGCAGGGGCTATCACAATGCCGTATGCCATACAGAACGTACGCGTGGAGTATATCAAGGATGATCCCGGCATCCCGACCGGCTTTTGGCGTTCTATAGGCCACTCCCAAAATGCCTTTGTTGTTGAGAGCTTTATCGACGAGATCGCGGCTGCCACAGGAAAGGACCCGTTTGCCTTGCGCCACGAACTGTTGCAGAAGGCGCCTCGCCTGCGTGCTGTCTTGGAACTTGCTGCACAGAAGGCTGGATGGGGAAAACCTAAATCCCGAGAAGTGCATTGCGGGATTGCCGTTCATGACTACCATGGTACAGCAGTCGCCCAGGTAGCAGAGGTTTCCGTGGACTTAAAAGGAAGAATCAAAGTGCATCGGGTCGTCTGTGCGGTGGACTGCGGCATTGTCGTTAATCCGAAAATTGTTGAGGCACAGATGGAGAGCGCGATTGTTTTCGGTCTCACCGCGACATTGAAGAGCGCTGTCACCATACGGAAGGGCCGGGTTGAACAGAGTAATTTTCATGATTTCCCATTACTGCGCATGGACGAAATGCCAAAGGTAGAGGTGCACATTGTACCGAGCACGAGCCCGCCCGGCGGCATTGGCGAGACGGGTGTACCACCCATAGCACCGGCAGTAGCCAACGCTGTGTTTGCGGCCACCGGGAAGCGAGTTCGAAAGCTACCCATTCAACCGGATGACCTAAGGTGATCAAGAGAAGAGGTCGCTCCATTAAAACACGGTTAAATGCTTATACGGGAAGTAAAAACAGAGCATGTTGAAAATGAGCTCAAATAATAACGAGGGGAAACAAAAGCCGGAAGGGGTTTAAATTCTACAGCAGATATCTTCGGGAAAATTGGATGAAACGATTGCTAATCGCGGTATTGCTTGCCTTAACGAATGGGTACGGGATGGAGATGAAAGAGTCGAAGACCTTCTCTGATAAAACCAAGCCGAAACCCCACGCTTCAGCCGGGTTCAGGAATTAGGGAAACCCGCTTCCTCCATGGTAATGGGCCAGCAAGAAATTCCTATCAGTGAGAGATGAATAAATCTATCGATCTTACACAAGGGTCTACCTCAAAAATATTGGTCAGACTCTCCCTGCCCATCGTCTTTGCCATGCTCATGCAGACCCTCAATCTCATGGCGGACCTCTATTTTGTGAGCCGTTTGGGACCGGATGCGGTGACGGCCCTTTCGATTTCGGCAAATGCCTTCTTTATCATCTACGGTCTCTCATTCGTTATAGGAACCGGAAGCATGGCGCTGATCGCCCAGGCCGTTGGGAGAAAAAACGAGGAGCAAGCGGGGAGGGTATTCCAACAGAGTCTCATCTTAAGCCTTATCAGTGGGATCGTCATCTGCCTCATCGGTTTAGCTATTGCTCGCCCCTATATCGATTTTTTGGGCGGAAAAGAGAATGCTTTCCAGTGGGGAGTCGAATATTTTCAAATCTTCTCCGTATCCTTCTTAGTCCTGCAAGTGCTCTTTGTGATCAGCTCCTGCTATCGGGGCACGGGTGACACGAAAACACCTATGATCATAGGTGTCCAATCCACGGCGCTCAATATTGTTTTAGCCCCATTTCTCATCTTTGGCTGGCTGGATCTACCGAGTCTCGGTGTAAGAGGGGCTGCCATTGCCTCGCTCTCATCCCAGCTTTACGGCCTTGGAATCTATATTTATCTAATCTTGGTTAAGGGGTCGCCTCTAAGGACGAAGGGAAGTTGGCGATTGGACATAGACATCATCAAGAGAATCCTCTCCATTGGCGTGCCTTCGGGATTATCATTCTTCTTCCTTGCCCTAAATATGTTAATCACTTACCGGGTGATGAGTGTGTATGGGACTCCAGCTTTAGCTTCTGTGGGAATCGGGTCTCGCATCCTTCAAGCACTCTATCTGCCCGTCGTCGCCATTACCTCAGCCATGGCGGCCATCATCGGCCAAAACTATGGAGCGGGTCATCACGGAAGGATCAGGGAAACACTACGTACGGGCTGGGGGCTTGCCTCAGGAGTTATGATTTCAGGAAGTATCCTCTGCTGGATACTCCCGACCTCTTTGATCAAGATTTTCAGCAACGATCCAGACGTTCTCTATTATGGCTACCTCTACATCACCATTGTCTCCTTGGGAAACGTCATGGTGGGAACGATCATGGCGATTTCCGCTGTCTTCCAAGGGGTGGGGAAGACCTACCCCACCCTTTTGGGCGCGGCCATTGACAACGCCCTCTTTGCTCTCTTCGTCTTTACCCTGCCAGGCTACTTTGGCTGGGGGGTAGAAGCGATCTGGTGGATCAAATTAGCAACGGCCCTCATCGAGATGTTTTTTGACGGAGAATGGCTTAGACAGGAACTCCGGCGAGTTTATTCTTTCTTGCAACCTCAATCTATGGATTCTTCTATGCGCATCCCCGTCCACCAGAGATAGGTTATAAATGGATTGCTTCACCCCTGGCCATGTCCTTCTTTAAAGGAGTTTAACAAGAATGCTGGCACATTCGCCCGCAAACGCTTCCAAACTGCCATCGTCTCAATGAAAGATGTCTTTCTGTATCAACCCCTGAAATCTTTCGGGATCGGAGCAAATTCGTAATCCTCAGGCCAGAGCCTGTTTTTGGGACCGCATGAGATAATTCCTTTCTTGCATAGGTCTGATCGCCACTCATATTTCAGGACAATCTTTTCAGCGATGGCAGGCTCCGGATCAAAGTGGACCCGATAAGCAGGAGAATACGTTGTCTCCCCAAATCCAGTACCAGCCTGATCACTTTTCTTTTGCTCGGACCTGTCAGTAGAGCGATTCTCGCCCGGGGAACTCGGTGAAGCGCCCGCAGGGGCCTCTTTCATCTTGGATGATCCTCCGGAATATGGAACCACCTCAGGCTGCTTTTCCTTATAAACCGCGAGCGCGATGGTTCCCATCGCAGAGGCATCAGCAAACACCTTCTCTGAATAAGAATCGGATTGTTCGGTGAAGTAGAACCTGTTCGTCCGGTCCATGCCTGTTCGCCAGCCTTCGAAGGTATTCGACTGATGAGGCCCAATGATGTACATTCGCTCCTTATTTTTGAGGTCTGATTTCTTGCCGTCGATGATGTTTCTCCCATCCACCGCAATGACGATACCGATTCGCCTATCCGATCTGTTTGTAACTTCGACGGAATATCTCTCCCCCTTTACCGCCTCCAAATAAAAGAACTTCCCTTCCTGGGAGCGGCGCAAATAAGTCCTGTATTTTGGAAACTCTCCTCCTGAATCTGAAATTATCCGTACATCCACCACCTTTCCCTTCTCTTCGTGGGCCCATACCAGTGCGGGAATAAACCAAACAACAAACAACACCACCATTAAAGCGTACCGTTTCATAACATGACCTCCTTTTTAATTTTCTTATGATCTAATAGACAACCGGAGCACAAAAAAGTTCCCAGTTTAAGGAGGCAGATGTAATCATTAATGCTGGAAGCGAAAGCTGATCAATATCAGGGGAAATTGGGAAGTGTCCCTAATTTTTCTTCTCATGCAAGTTCCTAACGGCTATGAATGATCGGTAACTCGACGAAAGAGGGATAAACGGTGTTCCGCAGCAATTGGATCTTTGGTGCAGGGTTAAGAACCGGTGTCTCGAAGTTGTCGGCATCGGCAAAAGTGACCGTAATGCGGATATGGCTTCTCTTAGGGAACCGGTACGAGGTGGGCAGCAAGCTGAAGATTAGCTCAACGGGTTTTCCGGCCGGAATTGGCTCCAAATCGCTCTTGTAGTGGGAGTGATAGGGCAGTCCGAGATTATTGTAAGGAGCTTGGCTTGGCTTACGATGAGAAGATCGAAAAATACCTTCCGTGATATAGGTGGACGTCCCACTGCTATCCACATCTTCCAGATAGACAAAGAAATCCAAATCATGGGCGTCGGTGACAAACCAGAGGTGAGCGACAGGATGCCCAGTGACTTCCATGTCCGATTCCAGAGGTGCGGTGGTATAGGTGAGTCCTTTCTTGTCATTGGTCTGCATATCGGGATAGTTCCGGGGCCAGTTGACAGCATACCATCGCGAGAACTTGCCACTCGTTGTTGAGTAGTCCACTGTATAGTCATCAGCGGCTTCCTTGTTACCCGGAGATTCTGGACGTAAAAATCCATCATTGATTGACGCAACGCTGCCGGTTTTTCCATCATTGAAGTAAAAGCGAGTCAGTTTCTGGTTTGCCAAAGGCCATTGATTACTTGTCTGCCAGGTACCCTTCTGCGGCCCGCTCATTAGATAGTAGTAAATGGACGGTTCTTTCATAATGCCATTATCAATGCCCTTCAGCCAATAGTCGAACCACCGATGCACTTCGGCCCCGAAGTTAAGGTCGAATTGGTCTTTCTCCACTTCGCTGTGATCCGCAGGACGGACGAGCAGACGTTTGGGCATGGTAAGATTGGCATACCAGAGAAACATGTCATGTGCACCTGAAAACAGGTCATACCAACCGTTCGTCATGTAAACCGGGATGCCCGATTTGTTGATCCTGTCCAGGAGGGGATAAAGATTGGCACCTCCCTCCCAGATTTTAATCCCATCAGAAGTGATACTGTCGCGGAAGGGGAATTTCCTAAACCAAACCTCCGACTGCTTGCCCAGTGTCATGCCAGTGCGCTCTTTTCGGGCCTGGGCAAGTAATGCTCCATCCTTGTCGCTATCCACCGGGGTTGGCACTTGTTCAAGAAAAGACGTTGACCAGGAGAAAAAGGAGGCAAAGGTTTGTCAGCCGGAACGCCTTTATCCGTCGGGAGATAAAGGTCGTAGGCTAAACGTGTTCCGTCAGAAAGCTTGAGGTAGTCAGAACGCCGCTCATTGCCGTCGTAAATTGCTTCCGAGTAGCCCTGGTATTTGCCAAAATCCGATATCTTCCCACCTGCAGGCTGTCTCTTGTAGAGAAAAAAGAGCCCAACGAACACGACGATTATAATAAGAGCGACTATTGCCATCTTATTCTTCATGTTCCTCATTTACAGATCCTCCCATCCAGAGAATCGAAAACTTAGAGGTTTAATTCGTAAGATTATTTAATCTCAACCCTTAGAACTATTTTATTGCAAATCGCCACTTACAGAACAGGTTTTTGGGGTGAGG
>Ga0194112_10012690_pt1 | contig 10252 bp, 6 predicted proteins | sample TA2MahC400mmetaG_FD_146191 | JGI IMG/M metagenome (GOLD analysis project Ga0194112, IMG submission 146191) | Freshwater microbial communities from Lake Tanganyika, Tanzania - TA2015016 Mahale Deep Cast 400m | ecosystem: Environmental > Aquatic > Freshwater > Lake | place: Tanzania: Lake...
GTCCACGAGATGGAGCTCCTCGAGGAGGCCGGCTTCCACCCCCTCGAGGTCATCAAGATGGCGACCGTCGGCGGGGCCAAGCTCGTCGGCATGGAGGACCGGCTGGGGAAGGTCCGCCAGGGGTTCGTCGCCGACCTGCTGGTCGTCAACGGCAATCCGGTCGAGAACCTGCGGATCCTCAATCCCTACGGGACCGAGGTCCTGACCTACGACGGCAAGGTCATCGACAATTACAGCCCGGTCATGCCCGGCGACCCGAAGCTCGAGGTCGTGCGGGGCGGGGGCATCGAGTGGACGATCAAGGAGGGCATCCCCTACCACGTCCCGACGCTGATGAAAGAGGTCAAGGCCATGGTCGACGAGGCCCGGGCGGAGCGGGATCGGGCGAAGAAGAACTGAGACGGCGGGCGGAGAGCCCCGGCGAAGGGGCGGGCAAGAAAGGGAAGGCTCTCAGTCCTTCTCCGCTCCCCAGGGCGGGGGCGGAGGCGCGACCGGCTTGCTGAGGTCGAAATCGACGCGGAGTTCCCGGCCCTCGCGCGTCAGCCGATAGGTGAAGGTCTCGCCGGGATAGATGTAGACGTGCCAGGTGTTGTCCACGGACTGGGGCATGCCGGTGCGGACGAAAAGCTCCTGGGAATAGGGGTCGGCCGGGAAGGCCTGGACGTTGGGCCAGCCGGCGCCGGTCGTGTGACCTCCGTACATGGTCGAAACGTCGGGGCTGCCGTCGCTGTGGCGGTGGTCGTGCTTGAGCTGCAGGCCGGAGCCGGTCCTGGTGATGATCCAGGTGCGGGAGCGGTCCTCGCCGACGTGGAATGGGATGTAGAGGGTGTCGGGGGCGCACTTCCGGACGTGCATGACCAGTCGTTGCTCGGAAAAGACCTTGTCGGCGGGGCCGCCGACGGTCACCTTGCCCTCGAAGGCTTGACCGCACAGGGCGGCGAGGTTATCGAAAAAGGCGTCGTGGCTGCTCGCGGATAGGACCTTGTCCTGGGCGAAGAGGCCCCAGGCGAGGATAAGGGCCATCACGGCGATGACGAGGATGATGATGCGCTTTATCATTTTTGGCCTCCCTTGGCTTTGGCGCTCTTTTTCTTGGAAATGACGAAAGCCGCTGCGGTCAAAACGACGATCTTCTGCGTTTTGGTCAAGCGACCTGTCCCCTATGGAGAATCATAACCTGATGCTACCTTGAAAATTCGGTCCTGTAAACCGAATTTTCAAGGTGCTGAACAAGAGGCGATAGAGGGCGGAGAGCGCGCCCGGTCCGATTCGAACGGACGACCTGCGGATTCGAAGTCCGACGCTCTATCCAGCTGAGCTACGGGCGCGCGGCCCCTATCTTAGCACAATTCGTCGGCGGGCCCCCAGGGGAAGAAGGGCGGATCGAGTCCGGCTTGCCATGGACGCGGGAAGAGGCCTAAAATGGGGACCGTGACCCGACGGGATAAGCCTGAGTAGGAGGGAGAAAATGGATCAAGACATTTGCTGCCCGAAGTTCGATCCGGCGCCTTGGGATGAAAAGACGTTCGAGTGGAACGACAAGAAGTTCGTCAAGGACAAGGTCCGAACGATCTTCCATATGCCGCTGAATTTCGGCGCGGTGGTCAGACGGCTGGACGGGAAGGTCCGGGCGGCGGGGGCCACGGTGCCCGATTATCTGGGCCTGTCGGACCATACCTCGAAGTGGAGCATGGACATGTACGTGGCCGTCGACAAGGAGGTCCCGGATGCCGAAAACGTCACGCTGAGCGGGACGTTCTTCAGCAAGGTCTACGAGGGGCCGTTCAAGGACACTGGGAAATGGTGCCGGGACTTCGAGGCGGTCGCTAAGGAGCGGGGCCTGGCCATCACGAAGCAATACATGTGGTACACGACCTGCCCCAAGTGCGCCAAGAAGTACGGCAAGAACTACGTGGTCATCGTCGGGCGGACGAACTAAGGCCAGCCAAGGCGCGGACAAAGAAGTCGAACATTTTGCGCTCGCCGTAGGCGCCGCCCATGCCGTGGCCGCCGCCGGGGATGACCAGCAGGTCGAAGTCCTTGTCGGCCTTGATCAGGGCGTCGACGACCTGCATGGTCGAGGACGGGTCGACGTTGGTGTCCATCTCGCCGACGATGAGCAGGAGCTGGCCCTCGAGCCGGTGGGCGTTGTCGACGTTGGAGGAAGCGCCGTATTCGGGTCCGACCGGCCAGCCCATCCACTGCTCGTTCCACCAGATCTTGTCCATGCGGTTGTCGTGGCAGCCGCACGACGACACGGCGGCCTTGTAGAATTCGGGGTGGAAGAGCATGGCGCCCAGGGAGTTCTGCCCGCCGGCCGAGTTCCCGTAGATGCCGACGCGGCTGATGTCATAAGAGGGGTATTTCGCGGCGATGGCCTTGTGCCAGAGGACGCGGTCGGGGAACCCGGCGTCGCCGAGGTTCTTCCAGCAGACGTCGTGGAAGGCCTTGGAGCGGTGGCTGGTGCCCATCCCGTCGCACTGACTGACGATGAAGCCCATCTCGGCCAGGGCCCGCATGTTGCTATAGGCCTGGAACGATTTCGGGACGTGGGCGCTGTGCGGCCCGGCGTAGATGTATTCGATGACCGGGTAGGTCTTGGCGGGATCGAAGTCCGTGGGGCGGAAGATGATCCCCCAGATGTCGGCGCGGCCGTCGCGGCCCTTGGCGGTGAAGACCTCGGGCGGGCGCCAGCCGGCGTCGAGAAGAGCGGAGAGATCGGCCTTGGCCAGGGTCAGCACGGGCGCGCGGTCCACGGTCCGGCGGATGACGGTCGTCGGCGCGAGGTCGACCCGCGACCAGGTGTCGACGAAAAAGGCCATGTCGGGGGAATACGTCATGGTGTGGTTGGCGTCCTCCTCGGTCAAGCGGACGAGGCCCGTGCCGTCGAGGTTGGCGCGGAAGGCGTGGACGAAATAGGGGTCCTGGCCGGGAACGAAGCCGCCGGCGCGGAAGTAGACCTGGCGCTTCTCCTCGTCGACCTTGTCCACGGAGCGGACGACCCACTCCCCTATCGTGATCGGGTTCTTGACGGCCCCGGTCGCCCCGTCGATGAGGTAGAGGTGGTTCCAGCCGTCGCGCTCGGACATCCAGACGATCTCCCGGCCGTCGTCGAGGTCGTGGCGGAACTTCTTGCCGCTGTAATCGATGAAGGTCGAGGCCTGCTCGTTGACAGCGGTCCGGGCCGCGCCGGTCGCGGCGTCGACCTCGATGACCCGGTAGACCTGGTGGCCGCGGCCGTTGTATTCGAAGTGGAAGGCCCGGCTGTCCTTGCGCCAAGCGAGGCGCGACATCTGGTAGGGGTTGGGGAAGAGCGCGTCGTCGACGGCGAGGCGGGTCTTGGTGTCGACATGGAACAGGACGGGCCGCTCGATGTCGAGGGCGTCGCCCGGCTTGGCGTATTCCATGGTGTGGTGCTTCGGCTGGAGCTGGTCGGCTGGCGAGGATTCGACGTAGTGGACGACGCGGTGGAAGCCGCGGCGCAGGCGGTAGGCGGCGAGCTTCTTCGAGTCGGGCGACCAGGCGAGCGATCCGAACGTGTAGTAGTCGCCTTCCGAGCCGTCGCGGCTGAGGATGTGCTCTTGGGGGGAGCCCTTGGGGCCATCGGCGCCGGCGGCGGCCTTGGCCCGGACGCAGACGTTGTAGTTGCGGATGAACGCTTCCCACTTGCCGTCCGGCGAGGGCTTGACGTCCTTGGAAGCTGCCTCAGGGGCGGGGCCCCGTTCCCACATCGACATCCCGCCCCTTCCGCGCGGCTCGACCGGCCCGAGTTTCCGGCATTCGTAGGTCCGCAGGTCGCAGGAATAGCGGAATCCTCCGGCCGCGAACTCGACGGATTTGCCGTCGGGGGCGAAGCTCAGGGGCGGGAATGGCGAGAAGGGCAGGTTGAGGGGATCGGCTTTCTCGCCGGAGGCCTTGGCGAGGGCTTCGGCCAGCCGGGCGTGGTCGAAGGCCGGGGCGATCTTGCGCGACGACGCGTCGGCGATCCGGTACTCGAAGCCGCCCTTGACCGAGACGCGGAACCAGTAGCGGGGGGCCTTCTCGATCCAGCCGCCGCGATCGACGATGTCGAGGGCCAGGGCCTGGTACTTGGCCCGCAGGCCCGTCGCCCGTTCGTATTCGGCCTTGGTGACCTGGAGTTGGGCCGAAGCCGTGATCGGCATAAGGGCCGCCGAAATGAACACGGCGAGAGCGACCGCCGTCAAAATCGCCGGGAGCCTGCTTTTCATGACGCCTCCTTGGTGGGCCGCCGGGCCTCATGGAGAAGCCTCGCGGCCGGTCAGCTTTTGTTCAGCCCATGATAATATCAGCCAAGGCACAACTGGCGGTGGGCCAAAGCTAAGAGCGAGCGGACGGGCACGCCGTAGGGGCAGGCCTGTTCGCAGAAACCGGGGCAATTACGGCAAATGCCTCTCTTTTCGAGATGAGGCTCGGGTCATTTCTTCTTGGCGGACCACTCCATTTCGCGGTCCATGACGGCAGAGGTGCCCTTCATGGTGTCGCCGTCGATGGTTCCCTTGTAGGTCATCGAGAACTCGCCCTGGGGGGTCTGGCGGACGACCGTCCACTCGATCTTGTTGCCTTCGATCTTGCCCTCGCCGGTGATCGGGTCGCCGCCGCGCATGCCGGGCATGGTGACCTTGATCTTGTTGCCGTCCTGAGCGATGGTGATGTCGCGGGTCATTTCGCCCTGGCGCCCCTGGGTGGTCATGGCCCAGGTGCCGGAGACGTCGGCGGCCCAGGCGGCGACGGACAGCCCGGCCACGAGGACGAGAGCGATGAGAGAGGCTTTCTTCATAACGGATACTCCTTTTTTAACAGGGTTAGCCTTCAAGTCTTTAGACGGAACGCCTCCGGCGTTCTTCCCTCGTGCCTTGGCTGTTGGGGCTATTTTTCGCTGTAGACCACGGCCAGCACGGTCCGGCCGACGGCTTCGAGGGTCTTGGCGGAAATGCCCTCCATCGTGTCGTGGACCGTGTGCCAGCGCTTGGTGAACCCGCCCCGGTCGTCATCGTAGTCGATGATGTCGATGGTCGGGATGCGGGCCAGCCGGTTGACATACAGATGGTCGTCGATGAGCGCCCCGCTCTCCTTCTCCAGGAAATGATTCCCGTACCCGAGGGCCCGGGCCGTCTTCCAGACCTTCCTGACGATGGCGGGCGCGTAATACATCGACGTCCCCTCCATGGTGAATCGGGCGTCGGGCGCGCCGACCATATCGAGGAGAATGCCGAAGCGGGCCGTGTAGCCGGGCCGATGAGGGGTGCGCGACCAGTGCTGGGATCCCAGGGCCCAGCTCTCGAGAGCATAGCCTTGCCGGCTGCGGTGCTCGCCGTAGTCCTCGAGATCGAAAAGGACGATGTCCACGCCGACGGCCGGCTTCTTCATCGACAGCTGCCGGGCGACCTCGAGCAGGACCCCGACCCCGCTGGCCCCGTCGTTGGCCCCGAGGACGGGCTTCCAATGATTGGCCGGGTCCGGGTCGTGGTCGGCGAAGGGCCTCGAGTCCCAGTGGGCGCAGAGCAGGACGCGGTCCTTCATCCCCGCCCCGAACGAGGCGACGATGTTCCGGCCCTCGAGCATCTTGCCGTCGAAGGCCTTGGCCCGAAAGGCCTGGACGACGACATCGGGGGTCCACTGCTTGAGGGTTTTCGCCAACCACTCGGCGCAGGCGACGTGGGCCGCCGTGCCCGGCACCCGCGGCCCGAAGTCGACCTGGGCCTTGACGTACCCGTAGGCCTTGGCCGCGTCGAACGCCGGTCCGGCCTGTCCCCCGCAAACTCCAGCGAACGCCAATAGCCCCAAAGCGGAAACAACGGCCGCGCGTCTCATCGATCGTATTATAACACGCCTTGGCTGTTGTAACACATTAACGATAATAGAAATAGCTTCCGCCATCAGCTTAGGGAACCCCAATACTCGGCATTTTCCCGGCCCAAATCGCGGCACTTTCACATCATAGCGTCGGAAGGGATCGCGGAAAGTTTATGTCAATTCTTTCCCGTTTCCTTTATAATCCGCCCTTATGCGCATTTCGTCAATGAACGCCTCCCGCGCCTCATCTCTCTCATATCGATACAATCTTTTTTTCAGGAGGTCCCCATGAAACAGACCCTCAAGACCGCGCTCCGCGCGACAGCCCTGGTCATCCTGATCGCGGCCCTGGCCGCGCCGTTCGCGGCCCAGAACGCGCCCGCGACATCGACCGCCGACCCCGGCCTCGTCAAGCACCTCAAGTGGCGCAACATCGGCCCGGCCAACATGATCGGCCGCATCTCCGATTTCGAGGCCCTCGACAGCGACTTCACCCAGGTCCTGGTGGCCTCGGCCTCGGGCGGCGTCTTCAAGTCGATCAACGCCGGCACCACCTGGGAGCCCATCTTCGACCACTACGGCTCGGCCTCCATCGGCGACGTCGCCTTCTTCCAGAAAGACCCCAACATCATCTGGGTCGGCACCGGCGAAGAGTGCGTCCGCAACAGCGTCGCCTGGGGCGACGGCATCTACAAGTCGACCGACGGCGGCAAGACCTTCACCCACATGGGCCTCGAGTCGACCCAGACCATCGGCAAGGTCCTGACCCACCCGACTGACGCCGACACCGTCTACGTCGCCGCCTCCGGCCCGCCCTGGGGCTACACCGGCGACCGTGGCCTGTTCAAGACGACCGACGGCGGCGCCACCTGGGTCAAGCTCGCCGGCGGCCTGCCCAACGACGGCAAGACCGGGGCCGTTGACCTGGTCATGCACCCGACCGACCCCGACACCCTCTTCGTCGCCTTCTGGCAGCGCCTCCGCCAGCCCTGGTACTTCGAATCCGGCGGTCCCAACAGCGGCCTGTTCAAGACGACCGACGGCGGCGCCTCCTGGACCAAGCTCACCGCGGGCCTGCCCTCCGGCGACCTCGGCCGCATCGGCCTGGCCATCTCCCGCTCCAACCCCAAAGTCCTGATGGCCGTCGTCGAGCACGGCTTCCAGCCCCGGGCGACCGTCACCGTCGATGGCCAGCAGAAGCCCAATCCCGAATTCAATGACATGACCAAGCTCGGCACGGGCATCTACCGCTCCGAGGACGGCGGCGCCTCCTGGATCTACGTCAACCGCATGAACAACCGCCCCTTCTACTACAGCCACATCTACATCAACCCCTTGGACGACAGCTTGGTCTATTACATGGCCACCAACTTCTTTTCCTCGAAGGACGGCGGCCGCGCCTGGACCCAGATCGGCGGCCTCCACCCCGACTTCCACGCCATGTGGCTCGATCCGACCAACAAGAACCGCTTCTACGTCGGCCAGGACGGCGGCGCCTCCATCACCCACGACCACGGCGCCACCTGGATCCTGTTCGACAACCTCTGCCTGTCCCAGTTCTACGGCGTCAGCGCCGACATGCGCGACCCCTACTACGTCTACGGCGGCCTCCAGGACAACGGCACCTGGGGAGGCCCCTCGATGCACCGCGAGGGCGAGATCTGGACCGACTTCTGGTTCAATATCAGCGGCGGCGACGGCTTCCACACCCAGAACGACCCCCTCGACTGGCGCACGGTCTACGCCGAAAGCCAGGGCGGCAATATCCAGCGCGTCAACGTCGAGACCCGGGAATCCAAGAGCATCCGGCCGCTGGCCACGAACATCGTCAACTACCGCGACTACGTGCCCCCCGATCCGCCCGCCAAGAAAGCCCCGGCCGCCAAGCCCGCCGCCCAGCAGACGCCGGAAGAGGCCATGCGGGCCCGCATGCAGCAACAGCGCGGACCATTCCGCTTCAACTGGAGCTCCCCCATCGTCCTCTCCCCCCACAACCCCCATGTCGTCTACTTCGGCGGCAACCACCTGTTCAAGTCCCTCGACCGTGGCGACCGCTGGATGATCATCAGCCCCGACCTGACGACCAACGATAAAGCGAAGCACTCCCCCGCCAAGCCGACCGGCGGCATCACCCCCGACGTCACCGGCGCCGAGACCCATTGCACGATCGTCACCATCTCCGAATCGCCGCGCCGGCCCGGACTGATCTGGGTCGGCACGGACGACGGCAACGTCCAGCTGACGCGCAACGGCGGAGCGGCCTGGACCAACGTCCGCCCCAACATCAAGGGCGTGCCCGCCGGCACCTGGTGCAGCCGGGTCGAGGCCTCGCGCTTCGACGAGGGCACCTGCTACGTGACCTTTGACGGCCACCGCAGCGACGACTTCAAGCCCTACATCTTCAAGACGGCCGACTACGGCAAGACCTGGACGGCCATCACCGCCGGCATCCCCGCCAACCAGCCCGTCTACGTCATCCGCGAAGACCCGGTCAACAAGAACCTGCTCTTCGCGGGCACCGAGTTCTCCGTCTTCTACAGCCGCGACGCGGGCGCCTCCTGGTCGAGCCTCAAGCTCAACATGCCGACGGTCGCCTTCCACGACCTCGTCATCCACCCCCGCGACCACGACCTCATCGCCGGCACCCACGGCCGCGGCGTCTGGATCCTCGACGACATCTCCGCCCTCCGCGCGGCGACCGAAGAGGTCCTGGCGAAGGACGCGGCCCTCTTCGAGCCGGCCAAGCCCGGCACCCGCTGGCTGCGGATCGCCCGCGGCGGCTACGGCCGGGGCAACCTCTTCTTCAGCGGAGAGAACCCGCCCGACGGCGCCCTGCTTCACTTCTACCTCAAGGGCAAGCCCGCCTCGCAGGCGACCCTCGAAGTCGCGGACATCACCGGCACCCTGAAGACGACCTATCTCCTCGGCGACGTTGAGCCGGGCATCAACCGCATCGCCTGGGACCTGCGGTTCGACCCGCCGGCCGCCTCCGTGCAGGCGATGGTCAATCAGCTGAAGCGCCAGATCGACGAGGCCCTCCAGCGGCCCGACCTGTCCGACGAGCAGAAGACCGGCCTGCGCGCGGCCCTGGCCGCCCTCGACAAAGCCGGGACGAACTACCGGAAATACGCGGACATCCAGCGCGAGGTCATGATCATCATCCGCGGCGCCGGGGCCTTCGCCGGCTTCCGGGGCGCCTTCGGCCGCGGCGGCCAGGTGGCCGAGCCCGGGGTCTACGCCGTCAGGCTGACGGTCGACGGCAAGGTCCTGACCGGCAAGGTCGCCGTGCGCCTCGACCCGATCCAAGCGGGTAACTGAAGCCGAGCGGAGGGCTTGCCCGAATTGGCAACATGCGCGGCGAAAAAAAAGGGGCGTCCCCGCCGGAGCGGGAACGCCCCCGTGAAGCTTCACGCTTCGCGGCTTACTTGAACATCGGGTCGGGGCTGACGGTCACCGTCTTGGCGGCCACGTCCTTGCCGTCGACATTCAGGGTCACATTGTACGTCCCGTAATCGGCCAGGTTCTGGCGGCCGCCCCGCGTCCCGACGGCTCTCATGGCCGCGGCCTGCTGGGCCGGGTCGACCCGGCGGGTCAGGTTCCAGAACGTCTTCTGGAGGCCCTTCTTGGCCGTTCCGCTGAGCTCCTGGACGAGGTTGCCGGCGCAGTCCTTGACGATGAGCTTGACCGTCTTGGGCTCGCCGTTGAGGTGGTAATAGAACGTCGTGCCGATCGGAGGGTTGAAGACCTTGGCGAACTCGCCGTAGGACTCGCCCCGCCGCTCGAGGCGGTTCCAGCGGACGGCCTCCTGGATGTCGAACAGGAAGGCGTCCTTGGCCAGGTTCTCGGCCTTGAGCTCCTTGAGCGGGGCGATGTCGGCGATGTAGATGCCCCGGCCGTAGGTCCCGATGACCAGGTCGCGGTCGCGCTTCTGGATGGCCAGGTCGCGGACGATGACGTTGGGGGCCGTGGTCGAGAAGGCCGTCCAGGTCTTGCCCCTGTCGACGGTCACGTGGATGCCGTGGTCGCCGGCCATGTAGAGCACGTCGGGGTTGTCGGGGTCCTCCTCGAGATCGAAGAGGGGGTTCATCTGACCCGCGGAGATGTCCTCCCAGGTCTTGCCCAGGTCGCGCGTGGCGTACAGCCAGGTCTTGTCCTCGTTGTGGGTCCGGTAGCCGCTGAAGGCGACGTAGCAGACATTCTCGTCGTGCGCGGAGGGCACGACCCTTTTCACCCAGCGGTCGAAGGGGATGAGGGCGCCCTTGACGCCGGGCTTGGCCTTGCCCGTCTTCATGTCGTAGAAGTTGGCGGTGATGTTGGTCCAGGTCACCCCGCCGTCGGGCGACATCTGGACGTTGCCGTCGTCGGTGCCGGCCCAGTAGAGGCCGGGCTTCTTGGAGGATTCGGCGAAGGTGTAGATCGTCGCGTACTGGAGGTTGGT
>Ga0194112_10012694_pt1 | contig 10250 bp, 16 predicted proteins | sample TA2MahC400mmetaG_FD_146191 | JGI IMG/M metagenome (GOLD analysis project Ga0194112, IMG submission 146191) | Freshwater microbial communities from Lake Tanganyika, Tanzania - TA2015016 Mahale Deep Cast 400m | ecosystem: Environmental > Aquatic > Freshwater > Lake | place: Tanzania: Lake...
GGCCTCGGCCGGAGCCTCAGCAGCAGGAGCGGCATCGGCGGCCGGAGCCTCAGCAGCAGGAGCGGCCTCGGCTGGAGCCTCAGCAGCAGGAGCGGCCTCGGCCGGAGCCTCAGCAGCAGGAGCGGCATCGGCGGCCGGAGCCTCAGCATGCTGCCCACCACAAGCAGTCAGAGCGAGCGCTGCAAGAAGGGCGCTAAGAGCGAGCTTCGTCTTCATTTTTTAATTACCCCAATAAGTAAGAGACAGGTATTGAACAAACAACCTAGCTAGTTTGTCTGGCGACTGGAGTCACGCTTTAATTATATAAGCTTTTTTTTAGTGTTGGAATGACCCGCCCACCCCGTCCGCAACGGGCTTACCCCCTCCCGTCTATCCGGGACCGTACAATCGCGGGGAATCGACTCAGAACCGAGAACGTGATGAATTTCAAGGACTCAAGCCCACTCTACCCCGCTCACGCGGCCGAGGTAGCCCGTCGAACCACTGAAGCACTAAATCTCAGCGGATTCGAGGGGATCATCCTGCAATCGGGAGAGGGGCTCGGGTGGTTTTTGGATGATCAGCACTACCCCTATAAGGCTCACGCGCCCTTCAAATGGTGGATCCCTCTGCTCGATGCTCCAGGCTCACTCGTGTATTTCCAGCCCGACCAGCATCCCAGGCTCATCTTTTTCGTAACCACCGACTTCTGGTACCAGTCCGCCGAGTTGCCCAAAGGAGGGTGGAGCAATCATCTCGACGTCGTAGTCGTGCATTCGGCCGATGAGACCCGCGCCGCCCTACCCCGAAACCTGGGCAAGACCGCCTGGATTGGTGACCCCCTCCCCGAACTCATGGCTTGGGGGATCTCCGCCATCAACCCTCCGGATCTCATCCGCCGCCTCGACTACGCCCGCGGCCGCAAGACTCCCTACGAGATCGCCTGCCTGGCCGAAGCAAACCGAATTGGCGCCCGCGGACATCGGGCTGCCGCGCGAAGCTTCAGAGAGGGCGGTTCGGAATATGACGTTCATCAGGCCTTCGTCAGCGCCTGCGGACAGCGGGAGCAGGAGCTACCGTATAACGCCATCGTCGCCATCAACGAATCAGCCTCCGTACTGCATTACCAAGTGTTGCGTCGCGATAAACCCGCTGAGCATCGCTCGCTGCTGCTCGATGCCGGAGCAAGCTTCGCGGGTTACGGTAGCGACATCACGCGGACCAGCGTAATCGATAAAGGCGACTTCTCGACGCTCGTCTTTAAGATGGACGAACTACAGCTTGGCCTCTGTACGCTAGCTAAACCCAACACGGATTGGCGAGACATTCATGCCATAGCGGTCGAACGCATCACCGATTTATTGTGTGAAGCCGGTGTTCTGCGCTGCAGCGCATCGGAGGCGCTCGAGTCGGGGGCCTCGCGGTTATTTTTCCCGCATGGCATTGGCCACCTGCTGGGTCTGCAAGTGCACGACGTGGGCGGGACCTTGGCCGATGTCGGAGGTGGCGCTCTGCCTAAGCCACCACGAGATCCTGCGCTGCGATTAACTCGCAAGCTAGAACCCGGCTTCGTGGTAACCATGGAGCCCGGGATTTATTTCATTGAGGCGCTGCTAGCCCCCGAAAAAAACGGCCCGCACGCCACTCGCATCGATTGGACGCGAGTCGATGCGCTTAAGCCATACGGCGGAATCCGGATCGAGGACAACCTTGTCATCACGGATTCGGGCTGCGATAACCTTACGCGCGCGGCATTCCTTTACGCCTGAGTCGCACCTGAGTCGCTCCGCAATATCGCCTCTCAGGCAGCGAACGCTGCTTCAGTAAATCGCGGATTTCTTCTGGTAGCACTTCACTGCGAGGCAGCAGCAATACTACAGCAGGCACCGCAGGCTCTGGACGCTTCAGACGTTTGATCGCCTTAACGGTCAGAAATAACGCTACGGCGATAATGGTGAAATCGAATAAGGTCTGGACGAGTTCGCTCCATTTAAGGATGACCTCGCTGCCGTCAGATTCTGCGCCAAGCGAAGTGCCAAGCTAATTACACGACATACTTCCGACGGCCCTCCCAAGCGTGGGCATCATCACATCGACCACCAACGACGCGACGATTTTGCCGAACACCACAATGATGACGACACCGACCGTAAGGTCGATGACGTTACCGCACATCGCGAACTCACGAAATTCTTTAAAAACGGCTACTCTCACCCGGCTCGAAAACACGACGGCCGACGACCATGCAGACCGTCGATCTTCAGCGAGTATCAGGCTGCGCGATACTCCCGCAATATCCGAGAGAAACGACCTATACCCAAGACACCGCGGGCTAAATTACGCAGCAGCTTTTCGAGCGCGCCGCGTTGTAGCCGTCTTCACCTTGGCCTTCGTCTTGGATTTCTTGTCTTCGGTCGACTCGTCTATCCCGGCGGACGCGACCACCTGATCGACCAACTGCATGAACGCCATCGGCGCCGAGTCTCCAGCGCGCGGCACCATTCGCAAAATGCGCGTGTAGCCGCCCGCTCGCGACTTGAAGCGCGGACCGAGGTCGCCGAAGAGCTTCTCGACCACCGCTGGATCGCGCAGTCGCGAGAACGCCAAACGGCGTCTAGCTTCGCTGTCGATCTTAGCAAGCGTAATGAGCGGCTCGACTATACGACGCAATTCTTTGGCCTTCGGCAGCGTGGTACGAATGGTCTCGTAACGCAACAGCGCAACGCTCATGTTACGCATCAGCGCGCAGCGATGCGGAGCGTTTCGAGACAGTTGTCGCCCTGATAGTCGATGACGCATAAAGAAACCTCGATGAGTACGTCGTGGATGGCCGTCAACAGGCCGCCCTCGATCACACCAAACCGCTGTTGCGATCGTGGTCGTGACGCAAACCGGTGGGCGGCCAGCCGTCGAGATGCATACCGAGCATGAGCCCATGGCTCTGCAGTACTTCTTTAATCTCAGTGAGCGACTTCTTACCCAGATTCGGTGTACGCAGCAACTCCACTTCGGTGCGCTGCACAAGATCGCCAATATAGTGAATGTTCTCTGCCTTGAGGCAGTTAGCGCTACGAACAGTGAGCTCGAGCTCATCAACGGGGCGCAGCAGATTCGGATCGAACTGCGTCGCCTCAGACCTACGAGCACCCTCTTCCTCGCCCTGCAGATCGACGAATACGGAGAGCTGATCTTTAAGGATGCCACCAGCGCGACGGATCGCTTCCTCAGCGTCAATCGTACCGTTGGTCTCAATTTCGAGAATGAGCTTGTCGAGGTCAGTGCGCTGTTCAACGCGGGCTGCATCGACAGAATACGTGACTCGGCGGATCGGACTAAATGAGGCATCGAGCTGCATGCGACCAATTTGGCGAGTGGCCTCGTCAAAAGCCATGCGCTGCGAAGCGGGACGATAGCCACGACCACGCTCGACGCGAAGCACCATGTTGAGTTCACCGGCCTTCGTGAGATTGGCGATCACGAGCTCCGGGTTGACGACCTCGATGTCATGGTCGGTCTGAATGTCACCCGCAGTGACCGGGCCCGGGCCTTTCTTTGTAAGGCGTAGTTCGGACGAATCACGACTGTGCATGCGAATCGAAACCTGCTTGAGGTTCAGAAGGATATCGACGACGTCCTCTTGGACGCCTTCGATGCTGGTGTACTCATGGAGTACGCCCTCAATCTCCGCTTCGGTGACGGCAGCACCAGGCATGGAAGATAGCAGTACGCGACGCAGCGCATTGCCGAGTGTATGACCGAAGCCTCGCTCGAACGGCTCGATGACGACGCGGGCCTGATGGGGAGCCACCGGGCTCACCTTGACGACACGCGGCTTAAGAAAATCTCTAACGGATCCTTGCATATTCAAACCCCCTCTCCTGTATCGAGCGTCACTTCGAGTACAACTCGACAACTAGGTTTTCGTTGATGTCCGGCAGGATTTCATCCCGAGCTGGCGCCTGTTTGAAAACGCCCTTCATTTCTTTGTCGTTGACCTCAACCCACTCCGGCAGGCCAACCTGCGTGGCGATCTGCATCGCATTCTGAATGCGTAATTGCTTGCGTGCCTTTTCGCGGATCTGCACGATATCGCCCGAACGCATCTGGTAAGACGGGATCGTCACGACATCACCGTTGACCTCGACGCCCTTATGGCTGACAAGCTGTCGAGCTTCCGAGCGCGTACCGGCAAACCCCATTCGATAGACGACGTTGTCGAGTCGCGACTCGAGCAACTTAAGCAGGTTCTCTCCCGTAGAGCCGGAACGACGAGACGCCTCGGTATAGTAGTTAGCAAACTGACGCTCGAGTACACCGTACATGCGGCGCAGCTTCTGCTTTTCTCGCAACTGGCTGCCGTACTCCGACAGACGCGACTTGCGCTCGCTCTTAATGCCGCCAGGCGGCACTTGGAGCTTACACTTCGACTCGAGCGGTTTGACGCCACTCTTCAGAAAAAGATCGGTGCCCTCGCGGCGAGCTAGCTTGCACTTCGGACCAATATAACGAGCCATTTTTGATACCTCTTACGATGCGGCGTCAGACGCGTCGCTTCTTCGGCGGGCGACAGCCGTTGTGCGGAATCGGCGTGACGTCGAAAATACTCGTGATCTTGAGACCGCAGTTGTTGAGCGCGCGAACAGCGGACTCGCGACCCGGACCGGGGCCGGCCACGCGCACTTCGACGTTGCGTAGTCCATGCTCTTGGGCAACCGTTCCCGCCTTCTCGGCCGCGACCTGAGCGGCGAACGGCGTCGACTTACGCGATCCGCGGAAGCCACAACCACCCGAGGTAGCCCAGGATAATGTATTACCCTGACGATCAGTGATCGTAACGATCGTATTGTTAAACGACGCATGGATGTGCACGATGCCGTCGAGCACGTTCTTGCGTGCCTTTTTTGGCTTCATGGCGCCTGCCGCTGCGTTCTGTTGCTGCTTTTGTTCTGCCATTTGGTTGTGCCTACCGAGCTAGCTGGTGTGTCCGAAAACGATCAAGCCTTACCGGGGGGCGCGTTGAGCTTGACGGCCTGCTTGCGCGGACCTTTGCGCGTGCGAGCATTTGTGCGCGTACGCTGACCACGTACCGGCAAACCCTTACGATGGCGCATGCCACGATAGGTCCCGAGATCCATCAGACGTTTGATGTTCATCGAAACTTCGCGACGCAGATCGCCCTCGAGGAGGCCCTTGGCGATTTGTGAGCGCAGCGCATTCACCTCGGACTCGGTGAGGTCCTTAACCTTAGTCGTCGGATCGACGCCTGCTGCTTCACAGACGGCTCGCGAGCGACTCTTGCCCACCCCGAAAATGTGAGTGAGGCCGATTACAACGTGCTTGTTCATCGGGATATTAATTCCGGCTATACGTGCCATATTTACCGCTCCGAAGCCACAAAAAACGCGGCATTCTACTTGAATACCCTAAGTTCTCAACCCTGCCGCTGCTTATGCCGCGGGTCCTTGCAGATCACGTAGACGACACCGCGTCGCCGCACGATCTTGCAGTCTTTACAAATCTTTTTTACTGACGGACGAATTTTCATGAGCCCTACCCTTTGGTTGACTGCGGCGCGCCACCGCGTCCATAGCCCATCAGGTTGGCCTGCCTCAACAGACCCGGGTACTGGTGGGACATCAAATGCGCCTGCAACTGAGCCATGAAATCCATGGCCACCACTACGACGATCAGCAACGACGTACCGCCGAATACGAACGGTACTCCACCTTCAGAAATCATGAGTTCCGGAATGAGACAGACGCTAGCGACGTAGATGGCGCCCCACAGTGTGAGACGTGTGAGCACCTTGTCGATGTAGTCGCCGGTCTGCTGGCCCGGACGAATTCCCGGAATAAAGGCGCCCGACTTCTTGAGATTTTCGGAGGTCTCACGCGCGTTGAATACGAGTGCTGTATAAAAGAAGCAGAAGAAGATAATCAGCACGGCGTACAACACGAGGTGCAGAGGCTGGCCGTAACCGAGCGCAGCTGCCACGTTTTGCAGGATCTCTGCCGAACGACCTTCGCCCGTTCCAAAGAATTGCGCGATCGTCGCGGGAAAGAGTAGCAAGCTTGAGGCGAAGATCGGCGGGATTACACCCGACATATTAAGTTTGAACGGCAGGTGGCTCGTCTGACCCGCGAGTACGCGGCGCCCGACTTGGCGCTTCGCATAGTTAACGGCGATGCGGCGTTGAGCACGCTCGACGTACACGCACAACGCCGTCACGCCGAGGACGAGGACGATCAGCACCAGAGCGAACACGCCCGACATTTCGCCGGTGTTGACCGACTCGACGGTGCGACCAATGGCGCTCGGCAGACCGGCGATGATACCGGCGAGGATGATCATGGAGATGCCGTTGCCGATACCACGCTCGGTGACCTGCTCACCGAGCCACATCAGGAACATCGTTCCCGTGGTCATAGTGATGGTCGCGACGAACAGAAATGCCCACCCACCCGCAAGTACCATGCCGCCGTTCTGTAAAGCGACTGCGGCACCGAGCGACTGAAACACCGCGAGAACCACGGTGAAGTACCGCGTAATCTGCGTAATCTTGCGACGACCGGACTCGCCTTCCTTGCGGTACTCCTCCCACGGCGGATAGATCATCGAGGCCATCTGTACGATGATTGACGCCGAGATGTACGGCATCACGCCCATCGCGAAGATGGACAAACGCTCCATCGCACCACCCGAGAACATATTGACAATGCCAAGGATCGTGCCCTGATTTTCCTGGAAGAAACGGGCGACCTCGGCCGGGTTAATACCCGGAACGGGAATGAAAGTACCGATGCGGTAGACGATAAGCGCGCCGATCAGGAATAGCAGGCGCGTGCGAACCTCGCCGAAACGTGTCGCATTTGCGAGACTTGCTGCCGGATTGCCTAAACCTGATGCCACTTAAACGCTACCGCTTGTTCTCTAAATTTCTTGCAGGACGACTCAGTCTTCGAGGCGACCATCAGCTGCTTCGATTGCCAACTTGGCACCCTTCGTCGCGCCCACGCCCTTCAGCGTGACAGCCTTCTTGATCTCGCCCGACAGTACGACCTTGGCCACCTCGGTGTTTGCCGGAACGACGTTCGCAGCCTTAAGGGCCGCAAGGTCGATCACTGCGGCACTGATCCTCGCAAGTTCGTCAAGACGCACTTCGGCGCGAGTGGCCTTAATGGCCGAGCGGAAGCCGACCTTCGGCATACGACGCTGTAGCGGCATCTGACCGCCTTCGAAGCCGACCTTGTGATAGCCGCCCTTCCGCGCACGCTGTCCCTTGACACCGCGACCGCAGGTCTTCCCCTGACCGGCCGATGCACCGCGACCGACTCGCAGGCGCTTACGCCTCGAACCCGCGGCGGGCTTGATGGTGTTGATACGCATCTCGTTACTCTCCTTGGACCACGAGTAAATGGCGCGCCGTGCGGATGAGACCGCGGGTCTCGGGCGTATTCGCCACGATCACCGTCTGGTGCCGCTTGCGCAGACCGAGCCCACGAACCGACAGCGCGATGTTCGCGAGCTGGCCGTGAACGCTCTTATTTAGAGTAACTTTCAGCTGCTTCGTCGTCATGATCCTTAACCCATGATTTCTTCGAGGGACTTGCCGCGCTTCGCGGCGATGACTTCTGGCGAACGCACCGCGACGAGCGCCTTGACCGTCGCGCGCACGACGTTGATCGCGTTACGCGAGCCGTAGCTCTTCGCAAGCACGTTTCGAACGCCCGCACACTCGAGCACGGCACGCATGCCGCCGCCGGCGATGACACCCGTACCGTCCGAGGCCGGCTGCATCAGCACGCGAGTCGCACCGTGGCTGCCCTTCACTGCGTAGTGCAGCGTCTCGTTACGAAGCGAAACGTTGACCATATTCTTACGCGCTGCCGTCATCGCCTTCGAAATAGCCACGGGAACTTCACGCGCCTTACCGAAACCGAAACCGACGCGGCCGGCGCCATCGCCCACCACAGTAAGTGCGGTGAAGCCGAACTGACGTCCGCCCTTCACCGTCTTGGAGGTGCGGTTTACGGCGACAAGTTTCTCGAGATATTCGTCCGTGGCCTGAGATTTTTCGACACGTGCCATAGGGGATGTCCTGCTTTAAAACTTTAGACCGGCTTCACGCGCGGCCTCTGCCAGCGCCTTGACCCGACCGTGGTACATGAAACCCGCTCGATCGAAAGCCACTTGCGAAATGCCAGCGGCCTTAGCGCGCTCGGCGATCGCACGACCGACCGCCTTCGCAGCAACGACGTTACCGGTGCCGCTCAGGCCGTTTGCGATGACGTCCTGAACAGTCGAGGCCGCAACCAGTACTTTCGCACCGCTCGCATCGAAAACCTGCGCGTAGATATGGCGCGGCGTGCGATGAACGGTAAGACGTGGCTGACCCAGTTCGCGAACCTTCGCACGGGTTCGTACGGCGCGGCGTCGACGCCGCTCTTTTTTGGTGATCTGCATCGCTCGATCCTCGTTCCGCGCGCTTACTTTTTCTTGCCTTCCTTGAGGGTGATCTTCTCTCCTGCGTAGCGCACACCCTTACCCTTATACGGCTCGGGCGGACGAAGACCGCGGATCTCGGCGGCCAACTGGCCCACGCGCTGCTTGTCCGAACCCTTGATGACGATTTCGGTCTGACTCGGGGCCTCGCAAGTGATGCCGTCAGGCATGTCGACGACTACCGGGTGCGAGAAGCCGAGCGTCAGGTTGAGGGCCTTGCCCTGCACTGCCGCGCGATAACCGACGCCGACAAGCTCGAGCTTACACTCGTAACCCTCCGACACGCCAAGCACCGAGTTGACGAGGTGAGCGCGCGTGACACCCGCCTGCATGCGATTGCTCGCGTCGTAGAGCAACTCCAGGTTCTTCGCGGTCTGCACCACTTTCACGCCACCGTTGAGCGACACTGACAAGGTGCCCTTAGCCCCCTTCAGCGTAACCGCCTCCGCGGTAATCGTCGCAGTGACACCCAGCGGCAGCGCAACCGGTTGTTTTGCTACACGACTCATGTTCAACTCCTTAAGCGACGATACACAGCACTTCGCCACCTTGCCCGATGGCGCGGGCCTGCTTGTCCGTCATGACACCCTTCGGGGTCGAGACAATCACGGTACCCATACCGCCCAACACCTTCGGAAGCTCGTCCTTGCCGCGGTAGATACGCAAGCCAGGCCGCGAGACACGCTCGAGACGATCGATGACGGGACGTCCGTCGAAATATTTGAGAGCGATGGTGATCGTACTCTTGCCGCCCTCACAGACCATACGAAAATCCGCAACGTAACCCTCGTCCTTTAACACCTTTAGAACCGCCTGCTTCAGACGTGACGAGCCGACGCTCACCTCGCTTTTACGAGCGAGTTGCGCGTTACGGATGCGGGTCAGCAGATCGGCAATAGGATCAGTCATACTCATATGTCGCGCGCTCCTACCAGCTCGCCTTCGACACGCCGGGCAACTCGCCACGGCTCACGGTCTCGCGGATCTTCGCCCGCGAAAGACCGAACTTGCGGTATACGCCACGCGGACGCCCAGTGATAGCACAGCGGTGACGGCCACGACTCGGGCTGGCATCGCGCGGCATTTTCTGCAACGCAACCTGTGCAGCAACGCGATTTTCCGGCGATGTGCGAGGACTCCGGATCGCCTCCTTCAGCTGCGCTCGCCTCGCGGAGTATTTTTTGGCAATTTCGGCGCGACGCTTCTCGCGCTCGACCATGCTTGTCTTGGCCATGTGCTTCGCTGCCCTATTACTTACGGAACGGGAACTGGAAGGCTTCGAGCAGAGCTCGACCCGCCTTGTCATCCCTCGCCGTGGTGGTGATGGTGATGTCCATGCCTCGGATCTGGTCGATCTGGTCGTACTGGATCTCTGGGAAGATGATTTGTTCTTTGACGCCCATGTTGTAGTTACCACGACCGTCGAACGAGCGAGGAGAGACGCCACGGAAGTCTCGGATGCGCGGCATGGCGACGCTGATCAGGCGGTCAAGGAACTCGTACATGCGCTTGCCGCGCAGCGTGACCTTACAGCCGATCGCCAGACCCTCACGGACCTTGAACGAGGCGATCGACTTACGCGCCTGGCAGAGCACCGGCCTCTGACCGGTAATCTTGGCGAGATCGTCCGCCGCAGCTTCGATGACTTTTTTGTCAGCGACCGCTTCGCCCACGCCCATGTTGACCGTGATCTTGACGATCTTCGGTACTTCCATCGCATTTTTGATACCGAGGTGATCAAGGAGCTGCGGAACAACCTTTTCACGATA